>Ga0081527_100083_pt1 | contig 82276 bp, 60 predicted proteins | sample HotLakmasection5_FD_70992 | JGI IMG/M metagenome (GOLD analysis project Ga0081527, IMG submission 70992) | Hypersaline microbial mat communities from Hot Lake, Washington, USA - Section #5 (SPADES assembly) (version 2) | ecosystem: Environmental > Aquatic > Non-marine Saline and Alkaline >...
AGGCACAACCGAAGGTTCACGAAGGTTATCATTATGATTTCGTTTCACTTCGTGTACCCTCGTGGCTTTGCGTCTTCGTGGTAAAAAATAATTCGGTATTTTTTTTATTAAGTATTTTCCACAACCTCTCGAGAGGAGACGCACCCATCCTCCCCTCTCACCCCGAAGGCTCCGAAGGAATGCCCATGGCAGATCCCTATGGGAAGAGAGGAAATGGATTGAAAGAAAGCGCAAAGCGCTCTTCATTCAACCGAGGGGTGTGTTCACACATGCCGCACACCGAGGGGTAGTTCTCCGAATCCTGTCAGGAGAAAAGGGCGTTGATCAGGGCTGGAGAACAACCATCGGGTACCGTTTTGTGCTTTTGGTGGTTGATAGCCCGATGGTTTTGAGATGTGTGCCTGTTGACCTGGGGCGCTGCCCCAGGCTGGGTTATTACAGGCTTTTCCGAAGAGATCCCGATGGGGCAGCCTTTTTTCTTAATGGAATCATGCCTGATTTGTCAGGCTTCAAAACTCTTTTCTTCCCTTCGGGCCGGGTCTGAAGAACACCCTTTATATCAGCGATTTACTTTCCTGATCCTGACTCATAAAAAAGGAGTAACAAAACAAGCTCTCCAAGAGTAATTCGTATGTTGGGTGATTCAAGTAACCAAACCAATCAACATATAGCAGTTCTTTTGATGAACGGCGTTTATATGCGTGAAACCCTTTTTTATAAGCGGGAAAGCCTTTGATCTGCAGCAGATTTCAGGAAACGGGAGAGCCCATCAGCATCCGTGTAGCCGAGGTGGTGATCCACAACTTCACCTTTCGGATCCATAACCACCAGAAAGGGATATGCCGTAACGCCTATCATGGCTGAAAACTCAACCTGTGTAATGAATTTACCCTTATAGTGAACCCGGTCATCTGAATTGCCGTTAATTTTCACCGTATAAAAATTTTTGTCAAGTATCGTGCGAATGGCCGGGTCAGGGTAGACTTCCCTTTTTAGTTTTTTACACCACTGGCAGTTATCCTCGTAGATATCGATGAATATTAATTTCTGTTCTTTGGATGCATTTTCGAGAGCTTCATTCAAAGATATCCAGTCCGGTTCATTTTCAATTTTCTCAGGCTGCATCCGTATATAGGAGTAAGCTGAAATCAGGACTATAAAACCCGCGATGAGTAAACCGGCAATTACCTTTCGATTCATAAGCAGAAAGTCTGAGGTTTGGTTGCGTTCACCACGAAATATACAAAGAATTATTTTTTAACTCTCAATAGCCCTTTTCAGGAATAGTAGTGTTAACAGGCGGGTTCACAAGCGGCCCGCCTGCGCTGCAGCATCACTCTAAGGGAATATCGGTTTCTTCTCCCCATATATATTTATTGAACCAGTTCCAGTTATGCCAGGTGGCGGCCAGCCTCTCCTTTGGCTTGGTAATTCCGTGTCCGAACCCTTTATAGATAATCAGCCTGGAGTCCACGCCCACATCCTGCAGGCCCTGGTAGAGCTCATAGGCATTTGGGGTGGGCACCCGCCTGTCAAACTCTCCGTGCTGTATAAGCGTCGGCGTGGATGCGTTATTGATATAGGTCATGGGCGACGTGCGTTCATAGATCTCCTGATCTTCCCAGGGTGTTGCTTCCAGGTACTGCCGTGTAAACGGGTGTATATCTGTATTTACATAGTAGGTCATCCAGTTGGAGATCCCGGCCCCCACGCTCACTGCCTCAAACCGATTCGACCAGGTTGTGAGAAAAGCAGATATATAGCCGCCCTGACTCCATCCCATGGATCCCAGTTTTGTGGAATCTGCGACTCCCTGCTCTATGAGATGATCCACCCCGGAGAGAACGTCCCAGGCATCCCCCACTCCAAGGTTCCTGACGTTCAGCGAGCGAAATTCCTCTCCATACCCTGCCGATCCCCTGTAATTCGGTTCAAGTACCAGCGCCCCTTTATTTACCCATTGCACTATGGGATAAACGTAGCCTCCCACAGGCGAGGGCAGCGAAATACCGGTCGGCCCTCCGTGTATTACAACCAGCAGGGGATATTTCTTATCCGGATCATAATCCTGTGGCTTATGTAATACCCCTTCGATTTCAACCCCGTCCCGGCTGTTCCAGCTGATCACTTCACTATCCGCAGTTTTCCAGCCGGAGATTTGATCATTGAAGTTCGTCAGTCTTTTATATTCCGATGTCTCCAGCTCCATCAAATAGACATCATTCACTTCGTCCCCGTCGCGGGCAACCTGGGCAGCTTTATCACCCTCTTTCGAGAATGAGAGGCCGTAAACCAGCCTCTTGAAATCGGAGTGCTTTTCAACCATTCCGCTTTCCGGATCAAGCCGGAACAGAGGGCGGCGGGTTTTCTGCCAGCCCGTGGCGTATATGCCATCCTCTGTCCAGTCGGCAATACTAAGGTTTTCATCAAAGTCCTGAGCAACTTCTCTGGACGTCCCGGACTCCATTTCATAAATAAAATACCTTGAATTGGCATAAAAGTTACTGCTGTCGTTTTCAACACTGCTGGTATAAACAAACTGACCGCCATCCGGCGACCATGCGCCAAACCCGTCCGATGACGAGTTGGTAACAACCGGGCTTAACTCCTTCTCCGCCGGATCATACAGTGCAATATCCGCCTTCAAAAAGCTGGTGATAATGGGGTTGGGTTGATAATCGAGGGCAATCAACTCTCCGGAGGGTGACCAGGAAATATCGGTGATGGTAAACGCCGCATCCTCCAGGTGAGCCTCTGCTTCCGGAGCTTCCGGACACATGGTATAGGTAGAATCCTGTTCACACGGTTGCTGATGTGTCCTCGCAAAGTCAGGGTCAAAATCCACGGTATAGAGACGGCTGAGCAGATAATCGGTATCATCCTCGGCGAATTCACCATAGCGCTCCTCCTCTGTTTTCCGCTCTTCAGGCTGCTCTTGTTCGGCCAAAAAAGCGAGGGTCTTACCGTCGGGCGAAAGGTCAAAGCTCTGAACGTTTTTGCCGATATATGAGATGGGGAACGCCTCTCCTCCATCCGGAGAAATTACAAACACCCTGTTGTCTCCGTCAATATTCCTTGTAAACAGGATCCATTCACCATCATCCGACCAGGCACCGTTACCGCTCGAACCGCTGCTGTTATGGGTCAGCTGAAAAGGTTCCTCCCCGTTTTTTGACAGCCAAAGTTCACTATCATACCGGTTCTCTGTCCATTCCGCTGACGACACCGAATAGAGTACGTGCTCCCCGTCAGGAGATATCTGTACTGAAGAAGGTCCGTGTAATGAAAGCACCTGCTCAAACGTGGGCTCTGCCTTATCACCACTGTTTTGAGAGAAAACAAGTACAGGTAAAAATAAGAACCACCCTAAACCCCAAATAACATATTTCATTTCAGCAATTAATTCGTTGAATATTCAGCACTATTATATTTTAAACTGCTTCAAAACCAAAATAAAAATACCGGTTAGCACCACTATTTTTTAAAGACAGGCACAGTCGTCACAACAATTTTTTTTATAAAGTGTGATTTTACAACCATAGCGCCCTGATCGTTGAAACGCATTTTCAAAAACAAGCAATCAATAACACAGGTTTTGTTTTTTCGCCGAATGCGTCCCGCTGGAACTGATTTTCGCAGTTGATATCGTCGCAAAGTGATCCTTTCGGCGCCGGGCTTGTTAAGGTCACATTCACTGAGTCTGTAGTTTTTTTTCAACAGCCTCGCCAGCACTTCAATGAACATTCAGGCCTTAAGGAACGAATTCTCGCCGGCATAGTTTTTACGGTGAACAACCCTTTATATAAAACCATGAAGCACCTGACAATAATATTACTTCTCGCCCTCACTCTGAACGGAGATATCATTTTTAATTTTACATCATCCGCGGATATCCAAAACTGGAGAATTGTTGATGACGTAGTGATGGGCGGCAGATCCAATGGCAACTTCGACCTATCAGAAGATGGCCACGGCCTGTTCAGCGGCAATGTGTCCCTGGAAAACAACGGCGGATTTTCATCAGTACGCTACCCCATGGCGGGTTTGTCTGTAGATCCAAACAGCACTATTCGCATTCTGCTTAAAGGCGATGGAAAAACCTACCAATTCAGAGTGAAACATGACCGCAGATACGAGTATGCATATATCCATGAATTTAAAACCACGGGTGACTGGCAGGAAATTGAAATCCCGCTGGGCGATATGTACCCTGTATATCGCGGTCGCCGCATGAATCGTGCTAACTTTGACCACAACTCTATGAATGAGCTGGCGTTTCTGATCGGTAATGGGGAACCTCAGGCATTTCGTCTGCTTATAGACAGAATAGAAATCAACAATTAGTAAAGCGATCATTCAGCATTTTTGTTGATTATAATTTCTGTTAAGTCTGTACAAACGCATGCTCTTCAACAATGGTAATAATAATAGACAGCGGGCTGAAAGCCCTGTTTATTTCAAGTGAAATTTAAGGTCATTTACTGACTAGTCGCACATTCCTTTAAGTCTTTTTCGGGGTCTTCGCATTCAGCAGCCATAATCAGGTATCCACGTCTGAAATCAGGGAAACCCTGATTTCACCCCTAAAAATTGTACCTCTTCCCCCTGTTATTTATCATTCTGTGGATTATACATCATGCACTAATTTAATATCAATATGCAAATTTGGAATCACCAGTACACAGCCTTGCTCGTAATTTTTTTTGGTAACATTTGGCAGTTTCGCTGTCCTGTCGAGTTGTGAAAATGAAAGTGAGAGTACGCCGGAGTATTTATCTGAAATCTCTTCTCTTTTTGAGCCAATACCGGCAGAAGCCCCCGTTCCCGAAGATAATCCTATGACAGAAGAGAAAATTGATCTTGGGCACAAATTATTCTTTGAACCAAGGCTATCTCGTTCGGGTATTATAAGCTGTAATAGTTGTCATGTGGTTGGCGCCGCTGGTGTGGATCACCGAGACCGGGCCATTGGTGAAGGAGGTCGTATCGGCCCGAGAAACTCACCAACCGTTTACAATGCGGCATTTTTAAAAGCACAGTTCCTGGATGGCAGGGCTGCCACTTTAGAAGAGCAGGCTGTGGGCCCTATTCAGGCCCATGTGGAGATGGACTTGACACCTGAAGAAGCAATGGACCGCATTGAAGTATCCGGCTACAGGCCTTATTTCGAACGGGCATTCCCCGATGAAGAAGAGCCATTTACGTTTGAAAATTTAGCAAAAGCAATCGCCACTTTTGAACGTACACTTATTACTCACGGATCTCCTTTCGACGACTATCTTGAAGGAGATGAGGATGCCTTAACACCGGAGGAGATTGCAGGGTTCGAGCTGTTTCAGGAAAACGGGTGTATGAGCTGCCACAACGGCCCCCTGCTTGGCGGTCGTACATTTACACCTTTTACCCATGCTGAAAATAAAGCCGGTGACGATATGGGGCGCTACAACGTTACCGGGCAGGCATCAGATAAATATGTATTCCGTGTATCACCGTTGCGAAATGTGGAACTTACATATCCCTACTTCCATGATGGTTCCGCAGAAACACTTGATGAAGCCGTATCAATCATGGGTGAAAGCCAGCTTGGACGAACCTTTAATGAAGATGAAGTCCAGAAAATAACGGCCTTTCTAAAGTCACTTACCGGCGAATTCCCCGTTATCAGTCACCCTTCACTACCCCGTTAGTTAACATTCTTTACGAAAGCCCTTGCCCATTTCATGCAAGGGTTTTCTACTTACAGGTAATGAACCTTTGCCCACCTCTGCACTGCTTCTATATAATTCATAGGCTGCAGGGGCTCACTCTTCAGGTCAAAGAGTTTGATTGCGGCAGACAAATCCTCCCTCGCCGATTCATCACTCAGTTCTTCAGAGCCTTCTTCTATAAAATTTTCCAACCCGATACTAATCAGCGGCTGAGGCACTGATATACATGCCCACTCTATTTTAACCAGTCCGTTGGCTGCCGCCCACGATTTGGCTTCCCTGCTCTTTTTTACAAGAATCGTTTTGCAGCCTGCATCCGTTAGAAGTTTTTCAGCGCGCTGACGACTGATTTCACCTTCCGGGTTTTCCGGTAAATGTAGGTTTACCGTTAACAGCATGTCAGACAATGTTTTCCACGCCCGTTTATTGAGAGGAAAATCAAACAGTTCCTCAGGATTTTCGAACCACTTTTCAAAATCTCCCTCTTTTTTTCTGATTCGTTTAAACTTCAGCCCGCCTTCTGCACCTGTACGAAATTTAGCATTTACCTTGAGCCCCGGTATCCACAAATAGAGATCTTCAACTGTTTGAGCGTCAAACAACAGTGGGAGACTGCAGTATTTCTCAGCAAATTTTGCAGACACTCCGCCAAAACCCCTCCATTCCCAGTGCAGACCCTCAGCCATAATCTCTTCCTTTTCCTTTAACGTTTGGCATCTTGTTCAATACAATATATTAAAACAGTTCCGGTCAATCGATTTTGTTCATTCTGTATCTGAAAAATCAAACTTGGCAAAAAAGTGAAAGACAAAGTTATTCCCGGCAACAAAAATGAACCTCCATCCTGCCTGCATATACTCGTCTTCCCCATAGTATACTCACTTTTTTTTAACCATCCGTATGCAGGCATCTCCCGGCAGTATGGCCGGGAATTGTAATTAAAGCAAACGGGAAACTGAACGTCTGCAGCTTTCAATCTGTTTGAAATGATGAATAAATAATAACTTAATATACACCAGTATTATGAGTGAACAGAATAAGAATTCATTAAGAACATACACCTCCGATCTATTGGCACTTGAAACTCACTTTTTAAATGCCGTAAAAAAACAGAAGAGTTCAGAGTTTGTTAAAGATGAGATCGTGGTTGAACTGCTGCATGAACTTGATAAATCGGTTTCCAAAAATGTAACAGAGCTTGAGAAGCATCTCGAAACCCTCGGCGGCAAAACCAAAGACAATATAAAAACCAAACTTGCCTCTTTTGCTGGTTCAGTGGCAGGACTGATAGATAATGCCAGAAGCGATGCGGTTTCCAAAATGGTTCGTGACGACTATACCTCTCTCTCTATGATCACGATTGGTTATACGATGCTGCATACGCACGCACTGGCAGATGGTGAGGAATCATTGGCAGAGCTAACCGAAAAACATCTCAGGAAATGCACAAACCTCATCACGGAGATCAGCAAAGTGGTTCCGCTTGCCGTTGCAAATGAGATTATTGATGATAGTGAAAGAGCTGAAGAGATCGGGCACAGAGCACTCGATAACACACAGAAGGCATGGAAACCTGAGGTGGTAAACCGTGAGCCTGAAGTGGTTTAAAAGTTATGTGAAATGCATCCATTCGAATCAAACAGCTATTTTTGCTGCTGCAGTGCGATTTTTATCCGGAGCTGAATGAGTGAGAAGATCAGGAACATCCGGTGATTTGCGCTAATTTAATTTTAAATATGACCACGAATAATATCATGAGCAAACAAATGAAAGCCGCTTTTTTTGAAGAGTTTGGTAACCCGGTAAAAATACAAACGGGTGAGCTTGACAAACCCGAACCGGGAGAGGGTGAAGTTCTCATCAAGGCAGAGGCTGCGGGGGTAAACCCCGTTGACGCAGCCGTAGCGAAAGGAATGCTTAACGAATTTATCCCCGCAAAGTTTCCGGCAATTCCCGGGTGGGATATTGCCGGAAAAATAGAGCATAGAGGATATTCCGCAAGACGCTTCAATGAAGGTGATAAGGTTTACGCTTACGCCCGAAGGCCCGAAGTTGAGCACGGCACTTTTGCAGAATACATAGCACTTCCCGAGAGCTATGTTGCAAAACGGCCTGAAAAACTTACTGCCAAAGAGGCCGGCGGAATTCCGCTTACGGGCCTCACTGCCTATCAGGCGCTGTTTGATGCAGGAAACCTGGAAGAAGGCGAAACCCTGCTCATACTGGGAGCTTCCGGAGGTGTCGGCAGCATGGCAATTCAGCTCGCTAAATGGAAAGGCGCTAAAGTGATAGGAGTTGCAGGCACCTCAAATCAGGAGTATATGCAAAAGCTGGGCGCAGATTTTACGATCGACTATTCTAAAGGGGATGTGGGTGGTGCTGTTAAAAAGTTCTCGCCAAGTGGTGTTGATATGATATTCCATTGTTCAAGAGGTGACTCACTAAAACAAAGTGCACACACTCTAAAAGAGAACGGACGGCTTATCTCCATCACAAACAGCAACCCCGGCCGTCGCGATGATGTATATTTTGAATACGTTTTTGTGGAGCCCAACGCCGTTCAGCTGCAGCATCTCGCAGAACTTGCTGATGAGAGTCACCTGAGCGTACACGTCTCAAAAACCTTTGACCTGGAAGAGGCTGCCGAAGCTCTTGGTGAAATAGAGAAATTGCATACGCGTGGAAAAATTGTCATTACTCCCTGAGCTATAACTGCTTTAGCCTATTTTTGAGTAGCACATGGTTTTATTCAGCCCAAATTTTATCTGTGCTTATTCCATGACAGCTATTACAACTTCCGGTTGTAATAGCTGATTCCATGATTATCTCATTCGAAGGCCCCTGAACACTCGTATATAAACCATCTCCAAAATCGATATTTTCAGTTGTATAAAAGTTCCCTTTTGCATCAACTTCAACTACATACAGAGGGGCTGAATCCATATCTGGTGTTGAATATAATCTTACCGTTGAATTTGGTAAGGGTGAGCTTAAACTCTCATTATAAACTGTTCCTGCAACACTAAATATACCGTCACCACCACCGTTTGGTACATGGCAATTCATGCAATTTTCACCAGTTTTGTGACTCTTGGATGAGTTATAAGTGCTAATTATCTGATTATTGCCGCCATTGCCGGAATTTGTACTTTCACATGAGTACACAACTAAAAAAATGAAAATACCCGTTATAATTAATGTGACCTGATGAGTTTTTTTCATTCATCTCCAATGATTTAAATTATCATTCATATAACGTACATAAAAAATTTAAAGCAACTGCTAAACTGCAGATTCTCAAAAAATTTATTCAACATGCTTACTTCTGCATTAAGTTAATTTGTGATTTTAGCCTTTTAACTTAATATAGATTGCCGTCTCTTCTTTTATCCAAATTGAAATGAATTCCTTCTCTTATAGATTTTTATAGCTTCTCAAAAAAATATCCCCTGATTTTTGAGCATAAAAAAGCCGAAGGAGCAAGTCCCCTTCGGCTAATAAAATGCCACCCTACGTTTACCCATTTAATTTAAAACAGGTAAAATAATACCCGCTTAATAAATAGAATTAAGACGAAGCCAATGTTTTCATCGTTTCGGCAAGCTTATTCATTTTTTCACTGTTTGATGAATCTGAAGCCTTGTCTGCAATTTCAGAGGCCAGTTCATTCAGCAGCTCTGCCTGTCTTGAACCGTTCGCGTTTTCGGCTCTTGCTATAGATGAGCGAATGGTATTTATGCTCGCCATATCAAGCTCCCGGTTTCGCTCAAGCTGATCGAGATAGGCTTTGGCGAGCGCATAGGATGCGGGCCATTCAAACTTTGGCTGTCCCTGGGCATTCATGTACTCCATCGTAACCGTATTGGCTGCATCAATCTCGTTTTGAGTGATAAAATCGCTTGGAACAAGCTCAAATACATCAAGTCCGCGGGCAATTTCCGAGTTTACAATGTAGCCGTTGTACCAGTAAACAGACCAGCTGCCGCCCATCTGCATTCGGTTCGGGTCAACCGGGCCGCGATCGTGATAGGCGATCTCAATCGGATTAGCCGGGTCGGTCCAGTCAAAAATATTGATACCGCCCTGGTACCAGCTTTGTACCATTACATCACGGTCGGGAATGGGAATCAGAGACCCGTTATGCGCCACGCAGTTTTCCTCGGAGGTTTGAGGGGCCGGAAGTTTAAAGTAGCTCTGGAAATCCATCTTTCCGCCATTAATTGTAAAAATAGCGTTTGCTCCCCACTCCATGGGATCATCAGCGCGGCATTTTGGCTGTCCGCCGCCGCCCCACTCATCTGTAAACAGAACCTTGTCTCCTTCGTTGTTAAACGTAGCAGAGTGCCAGTAGGCAAAATTCGAATCGGCAACGGCATCAATTCGAACGGGAGCAACCGGGTCTGAAATATCGAGCAGTAAACCGTACCCTTCACAGGCGCCGCCGGCCAGGCCAACTTCCGGATACAGCGTGATATCGTGGCACTGATTCGGGCCGTACTGCTGTTCATCCGCTCCGTCATTTCCGCCCGTCATTTCCGCAAGCAGATCGGGCAGGCGCTCCCTCAGCAGGGTGCTGTCTGCTTCGGTGGGCTCACCCGTACCGCCGCGCTCTTCCACAATATTGGCAAGCAGACGGTTAATAAAACGGTCTGGTATCACTCGCTCTCTGCCGTAGAATTCAGCCACAAAAGCGCCTTCGGCTTTTGCCTGTTCCAGCTCAGCAATATCGGCTGGTGAAAGTCCGTGCTCCGGGGGAGCTTCCAGATCTTCAAAAATTCTAGGAGAGCTTACAATAGCCGCATCTTCGGGGCTGTCTAAAGGAACCTGGATCACTTCAATCCGGAATAATGCACTATTTGGATCATCCTCGGGCAGTGCGCCGGAACATCCGGGAAGCTCTTCTTCCGGCCGAACCGGAGCGGAACCGGATACGTATACATATACGTTTTCATCATCATTCGGATCTTTCAATACAGAATGCGTATGTGATCCGCGGCAGGTCTGCACGTTCGAAACGTAAAGCGGGTTTTTAATATCAGTTATATCAAAAATCCGAATTCCCCTCAAACGCTCTTCACTTGCTGCCTGCTGCACACCTTCGGTTCCACAGTCGAGCCGGCCGCCAAGCCCTTCACCCGATACAAAAAGAAGATTTCCATATACGGAAACATCGCTCTGCGATGCCGGACAGAGGTAGTCAATCACCAGTTCGGGCTGTGCAGGATTGGAGATATCCCAAACCATAAACCCGTTGTAGTTCCCCTGAATGGCATAATTGTCTTTAAAGGCGAGGTCTGAGTTGGTAACACCGAGAAAATTTTCCGGCGGTGGCGTAGTGGATAGCAGCCTCATGTTCCAGATGGTCTCTTCCGCATCAAAAAGCCCGGCTTGCAGGCCAACCCGCGGATCGGGTGTGGGAATTTCAACCTCAGTAATTGGAAGTAACTCAGACTGAGATTGCTGCTGCATTTGTTCTGATGAAGCACAGCTGTACACTCCAAGAAAAGAGGCCAGCACCAGCAGCATCCAGAGCCTGCCATACGTAAATTTCTTATGTAAGAAATAGCGTGTTGTATTGTTTTTATTCATTCGATCTGTATTGGTTTGTATTGGTTGATAAAAATCCTCTGTTACTCTTCCTGCATTTCCCGCAGCATAAGCTTCATCCGCTCAATTTCAGTCTCCTGGTCTACTTTTATATCCGCGCCGAGGCGAAAAGCCTCTTCATCCAGTGCAGCTCCGTCTGTATCAAAAAGCGTGTCCGACATAATTACGGCTCCCTGGTGGTGATCAATCATATAGAGAAGAAATTTTCTGTCGAACTCCTCTCCTCTCAGCCTTCCAAGCTCATTCAGCTGCTCCTGGGTCAGCATTCCGGGCATATTGCTGTGATCCATTCCGTGATGGCCCATCGAAGAGTGATCCATCTCCTCTTCGTCATGATCCATCCCGTGGCCAGACATATCGTGGTCCATTTCATGGGTTGTATCGTGCTCCATATCCATACCTGCTGCCATCTCTTCTTCCGGCATCTCCATGCTGATATTCAGTATCAATCCGTCAATCTCCACAATGGGCACGGGCTGATTCCGATCCCGGAGCCAGCGCTGCATTGTGGCAATTTCATCCTTTTGCGCATTAATAATCCTCGCTGCAAGCCTTTGAACAGCCGGGCCTGCATCATTTTCAGGGGCCAGGTCCGACATAATTAAAGCCTGCGCATGGTGGCCAATCATACCGGTCATAAATTCTACATCAGCATCCGTAAACGACATTTTAGAGCTGTCGATCCGGGCCCAGTAGATCTCTTCCATCTTCTCATAGTCCCGGGCTTCCGCTTCGTATGATGTTGTGTCGGCAGCCATTTCTGAAGTTGAACAGCCGAAAATACCGGATATAAAAATCCCGGTTAGCATAAAAAAAACAAAATGAGATCGCATGGATGATAAATTATGTGTGGGGTTTTTCATTCCGGATAAGTAACTAAATAACACCTTTATGAACTGCTGTTCAGTTTCATATTATTCAGTTTTGATAAAGAAAGTAATACAAATAATTCAGCCTTGAAAAAAAATCGAAACAAAAAGTACGCGTACGCCTGATTTAACGAGATTTTACCAAATCAATTCCAAAGTTTTTTAAACACATCAATTTCCACAACTCCCACGGATAAAACAGGTTCGGGTTACAAAAAGAAATTTTCCTGCTTTCAGTAAGCCGTAATCATTCCGGTTCAAAGCAGATAAACAATACTTAATAAAACAGGCTTATTCTGAAAACATCAGCAGATTCAACACAAAATTCGTTTATTGTTAACTTGAACAAATAAATTTTAACGACATGAGTTTAAAAAAATACCATTTGGGGCTTACACAGTGGGGGTTTAAAGATTGGAAAGGTCTATTTTTTACAGACGATTGTAAGCCGACCGATTTTTTAAAAGAGTACGCCAGCGTATTCAATTCTGTTGAAGGCAACACAACGTTCTATCGCGCTCCCGCACCCGAATCAGTAATCAAATGGGGCGAACAGGTTTCGCCTGATTTTAAATTTTGTTTCAAGTTTCCACAGTCGATAACCCACTATAAAAGACTAAAAAATGTAACTGAGGAAGCCCTCTCCTTTCTCGATCTCTTCAAACCCATAAGGAATAAGCTTGGCCCGTTTCACATTCAGTTAAGCTCGCAGTTTTCCTACAGCGAAATTGATAAACTGGAAACGTTTATTGAAATACTACCTGCTCATTTGAGTTTTGCAGTGGAGGTTCGTCATCCGGATTTTTACGATAAAGGCAAAAAAGAGAGGCATCTTACAAACCTGCTTTCAAGCTATGGAGTGAACAGGGTTATTTTTGATACGCGCAGGCTGCACGGAATAAAAAGTGATGAGCCTTCAGTGAAAAAAGCACAGAGCAGAAAACCAAAAACGCCCATTCGGTTTGATACAACCGGGGCCAATCCGTTTATACGGTATGTGGGAGGTAATCAGGTTATTCACAACGAAGCGCATTTAAAAGAGTGGGCTATAATCACTGCAGACTGGATTCGGGAGGGAAAACATCCCTACATTTTTATACATTCTCCCGATACGCTGCACGCTCCGGGACTGGCAAGATACTTTCATCGCGAGCTCAGCAAACTGATTGAGCTGCCACAAATGCCGGAGTGGCCTGTGGAATCAAAGAATAAACAACTCGGGCTCTTTTAACGATCCCCCGGTATTTGGAAGTACCGGCCGGCAGTGACTGCTGAGTTGCGATTATATTGACAAATCAGTTTTCGAGACTCTGTTCCAGATCTGCAAAAAACCGGGTAATTCTCTTTGCATTTACTCCAACATCGCTCCGCCCGATTCTCGATTTCGACCGCATATCCACCCTTGTTTCGTTTTCTCCTTCCCTGGTAAACCGAAGCACCACATCGTCTTTAAATCCAAACCAGGCGAGCTCTTCTGTAGCCTCAATGCGCCCCTCTTTTCGATTGATAGCCACTAAATCCCATTCGCGCTGTAAAATCAGATCCACGGCAGCATCCATTACAACCTGCATATCTGCATTCAGAGTCAGTGGCTGCACATCGGGGTAGGCTTCCATCTGAGCGTTTCGGGTCTCCTCACCGGCATATTCCGGCGGATTCGGCGCGTCCTCCCGCAGCCGCACCATCGCATCAAAAGCAGGCGGATTCTCCAGATCTGTGGTAATATCGTGGATAGGCGGTACCGACTGTGCACGCTGCTGCCAGTAAAATGCCGATCCTCCCACAATTCCGGTCAATATCAGCGAAATGATAGCATAAACTATCGCCTGCGACTTTGACTTTCTCAAAAACCAAAGTGAACCGAGGCTTATCACAGCCAGTGCAATAGCGGCATAGGCACTGTAACGAAGAAACAGGAAGCCAACACCAAGCTCCCATAAATTCCATTGATATCCATACCCTGACATCAGAAAAATAAAAGCTGTTATAAAAGAGCTGTAAAGCAAAAATCGCGAAAAAGCCATAGCCAAACCGTTATGTTAATCTTTAACTATCAATGTATAAAATCACAAAGCAACTTGTAGTGTAAATCGTTTCAGTTTGCATTTATTCGGGCTCATCCGCCGGGACTCCTCTCCACACACTCCCTTAAACGGCATGATAAAATTAGCCATCGGTTAGAAATCACCGTATTTTTGAAACAGAAAAAAATTACAACAAAACGATTTACATCAACACATGAAAGATAACGTTCGCGTACGATTTGCACCCTCACCCACAGGTTTTTTACATATTGGCGGTCTCAGAACCGCGCTTTACAATTACCTGTTTGCACGGCACCACGGGGGCTCATTTGTTCTGAGAATTGAAGATACCGATCAGAGCCGCTACGTTGAAGATGCCGAAAAAGACATTATAAATTCCCTGGAGTGGAGCGGTATTGAAGTGGATGAAGGGCCGGAAAATCCCGGTAAATTTGGCCCCTACCGCCAGAGCGAGCGTAAAGATCTTTATCATCAGTATGCCGAAAAACTGATCGAAAACGGGCAGGCCTACTACGCTTTCGATACTACAGAGGAGCTCGATCAAATGCGGGAACGGCTTCAGAAATCGGGAAATCCATCGCCCAAATACGACGCCATCACGCGCCAGTCGATGAAAAACAGCCTTACAATTCCGCAGGATGAAGTTGAGAGAAAGCTAGAGGCGGGCGAGGAGTACGTAGTTCGGCTGAAAGTACCGCGACGGGAACTCATCCGGTTCGAAGATCTGATTCGCGGCCACGTCTCTTTCGAATCAAAAGGCCTTGATGACCAGGTGCTGCTGAAATCGGACGGAATGCCCACCTACCATCTCGCCAATGTTGTGGATGATCATTTAATGAATATCACCCACGTTATCCGGGGCGAAGAGTGGCTCAGCAGTACGCCAAAGCACATCCTGCTCTACCAGGCATTTGGCTGGGAACCCCCAAGAATGGCTCATCTGCCGCTCATTATGTCTCCAAGCGGCGGAAAACTCTCCAAGCGCAAGGCTGAGTCGGAAGGAATTCCCATCAATACGCGAGACTATATCGCAAACCATTACGAACCCGAGGCGCTCATCAACTTTCTGGCATATCTGGGCTGGAGCCCCGGTGACGACAGTGAACTGCACTCCATGCAGGAGCTATGCTCACTCTTTACCCTGGACCGTGTGAGTAAGGGAGGGGCCGTTTTCAATCATAAAAAACTGATGTGGTATAACGAGAACTATCTCAGAGACATTTCAAGCAAAAAACTTGCCGCAAGAGTGAAAGCGATCAGCACGGATGAAGCGATACAAAATGCAGATGACGATTTCCTTGCAAAAACCATCGATCTGCTAAAAGAGAGAGTCAGTAAGGTTGACGAATTGATGGAAATGGGCGGCTTTTTCTTCAACGACCCGGAGGAATATGATGAAAATGCCCTCAAAAAATGGAAATCCGACAGTCCAGATCTTGTGAAGCAGTATCTGCAGGCCATAGAGTCATTAAGTGATGATGATTTCGAGGCCGGCACTCTCAAATCCAAGCTGGAAGAGGTAATTAATAAGAATGAAGTTGGTTTTGGCAAGCTGATGATGCCGCTGCGCATCGCCGTAACCGGCCAGGGTTTCGGGCCCGACCTGTTTACCTCAATGGAGCTGATTGGCAAGAATACGGTTCTGAAGCGTCTAAACACCGCACTCAGCAGGCTCAGCTAACATGACAGCCATTTACAGACAGGGATTTTTCAAGCCGTTCGAAGAGCACCTTTCGAGCGGCTTTTCTGTGTGAAACAGTTTTCGGTTTACTGAGTTAAAATCAACTGTATACACGTGGTAAATCCATTCACTTTTTTTAGCACTCATTCTATCACACCATAGTGAATGGCATATAAACTCTTGCCATCATAGTTGTGTTATGTAAGGTAGTACCAAGGCATTTTGACAGATTTTAAGTAAAACCAATCAACAGAGAATCATGAAAATATTTTTAAGAATAATCGCCGTTCTGCTGGCCCTCTTTATCGTGTTTGCGGCTGTGCTCAATTTCTATTTCACAGATGAACGCCTTCGGGAGATGATCATACCGGAGCTCAGAGAAACAACCGGAAGTGATATTGAGGCCGAAAAATTGTCCATCACGTTTTTCAGAACATTCCCGCGTTTTGGCCTCGAAATCACAAACCTCAATGTACCCGACCAGGAGGGTGAAACTGTAGCCTCTGTTGAAGATCTTGTGCTCTCCCTTGAGCTGTTCCCCCTTTTCAGCGACGAAATTTCCATCTCTGATCTGTCTGTAAATCGTCCTGTTATTCGCTACCATGTTTTTGAAGATTCAACCACCAATATCGATTTCCTTCTATCTGATGAGCAGCCGGCTGATGAGGAAAGCGGCTATGCCATCTCCATTCCCGGTTTTACCCTTACTGACGCATCTGTCTACTACAGTGACGAAACTACCGAAACCAGCGCTACGCTGGAGCAGTTAAATGCCGACATATCCCTCTTTTTTTCTGATGTGATTGAGAGCCGAATAGATGCAGACCTGGGCTCTCTGACGCTAACTGTCGGCGAACAGGAGTATGTTACCAATCTGCCCCTGAGCCTGGACCAGACATCAACTCTCGATCTCGAGAATGAGCGTCTCGAATTTACGGAAGGTACGTTCTCCATTCGGGGACTGGCACTTAATCTCACCGGTTCGCTGAGTGACTGGAGCGGCAACGCGCCGGGGATTTCGCTGCAATTCGAATCCACTTCCGATAATTTCGGCGAACTGCTTCGCCTGGCCCCCCCGCAATTCGACGAATATTTGTCGGGGCTTGACACCCGCGGGGCGCTACTCTTTGAAGGTACTGTTGACGGTGAAATTACCGAAGATTCCCTGCCCCGATTTGATGTTGTACTGGGCGTAACTGACGGATTCTTACAGAACCCGGATCTGCCGGACGCCATCGAAAATATAAACTTCAGAATTCTGCTCAATAATGAACTGGCTACCGTTGAGCAGTTTAGCGCAGAGGCCGGTGTTAACCGTTTAACAGCATCCGGTACGGTTGAGCGTCCGCTCGATCCCGACGCCGTATTTTCCCTTGAGCTCGATGGCGATGTGGACCTGGCAACCATCAGCAGTTTTTATCCGCTTGACGAATCAGGTATCGAAGACCTTGCAGGAGCCCTTCAGACTGATGCGAGGGCAAATGGCCGGATCGATCAGCCCGAAAACACAACCTTTAGCGGGAATTTCATTCTCAGCGACGGTTTGTTAAAATTTGCCGATGTACCCAATTCAATCCGGGAGATAAATGCCCGAATCACCGCGAGCGAAAGCCGTATTCAGATTGATGAATCCGGTTTTACAGCAGAAGAAAATCGTTTCATGCTTTCGGGGATCATCAGCAACCCGCTTGTTGAAGAGGATCGAATGGTTGATGTAACCGCCGATATCAATTTCGATCTCGACACAATCAAAGACTTCTACCCGATTGATGAGGATACGCTGAAAATGGACGGACAGCTTGTTGCCCAGCTGTCGCTTAATGGCCGGCCGAATCCGGATCAGATAGAAAATTTACTGCAGCAGGGGACCATTGAACTTACGAACGGATTCGTTTCACACACATCACTCACAGATCCCATAGAAGATATTACGTTCCGTGCAGAAGCGAATGGGAACAGGCTTAATATCAGCGAAGGGTCATTTATAAATGGTGAAAACGATCTCTCTCTAAACGGCACGGTAACCAACTATTTGAGCGACAATCCCGTTCTTGACCTGATGGTGAACGGCAATGCAGTTGCCAGCAGTCTTAAGAACTACTACACTCTGGAACCCTGGGTACAGGAACTCGCCGGCAGGGCGGATCTGGCAGTAAATACAGCCGGCCCGGTTAATGACATCCAAAACATTGCTCTAAACGGTTCGCTCGAAGTTGCCGATATAGCCGCAAGAGGGGATTCCCTCTTTCTGCCCGTTAGTGACCTTTCGGGCCGGCTTGACGTAACGCCCGATGTGATGTCGCTGAATAACTTTTTTATGAAATTCGGGTCGAGTGATATCGCCCTGGAAGGTGAAATGAGCAACTATCTTGGGCTGCTGGAGGTGCACTCAGCTACTGAGACTATGCCATCCGTAACCGGCAACTACCGAAGTAATTATCTGAATATTGATGAGATGATCGACTGGGATGAGGAATCGGACGAGGAACCTATTCCCATAGAATTACCCGAATTAACCGCTTCTTTAGATGCAGGAATTGACAGCCTGGTAATTTTCGGATTACCCATCACCGGGATTTTAGGCGAAGGCCGGATGACTCCGGATCAGATTTTGATTGAAAACGCAACGGCTAATATGTTTGACGGCAGGGCCAGTGGTAATTTGGAATGGAACGTGCCTGAACCCCTTCAGTCATCCATGCTTTTCGAGGGAGAACTCGACAGCCTGAGAGCCGGGGCATTTTTCAGGGATACCGGTTTTCTTGGCCCCGAGAGTACGCTGCATCAATTCATCAGCGGTACATTTAATTCTGAAGTCACCTATCGTACCCAGCTCTCCCCTGCCGTAGAACCCGACATCTCCACAACTGAGGCAGAGGGAACTTTTGGTATGAGTAAAGCCAGTATCGAGGGACATCCCATTCAGAAAAAAATTGCTGAATTTTTAAAAACCCCCGAGCTCGAAAAACTCACTCTCGATGAGTGGAATGCGGGATTCAGTATACGCGATACCGTTATGACTCTCGATAACCTCAGTATTACAAGTGGGAATCTGGGGATCCGCCTCGACGGGACCCTGAATATGCTTAACGATGAGATAAATTATAAAGCCACTCTTCTTCTGCCGGAACGGTTTAAAAATGGAATAGCCTCGGTTATTTCCAACAGAGCTGCCGATGCCATGCAGCTCGAAGACGGGCGCCTTGCCGTACCTGTAAGGATTACAGGTACTACGGCAAATCCACAGATTCGTCCCGACACAGACACAATTGATAACATTATACAGGATTACCTGCGGGATGGCGCCGGACGAATACTTAACAGGCTTTTTGATGGTGATAATTAAACATACAGTTTAAAATTTGTTTTTTTTTGTCTAATGATGTATAGTTCAGCTTAACCTGCAAACTTTTAGGCACTTCTTTTCGCAAATTTTAAACAGCCATGAAAAAAATATACCAGGCATTGCTTGTATGCTTAATAGTAGTGCTGACGCCCAGTTTCCCGGCACTCGCACAGTCCGAATCAGAATCGGAAGACCCGGAACCCAACAAACTAAGCATCGGCTTGATGGGCGGAATTACCACGGGGCACTTAAATGTTGGCTCTGCCTTTCAGTCGGGTACAGATACCAATTTTGAATTTCGGGAGCAGCTGAACACTTCGCTGGGATTCAACATCAGGTATACTGCCACTGATGAAATTGCGCTTCAATCCAATATTTTTGCCGGGAAATTCTCACTTCTAAGCGACTATTTTGAACAGGAGGCTCTATCTTTTGATAACAATTTTTTCACTACGTCTCTAACCACACAGCTCAGCCTTCTCCGCATTTTTGGTGCAACTGCAGAGAACATCAATCTGTACGGTAGTTTTGGCGGCGGGCTGATGTTTAACGACATCTCCATTCATACCGATAATTCGCAAATCGCCTCCCGGGGAATCACCCCAAGCGACCACCCGCTTTCGACATTTTTCTCAACTTTTGGCGGAGGCATCCGTTTTAATCTGAGCTATCGTCTCGATTCATTTGCACAGTACGATTTTAACTCGGCCAGCAGGGATATTGTTGATGGAAACTTCATTGGCGAACTACTTGCGCTTGGCGGCTCTGCCAAAACAGCCAACTCCTGGAGTACTCTATCGGTGGGAATGCAGTATAAGTTCGGGAACAGCCCGGTAGATGCCGACTGGCCTTCCGTGGATTTGCGTCCAACCACGCCGGCAACCACTCCCGAAAGAGATGTTTTCGAGCAGCTTGAAGAACTTTTGGCCCGGCAAGCCGACTTCTACAAACGAGAAATTGATGATCTCACCAGCAGAGTGGATTCACTCGAAATTGCACTTCAGGAAGAGAGAGAAAGAAACGAGCAGCAGGAAGAGCGCGAAACAGCGCCTGAGGAGGATCCCTATGCAGCTGTTCTTCGCGAAATGCAGTCGCGGATTGACTCCCTGGAGCAGGCACTTGCAGAAGAACGGCAAATACAGGAACCCCCGAGAGGAGAAGAAGCTCTTATTGAGGAGCAGATTGCAGAACAGCCCGAAGAAGAAGCTGAAGAGTACCAGCCTCAAAATGTAATTCAAAATATTCGGATACAGCCTGAACTGATCGGTGTAAATATCCAGCAAATTCCGCTTCCTGAAACTCTTGCATTTGTACCGGAAGTGTCTACTGAAGAAGATACAGCCGAAGAATCGCCTGAACCGGAAAATGAAGAAGCTCTGGCGGAAGCAGATACCGAAGATATTACCATTGATAAGAAAGAGATCAGCTTCGAAAAGCTGACTGACGATATCAGCATTGTGCTTCCTCCATTCGCACCCGTACAAACACCCGATTCTGTGGAAACGATTACCATGGAAGACATTTTCAATAATCTCAATGATACATCAGAAGAGGAGATCGCTGAGGATGAAGAGGTGATTGCCGAGAGCAGAGATGAGGAGATTGATGAGCCTGCTCCGGAGATCAAACTTCTGGCAGATTCACTTACGATTGTCGAATCGCTGGAAAAACTTCAGACTCCGCGCGAAGCGGCCGACACTCTCATCAAAGACACCCCTGATGTATCCATAGAATCGCCCAGACCTGAAGAGAAAAAAACGGATTCCATTAAAATTGCTGAATTAGACGGAGACAGAAATGTTCCCGAATCAGATGAAATTTCCGATGCTGAAGAAACACCATCTTCAGAAGAAAATTTAGTATCGGAAACAGAAAAGCCGGCTGTATCCAAGGCAGAAACTGATGAATCAGAATCAAATACTATTGTACCTGATTCACTGCGCGATGAATTAGCGCTCAGCGATCTTGATTCAGATGAAGATCTTGATACTCCTGAAGAAGAGGAAGAACAGCTTCCTGCCGATGACGGTTCATCAGCACCAAACTGGCCGCTAATGGCAGTTCTCGCAGTTATTGCCGCATCGATTATTGCCTTTTTATCCAGGTTTTATGCCGGCGGTAAAGATGTCAAAAAATCTTAAGCATTAGATTTAAAAACCTTTTTAAAAAATAACAGAGCCTTCTTACTAAATGAGGGCTCTTTTTTTTACTGGCCTCCCTTTTGATATAGTTCTGTTATTCCCCTTTGGCTTTCGTATTTTCAATCGAAATATAACTCTCCAAAACTGAATATGGACTCTCAGAACTATTTACACTGGAATGCAGACCCTGTGGTTTTCAGCATTCCTGAATTTAGTCTCCCTTTTGCTATTTCAATTTACGGGCTGATACTTGCGGCAATACTGGCCTATTTTGGGTATCAGTATATAAAGCCAGATACAGCTTCAAAGAAAGAGGCGGAAACTCCCGCCGAATGGAAAGTGTGGGCACTTGCGCTCAGCGCATTTCTGCTCGGACAAATTCCCTTCATCTTTATAAACTCACCCTCTATCTCAACCATTGGCCCTATCGAACCCCGTTGGTACGGACTAATGTTTGCGTTTGCCTTCGTATCGGGCTACGCTATTGGTTTCAAGCTGTTTAAAGACGCAGGCAAACCTCAGGAGGAGCTCGACCGGCTTTTAATATATGTACTGGTGGCTACCATCGCAGGGGCGCGCCTGGGACATGTATTCTTCTACGAAGCAGATTTTTACCTCAGAAATATTCACTTGATTCCACAGGTTTGGACAGGCGGACTTGCCAGCCACGGTGCAGCCATAGGGATCATCGTAGCGATGTATCTTTATGCAAAGAAAACCGCCGGAGTCTCATTTATGTGGGTGGCCGACCGTGTTGTTCCCGGCGTGGCGATTGGGGGTATGTTTATTCGCATCGGCAATTTCTTTAACTCAGAGATCATCGGTGTGCCCACAGATCTTCCCTGGGCCGTTGTTTTTGAAAAGGTGGATATGCTGCCGCGCCATCCGTCCATGCTTTATGAATCGATATTGTGCATTATTGTTTTGGTTGCACTTTTTGCCATCTATAACAAATATGAGAAAAATCCTCCGGAAGGATCCCTTTTCGGAACCTTTCTTGTGATTCTGTTCAGCGGGCGTTTTCTTATTGAGTTTACCAAGGAAACGCTGGCCGATTTTCTTGAGGGAGCCACTTTCGACATGGGACAGCTATTAAGCATTCCCTTTGTTTTAATAGGCGCCTGGATTCTTTGGAAAAAGGTGAACTGGAAAAAAGCCGGTGCCCCGCTGAAAAGATAAAATGGGTATCTCTCGTCATACATATCTCAACACTGTATTTCGTTCTGTTGAAGAAGTAGAACGCGCCCTGAAGCAGTTTGAAACATGGTGTATCAAAAATGATGACCTGCGGGGAGTTTTCGCTACCGCGTATCTTCAGATTACTAAGGCCATTGCCAAAGAACTGGATCACAGGTCTTTTAATGATAATGAGTGGTCAGCACGCTACCTTGTGCGCTTCGCAAACCTCTACCGCGAAGCAGTTGTCGATTACGAAGAGAACAACGTGCATCTCGTTCCAAAGTCATGGAGAGTTGCATTTGACCTTGCCGGGCAGAGAGATGGGTTCATCATTCAGCACCTTCTTTTAGGTATCAATGCACATATTAATCACGACCTGGCACTCGCTTTATACGACGTGAAAATAGATCCTGAACGAGATAAAAAACATCAGGATCACAATCAGATTAATCATATTCTGGAAATTGCTACCGGCTCCTTAAAGCAGAGTGTGGCAGAGAAATATGCCCCGATACTGCATCGAGCAGATCGAGGTCTGGGCACAATCGACGATAGTGCAATGGCTTTCAGCATACCCAAAGCGAGGGAACACGCCTGGGCGATGGCCGTTGCTTTAAGCGCGGCACGCTCAGAGATTGAGAAAAATATTCTGCGAGTATCTCTGAATGAACAGGCGGCGGTACTCTCAAGGTTGATCTTATCCAAACCTACCCGCAGTCCCCGGTTAAAATCAAGCATCAGAAAGTTAAAATGGGTCGATGCTGTTATTACAAAAATAAGATCCTGGCTGGGAGATTAATTACTGATCCCATCTAAGATTGATTCCTATGCCAAACTGACGTCTGTCGTCGCTGAAAATATCGGGATGTGGCACAGCACTATCCAGTTCACTCATCATTTTGCTGAATGTTAAATTAACTTCAATATTGAAGGGAAACCTGCCCTCTGTAAGATATTTAACAGGTACTACGCTCCCGATTCCCCAGGTGAAACCACTTTTTTGAGGTGATGTGCCAAAACGAACATTTGAATTCTCTTCCGATTTTGCTCTTTGCTCGCTATAGTGACCCAGCTGCAGTGAAAATCTTTGATGAAATATAGTTTCCAGTCCAAACCCAAAACCGTTATCCACAGTTTCAAATCTTGGATTCGGACCATCGATAGCTCTCTTTACGTGTAAATGAAGTGTAAAATCTAAAAGAGGGTTTGATCCGTAAAAGAAGGGCTTATCAAGCCCAAAATTCGTCGCAACGGGAACACTTACGCTGTAAGCGGAGCCTACCCGGAGATAAATGGGCATAGTTTGATACCATAACCTGTCTTCAAACTTCTGTTCCGACTTATTTTTCAGCAGAAAATTTGTAAAACTTGCAGAAATCCTGACCTTTTCATTTTCTATATCTTTTGATTCAATCAATGAAACAGATCTGTCATAAACAGCACCAAGTGACAGAATATAGTCGCCATTTAGTTTGGCACCTTTTATTGATTTCTCTTTTAAATAATTAGCTGAAAGTCCCAAATAAAGATTTGGAATAACTGTGTATGCTGCCCCAACAGATGCCATTGTTTGACGGGATCTGCTGCCTCTTTCAAAATCTCTGCCTCCAACAGTAACCAGCCAGCCCCTGGCTTCCGTGTTCCACATAAACATACTTGCTGCAAGAACAACTTTCGGGTGTACGCGATAACTTCCGCCCAAAAATGGATAGTGTGAAGAGGTATACAATGGGTGGCGGTTCAAATAGTTTAAATGAATATCTATCTTTTGCTCACCAGGGCCTATAGCTGCGGGATTATAGATAAAATTTGCAACGCCCTCCAGGTTCACCATAGAGTTGCCAAGGGATTGCCCCCGTATACTTGAACTCTGATCTGTAAATACTCCGTTATAACTTGTAGGTGTGAAATATCTCTGTTCTGTTTGCGCGTTCACATCATGAGTTGATAAAGCAGTAATGATCATCAGAAACCAACAAGCTTTAAATTTTATTTCAGACATAAGAATAGGTCGTTAGGATTTTAGATTATGCTATATCTGAATGCAACATTTAACGCAATAGTAGCTCATACGGAGTAGCTGCAGACTGAACCTTTCCCGATTTCAGTTTGTTTGTATATCAAATGAAAAAACCCGCTATGAAACACCTGACGATATTCGCCCTTATTTTAACTTTTGTCCCATTGGCTGCAGCACAGGAGCGCATCACCAATGAGGAAGAGGCCCGCGCCATTTTTGAGAACGTGGATGATCGAAGAAATTCCATCAACACCGAAACAGCAGAAATGAGCATGGTAATTACCGATTCACGAAACCGTACCAGGAGCCGTACCATGCAGTTCTGGAGCAAAATTGAGGATGTCGATACACACAGCCTCATCATCTTTTCAGATCCCGGAAATGTTCGCGGTACAGGCTTTTTGTCTGTAAATGAAGATGGAAATACCACACAGCGACTCTATCTGCCATCGGTAGGAAGGATTCAGCTTATAGGTTCAGGTGAACGCGGCGACAGCTTTATGGGCAGCGATTTTACGTACGAAGATCTGGGGGACCAAGACCCCGATGATTACGACTTTGAATGGCTCGAAGAGCACGACGAATTCTACAGAGTAAGGGCATCCAAACCCGAATCGGAGCAATATGCGTACGTAGAGTTTGAAATCGATAAAGAGAGGTATACACTATTGAAAATCCACTACTACGATCAGGATGAAAATCAGATAAAGCGGCTCGAAGCCGAAAACTTTGAGCAGCTCACCGATCAGCTCTGGAGCCCGGCAAAAATGACCATGTTCGATCTTGTGGAGGAACGACATACTGTTATTGAGTGGAACAACAGAACCATTAACGAACCGGTCGAAGACTGGAGATTTACTGAGCGGGGGCTGCGCCGCGGAATCTGATCAAAAATAGCTTTCTGAACTGGTAAGCCTGTTCGACTGACTGTCGTGCACGGCATAACTAAAGTTTGGCTGCACGGCATAAGAACCATATTCGCCCTCTTTATTTACGGCGATAAAAGCTGCCTGAATATCATCAATATCTGAGCTGTTCTTTTTGATGAGGCGCCGCACAACTTCTTCACAGGCTTCATCAGGCGTTCGTCCCTGCCGCATCAGCTCAACAGCAAGAAAACTGCCGCAAATTTTGATAATACTTTCCCCCATACCTGTTGCCGTTGCCGCCCCAACTTCGTTATCCACATAGAGTCCGGCCCCGATTATCGGACTGTCGCCCACGCGTCCGTGCATTTTATAGGCGAGTCCGCTTGTGGTGCAGGAACCTGAAAGATTACCGTCCTGATCTACCCCCACCATGCCAATTGTATCGTGGTTTTCGATATTGATGACCGGCCTGTATTCTGATGAGTCTTTCCATGCTTCAAAATCCCGCGCGGCATCGGGGTGCAGCTCTTCGGTTTCGAGTGTAAATCCCTCAGAAACGGCAAACTGTTTTGCTCCTTCACCTGCCAGCATTACATGAGGGGTATTTTCCATCACCTTTCTTGCAAGCGTGATGGGGTGTTTAATCTGCCTTACAAAGCAGACCGAACCACATTCGCCATCTTTATTCATGATGGATGCATCCAGGGTAACGATTCCTTCACGATCCGGATGCCCATTAAGCCCTACAGATCGGCTGCTCAAATCAGCCTCGGTAACTTTTACCCCCTCCTCTACAGCATCCAGAATATTTCCGGTTTGATTGAGAACCTGCCAGGCTTTCTCGTTTGCGGGTAAACCGTGGTTCCAGGTAGAAAGAATTAAAGGAACGGACCCCTCTTTATTCCTGACTGATTTATTGTTTACCCTTTCGAGCCCCTTTTGCAGACCGCCGGGAAGCAAAAACACTGAGGAGAGAATAGATTGTTTAATGAAATTTCTTCTGGAAGCCATTGCAAAAAGTATTGAAGATATTAGAAGGATTTTATTTTAATTAGGCTTACGCCCTGTCATTAAATAATTGATTTCGCATAATCATGACACAGACATCAGGAAATTGCTAACCCGTAAAACCTCTCAAAGTTTCACATATAAGTAATGTGTTGGTAAGTATCTAATTGCTTTTAATATATGCGATTTGATTTTTGCTGCAATTAAATTTCTCGTGAAACCGGTTCCAATTTTACGGCTCTTTATTGATTTATATGGGTAATGGACTCTTCTATGATGGAAGATGTGATGATTTTGTTTTGGTCACAGTTGTTAGTCCTATGCAGAGTACCGTTAGGTACGGTTTAACTCGCTGGCTAGATATCACTGTTTTCATTTTCCGCTGGACTTCACATTATCAAATCAAAAAGAACATCAGATGCGCATGAGACTGAAGCAAGAATTCTTCGTGTTGCTTCGTGATTTCGTGCCCTCGTGGCAAAAAGGGCCGTTTATCACCTCGAATCCCCCAGCTGCGGATCAAAGATCCCGAAGCAGACTCAAATTATAACAGGATCTATACATCAAATGCTTCTTTTTGGACAGCCTCCAACAATTTTGTTCATACCATGCGGCATGGATTTGTTTAGCTGTAAAATAGATCATACTACGACACAGAGATTACCGTTCGTTGAAATGCTTTTACCGTCAATTGAAATAACATTACCCACAATAATCCAGATAGAGCCAATTTTCTTGTTGGCAAAAAAAATTTAGAACGTAAGTTTATCATTTTTTTACAGTAATCAGCCTTACTTTTGCATCCCGGATAAGTGTAAAGTATTCGTTTATTCCAATTCTCAAAATTCTAATTCAGTACAAATTTATGACTTCTATTTACAAACTATTTATTCTGCTGCTGCTTGCCATGGTAACGGCTATGGGTTGCAGCACATCAAAATCTGCTTCAGACTCTTCATCAGGAGACGCTCAGCGACCAACGGCACAACGGCCCGGAGTCAACGGCGGCTCAGAAATAAAACCCTTCTCTGAAGTTATTGAAGATGATTTTGAAAAAGACGAAGGCCTTTTCAACGTCTTTAAAGACGATTCCAAATTTTTCTATGAGATTCCCGATTCCCTCCTCGAACGCGAAATGCTGATGGTCTCCCGCATTGCGCGCACCGCTGACGGAATTGCCTACGGTGGCATGAAAAATAATACCCAGGTACTCCGCTGGGAAAAAAGAGACAAAAAAATACTTTTGAGAAGAGTCTCGTTCAGCAATACAGCCAGCGATTCACTTCCCGTTTTTGAAGCAGTTCGAAATTCGAACTTCGAGCCTATACTTGCTTCATTTGATATTGCAGCCTTCAATGAAGACTCCACCGGCAGTGTAATCGAAGTTACGAGTATGTTTACTTCTGATGTACCCGCACTCGGCCTGCAACAGAGCTACAGACAACGATTCCAGGTTCGCCGGGTAGACGGCGACCGAACCTTTATCGAGCATATCCACAGTTATCCGGAAAATGTGGAAGCCCGTCACATTCTAACTTATGATGCACAGAATCCGCCGTCAAACTCCGATGCCAACACGATTTCCCTCGAGATTAACCACAGCATGATTTTAATGCCGGAAGATCCGATGCAGAGTCGTAAGCCCGACGCACGGGTTGGATACTTCACCGCCAGCCAGGTTGATTATGGAACCGAAGAGCACCGGGCAAAACCGGTAAACCACATTACCCGCTGGAAACTGGTTCCAAAAGACAAAGAAGCCTACCTCCGCGGAGAGCTTGTTGAGCCGGTTGAGCCAATTGTATTTCATATTGACCCGGCCACACCGGAAGAGTGGAGAGAATATTTGATCCAGGGTGTTGATGACTGGCAGGTTGCTTTCGAGGAAGCCGGATTCAAAAATGCCATCTATGGGAAAATGGCGCCCACGCCAGAGGAAGATCCGGATTTTAGCCTCGAAGATATTCGCTACCCAAGCATACGGTACTTCGCATCTCCCATTCAGAACGCTTTTGGGCCACACGTTCACGATCCGCGATCGGGACAAATAATGACGTCCGCTATTGGCTGGTACCACAACGTAATGCGCCTGCTCCGCAACTGGTACTTTATTCAGACCGCAGCAGCAAATCCCGAAGCCCAGGCAACTCAATTCGAAGACGAGGTGATGGGTGAACTGATCCGGTTTGTTGCTGCTCACGAAGTGGGCCATACGCTCGGCCTGCCTCACAATTTTGGCTCGAGCTACGCGACTCCTGTAGACTCCCTCCGATCACCCACATACACGGATAACCACGGAACAGCCCCCGCCATTATGGACTATGCGCGATTCAACTATATTGCACAGCCCGGCGACGGTGTAACGAACTTCCACCCGCGTGTTGGCGAATACGATAAGTGGGCCGTAAAATGGGGCTATACATGGTTTGGCGACATGCCGCTCGAGGAACAGCAGGAAGTGCTTCATCAGTGGACCACCGAAAGAGCCGATGATCCCCGTTATTTCTACGGAAGCCAAACATCAAATCCGGTAGATCCCCGGTCAAACAGGGAAGATCTTGGTGATGATGCAATGAAAGCAAGTCAGTACGGAATCAATAATCTCGAAATCATCACCAACAACCTCATCAACTGGACTGGCGAAGAGGGTGAAGATTTCGACGAGCTGGAAGAGCTTTACGAACAGGTTTTGGTACAGTGGAGCCGATATATGGGGCACGTTGCACCTTATATTGGAGGTGTTTACGAAACGGATAAAACCTTTGATCAGGAAGGAGCTGTTTATGAAGCCGTAGAAGCCGATCGCCAGCGAGAAGCCATGGAATTCCTTTCCAAACACGCTTTCAGCGACCCAACCTGGGCGATGAACGATGAGATACTAAGCCGAATTAATCAGGCCGAATTCATTGATGGTTTTCGGGGCAGGCAGGTATCTGTACTGAACAGTGTTCTTGATCCCTCAAGAATCGCCCGCTTAATCGAATATGACATTCGCGGGGAAGACACCTACTCTCCTTTCGAATTTCTTGATGATATGCGCGGTAACATATGGAGCGAACTTAACGATAATAGTGCTATTTCAGTTTACAGAAGAAATCTTCAGCGTGCCTATATCGAAAGAATGGAATACCTGATGACTGAAGAACTCCCCGATATTTCGGCACAGTTCCGACGGTTTTTGGGCATAACCAGCGTAAACGTAAGCCAGTCGGATATTCGTCCGATGGTACGCGAGCAGCTCGAAACACTGCAAAGCGACATCAGTTCGGCTAAAAACAGGGTCAGTGACAGAGCCACCCGTGTTCACCTTGCTGATGCTGAAAGACGGATTGAGAATATTTTAAATCCGGATAACTAAATACCGGCAGACAGGAAATCAAAAAAAGCCGCCCGGACAACCGGAGCGGCTTTTCTTTATACGGATATTTGCAGAATCATTATCAGGCCTTTTCGCTCTCCAGAAACGGATAGTCTGTATATCCCTCAGCCCCGCCTCCGTAAAAAGTATCTGAATCCGGCTCATTAAGCTCAGCTTTCGCTTCAAAACGCTCCGGTAAATCGGGATTGGCAAGAAACATCCGGGCAAACGATACCATATCAGCTTTGCCGGTTTCCACTACTTCAATCGCTTCTTCACGGGAATAGTGACCATTCGTCATCAAAACGCCGCTGTATAACGGCCGAAAGTGTTCGGTAACATTTAGTACCAGGTGTGGATGTCTGCTCAGGTCTCCCAGGGCTTCAACCAGCTCCAGGTAAGATAAATTGTAGCCGTTTAATTTTTTGATGACGTATTCGTACAGCTCTTTGGAATCCGGATCATTCCCGGTATTAAACAAATTACTTGGAGAGAGGCGCAGCGAGGTTCTCTCCTCTCCTACTTCACCTGCCACCGCATCAATCACTTCAAAAAGAAACCTGGCCCTGTTTTCGATGCTGCCGCCATATTCATCTGTTCTCCGATTCGCCGAGCTGTGCAAGAACTGTTCTATCAGATAGCCATTGGCGCCGTGAATTTGTGCACCATCAAAACCCGCTCTTTTTGATCTCTGGGCAGCTTTTCTGAAATCTTCAACGGTTGCTTTTATCTCTTCTCCAGACATAGCCCTTGGCTCGGGTGCCGGCTTAAATCCATCGGGTGTAAAAGCCATCGCTTCCGGTTTAATTGCCGAGGGGGCAGGTGGTTTTTTCCCGTCATGAAAATATGGATGAGACACCCGGCCTACATGCCAGAGCTGGATCTGTATATGTCCGTTTTTCTCATGTACGGCTTTAGTCACCTGTTTCCATCCCTCTTCCTGGGCATCATTGTATATACCCGCCGTTGCAATATATCCTCTTGCAGCAGGTGAAACAGGAGAGCCTTCGGTTAGAATCAGCCCGCCTGACGCCCGCTGGCTGTAATATTTTGCATGCAGCTCGGTGGGTGCTTCATAGTCGTTCGCCGCCCGATTACGGGTCATCGGGGCCATTACGATACGGTTTTTCAGCTTTACCGGGCCAATTTGCAACGGTTTAAATAACTTTGCTTTTGCCATAATTGATTTCTCTGATTTATGATGTTTTATTTTGTTTAATATTAAAACAATTTCAGCTCATAATGAATTCATGGCAGTGAATGTTACAGAAGCGTAATAACTCCCGGACATAAAAAAACCGGACAAGTTATCCTGCCCGGTTTTAAGATCTGAAAAAAATCGTGGTTAGTAGCTGGAACTGCTTTCTTCTTTTGGCAGAATTACAGCATCAATTACGTGAACTACACCATTTGTTGCTTCAATATCGGCCTGTACCACATTAGCACCGTCAACAGTTACGCCGTCTCCAACACCAATTGTTATTTCCTGGCCCTGCACGGTTGTTGCAGTCATTCCATCGCTGAGGTCACTGCTCATTACTTTGCCTGGTACAACGTGGTAAGTAAGGATATCAGTGAGTTGCCCTTTGTTGGCTTCTTCAAGAAGAGACTCAAGTGTGCCGTCTGGCAGTGCGGCAAATGCGTCGTTTGTTGGTGCGAATACTGTAAATGGCCCTTCAGACTGAAGAGTTTCTACCAGGTCTGCAGCCTGTACTGCAGCTACCAGTGTTGACAGAGCTTCAGTTTGTACCGCTAGTTCTACGATATCGCTGTTGCTGTAATTGTTATCGGTTTGATTGGTGAAAGGCACCATAGCCATGAGTGTTGTAGCTATGAGTACCAGCCCTAAAGTTTTTAGTACTTTCATTGATTTGGTATTATTTAATTGGGGTTAAGAATTTGACGTAAATCAAATCTCTGTTCATATTGAACAGTCAGATAACACCTTGACGGGCCGGGGTGTTCCTGCATCTTATTTTCATTTAATATTGAACAAAAAGCCTTTAACCTCTTTTACAGCATGCGCATAGGCAGGAAAGCTGTAAACCTGGAAGGGGTTCGCATAAATTATTATTGGTCCCCGTTGCGAATTTCTGAGCTTATTTGATGAGCTGCATGAACATTTTCTGAGAATATAGATTCATAATTACTTATGAGCCCGACTCACCCCAGCCCTTCTCTCCTATCAAAGGCACAAACTTAAACTGCCGCAGATGCTCCTCCTCATACTCACTCTCCGATGTACGTGTAATTTTTACCATCACCTGGCTTTTCTGGTCGCCTACAGGCACCACGAGCACTCCGCCAACGGATAGCTGTTTCACAAGATCCTGCGGAACCACAGGAGCACCTGCCGTTACCACAATTGCATCATACGGGGCGTATGCTTTCCAGCCAAGAGTGCCGTCTCCCAGTTTAAGGTGCGGACGAAACCCAAACTCGCGGAGATTCTCTTTTGCTTTATGATATAGCTCTTCATGCCGCTCCACACTGTACACTTCAGCCCCCATCTCACACAAAATGGCGGCCTGATATCCCGAGCCTGTTCCAATTTCGAGCACTTTATCTCCCTCCGAAATATTAAGCAGCTCTGTCTGCGCGGCAACGGTATATGGCTGCGATATCGTCTGATCGCAGCCAATTGGCAGTGCACGGTCTTCATAGGCACGATTAACCAACGCACTCTCTACAAGCAGATGCCTGGGGATAGCCATTACAGCATCCAGTACCCGCTGATCTTTAATCCCCTTCTCCTTCAGGGTTTCGACAAGAGCCTTTCTTTGTCGAGAATATCTGCTGTATGAACGTTTGGTATCCAAATTATCGGGGTTCGGTTAGTAAACTCTTGTGCTCTTTTAAAATAACAGATTCACAGAATGTAAACGAATCTGATTCAAAAATCACAAGATCAAACATTCCGGTTGTATTTATCATCAATGCTTGTATTTTCTAACCATTAAAAAAAACTTTGGGATTAACCGACTTCCAATCATGAAAAAATACCTCGCGACAATTACAGGCTTAACTGCACTCTTTTTTTTGATGCAGGTGCTCGATGTTTTTGCTTTTGATCAGCCATCAGAACAACAAGGCGGATTTTTCGGAACTTGGGTAAGCCTGCTGCCCCCTGCTGTTGCCATTTTTCTGGCTCTCACCACACGGGAGGTTATTCTGTCGCTTTTTGCCGGAATATGGATTGGTGCACTCTTTATTACAGAATTTCACCTTACATCGGGCACGGCACTTTCACTAAGTATTCTTACCGATTCAATGGCTAATACTGACCATGTAGCCATTATCGTATTCAGTTTACTGCTTGGGGGTATGGTTGGCGTGATGTCGCGCAGCGGCGGTACTCAGGGAGCCGTTGATAAGCTTGGCAAGTATGCCAAAACCCGCAAACAGGGACAGATATTTTCCTGGGCTTCAGCCCTTTTTATCTTTTTTGATGATTACGCCAATACCTTAATTCGGGGAAATGCCCTCCGCCCCATGACGGACAGACTCAACATCTCCCGTGAAAAACTGGCTTATATTGTTGACTCTACCGCAGCCCCCCTGGCCGTAAGCGCCGTAATCACCACCTGGATCGGCTTTGAAATAACACAGATTCAAAGTTCACTTTCTGCACTCGCCGAAACTACTACAGATGTTGCTCTCGCCGCACAGCTCGAAGCCGGCGCAGCGAATGCATTCATCATATTTCTGGATTCCATACCATACCTGTTTTACCCCATACTTGCGCTTTCATTTGTACTTATGACGATTTTGATGAAGCGGGAGTTCGGCCCCATGCTCGAAGCTGAGCGGAGAGCAGCATCAGGCAGAGGTGTCATCCGGGAAGGCTCCATGCCCGCATCCGACACCAATCTCGACTCCATGCAGCCCATCGAAGGCAAGCCAAAACGATGGGTTAACGCTGCACTTCCGGTCTTTTCGGTACTTGTTGTGGCTCTCTATGGACTTTACGCAACAGGCAGCGAAGGCCTGGCTCCTGCAGAACGCACACTTACCGCCATTATAGGAAATGCCAATCCGTTCGACGCCCTTCTTTGGGCATCATTTGCCGGTTCACTTATCGCTATTTTACTGGCTGTGACCCAGCGAATTTTAACCATCAACCAGGCTATCGATTCCTGGGTGGGCGGCATGCAGTCGATGCTGATCGCCATTATCATTCTCATTCTCGCCTGGGGACTGGGCGGCATCACGGGGGAGATAGGTACGGGTCCATACCTTGCCTCTATGCTGCAGGATTCACTTCCCCTTGCACTGCTGCCAGGCATTGTGTTTTTCATAGCTGCAATTACGGCATTTTCTACCGGAACGTCCTGGGGAACCATGGCTATTCTTTTTCCTGTTGTTGTGCCGCTTACGATTGCAATGGGTGCCGGAATTGGTTTTGCCGGTGGTGAAAACTACGGCATTCTGCTCGGTGCAATCAGCTCGGTGATGGCGGGTGCAGTTTTTGGTGATCACTGTTCACCCATTTCTGATACTACCGTGCTCAGTTCAATGAGCTCAGCGTGTGATTTGGTAGATCACGTCCGAACTCAGCTTCCCTATGCTATACTCATCGCAGTTGTAGCGCTTTTGGTTGGTGAAATCCCGGCTGCATTCGAATTTATTCACCCCGTATGGGGGCTCCTTGCCGGATTGGTAATACTTTACCTGATCCTTAAATTTTTTGGTGAAAACCCGGAAGAAATTTCTGAGGCCGTGCCTGAAAGTAAGTAAGCCCGTTCCCGTAAAATTTGACGCACCCGCTGCATGACACTCGCCATATTACAACCAACGCTCATCCCCGATTTGCACGACCTGGCAGTGATTATGCAATCAGATACAATGCTCTGCCAGGACAGCGAACAGTGGTCGAGAAAGGGGCGCACCCACCGGGCTGTTATCCGCACGCCTGAGGGAACGGATTACATCAGCGTGCCACTGCTCACCTCAGACAAAAAAAAGCCCATCTGCCGGGTTCGGATTGACCACAGCACAGACTGGATTCCGCAAATCCTCAGGGCACTGGAATTCAATTACAGAAACAGCGTCTACTACGATTTCTACGAACCGGAAATCCGGGCCGATATTGAACAGGGATTTCAGTTTGAATTTCTTCTGGATTTTTCCCTTTTTTTGCGGCGGCGGCTATTTCAGTTTTTAGAAATATCCCCCCATTCAGAGATCATCTTTTCAAGCACAATGGAAAACTATGATCAAAATCCCGACCTAACGGCAAAAAACCTTGGTGCAGACCGCTATTTCCAGGAGCACGACGCCCGGCACTATCAGCGGCAAGGGCGCAATCGCTCGGAAATCCCTTTTAACCATCCGGTTTATCGGCAGCACTTTCCGGGTTTTGAGCCCTATTGCTGCCTTTATGATCTGCTGTTTCAGTACGGCCCCGAATCTTTTAAGATCATTGATGAAATTGGTTGACCCGATACAAAGGATTTTAATCGGCCCAGCTGTTATCCTTTTCATAGCCAAGCGTAATCAGCGCATCACCAAAAATTTCAACAAACCGTTTTTTATGCTCTGGAGTAAAGTGGTCTTTCCATTGAGATGATTTGCCAGACCGTACATGAATCGATTTTTCGATGTTTCCCGAAAAGAGTGAGTTATTGTAGGCGCAGTCCAGACAGAGGGGTATTGCAGAGCCGGGAAAACCGAGAAACGTAAATATCCTGTGGAAAAGCAGAAGGTCGAAATCGGTAATCAGCTCTTCATATTTAACATTCATAAAGCGCCCGTCAGAGTAGTCCCATTGCAGCATTTCTTCGATACCCCATCGTCCCGAATACTCCATTTCGAACATCAGCTTCTCCTCCGCTGTTTCGAAATTATTTATCGTTTCCTGATATGTTGACCCGTTCAGCTCTTTCATCGGTTGGTGCAGCCACTTCTCTTCCGATTTTTGGTGGTAGTACATCCCCGAAACAATCCTGTCTCTCGGATCTCTGATAACATGCACGCCCCGAACCGGTTCAGAGATATTCTCCGGGTGGAATCGGCTGTGATTTTGCAGAAAAACATCAAAATCTAAAGGCAGGTTGTTCTGTTCACCTGAAAAGAACGTAAGGTTTAGTCTGCCACAGATACATTTAAAAACCTTCCGCATCCACACGGTACCGGTTTTGTGATGAGTGCCCACCAGAATTTTATTAGGTAAATCGACAGGCTCAGCAACCGGATCTTGGTTTTCAGTGCCTAAATTCTGTTTTATCCAGCCAAGGCTTTGTTGGATTATTTTTTGCATAGAGGTTTTAAATTCCGCTGTTCCGCTTTTGTTTTATACGTCGCATGATCCCGCTCGCCAAACTCTGAAGATGGAAAATATTAGTGAGAAATTACACATAATCTCAGCTCACTAAAAACCTCAAAATCAGAAGTTTGCCAGAGCAGGAGGCGATTAATCCATTATAAGATTATCACTTGCTTTATCACAGAGCTTCGGGCTGTCTCTTTACCCAAACCAGGTGTCTGTAAAACATCTGCCTGACCTGTGATCACGCAAACATTTGTTTTTACATTCAACCGTCTGATTTTCCGGTTATCAGTACGGTTAACGTATGTATGGGTAAAGGTATAATAAACCGAAATCGTAAATCATCCTGACGAGAACCCGATATGAAAACGAAACAAACTCATTATCTGATTCTTCTGCTTTACATTACCGGACTTTTTACCATATCAGGCTGTAAAAGTGGTAATACCGTAGATAATTCTATAGAACCTGATCCCCCGGGAGTACCTCCTTCTTCTCCATCGGGATTAACAGCCGATGCCGCAGATGGAATAGTGATACTGAGCTGGAATGCCAACAGTGAAGAAAATCTCTCTCACTACAATATTTTTCGGGGTGAGGTGAACGGCTCTTTGGATAAAATTGCTGAAACACCGGCTGGTACGGAGTCATATACAGCTGAAGGTCTGTCAAACGGGATTACATATTTCTTTGCCATCAGTGCGGAAAATAGTGACGGACAGACTTCAGAGAGGTCCGAAGTAATCAGTGCAATACCGGAAACTGACGTCCCTGAACGATTGGAAGCCTCATGGATCAACCAATTCGGGTCGCCCTCACAAGACGGTTTTGTGCTTCTGGGCCTCGACTATGCGGATGACGGAACCCTTTGGGCAATCAGCTTTCTGGGAGATACATACAACGAAATTCCCAGAGGCCCTGTTGTGGCAAAATTCGATGCTGCCGAAGGTAGTATGATCTCCATAGCATCGATGGATCTGCCTGCAGTGCAGATTCTACCTACAGGAATTGCGCTGACAGAAGACGGCGGATATCTGGCAACCGGAGAAATTTTTGGCGGGTCTTTTCCCGGCGAGTCGAGAATTGGCACCACCGATGCCTTTATTGCAAGGTTTGACGCAGATGGGAATCGTTTATGGGCCAGACAGTTTGGGGCCGAAGGCGCTGTTTTGCAGGGAAGTGATATTGAGATCTCCGATACGGGTGATGTTTATGTGACCGGTACCATTTCAGAGGGAGACGCCCTGCCGGGACAGAACGCATCCGGGGGCGGACGTGATGTTTTTGTTGTAAAATACAGCCTTGACGGAGATGCAGCTTGGACACGGCAGTTTGGAAACGGCTCGGACCGGCTTAAAAATCACGGAGTATCCATCCCGGGAGATGAAATTGTGGTTACCGGAACGGTGGCCGACGAAGAAAATCCGCTTCCGGGGTCGGATACATCAGGAAACGGCTTTTTGCGAAGCTACAGTACGGATGGTGAGATACTTGGAACCATACAGCTCGATGTACCAATCTTACCTAACGAAGGGGGAGCTATGGCAGTGGAATCGTCCGGAGCTTTATGGGTTTTTGGCAGTTCGACAGACCCGTTTGGTTTCGGAAATGAAGGCCAGAGGGATTTTGTACTGGCAAAGATAGATCCGGCAACAGGCAAAATCTCAGTTGCAGCGCAGATCGGTACTCCTGAAAGCGACTGGGGAGACGGAATTGCTCTTGGCCCGGATGGAGAGGTGTATGCAGGCGGCAGCACCAATGGCAGCCTGCCAGGTTTTACAAACGCAGGTGACTACGATATTGCCATCGCACGATTTGAATTTCCACAACCAACGGATTAATACTCACTGTGAAGCACCGTAAGCCAATAGTGTCATCAATTCCCGGCTTTAGATTAAACTTAACTACCGATTAAACACATTAATGCACTATATGAAAACTCTCTTCAAAAAGCTTTCTTTGATCCGGCCTTTGGCTGTGGTCATCTTCTTCATGATGATCTCCTGTTCTGAAAATCCGGTTTCGGATCAGGATCAAAACTGTGAACCGGGGCCCTATTTCACCCATCTGCCTGTAGACCGGGAGGAGATCGCCTCATTTAATGTTATCGGTCAGTTTAATCCGCCGGGAGACATTGCGCCCAACGGCCAGACCGGCCTGCAGCTCAGGAGCAGGGATCTGACACCGATCTACGCCGTCGGGGATATCGTCATCACGCTGGTGGAGAGTACACATTGGATCGAGTCGCCCAACCGTCAGGGACATACCGACTATACCCTCTCGTTTGAAATAGGCGGCTGCCGGCAGATCTACGGAAACTACGAACACATTGCCTCGCTGATGCCCCAATTCCTTGAACAGCTTGAAGGATCCAGCGTGAACTGCGAAGTGAGTTCAAATCCCGAAGAGACGGTGCGTCAGTGCCGCATCAATGTTCAGATCCCCGTTGAAGCAGGCACCCTGCTGGGGCAAGCAGGCGGCACCACCACGGGACTCGATTTTGATCTGTTTGACCGGCGTCAGGAAAACTTTTTTGTCTCCGACAGGTTTGAAGGCCCCATTCTCTGGGCGATCTGCCCGCAATCTCTTTTCATTGACTCACATCGCGATTTTCTGCTGAGCATAACCGGCCTGGGCGACCAAAGAAGATCTGTGGAGCCGATTTGCGGAACGATGGAGGTGGATGTTGAAGGGACGGCCCAGGGAATGTGGGTGCTGGACGGCCATGACGTGAAGTGGAACTTCGACAACTTTGACAAATTCTTTGCCCTGGCACCCGACTTTATGGAGCCCGACAAATACCACCTGCTGGTTACAGCACAAGAAGATTACCGAATGGATCCCTTCGGACACCTCATCTTTTACTTCCCGCTTCAGGATGATGGAAGGGTGAACCGCCGCTTCTCGGAACTTTCAAATGACGGCACGATCTACTGTTATGAGCCCAGGCAGTTTGAAACTTTGAGCTTTTTTGCAGCTCTTGGAAGCGACGGGAAAGTGTCACTTGAGCGGATCGATCATGAACCCCGGCAAAGTCCGTGTCAGGTTCAGTCACAAGATAGCTGGGCGTTTACCGATGAGATGATACGATTGATGAGATAGAATTAGAGCAGGCTTTTCATCATCCCACTGCCGGACCACTCTTCCGAAGGCTTCTTTCGGAGCTTCCGAACGTTTTTGATCATCTAGTAGAATTTTACGAGTCGTCTTAGAATATCCCGGTTTAATGCCTATCAGAATTCCGGCATCTGAATTTTTTTCAATCCGGATTTCCGGAAAGCCCGTCTTCTTGCGTATGTAATAGAAGAACCTGTAGCCGTATGTGATCTGTGATACAGCTATGCATTCAAACTGAAACCAATTTTTTCTCCATGACACGTTATTCATTGATTCTGAAGTCCGTACTTATTCTGATGTTTCTTTCCGTATACCTCTCCTGCGAAGGCCCCATAGGCCCTCCGGGGGAACAGGGGCAGCAAGGTGAACAGGGGTTGATCGGTCCGGCCGGGACCGACGGCAGCGTAATTCATGCCGATTGGGGAACGCCCGAAGAGGAAATCGGCGCATTTGGTGATTTCTTTCTCAATTTGTCAAATGGCGATCTCTACGGCCCGAAAAGTGAAGAGCACGGCTGGGGAGATCCCATTAATCTGTCCGGAAGTGACGGGAAAGATGGCGAAGATGGAGAGGATGGCAAGGACGGTGAAGACGGTGAAGATGGAGAGGATGGCAAGGACGGTGAAGATGGTGAAGACGGAGAGGACGGCAAGGATGGTGAAGACGGAGAAGATGGTGAAGATGGCGAGGACGGTAAAGACGGAGAAGATGGTGAAGATGGCGAGGACGGTAAAGATGGTGAAGACGGAGAAGATGGCGAGGACGGTAAGGATGGGAGTCAGATGTATTCAGGAGATGGTCCTCCCGATCCCGGCATTGGTAACGACGGTGATTATTACCTGGACAAGCTGAATTTCAACCTCTATGGCCCAAAAGCAGGTGGTGCATGGGGAATAGCCATCAATTTACAAGGACCAACCGGTATTCAGGGACCTCCCGGTGAAGATGGAAAAGATGCCAACACCACCCTTTACAACTTTGCAGGGCATGATTTTTCGGTCAGCGGTATGATCTACTATATTGAGGATGTAACAGAGCAGCAGATGCAGGAGAGTGCCTGGCTGGTCTACCTCGTAGGGCCAAGCGGAACAATTTATCATATCCCCGGATATGCTATCGGAACTTTCACCTTTTATAAGGTTCATCACCGGTGGGAAACGGGGATTGCTGAACCCAAGGCACTGTTCTCAATCAGTAAGGTCGGAGGCACCGGTGATGCTTATTCTGCCGTTAAAATTGTGCGGATTGAAGCAGCTACCATCCTGGGAGGTATAATCAGCAGTATCAATGGTTTGCCTTCGGAACTTGATGTGACTGATTATCATTCAGTTTTGGAGTACACAGGCCTGACTGATCATCTCGAAGAGAACGTATTGTACCAACATATAAAATAGATAAATTGAAATATATGGTTCTTCTCCACATAGAAAGGGAGGCCATTTATATAAATATTGAGACTTTGACGATACCAAAAGATTTCTGGTCATCTCCGGGCAAAAACAATTTGAACAGATGATAACTTACCATCATATATTTTTCGCTCTTCTTTTTTCATTCATTTTGCTTGGATTTGCATCCTGTAAAAACGGATCTCCGGCTGCTTCAGAGCCGATAGCTGAAGATGATTATCCGTATCCCGCGGGCCGTATTTATCTATCCCACTTGCCGGTTGACACGGATCGGGTCGACGGATTTCTCGGATTGGGGAACATGAATGTATTACCTGAAGATCACGGAGGATTTTTCACCCCTCGCGACGGATGGTATGAGGAACCACTCATTCCGGTTTATGCTCCGGCGGATGGAAAAATTGTAGAGATCATCAAAGACTGGTACGAGTGGTTTGCTCCGTATGGTGACGATTATTCGGTCGCCATTAAAGTCAGTACAACGATGACGGTCTCCTTCGGCCACATGTCAGATCTTGCGCCTCGAATATTGGAAGCAGCCGGGGAACTTCAGACCGGTTATGCAATTCCGAACCGGGTGGATATCGAAGTTGAAGCAGGAGAAATTATCGGGTATATCGGCACGCAAGGCGCGCTGGATTGGTATATCAGAGATAGTGAATTGGAACTGGACTTTGAAAATCCGGATCGGTATCCGCTCCCGTGGCTGATATCCGGATGCTATCACGACTATTACCGCGGCGCTAATCTGACCAGGCTTTCGGATATTACACTGAGAAGTGCTGAGCCGAGATGTGGCAAGATCGACTTTGATGTGGAGGGAAGAATTGCTGGTAATTGGTTTTGGGAAGATGAGGTTCCTGAATACGCCTTTAATGATTACACGACACACCTTGCCATTGCCTATGATGAGTTTTTTGGATATGAAAGAATTGTGATTTCCGATGGATACGCTGGACGTCCGGAATCTCCTCATGAAGGGGATGAGCGATTTACCATGGGTTCGGGACGTCCATTTTGGGTAAAGAATAACAGCCCGCTCCCGGAAGGGGTCGGGATATCGGAGGGTATGATCAAATATGAAATCATGGATCGTTCTTATGGTTCCATTTCACCGGGATTCACGGTTCCCGATATTGATAATTTGCCGGTAGCCGGAGTCTTTCTGGTAGAGATGCTTGATGAATCCAGGATTCGGGTCGAGCGCTTTATGAATAGAACAGCAGATGAAGTGGATGGATTTGGAGTAAATGCGCGTGTTTACGTTCGTTAAGCGAATGAATGTTTTATAACCACACAATAAGATGGAATCATGAAAAAGATACAGCTACTCTTAACACTACTTGCTCTTGTTCTGGCGGTTGGCATGTTAACTCTCTCTTGCGGGGAGTCGGGAATCGAAACCGGTGAAACCATTCTGAATCCGATTCAACCCCTGATTGTTGCAACTGCACCAACCAATTCCATCGGGGGCGCAAGCGAGCAGAAGCTGGCCCAGACAATTATCATTAACCACAGCGGAATCCTGACGGGAGTTTTTCTTCCCCTGGACTGCAGTTCCGGAGACTTGAATGTGGAGATCAGGAACGTGACGGGCAGTTTGCCGGATATGAGGGTTGTCAGCAGCAACAGCTTTCCTGCGGATTCACTTATAACCGATGTAACCGTCTTCAAGCTTTTCCAGCTGCCTGCTTCAACTGTAACATCGGGTGACTCCCTGGCAGTTGTTTTGAGTAATGAAACCGGTACGTGTGGAATGTCATCCGGGCCGATCGGAGACCCCTACGCGGGCGGAGAAGCTTTTTTTGATGCTCGTCCCGCTGCTCCGGGCTGGGTACCTTTTACGGAATTTGACAGCACGGCTCATGACCTGGCGTTTCAGATATTGCTGGAAGATATCTGAGTTTTATTCCGGTTCAGTCATGACGGCAAGTTCAATTTGTGCGTCCAGCCCTGCCGCTGATTTGCCAAAATACTTTCATGGTTCCCAAATGCGATGCCGGGCATTCATAAATAGTTAGAATTATACAAATTCTTTTGATGTCTTGTGATCACTCTGGCATCGACTCGCTCAATAACCCTGCAGAGTTGTCAAATGCCGGCAGCAACCTCATCAAATCACACCATGGCAGAAACTACGCCATCTCATTTGATGGTGTATCCGATTATCTTGTTGTAGCACATGACGAATCCCTGAATATGACCGATGGATTTACTATTTCGGCCAGGATTTATATCAGAGAATATGTCGAGTGGGCAAGTATAGTAACCAAAGGCGGGGTGCCAGGTAACCAGATTGGAACCAATAATTACACTCTGCACCAGAGCGGCCCCGATGGCGGAGGACCTGAACTATATGAAACAGAGCCCGGATATATTCGCTTTACCGGCGACGGTTCTGCTGCTTCAGGTACCAGTCCGGAGTCGAATACGGTTCTTTCGCTGAATACTTGGCATCACATTACAGCCACATATGACGGAAATACTCTGCGGTACTATCTCAACGGCGTTCCCAACGGTGAACACATAACTGGAGGCCCCCTTAATCCAAACGGTGATCCACTGTATATCGGAATAGATCCGCCCGGCGATGACGAATACTGGAACGGCATGCTGGATGAGATAAAAATCTGGAACCGTCCTCTGAATAGAGGACAGATTCGAGCTGCATTGCGCGGCTCCGCAACACCCGTGGCCTCGGCTCTTGCAGCATACTGGTCGTTTAACGATGGCACAGGTGATACCGCACATGACCGTTCCCGAAACAACAATCATGCCAGATTGGTTGGTTCACCCACATGGGTCCTCCCTTGATTCGTTTTAATTCGCAGGATTTTTTAGCCTGTTTTTTTTTTATTCCAATTGACATAATCAAAAAGAAATACAGGATGAACTCTTTCTTAAATAGAATGAATTCGATATAAGAATTTGGAAAATGAGTCCCCCCTCCTGCCTGCCTTCGACACCACGGGGTGTTAGGAGGGGATTCAGGGAAGTTTAAGAGTTTTTACCTTGAACTCTCGTTAAATACGCAATTCATAGCCATCCGGTGTCTTTCGGTGCCAATGATTCACTGGAAAAATCTATTTCATAACCCGGAAACCAAGAATTTCCGATTAGAATTAATATTATCCCGAAGACCACATTCATCTGTATGTTATCACAGTACTCATTATACATAGCCTGAACAGAGGCCTGATTCGTATCGAATGATTTATCGAGATAACCTGGTTTTTGCGGCTTGATTAGGCAAACATTTTGGAATTTATGTTCGATAGTGTATTAAAAATACAATACAAAAATCGGTGCAAAGTATTCTTAATAGGGTTCATTCGCTTGAGATAGTGCGGCCAGATATTTCTCCACATTTTTTACGTCATCATGGTTATCGTCATAATTTTCTCTGAAGATAGCCATGCTTTTATTCAGGAAATCCAAAGCCGCTGCGAAGTCGTTGGTCATTTTTTTCAACAGGCCGTATTCCCGGTAAAATTCAGCGACCCGGTGATGGTTTTCCGGAAAGTGTTCAGAAAAGATGGGATAAGCTTCACGGAATGCGTTTTCAGCCAGTTCGAACTCATTTTGGTCGCGATAGACGGCTGCCAGCTTTACCAGGTCAACCGCCACTTCGGGATGACTCTCGCCAAGCGACCGCTTGTCTCTCTCCACCACCTCTTCGAACAGTTCTCTTGCCAACTCCAAATTTCCAAGCTGGTGCTGAAGTGAGGCCAGGTTATACATGGAAATGGTAATCGCTGAATTATCGGCAGGCAGTGCTCTTTTCCGAATTTCAAGTACCTGGTTATGAAGTACGGCAGCACTATCGGGTTGTCCCAAAGATGCTTTCGTCAATGCCAGATTATTCAGAAAAGATGAAAGAGAAAGGGAATCTGTACTGTTGAATTTCTTATGAAGCTGTATGGCCTGATACAGGTGCGTCTCAGACTCTTGAAATTTTCCCATCTGCCTATAAAGAGCCCCTGCGAAATTGTGTGTAATGATCGTGTTCGGGTTATCCGTCCCGCTCAGATTTTCATGGATTTCAAGTGATTTGAGAATATTCTGTTCTGCGAGGTCAAAATCTGATTTCTGATAGTATAACTGAGACAGTTTTGAGTAAGCAAAAGCCATGTTAAGATGATTCTCGCCCAGGATTTGCCGGTAGTTCTCAATAACCTTCTGAAGGTTGGACTCTGCTTCATCGGTCATTCTCAGTTGAATTTGAATATCAACCAGCTCGGAAAGAGTTTGACTGTAGTCGAGCGTCTCTTCATCTCCAAGCGTTTGATGCATCTCCAGGCTTTCCTGATACTGATTGATTGCCTGGTCAAAATCCCTGCTCAATGTATGTACTCTTGCAATTTCAGCCAGATTAATGGCCACCTTGGCGGAGGGCTCTCCGTGCTCTTTTTTGTTGATCTCCAGTGCCCGTTCGAGGTTTTGAAGAGCCTCTTCATAATTACCGCGAATACCGTTCAAACGCCCCAAAAGCGAGAAGTAGGCAGCGGTAAGCGTGTGGTTTTCTCCCAGGTGTTGATTTGAAATTGCAATTGCCTTTTCGATAGAGTTCTGAGCCATTTCATAATCACCGATTCCACTCAGCGCATTCCCCATTACATACTGCATTTCGGCATAAATTTCGGGATCGTCGGCAAGTTCTGCTTCGATTGTCCGCAGGCCGTTTTCCAAAACCTGCCGTAATGTAATACTCTCATCCCGATTGGCCAGGGAGAAAGGGTTGCTTGAAATAAATAGATTGGTTGTGAAATCTTTGATGCGGTTAGCTTTTTCCGCCTCCAGCCGGGCAAGATTTCGCTCTTGCGTTATTTGCGTAACGTGATAGAGAAGAAAAAAGATCAGGGTTACTACAGTCACCGACACAGCAACCAGCGGAATCTTGTTTCTTTGGATAAATTTGCCAGACTTATATCTGAATGATGAGGGCCTGGCCTGGATGGGCAATCCTTGTCTGAATCGTTCGAGATCATCTTTCATTTCCAGGACCGAGCTGTATCTTCGTTCCGGCTCTTTACGCAGCGCTTTGAAACAGATAAGGTCCAGGTCGGCATCAATCTTTATAGCCTGATTTATTTCAGAGGGTCTTGGCGGATCCGCTTCACAAACAATTCTCTCCATCTCACTGAGGCTCTTACCGGCAAGTTTGAAGGGACGGTTATCAGCCAGCAATTCAAAAAAGATCACGCCCAGGCTGTAGATATCGACAGAGGTTGTTACCGGCTGCCCCTTGAACTGTTCAGGGGCTGCATATTCAGGCGTCATGAGCGGCATGCCGGTTCGGGTAACCGGGGATTCATCACCTTCGGTAAGCAGTTTGGCTATTCCAAAATCGAGCAGCTTCACATCGCCGGAATCGGACATCAAAATGTTGCCCGGCTTCAGATCGCGATGAACCACAAGATTTCTGTGTGCGTAGATAACTGCATCGCAGATTTTCATGAAAAGATCCATCCTTTCATTCAGCGACAGGCTTTTTTCACGGCAATAATGATTAAAAGGCATTCCATCCACAACTTCCATCACCATATAGGGCCACCCTTCGGGAGTCACACCGCCGTCAAATACGCGGGCAATATTGGGATGATGAAGGTTTGCAAGAATCTGGCGTTCGGCACGAAGCCTTCGGAATCGGTCATCACGGTCGAGCCCGAACGGCTGGATGATTTTGACGGCCACCTTCTGCTCGAACTCGCCGTCGGTACGTTGGGCGAGATAAACGACGCTCATTCCTCCGCGGCCAATCTCCTTTTCTATCTTATACCGGTCAACTTCAAAACTCTGTTCAGAGAGCTCCGCTGCCAAGTCAAGAATGGCATCGCTTCCGTCCAGGATCGAGTCAATGCCCGTATCGAGATAGCCGGGAACATTTCGCTCGGCTTCAAGCAGTGTTTTCAGTTCTTTCTTCAGAACGGGGTCCTGAATATGGATATCGATGTACCTCAATCGGTCCGATTCATCGATCTCGAGGAGCTGATCGAGCAGAGCTTCAACACGGTTCCATGTAGAGGAGTCCATATCAGCCGGGATTTGTGAATGTTTACGGTGTGGCAGCAAGCTCCCTGGAGAGCCACATGCGTGCTTTGCGCCAATCGTTTCGAACCGTACGGTCGCTTACACCCAGGTAACTTGCAATTTCATCATCTTTCATTGCTACAAAAAATTTACACTCAACCACGGTGGCTAATCTGCTGTTCAATTGTTCAAGCCTTATAAGAGCCGAGTCAAGGTCAATTAATTCAGCCCCCGAATCTGTAACATGACCGTGATAACTTTTCAGGGTTTGATCTCGCTGATCCCCTCCCCGTTTTGAAGCCAGCTTTTTACGATAATGATCCACAACAATCTGTCTCATGATTTTACCGCATAGTGCAAAAAAATGAATCCGGTTTTCAGCTTCAAGCTTTCCATGGTTAAACAATTTGATATACGCCTCGTGAACCAGTGCCGTTGTATGCAGCGTCTGCTGAACACCGGATTTTCTTAATTTGTGATGCGCCATCCGCTTCAGCTCTTCGTAGGCCAGCTCGAACAATTTAACCGAGGCCTTTTCATTCCCGTCACCGGCTTTCTGAAGTAACTGGGTAAGCGAGTTTTTATCAATTTGTTTTCCCATAGATCTCAGGTTTTATGAGCCTGATATAAATAAGCAGAAAACAAATTTTAAATCAACTAACCCGTAAAATAATTACACGTTTATTCCGATAACCGGAGAATGTTAAAGTCATACATCAAACTCAATACCCTGGGCAAGTGGAAGTTCATCGCTCCAGTTTATTGTGTTGGTTTGCCGGCGCATATACGCTTTCCATGCATCCGAGCCTGATTCGCGTCCGCCACCCGTCTCTTTCTCCCCGCCAAACGCACCTCCGATTTCGGCTCCGCTGGTTCCGATGTTGATATTGGCAATACCGCAGTCCGATCCGCCATGGCTCAGAAATTTCTCCGCTTCACGCATATTCAGTGAAAACATGGAGGAGCTGAGACCCTGCCTCACACCGTTATGGAGCGCAATCGCTTCATCAAACGTACTGTATTTTATAAGGTAGAGAATAGGCGCAAAGGTTTCATTTTGAACAATTTCATAATGATTTTCGACCTCACAGATTGCCGGCTTCACATAGTTTCCTTTCATGTCACCGAGAACATCCCCGCCGCATAGAACAGAACCACCGGCATCTTTCACCTCTTTCAGCGCATTTTGCATTGCGTTCACGGCATCGCTGTCAATCAAAGGGCCAACCAGTGTATCTGCATCAAGAGGGTCACCAATTTTCAGGTCTTTATAGATCGAGACCAGGCGATTTTTCAGCTCATCATAAACGGATTCGTGTATAATAAGCCTGCGCGTGCTTGTACAGCGCTGACCTGCCGTACCTACTGCCCCAAAAACAATAGCCCGTATTGCCATTTCCAGATCGGCATCTTTACTGATGATAATGGCGTTATTACCGCCCAGTTCAAGGATGGTTTTGCCCAGCCGCGCGGCAACCGCCTGACCCACTTTTTTCCCCATAGGGATGGAACCTGTAGCAGAGATAAGAGGAATTCGTTCATCGGACGTCATCCACTCCCCTGCTTCGCGTCCGCCCGTAATCATTCCAAAAATTCCCTCCGGCAGGTCGTTCTCTTCAAGTACTTTTCCCACAATTTTTTGCACGGCAACTCCGCAAAGAGGCGTTTTCTCGGAACCTTTCCAGATCACCGTATCTCCGCAGACAGCGGCAATCATTGCGTTCCAGCTGTACACCGCAACCGGGAAATTGAAGGCCGAAATAATTCCAACCGGTCCCAGCGGGTGCCACTGCTCGTACATCCTGTGTTTCGGGCGCTCGGAGTGCATGGTTTTACCGTACAGCATGCGTGACTGGCCCACGGCAAAATCACAAATATCGATCATCTCCTGAACTTCACCCAGCCCTTCCTGATAAATTTTGCCCATTTCATACGAAACAAGCTTGCCCAGCGGCTCTTTATATTCGCGAAGCTTTTGGCCGATTTGCCGCACAATTTCTCCTCTCTGTGGTGCGGGCATCATTCGCCACTCCAGGAATGCCTCCTGAGATTTCCGGACTACTTCCTCGTACTCCTCTTTCGTGGTTTCATAAACCGCCGCGATTTCTGATCCGTCAGAAGGTGTGCTGCTGGTAATTTTCGCAGCTGAATCACTCTTCATAAACTCTCTTCCGGTAGAGGTCCCTGCATTTTCTTTTTCAATTCCGAGCAAACTCAAAAAATCTTTCATAGCTTCCATTATTTTATATTTTCCGTTTACTTCAAATATAGAAGCTGTCTGCTACGAATCCCAATCACGTTACCTAAAACATTCTCTTTATGAACCTGTCTCCTGTATCAAATAACCAGCTAAAACTGCTAAAAAAACTACTGATGCGAAAGTACCGGAAAAAGGAGCAGCTTTTTATTGCAGAGGGCGTTCGGTGCATTGAGCAGATTCTCGGCAACGGATACATAAAGGTAAGGGAAATAGTTGCCGATGAATCACTTGCCGGGACCTTCTCTTTTATTCCCGAAAACACTCCCGTTTACACATGCGGCAGGGGTACGTTAGAAGATATATCAGACACAGAAAATTCACAGGGCATTTTAGCCGTTTGTGAAATTCCGGCAGAAAAGAGCACTGCACAAATCGCTGACCTGCATGGAGTAGTTGTAGCAATGGACGCCATACAGGATCCCGGAAATGCAGGAACCATTATCAGAACGGCGGCATGGTTTGGTGCTGCAGGTATCCTTAGCGGCAACGGAACCGTAGATATCTATCATCCTAAAGTGGTTCGCAGCACCGCAGGGGCCACAGGGGCAGTACCGTTGATTAACGGTGATCTTACGGAACTCCTTCCCGTTTTTGATGCTGCCGGCTGGTCGATTCTGCTGCTTGATGGAGGCGGGAATTCTGTTAACATCAGGTCTGCCCCAAAAAACGATCGCCAGCTGATTGTGATTGGCAACGAGGGGAACGGCATTCAAAAGAACGTTCTCGATCTGGGTTATGCAACTGTTCGCATCCCGGGGCAAAGTGATGAGGTTGAAAGCCTGAATGCAGCCATCGCCTGCAGTATCGGGCTGTACGAACTTTCGGCTGACAAGCCGCACTTGCAATAGATTTTGCCCGGCACATCATATCCTTTAAGATTCTTTGCCCGTTCCCTCTTATCTTACGCCCGAATAATTATTCTAACATCTGAAACATTTCCCTTCATGGCTAAACCTATTTACAGCACTCACCTTGGCATGGTTGATATTTTGCCCGACGAAGTTCGCAAGTGGCAATATCTCGAAAACCTGATTCGGCAAGAGGCCACACTTTTCCATTTTGAGGAGATTCGCACGCCCATCATGGAGCAGACCGAGCTGATAGTGAGGGGAATTGGTCAGCTGACCGACATCGTTTCCAAAGAGATTTTTGCGTTCAGCCGTGGAGAAGATAATTATGTGCTTCGCCCCGAACTCACAGCGCCGGTGGTTCGCTCGTATGTGGAGAATCATCTCGATCAGCGCGGCGGGTCACAAAAGCTTTACTACATTGGCCCTATGTTTCGAGCAGAGCGTCCTCAAAAGGGGCGTCAGCGGCAGTTCCACCAGTTTGGGGTTGAAGTGATCGGCAGCAACGACGCCGTGGCCGACGTGGAAGTGATCGCGTTTATGATTCACATCTATAATAAAATCGGCATAAAAAATACCACACTTAAACTGAACTCCATTGGCGACCCCGAAAGCCGCGACAGATATAAAGAAGCGCTGAAAGATCATTTGAAACCGAATTACGATAAGCTGAGTGACGTATCAAAAAAAAGGTATGAGAAAAACCCGCTTCGTATTCTCGACTCCAAGGAGAAAGAAGATCAGCCTTTCATCGAGTCTGCACCCGTTATTAGTAATTACCTGAATGATGAGTCTGAGGCACATTTTGAAAAAGTGAAGCAGTACCTGAGTGATCTGGGTATTTCGTATGAAGAAGATCCCTACCTGGTTCGTGGAATGGACTACTACACAAAAACCGCATTCGAACTGATTAGCCCGGATCTGGGCGCTCAGGATGCACTGGCCGGCGGCGGACGCTACGATCTGCTGATTGAGGAGATTGGCGGCCAGCCTACACCTGCTGTTGGCTTTGCGGCGGGTATGGAGAGGCTGTTCATCGCCTGCGAAGAACTCGGAATCTCACTTGGAGATGAAAAAGCCGTGGATGTATACATTGTTACCCTTGGCGATGCCGCCCGTAAATGGGGGCTCACAAAACTATCTGAATTCAGAGAGAACAATATCTCCGCCACGATGGACTACATGGGCCGCTCCATGAAAGCTCAAATGAAAGATGCTAATCGCGAGAATGCCCACTATACTCTTATTGTGGGCAGCAATGAATTGAAAGAGGGTAAATTTACGCTCCGTAACATGCGGGAAAGCGAAGAGGAATCTCTGACACTCGACGAGATCATCAAGAAACTGACGAATAAATAGAATCCTCCGGGATTGGGGATTAATCTATATCGCTGAGATAATCACTCAGACGATGCGGTTGTTCATCTTCTTCATTCTCTGTTTCCTCGGCCATATCATCTTTTCGGTCCCACTTCTCAAGCAAATAGGTAATGGCCTCATGGGTACTCTCATGAAAGTGGGTTCCACCAAGTTTTCTGGCCAGCCCAGATCGGGTCAGCAGAGTCTGAATGGGTGTTTTCATAGCTGCAAAATGCAGCTCAATGCTCCATTCATCAAGTGTTTCGATTACCGACCTAAGTGCTTCGATGGCTGTGGTATCCATGTCGTTGATGCTTTTTGCATCGATTACCACAGCCCTAATTTTCTTATTACGCTCACTACTCTGGTGAATAATAAAATCCTTTATGTACTCTGCGTTATTAAATGCCAGTGAAGTATCGAGCCTCAGCAGCAAAACTTCATCCACGGGTTCCGCTAATTTATGGCGGCTGATATCTCTGAAGGTTCGTGTTCCTTTAATATGGCCCAATACGGCAAGGTTTGGCCGACTTGTACGATACAGCATGGCAAAAAGCGATGCACCGATACCCAGTAAAATTCCCTCCTGAATCCCGATAAAAAGAACACTGAAGAAGGTAAATATTGCGATATAGCCGTCATCCGGTTTGGTTCTGAAAAAGTATCGAAGCTCCCTAAAGTCGATCAGTGAAAGTGTTGCAATAATAATGATTGCCGCAAGTGCAGGTACAGGTATGAAATAGAAAAGTGGGGTAAGAAAGAGGAGGGTGAGACCTATGATACCGGCACACACCATATTTGAAAGAGCACTTCTTGACCCTGACTGATCACTTACAGCGGTTCTTGAAAAACTTCCGGATACAGGTGGACTCTGAAAAAAGCTGCCCAAAAAGTTAGCCATCCCAAGTGCAAAAAATTCCCGGTTGGCATTAATCGGGTATTTATACTTATTTCCGAAGGTTTTCCCCAGTGAAATCACCGACATCAACTGAATAAGTACAAGAGTGGTAACGGTGGGTATAAGCCTTCTGACATCATCCAGGGTAAACTCTTGTAACTGAAATGATGGTAATCCTGAAGGAATAGTACCGATCACATCCACATTGTATCGTTCAAGATTGAAAAACCAGACAGCAAAACCACCGCCTGCAATCAGCAGAAGTGCTCTTGGGAAGAGAGGATTAATTTTTTTCAAAACAAATAGCAGAATCAAGCCGAACGCGCCTATCCCAAGAGCTACCGGGTTGATCATCTCAATCTGTTCTATAAGCTGCATGGCGAGTATACCCACATATTGGGAACGCTCAAGCTCCACTCCGAATAAATTCCCCATCTGGCTAAATCCGATAATGATGGGTGCGGCTACCATAAAACCGTATATAACCGGTTTAGACAACAGATTTATTAAAAATCCCATTCTAAAAAGAGACATGGTAATATGCACCAGGCCAACCAACATGGTGAGCAGCAGTACGATAGAAACATATTTGTCCGTACCGGGATCGGCTACAAGCGAGGCTCCGGTAGCAATAATGATCATATCTGTTGCCACAATTCCCAATGCCAGATGACGGGAAGTTCCAAACAGCGGGTAGATCAGAAGGGGAATCAGGGAACCATAGAGACCGTAAATAGGGGAAAGACCAGCAATAACCGCATACGCCATCACCTGTGGGATTTCAATTACACCTACGGTTACTCCTGATTTCAGATCTCCTGACAAGTCCTCTTTCGAGTAGTTCGGAAGCCAGTTTAAAATGGTGAATTGATTTTTAATCCAATCAAAAACAGTCTTCATATTTAAGATTAAAAGTGAAGTATTTTTTGTTGATTATAAATCATGTTTCATACGAATTCCCAAATAGAACACGCTTCCGATTTCACAATTCGCTGGTCATGTGTTGCAAGTTCATATCCTGATAAAATGGATGTTGCCGTAATGAGTCGGTCAGCTGGATCGCCGTGAAATGACTCGGGGAGTTGACGCTGTGCCAAAACCACTTCCGTATCAGCTGAAAGCAGGGTGATGATTTCCGGTTGGGTCGCTAAGCGTACCCATGTTTGAAAATCCGGCAAAAGTTGTATTCTTCCCTTCCTTTCCAGCATTTCCGTTTCCCAAATTGTAACCCACGAAATTGCCAGACTGTTAGAAGCTGCAATTGCATCAAGTGCGTTGCGTTCCGGTTTTGATAACCCTCCATCACCCAGCAGCCACCATAACCAGATATGGGTATCTAAAAGAACCACTACTTCTTAGGTTCGTTTACCTGTTTGGAATGATTCCAATCCGGACCTGAATACCTTTCAAAACCGGAATCATTTGGGTTGAGACTTTTTGCGGAACCCATTCCCTGCAACTTTTTCCAAGGTGTGCTTTTGTTTGATGGGGACTCTAGAAGATCCTTTTCCAACAGTTGAGTAAAATACTGTTTTAAAGTAATTCCCTCCTCAATGGCTTTTTTCTTTGCATTTTTCAACAAAACATCTGATATGTCAATCGTTGTTCTCATAAAAACATATTAACATATTTACGTTCTAAATTCAATGTCTTCCCTTATAAATATTTACAATGGGAAAGTTCGTTTCTCTAAAAAAATAGTTATTATCTGTTCAGCCAAATCGTACAGAATGTATGAGCGGAGGACCCATTTTTTTGGGGTGAATCCTGATCAATCAGGTAGGGCGAGTTCTCTCAGCCCGAACCCGACAGCTAACTTCGCAGGCTTCGAGGGAAGACAAAGGACTTTTCTGAATGTAGCTCCTTTGCCTTCTGAAATATAAATCCATGTTTTCAGAGGAGCTGCTAACACACTTTCTCAACACAACTGTATACTACCATTGCAGCCTGCAAGTGGCAAAGCTGTGTCTACAGAGTAAAGTGTAAGGGGTTCCCATCTGATTCAGAAATCATTTAACGCATGAACTTTTCAATAATATCCATTGCGAGCGAACCCATTTTAACTTTTGGTATTCTGTTATTAATAATACTATTGGTACCCATTTTATTCCAAAAAATTAACCTACCGGGAATTGTTGGGTTACTCTTGGCTGGTACTATTTTAGGTCCAAAAGGATTTGGTATAGTTGAAGCTGCCGGAGTAATTGATGTATTAGGCAAGATTGGACTTTTATATCTGATGTTTCTTGCCGGACTTGAAATTAACCTCGATCAATTTAAGAAAGAGCGGAAAAACACCGTAGTTTTTGGTGCCCTAACATTTTTTATACCTCAAACGTTAGGTACTCTTTTATTTTATTGGATGGGCTATTCACTGCCCGCTTCACTTCTAATAGCAAGTATGTTCGCCTCGCATACTTTAGTAGCATATCCTATTATTTCGCGGCTTGGCTTGATGAAAGAAAAAAGTGTTGCCGCAGCAGTGGGAGGAACTATCATTACCGATATTGCCGCTCTTCTCGTTTTAGCAGTTATAGCCAGATCTATAGAAGGTGATTTAACTATCATGTTTTGGATCACATTATCGAGTCTATTTTCCATCTATTTGATTTTTATGTTTATAGTACTTCCCAAAATCAGTTTTAGATTTTTTCAGTTTATAGGCGAGAAAGGCCGATTTACATATGTTTATGTAATTGGGATGATGCTTATGTCAGCTTGGTTAGCAGAAGTAATTGGAATTGAAGCAATTGTAGGAGCCTTTTTAGCGGGACTGGCTTTTAACCGTTTATTATCAAATAAAGGTTCTTTAAAAAACAGGGTCGAATTTTTTGGAGATGCTTTCTTCATTCCTCTTTTCCTAATCTTTGTAGGCATGCAGGTAGATATTGAAGTACTCACAAGTAACAAAGATGTTTGGATTATCATGGTGGCAATGACCGCTACAGTAATTATAACCAAGTGGTTAGCAGCATTCACAAGTGCCAAACTTCTCGGATTTTCCAATAACCAGGCATGGGTGATTTTTGGCTTGACAAATTCTCAGGCTGCCGCAACACTTGCTGCCGTATTTGTTGGAATGGAAATAGAATTAATTGGAGATGAAGTTTTAAATGGTACAATCATGATGATCCTTGTAACCTGTATTATTGGACCTATCGTAGTTGAACATTTCGGGTTAAAGATTTCTGATGACACCACTCTTGAAGAAGAAAATGCCACACCCAAAATTAACCAACGTATACTGGTTCCAATTGCCAATCCTACCACATCGGCAAGGCTAATAGAATTTGCATCAAATATTAGAATGGATCAAAATAATGCTATTTATCCATTAACGGTTATCAACACCTACAAAGATGCACAAGCCCAACGGGACAGGGCTCAAAAAATTCTTGATATGGCAAGTGGACATATTTTTGCAGTAGACAGTAAAGCATATCCTATTATTCAAACAAATCTGAACGTCGCAGAAGGAATACGTATTGCAGCACAATCACATGCTATCACAGATATTGTGATTGGTTGGAATGGTGAAATTTCAACCTCTATGAAAGTATTTGGCAGTGTGGTTGATCAAATGATCCAAACTACAAATCAACAAGTTTTTGTGTGTAAGCTTGATCAACCCATATCCACATTTAAAAAAATTAAAGTTGTTGTCTCTCCAAAAAATGCCTCCGGACATGCTTTTTTACAATTACTTGAGAAAGTGATAACGTTTGCAGAAAATATGAATGCACAACTTGAACTATTTTTTGTAGCCGAAGAAGAACAACAGATAGTAAAGAACCTGCATTTACTATCTCATACTTTAGATATAAGTCTTAATAAGATAGAAACATTTGATCAGCTATTGAATAATGTTATCAATGAATTAAAGAAAACTGATCTTTTAATTGTTACCAACAAACGTTCAGGTAATTATGGGTGGGCGTATGGCACAAATCTTGTACCTCGTATAATGTCTACTGGAAATCCAGACGCAAGTTTTATCATTGCTTATCCTCATTCTACCGAAACATCTGATTATATATCAGACCTTTACTATAATAACTAAGCCTATACTTGCTAAAAAACTCCTCGTTCTATTGAATTGGATTCCAGAAAAAATGTAGTGAAAATAGCAGTACTATTTTCACTACATAAAAATCCCACAATTTTTTATAAAACTTTTGCCAGGTCACAATTCATAAATATCAAATACACCAAAAAAATTATCCCTGCCGTATATTAATAATTTGAATATCATCTGGCCATCAAAGCACTTACAATTTCTTTAGGTTCAGTTGCATTTTTCATGCTCTCTACATCTTTATTGGGCCGAATGAGTTTGATTACTTTATTAAGCATTCTTATATGATCCTGTACTTTCATATCCTTGGGACTTAGTAACACAAGGATAATGTAAGCCTGGTTTGCTGTCTGAGATACATTAATCCCTTCTTTCGAAGTCCCGATAAAAAGTACCTGTTTATCTACTTTGGATGTATGCGATTCGTAAAATAAAACACCGGACATCACCTCAGGTGAATAGTCAGAACTGTTTTCAAGTAATCGCTTGGTAATTCTTTCTGTAGAAATATCTGCAAATGCTTTATCACCCCTTACAATTTCCCCAAGTGCAGACTCAATATCAGTACTCTTAAGATTTAGCTGAATTCTACTTTGGTCGATTATATCATAGTTTTGACTGTACGTCATACCCTGATCTGCTTCTTCCTCAACTTCTGAGGAGTAAATTGTAATAAAGCTAAGTTCCGGATATCGCTGAGAGATCACTCTTGGAAGCCGGTCAAGCCCTGGTCGCCAAGATATGGTTCCTTCTCTTGCACTAACTAACGCAAACAAATCGTTGTCTTCAATATGTTCATCAAGCCAATTCGGTAAATCTGACCATAAATTAATAGTTGAGAATTCTATATTAATATCAGGTTTTACCTTACTTATTCCTTTTCGAACATAAGGATCACGCTCATTCGTCGAAACAACGATAACTTCAACCCCCATTTGTTCCGCCATTAACTTCATTGATCGAATGGTTCCCGGAAATCCGATTTCAAGTGATGCAAATGGTGGTATAGCTACAATCAATCGCTGAAATGTATTTACAGGTTTTTCGATTTTACACACCATCACCATCTCGTCCACTTCTTCGAGTAGCTGGTCTAAAACACTTCCAAAAATTTTACGCCGGGTCGATACCTCCCCATTCCACCCAACTATAATATTTGTGATCCGTTTTTCATCCACAGCACGCGAAATTCCTCGCGCAATATTTAAATCAATTCGTGTAATTGGATTAACCGGTACTTCTGCAGATGCTGCATGAATTACGGAATGGCTTAACATTTTTTCACCTTTCGCTACATTTCCATCTACATTGTTTCCATCTCGCGCAACGGTTAATGGATAAATCGGTTGACCGGACTTTTGATCACGTACCATAAATGCAATGTCCATCAAGGCATCAGAAGTTTCGGGATTTGCAAGAGGAACCAAAATTCGCTGAGGGGCATCTGCTGCACTATAAGATTTATCCTCTTCGTGTGATGCCACAATCCTCCCATATTTCTCTACAAGCCACGGACCAATCAAACAGGTTAATAGAATTAAAATAACAACGGCATTAACAGCTGTTTGACCAAAAAATCCCAGTTCAAATCCTAAAAGAGTAACTGCCAATGTTGCAGCAGATTGTGGGACAGTCAATCCAAAAACAACAAGCCCTTCTTCCACCGAATAGTTGTATATATAATTGATGATAAACGCGGCCAATCCCTTTCCTGCGACCACAAGAAACGTGAATACAAGTGCCTTTTCCCACACATCATAGCTCGAGAGAACCTCAACATCTACCAGCATCCCAACAGAAATCAAGAAAAAAGGAATAAAAAGTGCATTACCTACAAATTGGATTCTGCTCATTAATGTCCCACTTTCCGGTACCAATCGGTTCAGCAGCAAGCCTGCAATAAATGCACCAATAATAGAAGCCAGTCCTGCAAGCTCAGCCAAAAAAGCAGTCGTAAATAAAACAGCCACCATAAACACAAAATCTGTGTTATTCTGATATTTTACATTTTTAAAAAACCAACGCCCTAACCTCGGTAAAATCAACACGGCAGCAATCACAAATATTGTTATAGATGTAATAAAGGCAAACCAATATCCGGGTCCTTGGGCATCTCCGGCGGTTCCTGCAACAACCGCTAATACTCCCAACGAAAGGGTATCTGTTACCAGTGTCCCTCCCATCGACATTGTAACCGCAGTGTTTTTTGTAATACCAAGCCGCTCAATAATTGGGTATGCCAACAGTGTATGAGATCCAACAATTGCACCTAATAAAAGAGATGTGGATACAGAATAATCAAGGAAATGAATTCCCAAAAAGTACGCTCCGGCTGCCGGCAATATGTATGATAGAGATCCGAAACCGATACTTCTGTTTCGGAGTTTTTCGAACCGGTTTAAATCAATGGAAAGACCTGCCATAAACATCAAATAGAGCAGACCAACGGTACCTAACAGCTCAATAGTACTATCGCGTTCAAGTAGCCCCAATAAACTGGGGCCCACTAATGTACCGGACAGTATCAACCCAACAATTCCGGGTATTTTCAGTTTTTTAAAAAAAAGCGGGGCTAATAAAATGATTAGCATCACCAGTGCAAATATCATCACCGGATCAGAAAACGGTAGCGAAAGTGTTAAATTCTCATTCATGAAGTAATTTATTTATGAGGCTAAATGATAGTGAATTGTAATTTTAGAAACTATTATCGGCGCCAATAGTATGCTCAGCATTTCCAGTGTAAAAAAGATCACAGGATCTTCAAAAGGCAGCGGATATATGAAAAAATTTCGTTTAGTAATAAAAACAATCGGTTACATAGGCAACTTAATGGTTTCAGGATACCGCTTTAACCCAAACATCGAAATCTGCCAGCACGCTCACATCCACCAGCATGCCAACAGAAATCAGAAAAAAGGGAATAAAAAAACACATTTCCCACAAACTGTACACGGCTCATTAATGTCCCGCTTTCAGGAACCAGCCGGTTAAGCAGGAGCCCGGCCATAAACGCCCCGATGATGGGAGCCAAGCCTGCTGCTTCTGCCAAATACGCTGTTATAAACAAAACAGCGACAATAAATACGTAATCGATATTTCGTTCATATTTTACATTCCTGAAAAACCACCGGCCAAGGCGGGGGATAAAAATCAGTGAAACGGCTACAAAAACCAGAACCGATGCTCCAAACCCGGTCCAGTATCCTGTTCCCGAATTGTCACCGGCAGATGCTGCCACAACCGCTAAAATACCAAGCGAAAGCGTGTCGGTAACCAGTGTGGCGCCCATACTCATCGTAACGCCCAGATTTTTAGTAATTCCGAGCTTTTCGGTAATGGGATAAGCCAGCAGTGTGTGTGAACCAACTATCGAGCCCAACAAAAGAGAGGTGGGCATACTGTAACCCAGAAACTGTGTGCCAACATAAACCGCTCCCAGCTGGGGGATCAGGAATGAAATCAGGCCAAACCCTACACTTTTCTCTTTCAGCTTTTCAAACTGGTTCAGGTCGATCGACAGCCCAGCCATAAACATAAGGTAGAGAAGCCCAACGGCCCCCAGTAACTCAATGGTGAAATCCCGCTCCAGAAGGCCCAGCAAACCCGGGCCAACCAGCGTACCGGCTAAGATCAATCCGACAATACCCGGTATTTTGATTTTTTTGAAGAGGATTGGCGCCACAAGGATAATGAGCATCACGAGGGCGAATATCAGAACCGGATTGTCAAAAGGTGTTGATGGCAGAAAACTGTCAATCATAAAATCTCTGGTTGATTCCGTGAATAGAGGTTAGGTTTCTTGTGGGTTGCCCGGAAAGCAGCAAAGTGCATTTTCACGAGTACTAAAGTATATACATTTATTCATAAAGTTGAGTTCGATGCATGAATTTCTTTAAGGCCAATATTTTGAACTCAGAATATTCCCGGCACCCCTCCGCCACGCCGCCTCAGAGCGTTAGCATTGTCCCTGACAAACCGTTCTATCTCGTTTATATCCACAGCGTAGGCAATTCCGTAGTAGATAACCGGCCGGTTCTTTACATACACATTTCCCCGATAAGGAATATCGGGATTATACTCTGTTTGTATGTCATCTTCTGGAGCCAGGTAGAGTTCCCGCTCTCCCATGGCTGAGGTAATCATGCCGATCCACTCAAGTCCTGAACCGTCTGAACGCACGGCAAATACAGCACCCCCGCTGTATCCCCGATTAATGTTCAAATCCATCACGAGTGAACGATGCGGGTGGTTGCTCAGGCTGGCTACACCCTGCGTAATCATCTGCACTCCGCGCGGGTACCCCATGGCAAAAACCACATCGCCCCACTCCACTTCATCAAATCTGCCCGCCTCCAGGCTAATCGGTTCCAGATTGTACTCCTCTTCTATAGGTTCATTCGATATCAGAAGGGCAAGGTCTTTACTCCGGTCTGAGGCGACCAGATCCAGGCCTACAATTCCGTTATCGGCAATCACAAACTGGTGTTCCGACATCTTCACCGACACCGCCTCTACCCTGTCGGCGGGCGAACCCGTATCGGTATCGTAGAAATGGATCAGGGTATCGGCACGTGTAACGGTATGTGCAGCGGTAAGAAATACAGCCTTTATCCCGTTATTCGAAAGCACGGTTGCGGTACCGGCATTGGTTACCGACTCCACTTCCGAAGCAACGGCAACATTTTCAAAATTAAACGCTCCTATTTGTGAGCGGGTTATGGTTTGGTCCGGGGCAAAAAGATAGGTGCGGTACATCACTGTATTCTGCAGGCGCCTTACCGACTCGAATCCCTCTTCAACCTGGCTGCTGAAACGTTCAGACACTGCACTGTTTTTATAAAAACCATCAGCAACACTTCTTTCTGTAACCGTTTCCTGAGATCCACACCCATGCAGAAAAGTACCTGCAATCAGCAGACCCGCTATGATAAAGACGCAAGATGATCGGTTTCGAATCATATTCTTACCCGGTTTCTATGTTAACTGTAATAATATTCAACAAATTTACTTTATACAGTATTCATTCAATATAACAACCGATTTTGCACCATACGGCGGAATGTCTTTAATTGTTCCGGCATGTGCCAACAACCTCAATTAACACATGCTCCTCTACAATCAGAATAGAATTCTCTCTCAACAGTTCAAAATATTATGAAACCATTTCAGCTATTCTCTGTCATTTTTATCTCACTTACAGCCTTTTGCTTCACTGATGTAAAAGCCCAGTCTCATTCCGCAGAAACGATCGGGACAGCTATCAGCCAGCAGCAGGTAAAAATGAACGTACATTTTCTCTCTTCGGATGAACTGCGCGGCCGGGATACGGGCTCACCCGAAATAAATATCGCGGCTGCTTACATCGCAAACTGGTTTCAGGCCCATGGCGTTGAACATGCATACAGTGACAGCAGTTACTACCAGCACGTGCCGTTCGAGCAGAGATCCATCCCCGGGGAAGTAACGTTTTCCGTGGGCGATTCGACCTATCAAAAAGATACCGATCTTATACTCATGAGCAGCTTCGTTGGTGAGCTGGATGGTGAGATCGTTTACCTGAATCATGCTACGGAAGAGGAGCTGGCTGAAACAGATGTTGAGAATAAAATCATCCTAACCAATGCCGGACTGCCCGGACAGCGATCACCCCAGCAGTTTTTCACCTCTTCAGCCCAAAAAAATGCCTGGGCATCCGAAGCAGGTGCTGCAGCCATCATTGAGCTCTACAGCTGTCCCGCGGCGCCATGGCCCATGCTGGTTAATTTCCTCTCAGGAGCCCGGCTCGAAATCTCCGATGAGACTGAAAGTGAACCCTCTGTACCACAGCTCTGGATGAACAACCCGACCGACAGCAGAAACGACTTTTTAACAGGTTCTGCCGGCAAAACGGCCTCACTCACTGTTGCCGGTGAACCGAACAGCACGTTTACCAGCCGAAACGTACTTGGTATAGTAGAAGGGTCGGACCCGGCCCTGAAAGACGAGTACATTTTGCTCTCTGCACACTACGATCATATTGGTGTGCGGCCCGGCGAGGAATCCGACGATTTTATCTATAATGGCGCCCGCGATAATGCCGTGGGAACGGCCGGAATTATGGCTGCGGCATCTTATTTTGCCGAGCATCCCCCGAAACGATCCGTGATTTTCGCCGCATGGACGGCCGAGGAGAAGGGCCTTCTGGGCAGCCGCTACTATGCGGAAAATCCTGCCATTCCGCTCGAACAAACCGTGTATAACCTCAATATTGACGGAGCCGGATATAACGACACCACAAAAGTAACCGTCATCGGACTGGAACGAACTGAAGCAGCTCCTGAATTGCGAGCCGCTGCCGAAGCATTCGGCCTTGAAGCGATTCCCGATCCCGTTCCGGAGCAAAATTTGTTCGACCGGTCAGACAACGTCAATTTTGCCACCCGCGGAGTTCCCTCACCCACCTACAGCATGGGGCTTACGGCTTTCGATGAAGAGATCAATTACTACTACCACCGGGTAACCGACGAAGCGGAAACCCTCGACTTCAAGTACGTTACGTCTTACATACGCTCGTTTGTATATGCGGCTCATTTGATTGCAAATTCGGATGAAGCTCCTTTCTGGCTTCCGGGTGATAAATATGAGTCGGCAGGAATTGAACTTTATGGAAGGGAATAAGATTTTCTGAACCATTATTCTCTCTATTTATGTTTGATACTAAAGAGGGTATCTTTATCCTCGCTAAACCGGCAACCACCCATTTATCTTTTTCCCGATGTTTGATAATAAAACGACAGAGGCTTTTACATCGCTGAAAACTCCGTTCTATTTTTATGATCTGAACCTGCTTGACCGAACTCTGGACGAGGTAAAAAAGCACGGCCTGTCTAAAGGGTATCATATCCACTTTGCCGTAAAGGCAAACTTTAACCCGCGCATTCTGGAAAGGGTGCGTCATGCCGGACTGGGTATCGACTGCGTAAGCGGCAAAGAGATTGAACGGGCGATAGAGAGCGGCTTCGAGCCGGAGCAGATCGCCTTTGCCGGCGTTGGGAAAACCGATGAAGAGATTATGACCGGCCTGGAACACGACATCTTCTCTTTTAACTGCGAATCCATGCAGGAACTCGAGGTTCTGAATGAACTCGCAGAAAAGTCCGGAAAAACAGCCCGGGTTGCTGTTCGCCTCAACCCCAATGTGGAGGCCAACACGCACAAATATATCACCACGGGGAAGCATGAAAATAAATTCGGCATCACCACCGATAAGCTGTCCCGGCTGTTTGAGCTTCTCCCCCGGCTGAAATCGGTGGAGCTTCGCGGAATTCACTTTCATATCGGCTCACAAATCAGGGATCTGCAGCCGTTCGTTGATCTCTGCAATAAAGTGAACGAGCTTCAGGAACGGTTTGAAGCGGAGGGCGTTGAGCTGAAGCACGTAAATGTAGGCGGCGGATATGGGATTAACTATGAATCGCCCGACGAAGAACCCATTCCCGATTTTCAATCCTTTTTTGAGGTGTTCGACCGCCACCTTGAAAGAAGAGAAAACCAGGAGATCCATTTCGAACTGGGCCGCAGCGTTGTGGGCCAGTGCGGGAGTCTTATCTCAAAAGTGCTCTACATCAAAGAGGCTATCTCCACGCACTTTGCCGTGATTGACGCGGGTATGACCGAGCTCATCCGCCCCGCCCTCTACCAGGCTTCGCACCATATCGATGTGCTCACCAGCAGCCAACCGCATCAAACCTACGATGTAGTCGGCCCCATTTGCGAATCATCCGATACGTTTCAAAAAGCCATATCCCTTCCCGAAATCAGCCGTGGTGACTTAATAGCCATTCGAAGCGCCGGGGCCTACGGCGAAGTGATGAGCAGCGGCTTTAATCTGAGGGAAAAAGCAGCGGCCATCTATTCGGACGAGCTGAGCTAAGAATTTACTTACCCTTATTTTACGCATTCGTTGTTGATTCAACTTTTTTAAACTATCATTGTAAAACTACGCAAGTAATGCCTGTCGATCACAGGGAGTATCATCGGGCAGGGTTGGTACAACACATTCAAGCGCAAGAACCGCTATTGATATTGTATTTCTATGAAATCACTCAATATCCCAAAAAACTATATCCTTATCGGATCACTTGGCGGGCTCTTTTTAGGATTTTTAATCGGTGGCATTGCCAAACAGGGAGATGTTGATTTTTTATACACTGTATCTGACTTCCTCAAGCCACTGGGTACGCTTTGGATCAATGCACTTCGAATGATCGTCGTCCCTTTGATTGTTGCTTACATCATTACGGCAGTCGCTTCTTTCTCTGAAGTGAGGTCAACCCTTCGCATTGGCGGCGGCGCTGTGCTCGCGCATTTAATCTATCTATTGCTGGGCATGGGGCTGATGTTTCTGATAACCCCAAAACTGGTCTCTTTCCTTGAAATTACCCCCGAAATTTCCAGTGCACTCTCCTCCCATACAGTTGAAACTCCACCCACAACCAGTGGTAATGGCACACAGAGCTTTATCGACTCCATTGCCTACATCATTCCCGATAATCTTTTTGAGGCGGCTGTAAACGAGGAAATTCTCCCACTCTTTTTTGCATCCCTGCTGTTTGCACTTGCCCTCTCAAAAATATCTGAGAAAAATCGCAAGTCTGTCGTCAGGTTTTTTGATGCCATTATTGAAACGCTTCATATACTCATTGGCTGGATTTTGATGGCCATGCCGTTCGCTGTTTTTATTCTTGTACTTGAAATGGCCGTGGAAGGCGGTATGGAACTCTTTACAGCGCTGGCCTATTTTGTATTGCTGTTTTCTGCCCTGCTGTTCCTGCTCACACTTTTCCTCTACATCGCTACCCCATTGATCGCAAATGTATCGGTTATTCAGTTTGCCAAAGCCTGCGCTCCCGCTCAAATTATGGCTGTGGGCACACGATCCTCCATGGTATGTCTCCCCGCACTCATAGACGGGGCAAGGGAGCATCTCAAACTGCCCGATTCCATTGTTGGCCTGGTTATGCCGCTCGCGGTTTCTATGTTTAAAGTCAATAAAGCCGTTTCAGCTCCCCTAAAGATGTTTTTCCTGGCACATATTTACGGCATATCGCTCGATCCGGTGGGGGTTGCACTCTTTTTTATGGCCTACATTCCGCTCAGCTTTAGTTCACCGGGTATTCCGAGCGGAGGCTTCTTTGTATCGCTTCCCCTCTACATTGCACTGGGAATTCCGGTTGAGGGAGTCGTGCTCCTTCGCACGGTTGATGCCATTCCGGATATTTTCAAAACCGTTGCAAATGTAACTGAAGACATGAGTGTGGCAGCACTTGTCACCAGGTTTTCAGGAACTCAGGAACCGGTCCTCGAAGAAATTCGAAGTTTATCATCAGATACCTAATCACTCAATTCGGGGGGTTAAACAATTATGACAACTTTTATTGCACCCTGGGATCAGCTCTGGATTATCCAAAATATGAAAGACCGGCTGCCACGAGAATTATCCGATATGGTAAAAGCCATCTCTTATCACGATTTGCGGCGAATCAGATCTTTTGAACCCGGAACGGTTATTTTTACCGGATTAGGCGTCATTACAGATCATCAGCGCGAAGCAGGAGCAGAAACGTATAAACTGCTGTTTAGAGAAAACGGGGCCGTAACGCTGCTGAATCACCCCAAAACATCCCTGGGAAGGCTCGATTTAATTAAGAAACTTCATGAAACGGGAATCAATAATTTTCTTGCCTGTAAAGCCGATGAATACCATTCTGCATCAATTTCATATCCTGTGTTTGTCCGGGAAGCAAGGCGACATTCGGGAAGCCTTACAGGATTGATAGAGGGTTTTTCTGATCTGAAAAAATCCATCGAACGTCTGAAGAGGGCAGGCTATCATCCAAGTGATCTGCTTGTTGTTGAATTTTGTGACACATCAGATAAAAACGGCCTCTATAGAAAATATTCTGCTCTTAAGATGGGCGATGCGATCATCCCAAGATATTTAAGCCTTGGTTATCACTGGGTTGTAAAAGAGAACGAACCCGACCCTGATTCCGGAGAGCTCTACGACGATCAGAAAATACAGGATGAACTCGACTATATTCAGAATAATCCCCATAACGAGGAGCTGCAAAGGATTTTCGCACTTGCCAATATTGATTACGGGCGAATTGACTATGGCGTGAAAAACGGCAAGCTGCAGGTGTGGGAAATCAATACCCTGCCAACATTTGGGCAGGCACCGGGTTTTGAAAAACCGTTTCGGAATTCTACCAGAAGAAAAGCCCGTGCCAAAGCAAAAGAAATATTTTATAACAGGCTTAGCTGTTCTGTTAAGGCATTAGGTGATTCAAACCACTCGGAAAAAATTCCAGTAAGGCTACCGGTGAATATCAGCAGGCCACTGGCCCGGGAAGAGCGAAAACAGAAATTTGTAGATACAGCCGTAAAGCTGGGAGAAAAAATTCCACGCATCTCTCTTCTCAACGATTTGCGAACAGTCATAAAACGGAAACTGCGCAGTAAAAACGAATCCGCACCTAAGATTTAGCAATACCGTTTTTGTGATTTGCCGCTCCCAACACCTCACACTCTCCCATCAGATACACTTTATCAGCCTGAATTGATCCGACATTTTGGTGAGTGATATGTAAAACGGTCTTCTCTTTAATCAATTCATTTAAAGTGAACATGATCTCTTCAGCCATTTTCCTGTCCAGACTGGAAAGAGGTTCATCCAAAATCCAAATCGGTGCATCTTTGAGCAGGGCTCTTGCCAGAGACACCCGCTGGCGCTCACCCCCGCTTAACCGCAGCCCTAACTCACCTACCTGAGTGCTTAACCCTTCAGGAAGTCTTTTTAGCGCTTCACCAAATCCAACTCGGCCCAGTGCCATGAAAAGTTCATCATCCGTTGCATCAGGCCGGGCAATTTTTAAATTGTTCCGCAGAGAGGTGTTGAACAGGCGTGTATTCTGGCTAACTACAGATATCCATTTGCGAACCTCTTTTCCGCTGAAATCTCCAATGTGCAGATCACCTATCATAATTTTACCACCCCGGGGTTCAAACCACTTCACTAAAAGATGAGCCGCTGTACTCTTGCCGCATCCTGAAGCTCCTTTCAGTATCACGTGCTCTCCCTGCCGGATTTCCAGAGAAAAGCCATTCAAAACCGGGGATGAGTTATAGCCAAACAATACATTTTCAAAACGTACCGAATAACGTCTCGGTTTAAATTCGGTAAGCTTTGACTCACTCCTCTCCTGCTCCTGATCTGCTGTGACTTCATTGAGACGGTTCGCCGCTTCTTTCGATTCATAGTAGTGCTGCAATGCGTTTCCCATCGGCTCAAGCGATTCAAAAACCGAAAACAACCCAAGGATAATAGCGGTCATTACCAGCCCGCTCATTGTCCCGTCCACCACGAGCGGCAGCAGTATGAGAAATGAAACAGGAATGCTCGCGTGACTGAGAAGCGTAAACAGGCCCGATTCCATGCTGAAAGCCCTTGCCCTTGTCTTTTGTACTTCCGACAATTCATCTATAGCCTCTTCTCCTCTGGCCATCCAGCCTGAATAGTGGCCTGAAAACATCAGGTCTGCTGAACCGCGAATATGGTCACTCATGTACTGGCCTAATCTTACACTGCTTTCGGATAATTCATGAGCAGACTGACCTGCCTTATATCTCACCAGAAGTGGCATGAACGCAGCATTTACTATCATCAGAATAAATACAGTAACACTTAACGTTACGGAGTACATGCTCAGCACAATGGCAGTACCAGTGATAAAAAAGAGAGCGATCAGTGTTGGTGAAACTGTTTTCAGATAAAATTCCTGAAGCTGGTCAACGTCATCTGAAAATCGGGTGAGCAGATCTGCTGATTTAAATCGAATGGCTTTTGCAGGCAGTAACGGCTCAACCTTCCGGTAGAAATGTACCCTCAGATTTTTAAGTATTCTGAATGTCAGATCGTGCGAAAATAGGCGTTCAGCGTATCTGAAGGCTGCTCTTGAAATACCGAAAAACCTTACGGCAACAAGAACAAGAATCAGGTCTAAAATAGGCGGACGAAGTGCTGCCCAGCTAATCAGGTAACCGGAGGCCGCAATCAACCCAACTCCCGTGATAACCGTCATAATGCCTAAAAGCAGAGACAAGGAAACTCTCCCTTTAAATCGGGTAAACTCGAACAGAATCTCTTTCAGAGCATCCATCAAAATACCCCCTGAACATCTACTTCCGTATCTCTTTCAGCGATTATCTCACTTGCAGGTCCACTTTCCGTTATTACGCCTTCCTTAAGTATTGAGATACGATCCGAAGCCATCATGGTCTGTTGCTGATGGCTCAAAATAAAAACAATACTATGCTTAGCCAGTGTTTTGATTGAGCGCATCAAGGCCACTTCCAGCTCCTCATTCAGAGAACTCCCTGGTTCATCCAGAAAATAGATAGGCGATTTTTTTAAGAATGTACGGGCAAGGGCAATCCGCTGGCGTTCACCACCACTCAAATTCATTCCGTCTTCACCCAGAATCGTTTGGTATCCGTTTGGGAGTTCGGAAATAAAGGAGTGTGCCTGTGCAAGCCGGGACGCTTCCAATATCTGATCTTCTGTTGCATTCCGGCTTCCCAATCGGATATTGTCTTCAATACTGCCCGGAAAAAAGTGTGAAAATTGGGAGAGGTACGAGATCTGAGTTTTCCAGCGTTGGGGCTCCATCCTGGCGAGGGAGTTCCCGTTCACCATGATTTCTCCTTCTTCATAAGGAATCAGTGTGCTTAATATATTCATCAGCGTCGTTTTACCTTCCCCGCTGGCGCCTGCCAACGTGTGAACCTCACCTGCCTTAAGAGTCAGGTTCACCCCGTTTAAAACATGATTTTCAGAACCGGGATAACGGAAATTCAGATTTTTTATCTGAATTAGTACGGGTCGGTCAGGGGCCTTTTCCAGGTTATTTTCTCCGTCTTGAAATTTCGTATTTGAATGGTCGAGCAGTTCAAATAATCTTGCTCCGGCCTCAGCGCCTTCCATACCTGCATGATGGGCGCTGCCAAAAGTTCGAAACGGCAGATAAAATTCCGGGGCAAGCAACAGAACAAATAATCCTACCTGAAAACCAACCATCCCTTCAATGAGTCTCACTCCGATCTCTACAGCTACAACGGCCGTACTAACCGAAGCCGCCAACTCGAGAATCATTCCTGAAAGAAATGCAATTTTCAGAACTCTCATGGTGGTAACCCGGAACATTCTGCTCACATTATTGATGCTTCTTCCGGCACTTTTTTCCCTGCCAAAAAGCTTAAGGGTATCCATTCCCTGAATGGTATCCAGAAAGTGCGCATTCATTCGGCGAAAGGTTCCCCATTGCTCTCTGATTTTATCCCCTGCTTTGGTTCCAATCAGGTACATAAAAATGGGGATTAAGGGTCCGGTAATCATAAAAACCAGTCCTGACGGCCAGTCTAACCACATTACAACGCCAAATATGATGAGCGGAATCGTTCCCATTCGAATGGCGGCCGGAATATAGAGGCTGTAAAAATCATCCAGTTTTTCGATTCCGTTAAGCTGAAGCCCTATCAGCTCACCCGTTTTTTCTTCCTTTAAGCGTACGGGGCCAATTTCATGGATCTTTTTGAGCAGCTTTTTCCTATACCGGGCTTTTTGGTGTATCGACATCTTCATGCCCAGCCATTTGTCTGTCCATGCCATTACGGCCCTTACAGCAACCGCCCCCATCAGAATGATAACATAATGCCCGTAATGTGATGCATTCCATTCCTGCAGGAAAGCGGCATCAATGATTACGCTGAGGCTGTACATCTGAGCCAGAATTACAACCGCAGTTATTATGGCTGCAAACAGTAACCCGGCTATAAAACCCTTCAGTGAAAGAGCCTCACGAAACAACCGCTTTTGCGCCTGTTCAACTTTATAGGGATGAATGGACCTCATCGATTAATGCGTTGGAATGGAATCGCGGGTCACTCTCTTTCTGAACACATAATAACTGTAAATTTGATACCCAAGCACCAGGGGCAAAAAGATGATGGCTACAACGCTCATGATTGTAAGGGTTAATTCACTTGAAGAAGCGTTATAGATTGTAAGTGACCAGTCCGGATTTAATGTTGACGGCATCAGTACGGGAAACAGTCCTTCAAATGCAACAATGGTGCCCATTACGATGGTTATACCGGTGGCCGCAAAAGACCAGCTGAATCGCTCCATCTTAAGTAAAAAGTACCCGGCGATAAATGAAATGATGGTCAGTGCCGGTATGGTTCCCGGAACCAGGCCTAATCCGTCAAAAAGAACAGTGTAGCGGTAACCGAGAAGTGCAAAAATCATTAGCAGTATCCCTGCGGGAATCCACATGATTCTGGCCACTTTAGCCGCCCGCTCCATAAGAGGCCCCTCCGTTCGCAGAGTTATAAAAAGTGCTCCATGAAGTGTAAAAACAGCTGTTGAAGCGACTCCGCCGAGAATGGCATAAGGAGACAAGAGCCCGAACAATCCGCCCGTAAAGTTCATGTCTTCACCAATAGGCAATCCCATCACGATATTTGTAAGAGCCACGCCCCAGATAAATGCCGGTATCAGGCTTCCCCAAAAGATGAAATGATCTGCGCTTCGCTTCCAGAAAATTTTATTGACCTTTGACCGAAATTCAAATCCCACAGCCCGTAAGATTAATGCCAGCAGAATGAGCAGTAAAGGCAGATAAAACCCGCTGAAGAGTGTTGCGTACCAGTGAGGGAAAGCGGCGAACATGGCACCGCCCGCGGTGATAAGCCATACTTCGTTTGCGTCCCAGAACGGGCCAATTGTGTTTATGCAAACCCGCCGATCCGTATCATCACGGCTGATAAATGGCATGAGTATCCCCACGCCAAAGTCGAAGCCTTCCAGAAAGAAGTAGCCGATAAAAAGGACTGCGATGAGTATGAACCAGATGAGTTGAAAATCCATAATACCCGATGATTAATGAAAAAAATTAGTAAGCAAATGCATCAGAATGCTGAGATTCTTTACCGGCAGAATCGCCTGAAACTTCTTTTTCTTTCGGAATTCCCGGCTTCGCATATTTCACAATCAGATAGAATGCTACTGCAGCAAGCAGGCCATATACCAGGGTAAACGCCGACATACTGATCCAGATAGAGCTGTCTGCCACAGTGGGCGATACACCATCTGATGTAAGCAGCAGGCCATAAACCACCCAGGGCTGCCGTCCCATTTCGGTAACGAGCCAGCCCGCCGAATTCGCTATATAGGGAAGGAACAGAACCGCAATGGCCGCTTTATGATACCAGGCAGTGGTTTCCAGTTTTCCTTTCCACCACAAATACAAACCGAAGAATGAGGTAAAGATGAAAAGCATGCCCAAACCTACCATCACCCGAAAACCCCAGTAGACAGTCTTGACCGGCGGAATATAGTTCCCCTCGCCATGCTTCTGTTCCATTTCAGCCTGCAGTTCATTCATCCCTTTTACTTCCGAAGTGGCGTTGTTATGAGCCAGTACGCTCAGCATAAAAGGTAAACGAACCTCTCTCATCGATGTACGGTTTTCCTGATCTATCAGCGCAAAAAGTGAAAAGCTGGCCGGTTGCTCAGTTTCCCACAAACCTTCCATAGCCGCCATTTTCATGGGCTGGCTCTGCACGGTATCCTGCGCCTGGCTGTGACCGGTAGTGGCCGTTAATAATGATGCTACAGCTGTGAAAACCAGTGCGATCTGGGCCGATTTTTTAAATGTCTGAACCTGGTTACCGCGATACATCATCCATGCGCTTATGCCCAGCACAAAGAGTCCGCCTGTCACAAATCCGGCAATGATGGTATGCGGCATCTGCACAAGCAGCCGTTCATTCAGAAGAATAGCTACGAAATCGGAAAGTTCTGCTCTGCCTCCAACGATCTCATAGCCTACAGGAACCTGCATCCACGAATTGGCCATGAGAATCCAGATGGCAGATAAATTTGACGCGATAGCCACCAGCCAGATCGACAACAGGTGAACGCTTTTGCTGAGCCGGTTCCAGCCAAACAGCCAGAGCCCCAAAAATGTCGATTCCATAAAAAATGCCATCAACGCTTCGATAGCCAGCGGTATTCCAAATATATCGCCCACAAAACGGGAATATTCGCTCCAGTTCATCCCAAACTGAAACTCCTGAACAATCCCGGTAACAATACCCAGTGTAAAGACTATTACAAATAGTTTTCCAAAATATTTTGTGAGATGCTTGTACTTTTCATCGCCTGTTCGGTACCAAAAGGTTTGAATAATCGCTACAAGTACCGAAAGGCCGAGGGTTAATGGTACAAATATGAAGTGATATACAGTGGTAATGCCGAACTGCCAACGGGCTAAATCTAATGCTTCCATGCTGCTTTCATCTGTTTCTTGTTACAACTGAGTGCTTGCTGTTTATGAACCCAAGCTCAACAAATTTCTTTTTTTTTTATAACTCTCTATGTGGTTTTGAAAGAAGAACATTAAATGAACCTAATCACAGTTTGTGAACTCATTGTGAAAGTAAAAATGAGTGCTTTCAAACTTTAAAGCGGATAACTCCTGACTGTTTAGGCCTCAGCCATTTAACCTTTTACTTTTTTTAAAAACTTAAAAAGTTAATTGCCTTTAATATCTCCCGGGCACATTCAGTTAAGTTGATAATCCGGTAACCCTAGGGTTCGGCTGCTTTCATCAAATATCTCATTGAACACGATCGATCACTATGGTTCACTAACCAATTGATTTTATTGTATACTATCCCTGAACAAACTATTTGAACATTAGAAATAATTTGATACTAAAATCCAGTTTTTTACTTGTTACTTACTGTCTGCTTACTCCATTTGTATCTGCTCAAACCTCTCAGCCGGTCCCTGCCCCCACAGATTTTGAAGTACACGCCGTATTCACCGAAACACCGCCATTCATCGATGGAAACCTGGATGACCCGATATGGAAGGAGATCCAGCCGATTACAAAGTTAACACAGGTCTGGCCGGATGATGGCGCACCGGCTACCGAAGACAGCGAAGTTCGCATCGCATACGACCGCAACAATCTCTATTTCGCCTTCCGCTTTTATGATAGAAATCCGGAACTGATACGTGCCAAAAACCTGGAACGGGGCGGACGAAATAACCGCGATGACCATGCCTATATCGGAATCGACACCTACCTGGATGGACGGAACGCCTATCTGTTTGAGATGAATGCGCTGGGCACGCAGGATGACGCACTCATAACAGACGAAACGCTGAGCTACCAAAGTTTTTCGTGGGACGCCGTTTTTATCAGTGAAACCGTTATTGATGATGAGGGATGGACACTGGAAGTGGCCATTCCGTTTCGGCAGCTTCGGTTTCCTGAGGGGGAAGAGCTGGAGTTTGGTTTGATGGTGTCCAGAATGATCAACCGAAAGAACGAACGGGTTCTCTGGCCGGCTATCGGGATGGACTACGGCGGAAGTTTTGGCGTTCTGGCAGCTGCGTCGCAATATGGCCGCCTGAAGGGGCTGAAGGGGATAAACCGGGGCAAGAATATTGAGATTAAACCATACCTGATTTCAGGAGCACAGGAGATCCGTCCCGATTTGCAAAATGAAGAAACCGACATCGACTACAACTACGATTTTGGCGGGGACCTGAAATACAGTATTTCCTCAAATATGACCCTGGATCTCACCGTAAACACCGATTTTGCACAGGTTGAAGCCGATAATGTTCAGCTGAACCTTACCCGGTTCAATCTCTTCTTTCCTGAAAAGCGTGAGTTCTTCCTGGAGCGCGCCGGGCTTTTTGAACATGGTAATGTCCGTTCAACCCAAACCTTCTTTTCGAGAAATATCGGGCTGAACGAGCAGATATTGACAGGTGCCAGGCTGACCGGCCAGACGGGTCGCTACTCCGTCGGTCTGATGAATATTGAAACCGGCGGCGGTATGGGGGATCTGTTTGGAGAAAACTCTGCCAATAACTCTGTTGCCCGCCTGCAGGCAAACATATTTCCGCGCGCAACCGCAGGCACGATTTTCACGAATGTGGAGCGTCCGGACGGCTACAACCGCGCCATTGGGTTTGACACCCGGTACCGCTTCTGGAGCTCCAGCCGGTTTGATGCATGGTTTACCAACGTTTGGGACAGTAACAACTTGCTGAATGATGCCGCGGGCAACATCTCACTTCAGCTTGAAAACGATATCTTTGAAGGGGGTGCCTCATTTACATCTGTGGGTGAAAACTATCGCCCGGAGCTGGGATTTGTACGCCGCCGTGATTTTCGAAACTATTCAGCCAACCTTGGATACAAGCCCAATGTAGACTATGAATTGGTTCCATCTGTTCGAAAACTCTACTTCCAAACATCCTTCGACCTGTTTGAAGGACAGGACGGTACTCTTCAAACCACGGAATACTCGGCATCGGTTCGGGCAGAATTTCAAAACCGGCAGTCATTTGAAATTGAGTACGAACGGCAGTTTGAACGGCTCATCAGCAACTTTGCCTTGCGGCCGGATGCCATCATACCTGCGGATGACTACACCTTTCACACCCTCTCCGTTGAGGGCCAAACCGATGAGTCCAGAAACGTTTTCGGATCGTTCGATTTCTCTGCCGGCCAGTTTTATGATGGCAATCGCAGCGATTTTGGCGTTGATTTCGGATTTCGCCAGTCGAAACACTTCCATATTGAGGGCGGTGTGGATCATACCATTATCAGGCTTCCGTTTGACAATGGTGATTTCGAAGCCACAACGATCAGAACGTCCCTGCTTGGTGCCATCAGCCGAAAACTATTTGCGAAAGCTCTGATACAGTATGATAACTTTTCCCGAAACCTTCAGTCGAACCTTCGCATCAACTGGATTCACAAACCGGGCAGCGACCTCTTCCTGGTTTTCAATACGAACTATCATATTACAGGAAACAACGAAGATCTATTCGATCCGCGCAGGGATTTCATTCTGAACAGCCGCGCCGGCATTATAAAGCTGACCTATCTGATTATGATTTAATTACTATTAACCGGCAATGTCAGTATCAAAATCATAAACAAAGCTAACCAATAACTTAAGTGGATAATGGAAAGCTGTTGTTGACCAATTCATATTTATAGCTGGAAGAGCGGGAAAAGCCAATACGTACGTCTGTAATTGAATCAGGACTATGAAGGTTCACAGCAAGTGTTCTGAGTTCTTGAGAAGTGTAATATCTCCTTGCCGTCATTTGAATGATAGATAAACGACACGTCAACCCCCTGCATATAAACAGGACGCCATAGCGTACAGGGAATTCGGTCCTCCGCCTCGCTCATCAGGGAATCCCTCAGCCCTTTCTGCAAAAATTCATCTTCCGAAAGATCCTCAACAGAGTAGTAGTAAGTCATACTGTTGCGGCTCACTCCCACACTATCGAAATAGGTGGTCAGAGCAACCCTCTGAGGCAGTACATTATTCAGATCTTCTGCGGCTATGGTGAGTTCAGGAGATGCCACAATATCTGCTTCAGCAGCATCACGGTCATTTCTTGGCAATGAGATGAGAACCAATACGGCGATTATAATTATCAGAATCGCTGCGATCCGGATAGGGCCAGAACCTTTTTTGGGCATTGTTTCCTCCTCTCGTTTATTCAAAAAAGAATCTTCAAACATATTACTATCTTGATTAATCGAAAGCCAATTTTTTTAAATAAAAAATCGTTTTCCGGATAAATAAGCTTCTTTTTTATCCTTCACACACGAGCCTCTTTTTTTTAATTATGTTCCCGTAGCCATACTTTCAGAACAGAAGAGTGCCCCGTCTTAATTTGTCAATTCCACATTTAAAAAAAATTCCCCGCTATTGATTTTTATCTCTTCTTTACCATTCCATCTCTTTCTTTTTGTGATACATTAACAGCTTTTTTTGTAATAATTCACAAATTACCGAGCCTTGATATGAGCTCTCTGTTTTCGCTTAATTTAAGGCTGATATTACTCTTCAAATCCTGTATCAGTAATTCGATTTTTACAGGATTAAAAGCTGCTCAGGGTATAGATCAGTTAAAAATCATGAATTCCCCTATAACCCGGTAATGGTACAGCCTAACCGCATTTCACCATTTCCATTAGACTGCCATAATGGTTCGGCTGATTCAGCTCTGAACAACTATAAGATATACTGCCTGAAGAGAAAATCACTCATATCATCGGGTGGGTCTCAAAAAATCACCAGAGGATTCCATTTAAATGTCTGCGAGAAGATCTAATATGCGTCATTTTTCCACAAGAAGCCTATCTATACTTTCACTAAAAAATCAGAATATCTGCACTATCAATCCAACAGCTGATATTTAAGATCGTATATCCGGGCTACCATTAAGCGGAGAATATCACAGGTTTTTTCATGGCTTCCTTGAGAGTGGTTATACCAATAATCATCAAAAAAGGGTTAACCATGACAAAAAATAATTACGATACAATATTATTCAGGAGGATGCCGCACTACATGCTTTGTGGAATGCTGAGCATCTTTTTGCTTCTTTTTGCAAGCGCTTCCACACTTGCTCAGGAACTGGAGGTTTCCGGTACCGTTACCGACGCCTTCTCAGGTGAAACGCTCATTGGAGTAAACGTAGTTGTACCCGGTACATCCATCGGTACCACTACAAATATGGAGGGATTCTACAGCCTTACCGTTCCGGACGAAAACTCAGAACTCCAGTTTTCATATATAGGCTATCAAACTCTTCTGTTAACTGTTGATGGACGCACAACCATTGATGTTGAGATGGAAGTCTCGGCTATTATGGGTGAAGACCTTGTGGTTACAGGGTATTCTGCGCAGCGTAAAGTAGACCTTACAGGCTCCATAAGCGTTGCAGATGTTCCTCAAATGCAGCGTATTGCAGAATCGTCTGTAAGCCGCCAGCTGCAGGGCCAGGTATCCGGCGTAACGGTTTCTCAATCCGGCCAGCCGGGTGATGAGCCCTCCGTACGAATCCGCGGTATCGGCAACTTTGGGAATGTGAGTCCGCTTTACGTTGTAGACGGTGTTCCAACAAGTAGTGTTGGCGATTTGAACCCAAGAGATATTGAGTCTCTGCAGGTGCTGAAAGATGCATCAGCGGCTTCTATCTACGGCTCGCGGGCATCAAACGGTGTTATCATTATCACTACCAAAGGAGGTCAAGAGGGACTCAACGTTTCTTTCGACTCCTATATTGGGTACGAAACACCCAAGCATCACGGTAATCCATTTAATATCGCTTCTCCACAGGAGATGGCCGATCTGGAATGGCTTGCCATGAACAATTCGGGACTAACTCCCTCCTCATCTCTGTATGGAAATGGTGCCACACCACAACTGCCCGATTTTATTGCGCCTACAGGTGCAATGGAAGGAGAGGTAAACTTTGATGACTATTACGTAAATCCTTTTTATACAAGCACCGACGATCTGGGTAGTTTCTTCAGGATTACGCGTGCCAATAAACAAGGCACAAACTGGTTCCAGGAGATTTTTGAACCTGCTGTTTCGTTTAATTCAAACCTTGCCATTAGCGGCGGCACAGATGATGCCACTTACCTGGTGTCACTCAACTATATTAACCAGGAAGGAACCCTGCTGCGCACCTACAACGAACGCTACACGCTTCGGGTAAATACGCAGTTCGACGTAAACGATAAAATACGTGTTGGCCAAAACGCCTCCATCGCAATTTGGGAAAATCCCCAAAATGCCACGCAGGATGAAGGTTCTGCCACAGGTATGGTTTACCGGCAGCAGCCCATTATCCCTGTTTACGATATTGCCGGTAATTTTGGCGGCAACTTTGGAGCCCCGCTTGGTAACGCATCCAACCCCGTTGCTCAGCGGGAACGCACGCTGAACGACACCGGCGAAAACAGCCGAATTTTTGGTAACATATTTGCTGAGTATGATGTTCTTGAAAACGTAACGTTCCGAAGTAACTTCGGTGGAAGTTACGGCACCAGTAACTGGAGCTGGTTCCAGTTTCCTCAGTACGAAAATGCCGAAAATGCTGTTGTGAATCTTTACGGTGATGGTGCATGGAACGGCAAAAACTGGACCTGGACCAATACCGTGGCCTTCGCTGATCAGATTGCAGAAGTTCATGACGTGAACGTAGTGATTGGTACAGAAGCGAACGAAGATTCCGGCCGGGAACGCGGTGGCACACGAACCGACTACTTCTCGTTCAACCCCGACTATGTGAACCTGAGCAACGGCGCCGGCGACCCCACCAACTATAGTTACCAGTACGAAAATGCGCTCTTCTCCATATTTGGACGCGTTGAGTACAACTACGATAACCGCTACCTGATTAATGCAACCGTTCGCCGGGACGGCTCTTCCCGATTCCTGGATAACCGATACGGTGTATTTCCTGCCGGCAGCATTGGATGGCGTATCTCTTCAGAAGAATTTATGAGAGATGTTGACTGGATTTCCAACCTTCAGGTGCGTGCCGGTTACGGTATTATGGGTAACCAGCTGAACGTGGCGGCAGATAACGCTTACTCACTGTTTGGCGGTAATCAGCTCTCTACTTTCTACCCGTTTACGGGCGGCCCCACCATATTCCAGGGCTTTTCGCAAACCAGGATTGGTAATCCGGGAGCCCGATGGGAAGAATCGCACTCCATGAATATTGGTGTGAACGCCGTGATGTTTGACGGAAGCCTTGAAGTGGATGCCGATTTTTACCAGAACGACGTGCGCGACCTGCTCTTTAATCCGGAAATTCCCGGACAAGCCGGCCTCGCCTCGCAGCCTTTTGTAAACGTTGGTAATGTGGAAAACAAAGGTGTGGACCTCTCTATTACCGGACGTAAAGACATCTCCCGTGATTTTAATATCACCTCAACATTAAACTTTACCACATACAGCAACGAAGTGGTAAAAATTGCCGAAGGCGTGGAGAATTTTGACGGAACCAGCCGGCGATTTGGCAGTGGTAACCCCATTATCAGGAACCAGGTGGGATGGCCGATTTCCTCCTTCTTTGGCTATCAGATTGAAGGGTTCTGGAACAGCCAGTCTGAAATCGATCAGGCGAATGCAAGTGCAGGCGGCACATTCCAGGAAGAAGCTGCTCCGGGCCGTTTCCGCTATGCTGATATTGACGGTGACGGACGCATCACAGCCGATGACCGAACACGCCTGGGAGATCCGCATCCGGACTTTACCTACGGACTGGACCTCAGCGTAAACTACAAGAACATTGATGCCAGTGCTTTCTTCTACGGATCGCAGGGCAACGATATCTGGAACCAGGTAAAATGGTGGACCGACTTTTACCCATCATTCCGCGGTGCGAAAAGTACAACAGCACTGTACGACTCCTGGACACCGGATAATCAAAACGCAACCGCCCCGATACAGGAAAATTCAGGCTCAACGGCTACCAACCTTGTGCCAAACTCCTATTATGTAGAAGACGGTTCGTTCCTGAAACTGAGAACCATCCAGGTGGGATACTCATTTGCACCCGAAATGATCTCTACCGTTGGCTTAAGCCGACTGAGAGTATACCTGCAGGCGCAGAACCTGTTTACGATTACCAACTACTCAGGACCCGATCCCGAGATTGGTAACACACAGTCTGCCAACGCAAGCACCACCAGCTTTGGAGTGGATGAAGGGTCGTACCCAACTTCCCGTCAGTTCCTTTTCGGAATTAACCTTGAATTTTAAAGAGATTAACCAGACAGAGGTCTAAATATGAAGAACTCAAATAATGTAATTATCATACTTGTACTGCTCATAGCGACAGGTATGTTCACAAAAGCGTGTGGTGACGATTTTCTTACCCGCCCTGCCATGGGGTCGCTAAGTGAAGATGTGGTAGCCGATCGCAACGGCGTGGAAACTCTGCTAACGGGGGCTTACGCATCCCTTAGCCAAACAGGTAATCAGGGCTGGGGCGATGGACTTCCAGGCGATGGAGCCTGGGCTGTTGACCCTTCGAGCTGGCTCTACGGCAGTGTTATGGGTACCGAAGCCCATAAAGGCAGTGATGCCGGTGATCAGCCTCAGATGAACACACTGGGGGGTATGAACGTATCCGCCTCAACAGGTTTTATTAACCTGAAATGGAGAGGATGGTATGAAGGAATCGCCAGGGCCAATTCTGTTTTAAGCATTCTCCCGGATGTGGAAGTGACCGAAGGTATTTTCAGCGAACAGGATAAAGCCCGTATCGAAGGGGAGGCACGGTTTATTCGCGCTCACTTCTATTTTGAGCTGAAACGCTTCTTCGGCATGGTTCCCTGGATCGACGAAACCGTCGATGCCCTTACACCGCAGCCAAACAATCAGGATATATGGCCGGATATCGAAGCCGACTTTCAGTTTGCTTTCGATAACCTGCCCGAAACCCAGGATGAGGTTGGGCGGCCAAATAAATGGGCTGCTGCCGCATATCTTGCAAAAACCTACATGTACCAGGATAAATTTTCGCAGGCACGGGAGCTTTACTCACAAGTTATTACCAGCGGTGTTACATCAAACGGACTGGCTTATGATCTCGTACCGCTCGATCAGGTTCACAATCCGGTAACTAAAAACCATGCCGAATCTGTTTTTGCCGTCCAGGCCTCTGCCGACGACGGCACCGGTACCATTCAAAATGCCAACCCCGGCATGATGCTCAACTATCCGTACAACAGCCCGTTCCGATGCTGCGGTTTTTACCAGCCAACACTCTACCTGGTGAACGCTTTCCAGACTGTTGACGGCAAACCCGTAATGGATAACGTTACATCGACACCGCTTAAAAACGACATGGGCGTGCTTTCTGACGAGCAGTTTGAGCCCTACAGCGGCACGCTCGATCCCCGACTCGACTGGACTGTAGGCCGCCGTGGCGTTCCATTCCACGACTGGGGGCCACACCCCGGCGAACGATGGGTGCGCGATCAGGGATATTCGGGCCCATACGCCTCCAAGAAACATATCTGGTGGCAAAAAGATGACCAGGATGTGAACAACCCAAGCCAGTGGGCACCGGGCACGTCATACAACGTCCAGATCATCCGCTTTGCCGATGTTCTCCTGATGGCTGCAGAAGCCGAGATTGAGGCCGGAAGCCTTTCACAGGCTCTTCAATACATAAACAGAGTGCGTGAGCGCGCTGCCGACAACTCTGCCTGGGTACGGAATGAGTTCAACAGAGGTTTTGCTTCCGAAATCGTTGGAAGTGAAGCCGAAATGCTGGCTCTCAACCCCAATTCGGGCAACTGGGTTGTTCGCGAAGATACAGGCACTACGTTTGTATATCTTGGGGGGGGTGCTTCAGACATAGGCAACTGGAATGAATACGAAGATCCCAACTACGAGGTTGCCCCTTACGACGACCTCGGCAGCCAGCAGCAGGCCCGCGAAATAGTACGCTTCGAACGCAAGCTGGAACTTGCTCTTGAGGGTCACCGTTTCTTCGACCTCGTTCGCTGGGGAATTGCAGAACAGGAGATCAACGAGTTTATGGAGTATGAAGGTTCGTTTTTCCCTGCATCGTATCTTAATGAAGGTGAGTTTACACCGAATAAAAACGAATTATTCCCGATTCCGCAGCGCCAGATCGACCTGAGCGTTATCGACGGAGAACCGCAACTAACACAAAATCCGGGATACAACTAGTTTGTCATACTAATCCCATGACTTACTCCATAAAGGGGCACGTGTAAAAGCGTGCCTCTTTTTTTTGTTTGTAATTTCGCATTTAACCTTAGGAAAGATCCTGTCCATCTGCTGTGAACAGCGGCGAGAGCTGAACTTTTTTACATTTCCATAGTAAAGGTGAATTCTTTAAGTTATTTAGCCCGCAACACCTATTTTTTAACTATGTATAAGGTATCATTCCTGCAAAATGCACTGACCCTTCTATTATTTTCTCTGGCTCTTGCCTCATGCAATCTTTTCGGTAGCAATCCGGAGCAATCTGACGTTATTGAGAACGGCCCATTCTATTATTCTCTGAATTCTATTATTCTCTGAGCGGAATGACTGATGCTGACATTGAGTGTGACGGTTACAGTTTAACCGTACTATTAGGCTAAAGATACTTTAAGAATAAAAAAAGGAGCTTATCTTCTGACGAATTTTGAACTCTTAATTTCAAATTAATCAAAAAGGATAAGCTCCATGAACAAGGTA
>Ga0081527_100084_pt1 | contig 81680 bp, 73 predicted proteins | sample HotLakmasection5_FD_70992 | JGI IMG/M metagenome (GOLD analysis project Ga0081527, IMG submission 70992) | Hypersaline microbial mat communities from Hot Lake, Washington, USA - Section #5 (SPADES assembly) (version 2) | ecosystem: Environmental > Aquatic > Non-marine Saline and Alkaline >...
AAAATTTTCAAAAAATCTATATTTAACAAGTGCGCAGGCTACGCCTGCGCCACCTATAGGGTGGTTGTGGGTGGGGATTATTTTGAAAATTTTAAGTAAGAATTTTTTGTTGCTCCCTTAATAAAGATTTTCAGATATTTTTATACTTTACCAGCCCGATTATTGCGGCAAAGATAATAAAGTTAGGAGCCCATGCTGACACAACCGGTGGCAAAGTACCGATCTGGGCAAGCATATCAAGGAAAGGAATAAATATATAATAAGAAAAAATCAGGGCAGCCGCCAGTGTAAAGCCTACAAGCCGCTTTTCCCTCGGACGGTTAATTCCCAGAAGCACACCGGCAACAGCTAAAAGTATACATCCAAAGGAATGTGAATACCTCTGAAAATACTTGCTAAGCGTGAACCTCCTCTCTTCCTGCATATCCATTACTTCCAGAAGGTTTATGTAGTCCCTTAACCCTTCATTGGTCATTTCTCTGGGACGCTTGGTCGAATATACCAGTAACTGCTCGGCTTTTTGGGATGTATCCCTGTCAAATATTTCCAATTTCTTAAAATTTTTCGTACTTTTATAAACCCCGTTAGGAGCAATTTCATATCTTATACCATTTATCAAATCCCAGTGATCCTCTTTTATTTCAGCGGACTGGGAAGTTATTATACTTTTCATAAGAGGTGTATCCGCCTGGACTTTATCCGAAAACCTGAGAAGCTTTATGTCATAAAGATAATCCCCCGTAAATCCGCCTACTATGAGAATTTGTTTGGGCTTTTTGTTTTTTTTCTTATCTATATAAACAAAATGCCGCTGGAATACATCCCCTTTCAACCGTTTAATTTCAGATGTACTATAAGGAATTATATTTTTGTATACCGCAAAACAAAGCATCATACCGATAAGGCTTAAAAGAAATATGGGAAAAATCAGCCTTAATGTACTTACCCCGGACATCCTGATAATAGTAAGCTCAGAGTCCTTGCTCAACCGGTCAAAAACAAATAACCCGCCCAGCATTAACCCTACGGGAATAGCCTTGGTAAGGATTTCAGGGATTTCCAGAAAGAAAAGTTTTAAAGCCAGGTCAAAGGAAATTTCGCCGTATATAAACTTTCTGATTATCTTGAAAAGAATTTCCGGTGATATCCAGAGGATGATAAACAGCAAAAGCCCCATTAATGTTGCTTTTAACACCTGACTGAAAATATATTTATCAAGAATTTTCATTTTCCAGAACATATTAAAGCTCAAAATCTTCCCCAAGGTAAAATTCTCTTGCTACAGGATCTTCAGCTACTTCTTTGCTGGTCCCTTTAACTTTTATACTTCCGTCGAAAATTATATTTGCCCTTGTTGTGATTGATAAAGTTGCTTTCGGATTATGATCGGTCAACAAAACCCCGATACCCTTGTTTACAAGCTGCTTGATATTTTCCTGAATATCCATAATGGCAATAGGGTCAATACCGGTAAACGGCTCATCCAAAAGGATAAACTTGGGGCTTGCGGCTAATGCCCGGGCAATTTCCGCCCTTCTTCTCTCACCGCCGGAAAGCTGAATGCTTTCGCTTTTGCGAATCCTGGTAAGACCGAAATCTTCCAGCAGGGAATCCAGTTTTTCCTTTCTCTCAAACTTATTCAGGGTTTTATTCATTTCCAGGACAAGAGAAATATTTTCTTCAACAGTCAATTTCCTGAAAATTGATGTTTCCTGAGGGAGATAACCTATTCCTGCCCTTGCTCTTTCATGAATAGGGTGGTTGGTTATTTCATTGTTTTCAATAAATATTTTCCCGTTATCCGGCTTTACCAGTCCGACAATCATGTAAAAAGTAGTTGTCTTGCCTGCCCCGTTAGGCCCTAACAACCCCACGACTTCCGCCGGGTTGATATCCAGTGAAATATGGTTAACTACTGTTCTGTCATTATATATTTTTACGAGATTTTCCGATCTTATGGTCATATTTTATTTTTCCTGTCAATATTCCTGATTGACTCTTAAATCAGGAATCCTTCTCCTTATTCATATCCTTATAACTCTGAACCTGAGTAAATCTTGTTTTTACATTCCCCTCTGCCTTGAAATTCTTAGGATCAACTGTCATCTGAATCCTGTCTGCTTCCACGTACCTCTGACCTTCCTGAATTCTTGACCTGCCTATAAAAACAATTTTATTGGGCTTGGAAGAATTATTATCAGGGATAAAAGTGGCTTTCGGGCCTGTGGCTATGTAGTCTTTATACTTTATTTTTACATGCCCGCTTGTTATCAAAGTCTTTGAAAGGTTATCATACTGCTGAAAATCAGCCCATATCACCACGTTGTTTTTATCATCCAGCACAGTGGTGGAACGAGTGCTTCCTGAGGCGACCATTTCATCAGTATTGGGGTTATAAAGAACATTTTGAGCCCTTATAATGCTTTGATCCTGGTTAATTTCCACATTTCCCAGAAATTCCACCCTGTCAAGGTTGCCCTCTTTGTTTATGGAAATCCTGGCTTTATCAGAAAGGGTGTCAATTTTTTCATAGTTTATTTTTACGTTTTCTTCAGCAACAATAACATTTTTCTTGATATCAAATATCTGTGAACCGGCTTTTATATGCACTATAGGCTTTTTATTCTCAAAAACAGAGGATTCTGCATTTCCTTCAGCTCTTATCCTGTTTTTGAGCAAAGATAAGTTAATAATATTTGCTTTTACCTCGCTTCTTGTAAATTCAGAATTTTTTTCCGCATACGCACCATCAACAAATGTTGCCGCATTGGGCTTGCCCTTCTCATCGTTTCTTACGATTGCTTTGGGACTCTCTACCCGGATATCCTCGTAATCAACTTTTACATTTCCCTCAAAAACAGTTCTTTCTCCATCATAAGTCTGCTTATCCGCCTGAATAAGAATATTTTCCGCATACAGAACCCCGGCAGGCACTGCTAAAGCAATAAATAATAAAACCAGAACAGTTCTTTTCACAATGCTATTTGATTTATAAAAAGTTTTAAATTTACCCATATTCATAATTGATTTATCCCGCTTATTTTTTTGAGATTACCACAAATTCGTGTAGTATGCTAACGTTCGTTTAGTGTAATGAAAAAACATAAGTATTTGCGTCACCGGAGATTTTTAGGTTAGTAAAGTCGGTATCAAAAGATGATTCGTCGCTAACTGTCATAACCTGGTCATTCCTGATAATTTTCACGTTTCCTTTTGCTCTTATCTCGTCTTTTGAGCCTGTCCAGCAAATTTCATCTGCTTTAATATATATATCTTTGTTATTTGCGCCTTCTGCCCCGCCTTTTAGGCGTATTTCCTTTTTTTCGCTGTCATACTCAGCTACAGGAGCGGCTACGCTAAGAACCACTTCCTCCTTTTTGTAAAAATTAGCTGATATATTGTTTAAAACAGCCTTTTCCGTTTCTTTATCAAACCGCCCGGTATCAGCATAAACCTCCCAGAACTTCTTACCCTCCTTAGTTTCAGTAATTATAAGTTCCTGCATGGTTATCTGTTCTTCTGAGGAAGTATTTTTGCCGGATACCTGCGTATCTCCCATAATATTTTTTGATATTACAAAAGCCCAAATGCTCAATATTCCGAATATTGCCAGTAAGACCAGAGAAAATATTATCTTTTTTGTCATTTCAAATTCGATTCAATTATATTTTTAATTGCTTATTAAACTCAACCTATAAATTAACAGATATATTTTTATTTTCATATAAAAAACTTTAATCATCAATTTATTTAAGGTACGAGCAAAAATTTTTACACTTTAAGATACTTTTTGACTGAAAAAACACTTCCAACTGCCCCTACCATTATTCCCATTAACAATACAGAGATAATGACAATTTGGGTGTTGGCAGGATCTACGGTTATATAAAACAACTTCGCCAGCTTATACATATAAGAATTAAGTATCACAAGCGGTATAACAGAAAGAAACGCACCGCAAAATCCGTAAAAAACACCCTGGAATATATAAGGAGCTTTAATATACCAGTCAGAAACCCCCATCATCCGCATAATTTCTATTTCCTGCTTACGGGATTCTATTACCAGATGAATGGTATTATTTATTATGGAAAAAGTCAGACTTCCCAGCACAATAATAATAATTATCGCTGCTGTATTTATGAAATGCCCTATCCTGGATATATTTTCAGCAAGCTGCTCAGCATACTGAACCCCTTCCACTTCTTCCAATTTTTTTACCACTTCAATAAACTGTTTCACCTGGGTTTTATCCTTAAGCTTTACCCTGACAGTATCAGGTAAGGGGTTTTTTAATTCCGGAATATCCACCTGCTGCTGCATTTCTTTCCATGCCTCTTCCCTGGTTATGATTTTAATTTTTTTGATGTTTTTGTAATCCGTAAACTTTTTTGCCAGGGCTTTAGGATCTTTTTCGGGTTTCAAATAAACAGAAACTTCTATGGAATCACCGATTTCACTGACAAAATGGGAAACAAACAGACTTGATCTAAAAAGACAGGAAAAAATACTCAAAATAGCAGCCATGGTAGTTATTATAACCAAATTCATCCATTTGCTTCTCTGGATACCCTTGACTGTTTCTCCTAATATTCTGAAAAATATTCTGACTTCAATACTCAAGACTGCCCCCGATTTTTTTATCCATACGTTCCTGAATTTATATCTTTAATTACTTTACCCTGATCAAGAGTAATTACCCGTTTTTTAAAGTGGTTCACGATCATCTGGTCGTGAGTAGCTACAATTACTGTGGTGCCCCGCTTGTTAATCTGCTCCAGGATTTCCATAATCTCAAGCGATGTCTGCGGGTCAAGGTTGCCTGTAGGCTCATCCGCAATCAACAGGGGCGGGCCGTTGACTATTGCCCGGGCAATACTTACCCTTTGCTGTTCCCCACCGGAAAGCTGGCCCGGATACGCATATGCCTTATCAGGAAGTCCTACTATTTTCAGAGCGCCTTTTACCCGTCGTCTTATTTCCCTTGAGCTCATGCCCAGCGCCTTGATTACAAATGCCACGTTATCAAAAACATTCTGATCACATAAAAGCTTGAAGTCCTGGAATACAATCCCCATTCTTCTTCTTAAATAAGGGATCTGGGTTTCCCGCATTTTAGCAACATCAACCCCGCCTACAATAACCTGCCCCCGGCTAGGTTTTTCTTCCCTGTATACCAGACGCATAAGAGTGGATTTGCCTGCCCCGCTAGCTCCTACCAGAAAAACAAATTCTCCTACCTTGATATGCAGGTTTGCGCAATCCAGTGCCCGTTGTCTTCCATATTTTTTTACTGTATTTCTAAGCTTGATCATTTTTATTTTTATCTGTTTATTTTCCTAACCACACAATTGTCCTTAACTGACAGAAAAATTAATACTTTTTACTCCTTATCAATTCCAGTGCTTCATTGATAAATTTTTCAGCGACCAGTCCGTATTTTTCCATTAACAGGGTATATTCCCCGCTCTGGCCGAACTCATCCCTGACCCCGATCCTTTTTACAGGCAAAGGCATTTTTTCACTGAGAGTTTCACAGACCGTGCTCCCCAATCCACCTATGATGGAATGGTTTTCCACAGTCAGGACTGCCCCGGTTTTCTTTGCGCTCTCTATTATAGTCTTTTCATCAAATGGTTTTATGACCGGAACATTTATCACCTCTGCGGAAACACCCTTTTCTTTAAGCATTTCAGCACATTTCAAAGCTTCTATAACGGTTTCCCCGTATGTGGCAATGGTAACGTCCTTACCTTCTACCAGAACCCTTGCTTTTGGCTCAAATTTGTATTCTTTAGCATCAAAAATTTCCGGCATATTAGGCCTGGTTAACCTTACATAAAACGGGCCTTTAGTTTCCGCCACATACCTGATAACAGCTCTGGTCTCCACACTGTCCGCAGGAATTATAACCCTCATATTGGGTAAGGAACGCATAATACTGATATCTTCCAGTGCCTGATGGCTTGCCCCGTCTTCTCCCACGGTTACCCCGCCATGAGTAGCCACAATCTTCACATTAAGGTTCGGGTGCGCCACGGAACATCTTACCTGATCCCATGCCCTGCCTGATGCGAACACGGCAAATGTACTGAAAAAAGCTATCCTGCCGGAATATGCAAGACCGGCTGCTGTACATACACCGTCCTGTTCCGCCACTCCCATATTGAAAAACCTTTCCGGGAACGCTTTCTGAAAACGAATGGTCTGTGTTGAGCAAGCAAGGTCTGCATCTAACACAACAATATTTTTATTTTCCTCTCCAAGCTGGACTAAAGTTTCTCCGTAAGCCTGTCTTAATGAGCTTACAGTTTTATTATCAGTTAACATTTTCCTCTTAATTCCTCAACTGCTTTAATAAACTCCTCTTGTTTAGTTGCTTTTCCGTGCCATCCGGCGTTGTTTTCCATAAAAGAAACGCCCTTACCCTTGATAGTATTGGCTATAATCACAATCGGCCTTGATGTTGCCTCACCTAAATTAATCGCCTCATTATAGGCGGTATAAATTTGCTGAAAATCATGCCCGTTTATCTCAAGGACTTCCCAGCCAAACGCCCGCCATTTATCTGCCAGTGGCTCAATCGCCTTGACATCTTCTGTGCATCCGTCTATTTGCAAACGATTTCTGTCAACTATTGCTATAACATTATTAAGCTTGTAATGTGCAGCGGACATTGCTGCCTCCCAGACCTGTCCTTCCTGTAATTCACCATCCCCCAGCATTACAAATACTTTGGCATTGGACTTATCCAGCCTTAATGATAATGCAATTCCATTAGCCATAGACAATCCCTGCCCCAGGGAACCGGAGGGGATTTCCACTCCCGGAACACAGTTGCAGTTAGGATGTCCCTGAAGCCTTGTGCCCAGCCTCCTAAAGGACATAAGTTCATCTTCCAGGAAATACTCGCATTCTGCCAGCACACAATATAATGCGGCTGAGGCATGCCCTTTGGACAGCACAAATCTGTCCCTTTTATCCCACTCAGGGGAACAATCCCACTCACAGCAGTGGTTTATAACATTTTTATACAGTACTAGCATTAGATCTATAGCGGAAAGATTTCCTCCCGGATGCCCGGATTTGGCATTATGTATCATTTCAAGGCATTTTTCCCTTAATTTTCCGGATAGCCTGATTAATTCCGCTATTTCCCCATCACTCAACTTCTTGATTTGTTTCATTATCGTACTCTTTCCCTAAAATTAGACCCGTTAATCAATATTCTATAGTAATCTTTTTAAAAAATAAAATTTTTTTCTTGTTTTCCTGCTTTTTAACGATTTTTCCGGCGAGAGTAATACTATACAGCCCTTAATAAAACTCTTTAATTTTATATCTATAAATATAAATCTAACTATTAAACAAAATTTTATATTTTTATAAAAAAAATCAATTCCTTTTTTGTAAGGGCATAAATAAAAAATTCTTACTTAAAATTTTCAAAATAATCCCCACCCACAACCACCCTATAAGTGAAGCAGGCTAAGCCTGCTTCACTTGTTTAATATAGATTTTTTGAAAATTTTTTTGTACTGCAAAAGGCAGGTTATACGTGCCTTTTGGGTTGCATTTAAAACTTTTTGCTTAAATTTTTTCTATCAAACAGAATCCGCAAAAAGAACATGGGCAATACAGGAAACATACGGGTAAATCTTGCGGGCTGGGTTATCAGCCTGTAAAACCATTCCAGTCCCATAATTCTGTATACCAGCGGCGCTCTTTTAACCTTTTTTGCCCATATATCGAAACTTCCGCCAACACCTATCATGACAGTTTTATTCAATACATCCCTGTGATTTTTTATAAAAAACTCCTGTTTTGGCGAACCCAGCGCCACAAAAAGCAAATGGGGGTTTACCCTGAGCAGCTCCTCCTTAATTTCTGGAAATTCGCTGTCAGTAAAATAACCATGATGAGAAAAAACAATATTTAACCCGGGAAATTTTTTTTGAATTTCCGGCTTCATAGAATCTATGGTATCCGGGCTTCCTCCCAAAAAAGCCACACTAAAGCCTGCTTCCCGGCATTTTTGCATTAACTCTTCAGAAAAATCAACCCCGGGAACTTTCTCAGCTTCCTGAATTCCTAAACTGGCGATTGCCAGCATAACCCCTGTGCTATCAGGTGTTACCAGCTCAGCCTCCCGCAGGATATTTGCCAGCTCAGGATTTTTATCAGCAGCAAAGATCATCTCCGGGTTAATGGTTACAATCTGCATTCCCTGCCTGCTCCGCATATTCTCCATAACAAACCTTACTGCTGATTCCCGACCGGTAATGTCCACCGGATAGCCGAAGATGTCCGCTCTTTTTGTTTTTTCTTTTAAAACCTGTGGCATTTTAATTTTTCTCTATTGCTTAATTAGTTTTTATTACAAACACGCAGAATTTTGTATAAATAAACTCTACATCAAAAATAACTATTTATGTTCTGAAAAAAACTCTTATAGCTTTGATTTGGATATGCCGTCAACTATCGTGATTTCTAATAAATTATTAAAATTTGTATCCATTTTATAAATTTAATATCAACTTTTATTTTTACAAGGGTTTTATCACTAGTTACGGTCATATTTTTAAAATAAAAGGAGTAAAAACATGATTTCAAAATTAGGTATGAACAACATGAACTTTGGTCAACTTACTGTTATGGGAACAGATAGAAAAGGGAAGCAAATAAAAAAAGAATGCGGACCAAAAGAAACCGTTCAGGCATTTTCAAGAAATTATGACACTGTAAATAAGGATGATGCTTTAGTCAGATTCCCTGACAGAAAAGGTGAATTCCTTGTTCTTTCAAATCCGCAAATAACTGCTGACGGCAAAAATGTTGACCTTTCCAACCTGCCACGCACAGGAGCTGCCATCTCTCCTGACGGCAAAATGAGCCCTCTTCAATAAATCTGACTTATAAATAATTTTTAATAACCCGCAAGGAAACCATTATGCTTTGCAGTATTATGCCTCTTCACTCCTCAACAGGCAATTCAAAGGGACAAGCTTACAGATCGGCCCTATGCTCTCAAAAAAACATAGAACTTATGAACCCGGGAGCTAAATCTATTAACATGAAAGGAAATTGGTTTTGTCCGGGTCTTGATGCAAAAAGACCTGACATGACTGAAGAGGAATTAGCTTACAGAAAACAATTACAAAAAAACTTGGCCGCAGAAACACCGGCAGACAGGGAAAAAAGACAAACAGAAGAAGCTAAAAAGTTCATAAACCGTGGACAAATTATCAGAAGTGCGGCTGATCTGAACCCGGAGAGAGAAAAAGAACTACAAAGAAAAAAGCTTGCAAGAGGCTCCGGGGCCATAAATATTGAAACGCCGGATATCGACCCAATCTCAGATGAAAACTTCAGGCATGAAAAATACATGGAAAAACAAAGACATGACTTGATGAATGAAACCCGGGAAGAAAGAAGGGAAAGACGCCAAAAAGGCGACCCCAAACCTGGCCAGATAGGATTTAGACCTGCTGCAACCGGCCGAGCCAATGAGATTATACGCTAATTCGCTGTCAATTTTGCCATTTCATAATAATTAAGCAAAGATTTTATATAAGCATTGGTTTTTAGATATTTCAATCCTGCATAACCAACTGAATTAAATAAAATAAACGCTGTAAAAACCTGAGCATCTATGATATTCAGGTTTTTTACCTGTAATGCCAGCAGCAGGGCAAAGATTGCAAACACAAAAAGCAGAAGGAAATTACTTCCGGCCGCAGGAAAAATACGTTTTGACCTGAGAGCTATGCTTCTGTTATCAAGTTCCGGCTCACTCACTGCAATTTCTGTACCAAAAATAGTATTTATTGCTTTTCTTAAAGCGGCCAGCACTGCAAGAGAGAGAAAAAACATCAGGTTAAACCCTGCAAAACTCAATATAAAAAAGGATATAGCCGCAGAAACTCCTATCCCTGTAACGATATAATTAAAAAATACAACACCTGCCAGAATAAATATTCCTGTAGCAAAAACAAAACCCATTAAAGGAAGAAAAATTACAAAATATTTATACAACTGCCATTCAATTATTTTCCTGAAAGCCTGGGCCTGGCTTACCTCTTCATATCCCTCACGTTTGGCTGAGAAAGTATAAAATAAACCGCTAAGCCCGGAAGAAAACAGTGAAAAAGAAAATAAAGCCAGCAGGAAATACAAAACTATATTCAAAGTCTTTAAAAAAAGCGTAAACTTTGCCGCTGCACCAAAACTTTCTTCTTCGTTATATATAAGCGCTTTTAAAAATTCAAGCACATCCTGCTGGATCTCCAAGACAGAAATCAATGTATAATAAGCGAGCAACCCAAAAATCAAGCCGAAAAACAAAATAAAAAAAACAATTCCGACCAGATAAAGGAGACTACTGTTCTTTTGATTTTTCACTTTTGAACTGTTCCAATTCGTTATAACTTTCTTCTAATAATCTAGCAATATTTTTTTGAATGGATAATAGCTCAACAAGCTCATCTTCAGAAACAAAACCTTTATCAATCAAAATTCGTCCGATGGGGGAAGTATTATTTTTTTGCTCATCCAGAGCCAGCCCCAACTGTTCAAGATTAATCTTTCTATGCTGCAACAGAATTTCCCCGATCCTCGGGTGAATAATCAATTTTTTCAATTCTTCAAGATCAATTTTTTTATCTGTCATGCTTTTGCTCTATTAATTTAATTATCTTTATCAGCCGCAGGCTCAACTTCTTCCGGTTCTTTTTCAGGCTCTTCCTTTTCCAAGTTTTTCACTTCCGGCTCTTTTTCCTCAACCGGCTTCCTGGTTTTCTGAGAAGACTTACCCTCTATTTTTTCAAAAGTGATTTTCTTTCCATCAAGCTTAAGCTTGATGGTTTCGCCCTCTCTGGCAAGACCGGTAAGGAGTTCTTCTGCCAGTGCGTCCTCGATGGTTTTCTGGATGAGCCTGCGCAAAGGCCTTGCACCATATGACTGGCTGTAACCCTCTTTAGCAAGGTGGTCTTTTACATCATCAGGAATTTCTATGCTGATTTCCTGGCTTTGGACCCTCTTAATAAGGTCATTGAGCATAACATCAACAATTTGCCTGATTTCTTCCCTGGTAAGGTGTGAAAATACAATAATATCATCAAGTCTGTTCAGGAATTCCGGACGAAAAGCTTTTTTCATCTCTTCCATCACTGTATCTTTCATTTTTTCGTATTTATCTTCTTCTTCGTTTTCGCTGACCGCAAAGCCCAGTTTGCCGGAATGCTCAATACTTCTTGCACCAACGTTACTTGTCATAATAATAATGGCGTTCTTAAAGTTAACCACCCGTCCTCTGGAGTCGGTCAGTCTTCCGTCGTCGAGGATCTGGAGGAGCATGTTGAACACATCCGGATGCGCTTTTTCGATTTCATCAAAAAGCACGAGTGAATAAGGCTTTTTCCTTATGACTTCGGTAAGCTGCCCACCTTCGTTAAAGCCGACATAACCCGGAGGTGAACCGATTAGCTTACTTACAGCGTGTTTTTCCATATATTCGGACATATCGATTCTTACGATATTTTCTTCTGACCCGAATACAGCCTCTGAAAGGGCCTTGGCAAGTTCTGTCTTACCAACACCGGTAGGTCCACAGAACGCAAAACTTCCAACTGGTCTACCGGGACTCTTAAGCCCGACACGTGCTCTTCTGATCGCCTTGGAAATAGACACAACAGCAGAATGCTGACCGATAACCCTCTGGTGAAGAATATCTTCTAGCTTGAGAAGTCTTTCGCTCTCGGTTTCAGTAAGCTTTGTAACAGGCACGCCTGTCCAGGTGCTTATGATTTCTGCGATTTCCTCTTCGGTTACCACAGCTTTATTAGCTTCCTGTTTATTTTTCCATTGCTGGGAAATTTCCCTGATTTTATCCTTAAGCTCAGCCTCTGTATCTCTTAACTGGCTTGCTTTTTCAAATTCCTGATTCCTGATGGCTTTTTCTTTTTCCTTAATAACAGCCTTGAGGTCTTTTTCAACCTCTTTTCCTTCAGGAGGAAGAGAGCTTGCTCTCAACCTTACCCTGGAGCTGGCCTCGTCAATAAGGTCAATAGCCTTGTCCGGCAGGAACCTATCTGTAATGTACCTGTCAGACAACTTTGCTGATGCTTCTATAGCGGAATCTGAAATAATTAATTTGTGGTGTTCTTCGTATTTTGACCTTAAACCTCGGATGATTTCTATTGATTCATCAACAGACGGTTGCTCCACATAGATGGGTTGAAATCTTCTTTCCAGTGCCGCATCTTTTTCCACATGCTTTCTGTACTCATCAAGTGTGGTTGAGCCGATAACCTGTAATTCACCTCTGGAAAGTACCGGTTTAAGGATATTTGCAGCATCAATTGCGCCCTCTGCAGCTCCTGCACCGATTAAAGTATGCATTTCATCTATAACCAGGATCACATTGCCTGCGGACCTGATTTCATCCATTATTTTCTTGAGCCTTTCTTCAAATTCGCCCCTGTACTTTGTACCGGCAACAAGAAGACCCATATCAAGCTGGATTAATCTTCTGTCTTCTAAATGCTCGGGCACTTCACCGTTAATAATCCTGATGGCAAGGCCTTCGGCTATAGCTGTTTTACCAACGCCCGGTTCACCGATAAGCACCGGATTATTCTTGGTTCTTCTACCAAGAATCTGGACAAGCCTTTCAATCTCTTTTTCCCTTCCCACTACAGGATCAAGGCGTTGTTCCTGTGCAGCCTGGGTAAGATTGATCCCGAACTCGTCCACTGTAGGAGTCTTGCTTCTGCCGCCCTGTGAAGTACTTGCAGGAGCAGCTCCTGTTCTGGTTTCTCCGAGCATCCTGATTACGTTGCTTCTGACTTTATTCAGGTCAACGCCAAGATTCTCAAGGATTCTTGTGGCTACACCCTCTCCTTCCCTGATCAGTCCAAGCAGAAGGTGTTCTGTGCCTATATAATTATGTCCTAATTGTCTTGCTTCATCCCATGAAAGTTCCAGAACTCTCTTCGCCCTTGGAGTAAATGGTATTTCTACAGCTACAAATCCTGAGCCGCGGCCAATTATCTTTTCAACCTCTACCCTTGCGTCTTTAAGATTTACACCCATAGCTTTAAGAGTTTTTGCGGCAATGCCGGTACCTTCGCCAATTAAACCAAGGAGAATCTGTTCTGTTCCAACAAAGTTATGACCAAGTCTACGGGCTTCTTCCTGTGCCAGCATAATTACTTTAATTGCTTTTTCTGTAAAACGTTCAAACATACAAATCTCCTTTAAAATGATGCAGAAAAAATCTGTCTATCTCTAATTTAATTTTACAATAGATCCGCAATTTCTTTCAATCAGTTTGATTAATTACACTTCCTGTTATAAATAATCGACAGTATTTTAGATGACTTTACCGCCCGCTATATATTTAATAGCTATAAAATAGCCCCTGTCAAACGTTTTTTAGCCACAAATTATGCAGAATGCATTGAGCTCTGTTTTTCAATATCTGCCGGATTCAGGTACAACGTCTGGGTCGGGAATGCAAATTCTATGCCATGCCTGTTAAATTCCCTGAATATGCTCAGAAAAATTTCCTGACGGATTCTTAAATACTCGCCCCAATCAGTGGTTGTGGTGAAAATATACAGCATTATTTTCAGGGAATGCGCTCCGAACTCATTAAAATGAATTTGCTGATATTCTTCCATTTCCGGATGTTCCCGAACTATTTTCCTGCATATTTCCACTGCCAGCTCGACTTTTTCCGCCGGTGTGTTATAGGTAATATCCAGGAATTCATATATCCTGCGTTTTTTGTGTGCAGAAACGTTTTTGACCGTGGCATTTGCCATTTCGCTGTTCGGGATGGTTATCAACGTATTATCAAACGCCCTGATTTTGGTTGATCTCAAGGAAATATCCTCGACAATTCCCTCTACGTTTAAGTTGTTAAGTGACCTGTCCACCATAATCCAGTCACCCGGCTTGTAAACATGATCTGCAACAATAAATATTGAGCCAAACACGTTGGAAATAGACTCCTTGGCCGCAAAACCAACTGCCAGACCAGTGATTCCAAACCCTGCCACCAATGATGTAACTGAATAACCCCAGTTCTGTATAATCACAATCAGGGCTATAAAAATCACTGCGACCTTTAAAGCCCTTTTCATCAATGGGAAAAAGTGCAGGATAAGCATTTCCTTTTTTCTTTTGCCGTTTTGCTTTAGCAGGATACTCTCCATATAGACATCAAATACGTCTATAAGTCGCAAAACCAGCCAGGTAAGTATTACCGCAACAAGTGTTTCCGCAATGCTTCCTGATATAGATTTTAAAGGTATTTCCGTATCTTTAAGCCCCAGAAATAATAAAGCTGTATAAATACTTGCCACATAAAAAAGCCATATAATAGGGGTTTCTATAGCATCTACAACATTATCATCAAGGTCCGTATTGGAAATTACCGCTTTGCTCCTGAGAAATTTAAAAACTATAAGGCTAAGAAACTTTGCCAGAAACAATATAATAAAAATAATCCCTATAAACAGCATTATTTTGGTTATTGACAAACCATAAAATTCATAATTATTTAAGATTGCGATTGTATTATCCATTCTTTACCTGTTTTTTTCAGACTACTTTATAAATGTGGAATTCTGACGGGCTTAATCTGTCATAGGAAAGTGTGTTTCCTGATAAATTTTCAACGCTCTCAGTTGGCTCAAATGTTTGGGTTTCTTCATTATACACAAACTCACAACTTACTGAACCTCCCTCAGGAACCGACACACTAACATTTTCCACAGGTCCGTTTTCCACGTAAGTCAGCTCACTAAGCTCCTGTCCATCTTTTATTCTTGAATACTCATGAGGAGGTCTTTCATTTGCCACTACAAACAATTTTTCTTTTTCGCCTTGCAGCTCAACCAGCCAGCTTACAAAACCGGTTGATTTATCCTCCTGATAAATCCGGGCTTTTCCTTTTTCCAGAAGACCGTTGTTCAGTGCAAAACGGTCTATCGCCTCAAACTTCCGGTAGAATTCCTGATGGTTTTCTCTGGGCATGGACTTTTCTTCGCCTATAGCTTCTTCAATTCCGAGTTTTGTAAAGGATTCATCCCCGTCTATAAACATAACCGGTCTTTGCGCATTGTTTCCGCCAGGAATAAATTTCAATTTCAGCCATTTAAACAAGGCTCCTGCTTCTCCTAACTGGCCGGGATACTGGTTAATTTCCCTGAATTCGCCGTCCTGATTGTTGTATGTTTTGAGTATAGACAGCCTGTTTTCCTGTCCATACTGATTATTATATTCTTCAAGCTGTGCATTGTCCTGTATAATACGGGCGACATCCTTTTGATACTGGGAAACTATGTCATTACCCCACAGGAGATCAAATTTCATATCTGCATGATATTCATAGAACATGTCATCCCAGAGCATATACTCTGCCAGGGTTGCAAAATAAGGAATTTCTTTTTTGAGTTCCTCGTTCATACGTCTTAAAACACACCTTGGTGCCCTGTAACTTATGGGCCTACCCTCTTCTTCAGAGACCCGGTCGGTTATATGATCAAGGTGATCTACCCTGTAGCCGTCAAAATTATATTCTTCCCTTAATTTCTTGAGGAAAGTAATGAAAAATTCAATAACTTCTTCATTATAAGTACCGTCTTCCAAGTTTACAAAGTAATATGGGGTCTGACAATCGAGGTTTGCGAAATGTGTAACGTCATTTCCCTCATAATCATAATGCTTAAAGGTAGGATATCCCCCGCCTTCGCTCATTTTATCGAAAACCGGTGTACCGGAAGAGTTCCATGCCCCGCCCCCTGCAGGCCATAAGCCTTTAGAAATAAGTGTGCCGATAACTTCCCCTTGCTTTTCGTCAGAAATATCCTCCTCTTCAAGGTGCTGGTCTTCTGATTTTCCAAGAACCCCGTTAATCAATGACTTTGCCTTTTTATGCAGTTCAACCTGACTTGCCCTTTTCATCATTTCACCGGAAAACCTGACCTTTTCTGCAAGAAGCCTCTCATCAAAAGTGTCAAAAAGCTCTTCCAGGTTACCCGGAAGCGATGGGTTTTCTCCTTTGAGCATTTTTACAAGCATATCAGCGATAAAATCAACATTTTCCGGGTGATGGTCAGCTTTTAATTCTTCTTTTATACTGTTTACTTTCTCGCTTAGCTGGTCAATAAGCTGTTTTATATCAAACCACCTTGCCGCATGTGGATTAGCAAGAATCAACTTGGAGAACCTGCCGGTCTGCGGAAGCACATCAAATATCACCGGATGCCCTGCCAGCTGGCACAGTGCGGTAAACAGCCTTACCTGGTCTTTTGCCTCAATACCAAGTTTTTCTTTCAAGGTAATATCCTCAAGTCCCGGGCTTACTCCGCTGTGTTTCGGGATATATGCACACCCGAACTCCCGTGGATGAAAGGGAATAAGATAAACCGTAGTCGATAAAATGCCCTCTTCAGGTTTTCCCACGGGAAGGGTTACCAGCTGCTTTAGCCAGTCAATGAACTTGCCCGGCTCTTTAGTTGCATTACCATCTCCCAGCCCCGCAAGGTTAGTTAATTTTATATTATGCTGCTCTTTCTTGAACCATTCTGAATCCTTAAATCCTGCTCTTTGCACAGGACTCAGAGAATCTTTATCAAAATTAAACCCATTATCACTATAAATTTTGTTCGATTTCAGCTTTTCTTCAAGGGCAATAATAGTTTCTGCCGATGAAAGCTCTCTTAACGCTTTTACATGCGGATACGGGACATATCCGTATTTATCAATCATTTCAATTATTTGCTGTTTTCTGGCTTCATCAACATTTTCTGCATTATAAATCTTTTTTAATTTCTGTAATATATTAATTAAATTTTCAGAACTTATTTTCATATCTGCTTGCGCTGTCCTCATTCTTAAATGCCCCCGATTGTTTGAATTGATTTAATTATAATATAAATCAACAATTTTTATTTTGAAAAATTTTATCAATCCATAATAAATATATATAAAAAATTTGGGAGATACATTGCACATATCCCCCAAATCTTAATTTTCACAATTTTTTACTCTTAACAGGAAACCGTAGTACACGGATGACCGGAAAGCCTGTTAAAGAGTTTCAAATAATCTTCAATTTCCCTGGTAGTCAGGAATTTTTCCTTAACTATCTGTTTTCCTGCTTCACCCATTTTCTTAGCAATATCGGGATTTTGCAGGAGATAAAGTGTTTTGTCAGTAGCTTCCTGGATATTAGAAACCAGGAATCCATTTATTCCATCCTGAATCTGGATTTTAATTCCGCCAGCTTTCCCTCCGATAACCGGTTTTCCTTTCCACAGGGCTTCAGTTACCGTCAGACCGAACCCTTCCCTGATGGATTTTTGCAAAACAACGTCTGCTGCATATTGGAATGCTTTTACACCAACGTCGCCCACGTTATGGAAATTGGTGTATACATTGAGGTCAAAATCTTCCCCGGCTCTTCTCATAACTCTGTCATAAATAATCCAGCCTTCCGGGTCATCATTAGCCATACTGCCTACCAATACAAGCTGTACACCTTTAATTCCCTTTTTAACCTGTCCAAATTTAATGTTTCTGTAGATATCAATAATTCCCAACGGGTCTTTCCACGGGTCAAACCTTGAAACCTGGGTAATCAGGGGCCTGTCTGGATCGACATTATAACTGTACATAAGGTTATTAACTTCTTCTTCTGACATTTCGCTGTTTTTGGGACTCAACGGATCAATTGAAGGAGGGATAAATGTCAGGTTTTTAAAATCAGCATCTTCTTTAACAAATTCTTCAAGAGTAAAAATTACCGCATCATAATTCTGGATATAGGGATTAATGAAATTCCACATATCAAGGTTAGGTTCTGAAGTATCAATATGACAACGCCAGATCCATTTTCCTGTTGGAGCGGTAATATAATCAAGGATTGCCAGTGGCTGCGGATCGTGCACTATAACATAATCATAGCTTTCTACTATAGCTCTGGCATTGTTTTTTACCCCTTCAAGATAAATATTTTTCTGGTCTTCTGATATTGTTCCGGGATGCCCCTGGAGTGTATTGTGAAAAAGTTTTGTTACATCAAAAAATTCCGGGTTTGCTCTCATTACATACCAGTCCACATACAGACCAAGACTTTGCATAATAGCTACCTGGGTTTTTAAGAGTTCTGCGACTCCTCCCCCGTAAGCTGTAGCGTTTAAGTGCAATACCCTTTTGTTCTGCAAGGGCGCTGCAAGTTCTTTTAACCGTTTGACTTTATCCTCCCCAATAATAGGGATATAATCATCGATTGATTTAGGGATAACCCTTACTGCTTGCATTATTTCGTTAGGCATAACTTAAGTTCCTCGTAACTCTACTCTTTTTTTAAAAGTAACACATAAATTCAGGTCAATGGAATATATCATCCGTTTAACTTATCCGGAATGCCAAAATTCTCTGGTTAAAAAAATTTTAACCTATTACAATTTTAAGATATTATGTAAAAAAAGTTAACAAAATTTATCGACTAACAGGATTTTATTTTTAAATTTTCCTGATAATTTAGACATAATCGTATAAATAGGAAAAATAAAAATGCAAAAAGATTTATTTGGAATAATACTGGCAGGCGGAAGCGGCAGCAGGTTATGGCCTTTGAGCAGGGAGCTATACCCCAAGCAATTTTTAAGTTTTTCAGAGGAGAAAACACTGTTACAACTTACCTACCAAAGGTTACAAAAGTTTACAGAACCTCAAAACATAGTTACTGTAGCAAATAATAGGCATGTCTCCGGCATAAGGTTTCAACTGGGGAAATTAGAAGATTATACTAAACACTGCGTGATAGGTGAACCGCTGGCTAAAAACACTGCCCCGGCAATTGCCCTGGGGATCTGCTCTATAAAAAAACTTGCCGGTAAGGAAGATCCGGTTGTTATAGTTGCGCCTTCCGATCACCTGATAAAAAACAAAATTAAATTTACAGAAGCGGTTCTTGAAGGGGCAGAAACAGCAAAACAAGGATATATAGTAACTTTTGGGATTAAACCCTCTGCTCCGGAGACAGGTTACGGATATATAAAAATTCTTCCTGATCAAAAAATCGGAAAAACCGGGCTTAAAACAGATTGCTTTAAGGAAAAACCCAATCATAGTACTGCTGAGGAGTATATAAAATCCGGGAAATATTTCTGGAACAGCGGAATTTTTATGTTCAAGCTGTCTACCATCATTGAAGAATTTGAAAATAAAGCACCGGAAATAATCAGCCGCCTAAAAAACACCAACCTGGAAGATAGTTGCTCCTGCCGGGAAGTTTACGAAAAATTCCCCTCTATCTCCATAGATTACGCTATTATGGAAAAATCAGACAGAATAGTGCTTATCCCTGCTGAATTCGACTGGAATGACCTGGGTTCGTGGGAAGCTATCTACTCTGTTTCCGCTAAAAACCAAAATAATAACGTGATAAAAGGGGATGTGCAGGATATAAAATGTAAGGATTCCTTATTGTATAGCTCATCAAGACATGTTGCAGCCATTGGACTTAAAGATACTGTAATTGTGGAAACAGCGGATGCGGTGCTGGTATGCAGCAGAAACGATTCCCAGGAAGTTAAGAAAGCATTTGAGTCCTTGAAAAAAGAAGACAGTGAGCTATGTACTACCCATAAAACAATGATTGAAGACTGGGGAAGTGCAACCAGCCTGGAAAAAAAAGATAATATGGAGATAAACAGGATAGTCATCAGGCAAAATAAAAAAATGGAAATAGATTCTCCGGATAAAAGAATAAAACATTATTATGTATCCCAAGGTACTGCTATTTTAAAAGTTGAAAACGGTGTAAAGCTATTAAATATAGGACAAAGTCTGGATATAAAAGATGAGCCTGTTCATGCAATAGAAAATTCAGGTTCTGAAGATTTAGAGATTATTGAAATAACCAGGTTTTAAATATTTATTTGGCTTTAGAATAATACATTACAGCCCTTTTAAAGATGGTTAATACCTGGCCGTCTTCAGAATTAATATGAAACACGTTTTCATCATGCCATAGTATTTGTCCTCGTATAGTTTTACTGTTTATCATAAAAAAATCCACGACAGACTTTTCTTTTATAAAATTTTTTATTTCTGCAGAGCTTGGTCCTTTGATTTCAATCATTTATTTTTCTCCTATTTTTGATTCACTAATACTTCATTTATTGTGCCTTTAAAAAGAAATCAGGAAATAAAAAAAATATTTAATGGCACAATGCGTAAGCAGGGGACGTTTTTTAGGAAAACCGGCAAAGCCTGAATTTTCCTAAAAATAAAGTCATTTCACTATAATTCCTGGTTATTCTGTGCATTTAACCTGATTAAATGGTATATTACGTATGCTGCAACGGTTAACAAGGACAATAAACAAAGTGTCAGGGAATATAGCGGAATTGCTAAAACCATAATTCCTGCTAGCTCTATAATTATAGAATTTAAAACTTCTTTTAAATCTTTGTTATCAATAAATTTATACTTATGAACTTTTGTTAATACCCTCCAGATAAGATATACCAGTAATACAAAAAATGAAAAGTATATAAATGGTGATATTCCAAACATTGATATACTGATAACGTCTGATCCTGTGAGGTAATCAGAAAATTTGAATTGCATAAGCCCTTTAGCAGGCGGCATAGAGAACTCCGGGGGAAGTATACCCCTAACTTTGCCTTCATATTCGGCGGTTATATCCTCATCCTGCATAATATTGGACTGCACCTGACTTGGCCTCCTGTCCGTTTTATCTCCGGATAATCCCTGCGAATAACTGTTTGAAGTTGTGATATAGTTGAAATAATTTCTTTCCCCGGGATTCAGATCGGTAAAGCTCCAGTATCTTTTATTTGCCGGAACATATACAGACCATGAAATAGTAAGAATTGGTATATTAAGAATATGGGGCAACTCAAGGTTCTGCATACCGACCAGGTTGTTTAATAATGACTGGTCCATTTTCTGTCTGTACATAACCACAAGGTTAAACGGGTTTATATCCTGGTAATTCTTAATATTTATAAAATAAGTAGTTTCTTTCCGGTTTTCAGATTCCTGTTTTTCGACCTGTACAGGTCTTCCATTGATCGCTGCGCTTAGTATTTCTGCTTTCTCGGGCAAGTTAAACTTGAAAAACTGCTCGCTCATGTTCCTGACAATATATATTACCTGCGAAGTCAGCATTCCATTAGAGGACAACCGAGAATCAGCATAAGCTTTATCAGTTATCGCAACCTGTACAGATGCGTCTTTATGCGGAATCACTTTAAAATTAAGCAAATAACCATTTTTAATATAGCTGTAAGCAGCAATTAAAGGATATTCCGCTAATTTTATCAGTCTATCAGGCAGGTCGCTTATATCCATGCGGGAAATACTTTTTGAAGCAACGGGCTTAATTTCCGAATTGCCGGATGTTTGTATGGCAAGGTATCCAGAGACTTTATTTATTTCTTTGTCTACAGGATAAATGTCCGGTATAGATATTGTTGTTGGTTTGTCTTCAAAAGTTTTTTCATAAATAATAGTTAAATTCACCTGATCCCTGACCTTTGATTTAAAGTAAACAGTTAAAATCCTCCCCGGTACTTTTTCATCGGGATCGATGACCTTATACCCTCCGGCTTTAACTATATTCTGGGGGCTTGATACTTCTATTATTTCTATATCATCAGGGATCTGGAAGGTGATTTTCTCCACAGGGCTATGGTAAATTTTAAATAAGCTGTCAGAAAAGCCCTGGAGCAAACCTTCATCTATTGTAACAAGGGTATTCATGTCAGAAATTATTTTGGATGGCCTGTCTTCTGTTTTTATACCGGAAATTTCCTTTTCCACTGGTTTTTGGGCTTTTGTTGCCGTCTTCCAGTTGATCTCAACACTTCCGTTGCCTGTTATATTCGCATAAGTTAGCTTATAATTATCCTTTATTTCGGTTTTCTGGCCTGTAGAATTTGAAATTTTGAAATCCATTGTGTTTAAGGGGTGTTTTATTTTCAATTTTGTTATGGCAGTTGCGGGAACATTAAACTTTGCAACCCTGTTATTACCTGCCTTACTGCTTTTCACATCAAATCTTAATTTCAGGTTATGTTCGCCGACTTTATCGGAAAGCAGGCTGAAAAAAGAATTATCCACTATAACCGGGGTATTTGCCTCTGCTGTATCAATGTTTTTGAGTCCGGTATTTATTGATAACACAGGAATATCAGCCCATTTACTGTTTAAAACTTCTATTTTATAGTCACCGTCAAGTGCAATGTAATCCTCTTTTATTTCACCGTCTAGCTGAAGAGTTTTAATTACGTAATCCACAGGCGCTGGCTCATCAGGCTGTGATTTTTCTGCAATAAGATTCATCAGCTCTTTATACGGCATATACACCAGGCTATTTTTATTGTCCAGAAGTTTGTCCAGCTCCTGATACGGAAGAAACTTCAGAACTTCCTTTTTTAGCCGGAATTCATTCTTGATTTTATCCTGGTTGGTTGCTTTATTCTGGCAACAGTTTGCTGAAAATACTACCTTGCTTGAAACAACAGCCAGTATACAGGCTAAAATTATTATTATGAAAATATTTTTTCTATATTTAAACATTAATTACTGCCCTCCATATTAAAGTCCTGCTCATTATCTTCCTGAGAGTGGCGTTTTTGTTGGATTTTGCCATAAACAAACCTGCCCGCCCTGTAAATCACATAAAGCGCAACAGCAACTAAACCGAGCCCTAACAGGAATACTGCTAACGGAATTATTATCCCGGGGATAAAAAACAACCCCAAAATTACCGGAATAATAGCGCTAAATACTGCTCCGACAATAGTAATTAGCTTTTTCGACTTCAGGCCGGGATTTTTGATTATATTTTTCTTAAACAAAATTATCAACGCACCTACTAAAGCCAGCCATATAATATGAAGGCCGATTTTTATATAGGTTGCGACAGCCAGCACTATTATTGATAATATAAATTCTGCTGATCTTAAAACTCCTTTTTTTATGGCTTTATAAATAAAATAAACCGTAATTCCTATTATTAAGAGGATAAGCAAATTGCCAGCAACCGGACTCATAATTAAAGCGCTTACTGAAGGAAATTCGTTCGCCTCAAAGGAAAGCTGGTAGAAACTATAACTTTGTCCTATAGTAGGAAGATCCACATAAACCGGCAGTTTTCCTACTTTTTTGCTTTTGTAAGGCTGCCTGTATAATTGCTGGCTTTCCGCCTGAGGCTTCTGGGTAAATTTCGAGCGCATTTTATTCATACCGACAGCTCTTGCCTCTTCTGGCATTTCTGCCTTCTTGGCCAGGCCCAAAATATCCATGGCTGATCGATTTCGGGATACATAAGTTCTTTTTTCTTCCTGCAACAGGTTAGAAAACATTATTAACGAGTAAAAGTCTGTCTTTTCGGGGATATATACCCTCCAGTTAATCGCATTTGCCACCAGTTCTGTAGTCATTGCCTTTAAATTGACCATTCCCGGCAGCCAGCCCGATGAAGTAATGACTTGATCCGTAAAGTAAACCACTTCTACTGAAAAAGCCCTGCCCCCATGATCAATGGACTTGACTAACGGCACAGCGTAAACCCCCTTTTGCTCATCCTTAAGAGCTGGTTTTACGGATTTATTATCAACATATACACTCCACAGAGAAGAGTTTTCCGGCAGGCTAATTTCCAAAAACTGTTTACCGGTATTCTTTACCTGCATACATGCCTTGGTAAACATTTCACCTTTGCGGTTAAGCACAGAGGTTAAATATGCTGATTCAAGGCTCGCCTCATAAACAGCAACATCCTTATGCTTTATTGCTTTTATGGTAATATCATAAGGTATTTTTTCCTTGCTATCCTTTGTCTTGGTGTATTTAAGAGCAATTGATGCTTTTGCTCCCCGGAGTTCACCCTCCAGTTCACAAGAATCAATTATCCGGTAATTCTTTGTCGTGTCAGCTTTAACCACGGATGTTTCTATATTCGTGGTTTCTACTGCTGCAACAAAACCTGTTTCCCGATCAATATTATCGTTAACCAGGGTTATCGCAGGTATTTTCGTGGTAAAAGAAGAATCATCAAAGCTCTTGCGATAGTTTATGATGAACTTAACCTCGCCTTCCACAGGTGATACCAGCTCTAAAGGCAATATATTATCTTTAATTTCCGGGTATGGATCAATTAAATCATTATTCTTAACTTCTATTGAATCTATTTCTATGTCTTCGGGAATAAAAAATTCAAATTCGCTTAAAGACGAACGCCTTATATCCACATCCGCAATAAAAGATCCTTTTAATGTTCCTCTTCCCAATTCTATACGTGAATACGTAACTGCATTAACCGATGGATGAATATTTTTATTCGATACATCGACTATCTTACTTTTAGGACTCCACTTAACCTCTATTTTTTCCACCGGAGGAAGGGTTGATACCAGTTGTGATCCGGACTCAGTACTTACCGTCTGCATTGAAACAGCATTATCTACCTGGAATACTGTGTCCTTTTCATTAACCGCAAATTCAACCTTTGTTACGGGTATCCGGGGGAGGTTAAAGGAAAACATCCTTGTATTCCGGGCCGGGGAATTTTGTATATTTTCCGTAAAATCAAGCTGTAAAGTATAATTTCCTTTATTTTTCAACACAAGGTAATGATATCCGGGTTTTATAGTATTGATATTCTTAAATTTATTCCTATTCTGGATGGTATAAAGGTTATTAACCATAAAAGCCGGTTTTTGCCCGAGGGTTGCGGAAGAAATCCCTGTTTTATCAGAAATAACCGGAATCAACACCCACTCGTCATCAAGCTTATTGATATTATAGATTCCTTTAATTTTCAGAGTGTCATTAACTATTTTCGCCGAATAACTAACGGATGTGATGCCGTAGCTTACCGGAGGGTCGCCCGATACGGTTTTTATAAGGTTTCTTGTGTTTTTAATTTGCTCAAGGTCCTTATCCCGAATAAAAATATATTTATTATCCAGGTTATTCAAGTAATTTGGATTTTTTGGATCATATGGAACCCATAATTTAAGCTGCTCATCAGTGCTAGCCTGTTGAGAATTCTGCTCAGCAAAGGTATTTTGTCCGCAGCAGAATAGAATTATCCCCAAAATAAATACAATCAATCTTTTTTTCATATTCAACCCGTCTCCCAGAACTTTTTATTAATATATTTTTTAGAATTATGTATAAAAACATTTATTAAGCTACGATTATAGCAAATTTATTCGGGTTGTAGAAAAATGTTACTTATTATAAATAGTTACTGTTGAGGGCAGAAATAACCTTTTCAGAAGCAATTTTGCGATTTCTGTTTTAGGCATTCTGGAAATATTATCCGCTTGTAAATTTTCCCGATTAATTATAGTCACAGCATTATAGTCGCTTTCAAGCCCAATATCCTCTCTGGAAACATCATTTGCGACTATAAAGTCAAGATTTTTGCTGCGGAGTTTTTTTATAGCATTTTGCTCAAGATTTTCTGTTTCCGCACAAAATCCCACCACCATTTGAGACGGCTGTTTAATTTTTGAAAGTTCTCCTAAAATATCCGGGTTTTTAACCAGCTCAATATTTACCTCGTCCCTGTCATCTTTTTTAATTTTGTTATCCGCAATTTCCTTTACCCGATAATCAGACACCGCAGCGCTCATAACAAGAACATCCACTGCCGGGAATTTTTCTTTCAGCACTTCCAGCATCTTTTCTGCTGTGGAGGCTTCAATAGTTTCATACGGTTTTTGAGCCTTAAACGTGCTGATAAGACATACCTTTGCACCATAATTATAAGCCGCATCAGCTATTGCTATTCCCATTTTGCCGGAACTCCGATTACCTATATATCTTACAGGATCAATGGGTTCTTTTGTTCCGCCTGCAGTTATTATAATTTTTTTGCCCTGTAAAAAATTCTCCTGCTCTAAGGCCTCACAGATTTTACTGTATATTTTATCAATACCCGCAAATCTACCCGCACCTGCATACCCGCATGCAAGTTCTCCCTCTTCCGGGGGCACAAGATGAAATCCTGAATTTACCAGTTTTGCCAGGTTTTCCTGCACAAATTTATTCTCCCACATTTTGCAGTTCATTGCCGGGACAATAATTATGGGCTTATCAAATGCTACTATTAATGAAGTCAACAGATTATCGCAGATTCCGTTAGCTATTTTGCCGATAGTATTTGCGGATGCCGGGGCAATCACAAACATATCCGCCTCATCAGACAGACTAATATGCCCGGGCTTCCATTCAAATTCCTCAAACTGGTGTATATATACCGGGTTTTTGGTAAGGGTCCGCAGAGTGGTTTCCGTCACAAAATTTAGCGCACAAGGGGTTAAGACCGCCTTAACATCCGCTCCTGCCCTGATTAACTGCCTTATCAGGTCACAGGTCTTGTATGCGGCTATACCTCCGGTTATTCCCAGGAGAATTTTTTTCCCTAACAAGTTCATTTCTTAAAACTTTCTGCTTTATCCATCTCTTTTACCACAATATCTTCCAGCTCAGCAAACGCTTTATCCAAATTATCATTGACTATGCAGTAATCAAACAGATGCTTTTTCTCTATTTCTGATTTTACTATAGACAATCTTTCGTCAATTTCTTTCTGGGATTCGGTTTTTCTCTTAAAAAGCCTGGATTTAAGCTCTTCCAGGGAAGGCGGCTCTATAAAGATTGAAACTGCTTCAGGCTTCTTTTCTTCCACCTGTATTGCACCCTTAACATCTATTTCCAGCAAAAGATTATACCCCTGCTGAACTGCCAATTCCACAATATTCTTATCAGTTCCGTAATAATTCCCGGCAAATTCCGTCCACTCCAGAAAATCTCCTTCATTTAGCCTGTAAAGAAAAACTTCTTTTTCTATAAAAAAGTAATGAATACCGCTAACTTCACCAGGACGGGGAGTTCTGGTAGTAACAGACGTTGAAAGGGTAATCTCAGGATGTTTTTCGATTAAAAGATTAACAAGCGTGCCTTTGCCAACGCCGGAAGGCCCTGAAATTACAAATAATTTTCCTTTTTTTTCCTGATTCATCTTGCAAAAACAGTTTATTGAACACTACTATATGGATTAATTATATTATAAATAACATTAATCTCTAGTGAAAATTTTTGTAAAAATTCCAAATTCGGCTTATACAAAAACTTTCAGCTGTTTAAAATGCTGGATTATTTGTTCTGACTTATTTTATTAATTAAATTAGTGGTGGATCTTCCCTGCACCAAAGGAATGAATTTTACTGTCCCTCCACCAGCTTTAATAACACGGGCCTCCGGCAGGATATCCTCAGAATAATCCCCGCCTTTTACATGAATATCAGGTTTTATTTTTTCAAGAACAGCAGAAGGAGTATCTTCTTTAAAAATCACCACATAATCTACCGAATTAAGCGAAGACAGCACTTCTGCCCTGTCCTCCTGAGAATTAAGCGGACGGGTCGGGCCTTTTAGCTTCTTTACAGATTCATCAGAATTTAAACACACAATCAATACATCACCCAATTCCCGTGCAGCTTTTAAATATCTGACATGCCCGGCATGAATAATGTCAAAGCAGCCGTTAGTAGTTACGATTGTCCTGTTTTGGGATTTTAGCCCTGAAACAGTTTCTAAAAGCCTGTTTAATTCCAGTATCTCGCCCATTTTATACAGTAATTGTTCTTTCCATTAAATGTAATTCTATAATATTTTTTAATTCTTCGGGGGTAACTGCTGTAGTTCCGATTTTCCTTACAGCAACCCCTGCAGCATAGTTTCCAATAATCACAGAAGCTTCCAGGTCGCCTTCTGTAGCTATCAAAGAAAGTGAAATTCCTGATATCAATGAATCTCCCGCTCCAGTAACATCATAAACTTCTGAAGTTACCGCTGGAATAGTTTTGATTTTATCTTCCGAGGAAATAAGGATCCCCTCTTCTCCCAGAGTTACCAATACATGCTCAACATTCATCTGCTGCCTGATCTTCCTGGCAAGCTCAACCGGAGCGGAATCCCTTGCGGATTTAGTAGCCTGGGCTGCTTCCAGCCTGTTAGGCGTAATAAGGGTCGCACCGCAGTATTTTGTGAAGTCCAGTCCCTTGGGATCTATCAGTACAGGTTTGTTCATTTCTTTTGCAAGAGAAATAATCTTTTTCAGAAAAGTTTCCGTTAGAACACCTTTTGCATAGTCAGAAACCAGAATAAGATCAACCGCTGGTGCGCAATCAACTATTTTTTGGATTAGTTTAACTTCTGTTTCCCGAGGTATAAGAGTTTTTACTTCCCGGTCAAACCTTACCAGCTGCTGCCTGTTATGCGCAAGAAGCCTTGTTTTAACTGTAGTAGGCCTGTGAAAATCATTTATCAGGCAGGAATTGTCTATATCGTTTGAACTGAGGATTTCTCTCAGTTTTTCACCCTGGAGATCATTCCCTATAACTCCGGCCAGCGAAACTTTTCCGCCAAGTGATTTTATATTATTCGCAACGTTTGCAGCCCCGCCAAGGATATAATCATATTTATCCACTTCCAGAACAGGTACGGGAGCTTCCGGGGAAAGCCTCTCTGCCTTGCCCCAGATGTATTCATCAAGAATAATATCCCCGACTACAAGTACACTGCAATTTTTAAAATTGTCTATGACCTTATATAATTTGTTTTTATCTATCATTGTAGCTTCCTGCGATTTTATATTTTATTTTAATATAAAAATTTTTTAACTGATATTTTTTTATGTATTACAAGTAGTCTTAATAAGTTTCCGTTAAATACTTTTGCAAAATTTTAAAAAACCTTGCCCGCCCACCCTCCCCTGGTGGTGGCGGTGGCTTTGCCACCGCTTTTTTATACAGGTTTTTTAAAATTTATCCGTTTTGTTCATTTCTGAATAAAATTTCTTATTTATCGTTTATTTCTTTAAACCACTAAGGACTAAATAAAAAGTTTTTACGCCTTAAAATTTTCAAAAAATCTATATTTAACAAGTGCGCAGGCGTAGCCTGCGCCACCTCTAGGGCGGTTGTGGGTGGGGATTATTTTGAAAATTTTAAGTAAGAATTTTTGTTGCTCCCTTAATACCTAAATGAGTTAATTTTCTTAAAATCGGGCTTTGCCCGGCTTAAGCGGGGGCATAATCTCATTCATGCCCGGCATACAAGCGGAAGTGTAACCTCATTCATGCCGTTTTCCTAAAAATAAACTCGTTTTACTATACTTATTGAAATCAGTATAACTTCTTTATCCCTCCAAAACATTACTGAAAAAACCAATAAATATTTCAATATAACAAAATTGCTGAACCTGTTTCAGCATAATCTTAATATTAAATTAATGCTATACACGATAGTATTTAAATTCTTATAATAAAATTATTTTTTAACTCTTTATATAAAATCCTGATTTCCAGAAAACTAGGAAGCTGCCTTTGCAGGCCCGATTATCATAATAGCATTTTTACCTTCCATGGATGCTCTTTTCTCAACAGAATAATTTTCACCTTCAAGGTCTTCCTTAAGCCTGTCCATTAGATCAAAAGCCAGCCTGGTATGCTGAATCTCACGACCTCTGAGCATTATTACAATTTTTACCTTATTGCCGGCTGCCAGGAATTTTTTTATATTTTTAAGCTTTACATTATAATCATGCACATCAATTTTATAGCGCATTTTAACTTCTTTTACATCAGGAGTATGCTGTTTCTTCTTAGCGTCTTTAGCTCTTTTTTCTGTTTCAAATTTGTATTTGCCGTAATCAAGAATTTTAGCTACGGGAGGATCCTGATCAGGACTGACCACTACAAGATCAAGCTCTCTGTCGTACGCCATTTCCAAAGCTTCTGAAGTTTTAACAACTCCTATATTATTCCCCTCGTCATCAATTAAGCGAACTTCTCTCGCTCTGATTCTTTCATTTATTTCCGGTTTGGTACCTGTTTGTTTAATATTACTAATGGCTTTTCTCCTATCTAAACTATTTACAAAATAATTGCCGAAGGTGGGACTCGAACCCACAAGGGCTAGGCCCACATGACCCTGAACCATGCGTGTATACCAATTTCACCACTTCGGCTTGTTTTTTCAGTATTAAATATTACTATAAGTAACCTTAAAAGTAAATATTCTGGGTCATTACAATATATTTTACCCTTTTTAAAAACTTTTATAAATCTCTCTAATAAAAATAACGAAAAAAATCCATTTTTGTTCCCCTAAACTGCCGCTCATATCAATACTTTTGATGAATCAAAAAATTTCTTCTTTTTTCTTATTAAAAGCCTGCATATCATCAAAACGCAAATCCGGCTTTTCTTTTATTTCCTTGAACCTGTTTTCCGGGCCTATACCTATGGAAACCATGCCCCCTGCATTAGCAGATTCCACACCGGAAGCCGCATCTTCCACAACCACACACTGATCATAAGGCAGACCAAGCTTATCAGCCACCTTCTGGAAAATTTCAGGATGGGGTTTGCTGTGTGCAATTTCCGTTCCATTAACCGTAGCTTCCAGCTGGTCTTTGATTTTCAAATTTTCTATAACAGCTTCTGCGTTTTTACTGCTTGATCCCACTGCAATCCTGTACCCCTTTACCCTGAGATAATCCATAATCTCCTGCGCTCCGGGTAACTTGTCATCCGGTCCCAGAGCAGAAAGGCTTGCTACATAATAACCGTTTTTCCTGTCCATTAATTCTTTAAATTCTTCTTCAGTATATTCTTTATCAAAACCATATTTAGTTTTTGCATCTTCCAGCATTATTTCCAAAGACCTTTTCCGGGAAACCCCCCTTAGTTTATCAGCTGTTTCTTCATCAAAAGGCATGTTTTCTTCATTCGCCATTTTTCTCCAGGCTCTGGTATGCAGGTCGGATGTTTCTGTAATAACCCCGTCCAGGTCAAAAATAACAGCTTTTATATTTTTCAGCTTTTCCACTTACAGTCCTCTATAATAATATTTCGGTATTTTTTCCCTAATTTTTTCAGAATATAATATTTATCATTATACCCGTCTATTATTACTGTGGGTATCTGAGAGAATAAAAATGCGAAAAAAAGTTGATATAAAAAAAATACTAAAAATCCTTGAAGGTTATTACACCATCCCCATGATGGCGGAAATTTATTCCGGAAATCCCTATAAGTCCCTGGTTTCCTGCATAATGAGCCTCAGGACCCGTGATGAAATAACCTTTCCTCTCGCAGAAAAACTGTTTAAAAAAGCTGATACGCCGGAAAAAATCGCCCAAATGCCTTATGACGAACTATGCAATATTATAAAATCCATAAATTACTACAAAACCAAGGCAGAAAACATTCAGGCAATTTCCCGGGAACTGACAGAAAAATATGACGGCAAAGTCCCGAATGATATGGATGAATTATTAAAATTCCGGGGAATCGGCAGAAAAACAGCCAATATCATCCTGTCCGTAGGATTTGGCAAACCCGCCATAGCCGTTGACACACATGTACACAGAATTTCTAACCGGCTCGGCTATGTAAAAACTAAAGTACCTGATGAAACAGAATTTCAACTCAGGAAAAAACTCCCTCAGGACTACTGGCGGGTAATTAACAGATTATTCGTGGTTCACGGCAAAAACACCTGTAAGCCCATAGGCCCGATATGTTCTTCCTGCCCTATAATTGATTTCTGCAACCAGGTAAAGACTAATGCATAACAAGAAAAAACTAATTTTCTAAGTTATGCGGTGGTCTTAGGCAGGAGTGCTTAAAAACTAATATAAAAAATTTTGGGTAGTCACTACCGGTCAAAGCAACAATCTACCCAAAATTCTTAAATTATGTTTATATTCCTATAAAACTCCGCAGCTGCCGATGATGGTTTCCGCCAGGCTTGAGGGCACCTGCTCGTATCTTGCAAATTCCATTGAAAATGTGCCTCTGCCCTGAGTTTTACTTCTTATGTCTGTAGCATAACCGAACATTTCCGCTAACGGTACAAAAGCGTTAACTTTTTGTAAACCGGCTCCTTCTATAGCTTCCATACCTTCAATACGGCCTCTTCTTCCGGAAAGGTCACCGATTACATCACCGAGGAAAGCTTCAGGTACTTCAATTTCCACTTTCATAATCGGTTCAAGAATAATGGGAGCGGCTCGTTTAACACCGTCTTTAACTGCTATACTTCCAGCGGCTTTAAAAGCCTGCTCACTACTGTCAACTTCGTGAAAACTACCGTCATACAGGGTGACTTTAAGGTCAATAACCTCATAACCTGCGATGATTCCGCCAGCAAGCGCTTCTTGCACACCTTTTTGTACAGCCGGGATGTATTCTTTCGGAATTGTCCCGCCAACAATTTTGTTTTCAAATTCAAAACCTTTACCGGCTTCAAGAGGTTCAATTCTCAGCCATACATGTCCGTACTGTCCACGGCCACCTGACTGGCGGACAAACTTACCCTCCACTTCAAGTTCCTTGGTAATGGTTTCTCTGTAAGCAACCTGAGGTTTACCTACATTAGCACTGACCTTGAATTCCCTGAGAAGCCTGTCAACAATAATCTCAAGGTGAAGTTCACCCATTCCTGAAATAATTGTCTGACCGGTTTCCTGATCAATTTTAACCCGGAAAGTCGGGTCTTCTTCTGCGAGCTTATTAAGCGCTATTGAAAGCTTATCCTGATCTGCCTTGGTTTTTGGCTCAATAGCAATTGCAATAACCGGCTCCGGAAACTCTATTGATTCCAGCTGTACCGGCGCTTTCTCATCACAGAGAGTATCTCCTGTTGTGGTGTCTTTCAAGCCAACTACAGCAACAAGATCACCTGCCCTGATTTCTTCAACCTCGTTTCTGGTATCAGCCTGCATCTGGAGCATTCTGCTTATACGCTCTCTTTTATCAGTTGTGGTATTCATAATATAACTTCCGGTTTTCAAAGTACCGCTGTAAACCCTGATAAAGGTTAATCTTCCCACATAAGGGTCTGTCATAACTTTAAACGCCAGGGCTGCAAACGGTTCATTATCATCGCTTTTCCTGACAATTTCCTCGCCGTCGGAAGTAATTCCCTCTACAGGGGGAACTTCAACAGGTGAAGGCAGGTAATTGACCACAGCGTTGAGTAAAAGCTGGACGCCTTTATTCTTGAATGCTGTTCCGCATACTACCGGAATTATTTTATTTGCGATTGTTGCTTTTCTGAGTCCGTCGATGATTTCCTGATAAGATAATGTTTCGCCTTCAAGGTATTTCATCATTAACTCGTCATCATGCTCGGAAACTGCTTCAATAAGTTTTTCCCTATGCTGAGCCATCTGCTCTTTGTACTCCTCAGGAACTTCTGTTTCCTGTATTTCTGCTCCCAGGTCATTTGCATAAATAAATGCTTTTTGTTCAATGATGTCTATGATTCCCTTGAAGTTCTCTTCGCTTCCTATTGGCAGCTGGATCGGGAATGCATTCCCCTGAAGCCTTTCTCTTACCTGCTCTACAACACGTAAAAAATTAGCTCCGGTCCGATCCATTTTGTTAACGAAAACCATTCTTGGAACCTGATATTTATTAGCCTGGCGCCATACTGTTTCTGACTGGGACTGAACTCCGCCTACTGCACAGAAAACAGCAACCATGCCGTCAAGAACACGCAGGGATCTTTCCACTTCTACCGTAAAATCCACGTGTCCCGGTGTATCAATAATATTAATCTGGTGTTTTTTCCAGAAACAGGTTACAGCAGCAGAGGTAATGGTGATTCCTCTTTCTCTTTCCTGGTCCATAAAATCAGTAATAGAAGTTCCTTCATGGACTTCACCGATTTTATGGCTGAAACCTGTATAAAATAATATTCTTTCTGTTGTCGTGGTTTTTCCTGCGTCTATGTGAGCCGCAATCCCAATGTTTCTAACTTTTTCTAACGGATATTTCCTACTCATGATTTCTTCCTTTTTGTTCCTTTACGTTTTTCTTGTAGTTTACTTACCTTATTATTTCATTATTCCATACATTTATTAAGACTTTATTTAGCTAAATTAGTTCTCCTGAAATTTGCTTTCATATGTTTAAAATACAACAGTATAAAAAAATTGCCTATATATTAAACATTTTTTTAAAAAAATTTGGCAAAGCCGGCTTTTTTCCCATCACTCCTGCTTTGCCAATTTTTATAAAATAAAAATTTTTTATCTGTAATGCGCAAACGCTTTATTAGCTTCTGCCATTTTGTGAGTATCCTCACGCTTTTTAACGGCAGCGCCTTCGCCATTTGCTGCGGATAATATTTCTGCGGCTAATTTTTCTTCTATCGGTCTACCTGTTTTGGATTTGGCAATATCTATAATCCATTTTGAACCGAGAGCTGTGCCTCTCTCCGGCCTTACTTCTGTAGGCACCTGGTACGTGGAACCACCAATCCTTTTAGCTTTAACTTCCACGAGCGGGATAATATTTTTTAAAGCTTTCTGGAATACTTCCAGCGGTTCTTCCTTGGTTTTTTCTTTTACTATTTCCATAGCATTATAGAAAACTTTCTGAGCGAGGCTTTTTTTACCGCGTCTCATAAGCCTGTTTATAAATTTTGCCACATCCTGACTGTTATAGATAGGATCAGCATCCGGAATTCTTTTAGGCGGTTTATTTCTGCGTGACATTAATTATGTTCCTCCAATGTGTATTGTTTATTATATTACTTCTTAGGTCTTTTAGTTCCGTATTTACTTCTTCCCTGACCCCTGTTCTGAACGCCTGCGGAATCAAGTGTACCACGGATTATATGATATCTCACGCCCGGTAAGTCTTTTACCCTGCCGCCACGAATAAGTACTACAGAGTGCTCCTGTAAATTATGTCCGACTCCGGGGATGTATGCGGTAACTTCAAATCCATTGGTGAGTCTTATCCTTGCAACTTTTCTTAATGCAGAGTTTGGTTTTTTAGGGGTTGTTGTGTATACCCTGGTGCAAACCCCTCTTCTTTGGGGACATGATTTTAATGCCGGGGATTTTGTCTTTTCTTTCAGTGTTTTGCGTTCTTTTGAAACTAGTTGATTTATTGTTGGCACTTATTTTTCTCCTTGAATTTTATTTTTTTGTTGATTTTTTCCTGAAAATTAGTATTGAGACAATTATTTATAACATGTAAAACAACAATAACCCAAAGTCAAGCAACAACAAGAACAAAACGCACTAAATCCTGCTAAATCCATAATAATTTATTACATTTTATTAAATAACCTGCATTGCTAATTTTATATTTCCAGCATTTCTAAAAAAACCCCACCCAAACAGCTCTAAAGGTAAGCGTTGATGACACCGTCTCCTTTTTTATAATATTTATAAGAATATTAAAACCAATAATAATAAACCTTTCAGCAATTCAGATTAAATATTTATAATATAATCTGAAAATTGTTATTACACAAATTTTACACAAATTTACAATTTTATAAAAAGTCTCAAAGAGCTGATCCGCAGGCTATTTCTATTAAAAAATGGAGCGTACGAGATTCGAACTCGTGGCCTCCTGAATGCCATTCAGGCGCGCTACCAACTGCGCCAACGCCCCATTTATTTCATTTTATTCAGTTTATTGTCTTAGCGCAGTCAGGTTTTTCTTTGTCAGCTCCGCTGCGCTCGCCCGGGCCAACGCCCCATTTATTTCATTTTATTCAGTTTATTGTCTTAGCGCAGTCAGGTTTTTCTTTGTCGGCTCCGCTGCGCTCGCCCGGGCCAACGCCCCATTTGCTTAACAAATATATCTTATTTTTATTTTCGCATAAAATATATATTATGAAAGATAAATTTATTCATTATTATAAGCAAAAATGAAAAACTCTCAAGACCAAATAATCCCTGAAAAAGAGATACAGAAAATATCCGCTATCCTGAACAACAACGGTATAATCGCCTTCCCGACCGATACAGTCTGGGGTATAGGCTGTCTTGCAGAAAGCTCGGAGGCGATAGAAAAAATTTACAGTATAAAATCAAGGGAAAAGCATAAACCCCTTATCATTCTGGGAAGCAGGCAGGAATCCCTTCTGCCTTATATAGAAACCCTACCGGAAAAGGGACGGGAATTAATAGAGAGGTATTTCCCCGGGGCACTCACCCTTGTGCTTAAAAAAAGCGCAAAAACCCCGGATTATATAACTTCAGGTTATGATACAGTAGGGATAAGAATTCCTGACAACCCTGTGTTTCTGGAAGTCCTGGAAAGAGCAACGGACGGCCATATATTGGCCACCACCAGCGCAAACATTTCCGGGGAAGGCGCCGTTTCCAGCAGGGAAGAAGTTATAAAGTCGATAGGGGATCAGGTGGATTATGTCCTTGATGACTACGGGTTTTCAGCGGACGGAAAGGAATCCACTGTTGTGCATATTGATATTAATAATAAAATAAAGGTATTAAGACAAGGTGCAATTGATTTGAAAGGGGGCAAATAATGAGAAATTTGAAAATAGTAATCGGTTCTGACCATGCGGGATTTGAGCTTAAAGAAAAAATTAAGCAAATCCTGGAAAATCTTAAATATGAACATTATGACATGGGCACTTTTGACAAGACCCCGGTTGATTACCCCATAATCGCCAGGGGCGTGGCAGGAGAAGTTGCTGACGGTAAGTTTGACAGAGGAATAATCGTTTGCGGATCAGGCGTAGGAGTTGCTATGACCGCAAATAAAATTAAAGAAATAAGAGCAGCCAACTGTAATGACCTTTATTGCGCAAAAATGAGCCGCCTGCACAATGACGCAAATATTCTCACGCTGGGTGGCAGAATTATAGGGGAAGACCTGGCTGCGGAAATCATCAAAGTCTGGTTGGAAACAGAATTTGAAGGCGGCAGGCACCAAGGAAGAGTTGATATGATCTAATGGAAACAGGGCTGGTATTTGCACTTTCACTCACCCTGATTGCCGGTCTATCCACCGGAATCGGGGGCTTGATCTCCTTTTTTATAAAAAGAGATAATGTAAAGATTCTTGCTCTTGGCCTGGGGTTCTCCGCAGGGATTATGATCTATGTTTCCCTTGTGGAAATTATAAAAAAGGCAAATGATTCCCTTAGTATATCCCTGGGAGAAACTCTTGGAGAATGGATAACACTTGTCGCCTTTTTTATCGGGATTATAGTTACAGCTATTGTTGATAAAATACTTCCTGACAATATAAACCAGGATAATATATGCCTGGAAAATCAAGCGGGATGTAAAATGCACCGGATGGGTATTTTTGTCGCCATTGCAATTGCGATACATAACTTCCCGGAAGGGCTGGCAACCTTTATGGCAGGCATGTCTGATGCGGCGTTAGGAATCTCTATAGCCTTTGCGATTGCTGTTCATAACATCCCCGAAGGGATTGCAGTGGCCATGCCTATATATAATGCTACAAACAGCAGGAAAAAAGCCTTTTTCTATTCGCTTCTCTCAGGGCTGGCTGAACCACTAGGTGCAATAATAGGATTTTTCCTGTTCAGATCACTTTTTAATGATCTTACTTTTGGTATTTTATTCGCATTTGTTGCAGGAATAATGATTTATATTTCCTTTGATGAACTGTTACCATCAGCCAAGGAATACGGCAACGGACACATAGAAATACTGGGGGTTACCCTTGGGATGTTGGTGATGTGGGTGAGTCTGATTATTTTATAATACATTCTTTTCAGCAATTTACGTTTACAGATAAAGATTAAAAATATGTATTATGAATATTTTGATCTTTCTTGTAACGGTAATAATATCCTTTATTATCGTTAGAATAGGCGCAATTGCTTTCCAGCTAACCGGGCTGGACTGGTCGCTCGCCAAGTTTCAAGCTCTATCATGCTTTAGCGGAACGGGATTTACCACAAAAGAAGCAGAACTCATCACTACCCATGCCCAACGGCGAAAAATCGCCAGTATCCTGATGATATTGGGAAATGCAGGACTGGTAACCCTTATTGCAACTCTGGCCAATTCCCTCAATCCCAACGTTATTCTGCCGGAAATTAATATTCCTTTCCTGAATTTGGTTCTTCCGGTAAGGTTTGTTCCAATTGCAAATTTTTTAATAATTATTTTTTTAATTTTTATAGGGTACAAGTTTTTTTCCAATACAAAAATTTCAAATAAATTGACAGGCTTTTTAAGAAAACGTCTGATAAAAACTTCCGCAATAAAACCCGTAACCTTTGCGGAACTTGTCTCTACTACAGGCGGATATGATGTTTCCAGTATTGACGTTGAACAAAACAACCTTTTGGTAGGCAAAAACCTGAAAGAATCAAATTTTAAAGCCAATAAAATCAATGTGCTGGTCATAGAAAGAGATAGTGAATCCATAGTTAATCCACCGGATGAAACTAAAATCAAGCTGGGAGATAAAATTATTTTTTTCGGGAGACGGGAGAATATTCGAGAAGTGCTGAAAAAAATGTGTCCTGATATGTATAGTGAGTTTAAGGAGAATTAGCTTTTCTTTTATTCTTTGATATTGCCAATTTTTATTTAGCGGTAAAAAATAAATTACACGCTAAAATAAAAATTTAAAGGCTCGAACCATGCTTCTGGCAGCAGATATAGGAAATACAAATATAACCATCGGGGTTTATGACGAGTCTAACCTCGTGGACTCCTGGGTGCTGTCCTGTAACAAGGACAAAACAGAAGATGAATACGGTATCAATCTTTTTAACCTGATAAATTTTAAAATTAACTCTCTTAATATTGATTCCGCTGTTATTTCCAGTGTGGTCCCTTCTCTTACAGAAAAATTCCGGGTTGGAATAGAAAAATATTTTAATATACCTGTTCTTATGGTTACATCAAAGACCAAAACCGGTATTATACTTGATGTTGAAAGCCCAAAGGATGTGGGGCGAGACAGAATAGCCAATGCCTGCGCAGCCTATAATCTCTATGAAACTCCTGCTGTGGTTGTGGACTTCGGAACAGCGACCAATTTTGATATAATAACCCCGGACGGAAGATTTATCGGAGGAATAATTGCACCTGGGCTGAAAATGTCGGCAGAATCTTTCAGTTCTTTTACCAACCTGCTTCCCAAACTAAAGCTGGAGGGCATTGACAGCGTTATTGGCAAAAACACCATTAAAAATATGCTCAGCGGTGTGGTAGTGGGGCATGCCTCCATGATTGACGGCATGATTGCCAGAATAGAAGAGGAGCTGGAAACTTCGGTCATAACAATCGCTACCGGCGGGTTTTCCTCCATTATTACCGAGCATATGAAAAGACCTTTTGACCATTTTAATAAAAACCTCACCCTTGAAGGGCTCAGAATTATTTATGAATTAAATAAAAGTACTGTTGTTTGTTAGTTTTGCAATATAAATTTTAATTTATCCGGTTTTTGACAGATTTATCAGGAATAAACCGGATAATAGTTAAATATTTTCAAAATTCAAGTCCTGACAAACCAATTTAAAACTTAACAAACTATATGATCAAAAATTTAAATATCAACCAAAATTATGAAATCTGATTAAATCCATAAAGTTTTATTAAGGACTCTCGATATAAAGAGCAGGAAGAGTATATAAGGTATTCCTGTCTTTTATTGAGGTAACTTAATGCTAAGAGAAAATACATACCGAGAAATCCCCGTTTTTTCGGGTTCTGATATAAACCAGATACTTGATCTTGCTCAAAAATCACATGAGAATTACCTGATACGGGCAAATATAAAGGACCTTGACCAGGCCCTGATTTATTATCTGGAAGCAATAAAACTAAACCCTGAAATCCCTGAAGTATATTACAAACTGGCCAGTTTGCTCTGGGAAAAAGGAGAAATTGACCTGCATTCTGCAATAAAACACTGTAAAAAAGCCGTAGAACTTGCTCCCTGTTCTTCAAACGCCCGATTGTACCTGGGGTATTTCCTGAAAGCAGCAGGCAGATATAAAGAAGCTGAGCAGAATTTCCGGGAAGCAATTTCCCTGGGGAAATTCAGGTCTTCCCGTCCCCGACTTGTTCTGGCCACAACTATTCTGGAAAAGCTAAAAAAAACTGATTTTAACATTATTGACCTGTGCAAAGCCTTCCATTACTTCACCACAGGTATACTAACAGCAGTATATGACTATGAAATACTTAAAATGGTTTATAAATCAGTTTCTGAAAAGTATACGATCTGTAAATACAGACTGCTTGCTCGAGGGAGTAAATGCTTGAGGAAATATAAGAAAACAGTTGAACTGTATAAAAAAGCTGCTGTAAAAACCGGACGCAAAGAACTGTTTTATTCCAAAATAGGAGACCTTTTTATCGAACTTCAAAATCCCCAAAAAGCTGTGGAATACTATCAGCATGTGTTGAAAGAATGCCCGGATGAGCTGGTAATGTGGGCAAAACTCGGTGAAATCCTACAAAAATACGATAAAAACAATATAAATGGAATCATAGAATGTTACCAGAATGTTGCCAGGCTTCAGCCGAATAATTCAAAGATATACTATGAACTTGGCCATTTATATTTAAGAAGTGAAAATAAATTTAATGCGGTAAATGCATTTAAAAGAGCACTGGAAATAGAACCCAAAAACGCTTTTTACCATAACAGCCTGGCCTATGCGCTTGTACAGCTTCAGGACTATGAAGGTGCAATAAACGAATACCAGCTGGCTATAAGGCTAAATCCCGACAGCGAATGGACATCGATTGTTGCCCAGGCTCTGGGAGCAATTTACCATCAGGTAAAGGATAACCTTGATGCGGCAATTGTGTCTTACCAGACAGCTATCCTGTTGGATAAAAATAATTTTGATGCTTATATAGCACTGGGTGAGGCTTATCAGGATAAAAATGATCTTGATAATGCCATAAACTGCTATTGCAGCGCAATAAAAATAAATTCCAATTCGCCAAAAACTTACTGTAATTTAGGTTTATTACTGTGGGAAAAAGGTTATACAGAAGAAGCGGCTGTTGCTTATCAAAAAGCTATCTCTATCAAGCCTGATTATGCTATAGCATTTAATAACCTTGGGGTTGTACATCTTGACGGGTGTTGCAATCATGATGAAGCTATAAAAAACTTTAATCTGGCTATAAAACATAACCCTAATTACACTCTGGCTTATTATAATAACGCAAGAGCATATCAGTGTATGGGGAATAATACTAAAGCAGCAGAATACTATCAGATGGCTCTTGATATAAACAGGTTAACAGAAGATATTGATGAAGAAGATATCCAAAACAAAATCTACGGATTGTTCTGCACAGATTAAAGCTTCTTTTCAAGCTGCTAAAAAATGAATTAAAAGCTAAAAGGATTACGGGAATTCCCGTAATCCTGTATTTTTTATATATTATTATAGAAAGGAGTTTCTGTATACTATACAAAACATCATGGACATGCAATCCCAAAACACTACGATATTAAGAAATATAACAATTGGTAATAAAAAACTTGACAGTTGCGTAGTATTAGCCCCCATGGCAGGTATCACCGATACAATACTGCGCAGGCTGGTAAGGTCATTTAGTCCTGGTTGTCTTTTAATGAGCGAAATGATCAGTTCTGAATCACTTAAATATAATCAGGAAAAATTCCTTCTGGATTATACACAGAAAGAATTTCCCCTGTCATTCCAGCTTTCCGGGCATAAACCTGAAACAATGGCCGAAGGAGCTAAAAAACTGGAAGGGATTTCAACCTTTATTGATATAAACATGGGCTGTCCGGCACCAAAAATAATTAAAAACCTTGACGGCGCAAAGTTGATGACTGACTTAAAACTCGCTTCTTCTATAATAACTGCGGTAAAACATGCAGTGAGTATCCCTATAACAGTAAAGTGCCGACTGGGTTGGGACCATAATTCTAAAAACTACATAGAATTCGCTAAAATGGCAGAATCATCCGGAGCAGATGCGATAATTGTTCACGGAAGGACCCGTTCCAAAATGTATTCCGGCAATGCGGACTGGCATGCTATAGCCAAAGTTAAGCAAGCTGTAAACATCCCGGTAATAGGCAACGGGGATATTACTTCCCCGGAAAAAGCGCTGGAATGTCTTAAATTATCAGGCTGCGACGGTATTGCAGTAGGACGGGGAATTCTTGGTGATCCAAAGCTTATCAGAAGAATTGAAAAATATTTATATACAAAAGAGCTTGAGCCGCCTCCTGATATTAAAACCCGGGTTCAGACTGCCTGGCTCCACTGCCAAAACGAGGCGGAATACAGGGGCGAAGAAGCAGGAATAAGATATATGCGGAAATTTTTTGCCCATTATATAAGAAATATCAGAAACGCAGCCAAATACAGGTTTAAGCTGGTCAGGACAACTTCCCTAAAAGAAATTGAAAAAATTCTCGAGGAAATTATTCATGAGGCGTGATTGGTATGCATATAATTATAATATTTAATATATTAAGGTATAATTAAACTATTGAGAAAAACTGCTTTAAATTCAATGAAATTTATTAAATTTATAATATGTCTGCTGGTTTTTGTTGTAATTGGCTTAACCAATAGCTCAGGGGCATTAAGCCAGGGAATGTTTTCTTCTACACGGACAGACGGTCTTATCAGGGTCGGTATCAGTACGAACGATTTCAGCAAATTGGAATACGAAGAATTAAGCCTGTATTCAGACGGAAAACTGGAGTTAACAGACAGGTTTTTCAACTCAGAAATCATTAAAACCAAGCCGGGTGATGTTTTAAAATTCGAGATAGAAAAAACCGCAATTAAAGTTTATAAAAACCGGGGAAAAATAGCAGACTGCGTATTCGGCCCTATAGTGGTCAAACCGCTGGACGAGGAGCCTATTAAGGTTATGGGACTTCACAGGAAAGGAAAGCAGGCGGCTTACCGGGGCAGCTTTGAAATAATCCGGGTTCCGACCAGGGAAGGAAAGTTATCACTGGTGAATGTCCTTTCTCTTGAAGAGTATCTTAAAGGCGTTGTCCCCAATGAATTACCCCCGTCATTTGGGGAAGAAGCCCTGAAAGCACAGGCGGTAGCCGCAAGAAATTATGCAATAAGACCCCGGGTTAAGAAGTTTCCACAGTTTGATGTCTGTGATTCCGTGCAGTCCCAGGTTTATTTTGGATATAATACCGAGGCCCCGGAGTCCAACGAGGCTATAGAAGATACAAGAGGACTGGTGGCCCTGCATGAAGGCGAGGTTATTCTGGCCCTGTACAGCTCGGCAGCAGGCGGATACACAGAAAATTATGAAAACGCTTTTTCCGAACAAGGCGGCGGCAGCTTTCCGGCAAAACCATTACCTTATCTAAAAGGAAAACCTGATGATAAAAACTTCCCTGTCCTTGATAATGAATTTAAAGTCCGGGATTTTTACACAAAAACACCGGGTTCCTTTGATAGAAACTCCAGATACTTCAGATGGAAAAGGGAATGGACAGGTAATGAGCTTAGAAGGGTTTTGAATTCAACTTTAAGCAACTATACTTTCTGCGAATTAATTTCCCCGTCAGTAAAAAAAGGCGATGATATCGGGCTGATAACGAGAGTTGACGTTATTTCCCGTGGTGTTTCCGGTAAAATCATTGCTCTTTCTGTAAAAACCGCCAAAGGGGAATGGATTATCAAAAAGGAACTTTTAATAAGAAGAATCTTTAAAAAAGACGGAAAAGCCCTTCCCAGCGCAAATATAGTGTTTGATAACATTATAGATAAAAACGGTTATCTTCATACACTAAGGGCTTACGGCGGCGGATTCGGGCATGGCGTGGGGATGAGCCAATACGGCGCAAGTTATATGTCTAAGAAAGGCTATACTTTTGATAAAATCCTCCAACACTACTATACAAATATAGCAATAGGAACATGGCCGATCTTCATGGCATCTGAATACATTACCCAACCTATAAAACAGGAGTTCACCTCCCCAACAGGTAAGGCTGACCTGCTTATTGAAAATCCAGAGCTTATAGAAGAATTTGATTTTATGATAAATTCCAATAAAATTTCCCTGGACGAAAAACAGCTGAAACACCAAAAAATCAGGGTTCCGCTGAATAATTTTATTAAAAAAGGAGTCAATGAAATTATTTATTACCCTATTTCAGAAGCTGAGGAAAAATGCATAAAGGTCTGGATAGAAGTGTTTCGGAAAGCAGAATAGATTGGCCTGTATTGAAATTACTTTTTTTTGAAGTATACTACGATTTAACCCTTAAATAGCGGTAATCGGGTACTAAGATAAAAGTTTAAGATCATGAAATTCACTCAAAAACCCTACGTAATAATCGGCAGCGGCATCGCAGGACTGTACACGGCAATAAAGCTTTCTGAAAAAACAGAGGAAGAAATCCTTCTGATAACCAAATCCGACCTAAGAGAGAGCAATTCCCGATATGCACAGGGCGGAATAGTCGGAGTTCTGCCGGAAAACACAGAAGACTCTGTGGACTTACATGTCCAGGACACACTGAAAGCAGGCGCAGGTCTTACTGACCCTGATGTAGCCCGATTTATTTCAGAAAAAAGCGCTGATTCTGTTATGGATCTAATCAGTTATGGAGTGGAGTTTGACAAACAGATTGACCAGAAAATTGAATTAACACTTGAAGGAGCGCACAGTGTAAATCGGATCCTACACGCCGGTGGTGATGCAACAGGAAAAAATATTGAACTTGCGCTATCAAGCCAGGTTGAAAACGATTCCAAAATCCAAATTTATAGAAAAACTCTGGCAGTTGACCTTCTGGTTGATTCAGAAAACCGGTGTAAAGGAGTTATAGTATTAAATGAAGCTTTAGGAGAGTACGAGACAATATTTTCCTCGGCGGTAATTGTTGCAACCGGTGGGGCAGGACAGGTCTACAGCAGGACAACCAATCCGCAGATAGCTACAGGTGACGGAATTGCCCTTGCATACAGGGCAGGCGCTACCATACAGAATATGGAGTTTATTCAGTTCCACCCTACCGCCCTTAATATTGAAGAAAACGGCTCAAGATTCCTGATTTCAGAATCTGTCCGTGGCGAGGGAGCAAGGCTCAAGACTCCGGAAGGTGAGTATTTTACTAACAAATACGATGAAAGAGGCGATCTTGCGCCCAGGGATGTAGTAACCAGGGCAATTTTCTTTGAAATGAAGGAGCATGCCTTTGATCATGTACTGCTTGACACCTCGGGAATTCCCGCAGAAAAAACAAGAACAAGATTTCCCAATATAACAAAAGTATGCGAAGAGCATGGAATAGACATTACAAAGGGTGATATTCCTGTTTCTCCTGCTGCTCACTATATAATGGGCGGAATAAAGACCACGGTAAAAGGTGAAACCTCATTAAAAGGGCTTTATGCTGTGGGAGAAGCCAGCTGTACTTCTTTCCACGGGGCAAACAGGCTGGCAAGCAATTCCCTGCTGGAATGTGTGGTGGTCGCAAATGAACTGGCACAGCTTCTGGCGAAAAAGAAAACAGAAATAGCCGCTTCAAACGCTGATTGCCAGATAGGATGCTTAATCAGCCTTTATGAAAAAAACAAATTTGAGTACAAAAGGGATATTAGGACTTTAAAAAACACTTTAAGAGAAGCTATGTGGGAAAACGCCGGTATTGTAAGGAATAAAGAAAGGCTTAATCAGGCTCTTCATACACTTAATGACCTGAAACTTGATTTTAACCAGCCTTATAAGTGCCGGGATATTGAAGAATATGAATTCAGAAGCCTGTTAACTGTTTCAGAATTAATAATCAGAAGCGCTCTTATGAGAAAAGAAAGCCGGGGCGGGCATTACAGGGATGATTTCCCGGAAATCCAACCTGAAGCTCATAACAGCTATATATCCAAGGACTCCGCCTTTATTGCCGCAAACTGCTGCGACAGATTTTAAAACTCACAGGGGACTTGCATGATTTCTTTAGAAAGCATAACCGTAAAAGAACTTGTAAAGCAGGCACTTATTGAAGATATAGGGCCGGGGGATTTAACCTCTGACAGTCTTATAGATCCTGAACAGCAAATAACCGCAACCTATAACACAAGGGAGGAGGGAATTATTGCCGGGCTTCCCCTGTTAAAAACAATTTTCGCCGAACTTGACCCGCAGGTGCAAATAGAAACATACGTTAAAGACGGGAACAGGATAGCTTTCGGGCAGAAAATCGCCCAAATTAACGGAAATACCCGGGCAATCCTGAAAGGCGAAAGACTTTCCCTAAACTTTTTACAAAGAATGAGCGCTATAGCAACATTAACCGCTAAATACCAACAAGCAATCCACCCATATAAAGCAAAAGTCTGCGCCACCAGAAAGACATGCCCCAATTTCCGGGTTTTTGAAAAGTATTCCGTAATAATAGGCGGAGGCTCGCCGCACAGGTTTGGGCTGTATGACGGGGTGATGATAAAAGACAACCATATTTCCGCTAAAGGCAGTATTAAAAAAGCAGTGGCGGAAGCAAGGAAAAAAATTCCTCATACTGCAACCATCGAGGTTGAAACAGAAACTATTGTCCAGGTACAGGAAGCACTGGATGCCGGAGCCGACATAATTATGCTGGATAACATGTCAGTTGAAACTATGAAAGAAGCGGTTAAACTGATTAACAACAGGGCAATTATTGAAGCCAGCGGGACTGTAAACCTTGAAAATATTAACCAAATAGCTTCAACGGGTGTGGATTATATTTCCACCAGCGCAATTACAGCAAAAGCAGGAATTCTCGACATCGGGCTTGATATATAATTAATTTATAAGATTACAAAACTACAAAGGTTTAACAAATGGAAAAAATTCCTAACCTCATATATCTGGGTCCCGCAGGGTCTTATACAGAAATTGCCGCAGAAAAGTTTATGAATACCTGGGGAGTTAAAGAATTTTATCGAGATATCAAAAACTCCATTATCAGCGTAATTGAGTTCATGGACAATTCCAACGGGAACATCGGGGTTGTGCCTGTGGAAAACTCCATCGAGGGAATTGTAAGGGAAACCATTGATAACCTTGTAAAAACATCATCAAGAGTTATAATAACAGGTGAAACCATTGTCCCTATTTCTCATTGCCTAATTAGTAGGTCTAATACCCCTGAAAGTATAGAAAAAATTATTTCCATACCCCAGGCCTTAGCTCAATGCAGAAGTTTTCTGGAAAAAAACTTCCCGCAAGCAGAAAAATTAACAGCTAAAAGCACATCAGAGGCAGTAAGGCAGCTAAAAGAAATGCCTGACAGCTATGCAGCTGTTGGCTCCTCAAAAGCAGCGGAATTATACGGGCTTAATATCCTTTTCTCGAGAATAAACGACGAACAGGACAACTTAACCAGGTTTGTGTCCCTGGGCTCTTCTATTCCTTCCCCAACGGGAAATGACAAGACCTCAATAGCAATTTCCACTAATAACAGGCCCGGTGCGCTTGTGGATATCCTGTTTATCTTTAAGGAAAACAATATTAACCTGTCTTATATAGAATCCCGCCCTTCCAAAAAAGTATTCGGGGATTATACGTTTTTTATAGACTTTGAGGGGCATATGGAAGACGAAAATATCCGGCGGACTATTGAAAAGATAATCCCATACGCAAATTTCTACCGCTTCCTTGGTTCTTATCCAAAAGCAAAGGCGATTTAACTTCTATTTATATAATTCTTTATTTTAGGTAAAATTAACAGGAAGACATTTAAAATAAAAGGATTGGAGATTTTTATGCAGAGGACTTTTATTGCCATAAAACCCGATGCGGTCCAGAGAGGATTGATCGGCGAAGTTATACAGCGTTTTGAAAAAAAGGGTTTTAAGATTATCGGGATAAAGATTCTCCAGCTGGACAGGCAAACAGCGGAAAAACATTATGAAGAACACGTGGGCAAACCGTTTTTTGAAGGCCTGGTTAATTTTATAACCAGCGGGCCTGTTGTGGCTATGGTTCTGGAAGGTGTAAACGCCATTGACGCAGCCAGAAAGCTTATGGGCGCAACAAACCCGACCAACGCAGACCCGGGCACAATAAGAGCGGACTTTGCACAAACCATGGAAAGAAACGTGGTACACGGCTCTGATTCCCCGGAGAGCGCAGAAAGGGAAATTTCAATTTTCTTCAGCGAATCAGAACTAATTCCCGGCTGGAAACGTGATTTAGAGGGAAGATACATAGAAATCAAGTAATGTTCAGCTTTAAACTTCAAAAAAATTGCACAAAAACCCGGGCAAGAGCCGGGGAATTCACCACCCCGCATGGAGTTATAAAAACCCCGGTATTCATGCCGGTAGGCACCAATTCTGCGGTCAAAATGATGACTAACGACCACCTGGAAAACACGCAGGCACAGATTATCCTTGCCAATGCTTACCACCTGTTCCTGAGACCCGGCCATAAACTTGTGGAAAAAGCAGGTGGGCTGCATAACTGGATGAACTGGCATAAACCAATCCTTACCGATTCCGGCGGTTTTCAGGTATTCAGCCTGGCGGATTTGAGAAAAATCAATGATGACGGGGTAAGCTTTAAAGACCCCAAATCCGGCTCAAACTACTTTATAAACCCGGAAATCTCCATGGAAATCCAGAATGCGCTGGGAGCAGATATTATTATGGCATTTGATGAGTGTGCGCCTTATCCCTGTGATTATGACCTGACAAAAGAAGCTATGGAAAGGACTCACAAATGGCTTTTCAGATGTGTTGATGCTCATAAAAGACAAGACCAGGCGCTTTTTCCTATAGTCCAGGGCGGGGTTTATGAAGACCTGCGGGAAGAAAGCGCAAAAGTAATCGCCTCTGCGGAAGCGCATGGTTATGCCATAGGCGGGGTTAGTGTGGGAGAACCAGCGGAAATTAAGAATAAAATCGTGGAATTTACCGTACCTTTCCTGCCAGAAAACAAGCCCCGGTATCTTATGGGGGTTGGAACCCCTGAAGACCTGCTGGATGGGGTTTCGAGAGGAATAGATATGTTCGATTGCGTTATGCCTACCAGAAACGCACGCCATGGCTCTTTCTTTACTTCTGATGGCAGAAAAAACATTAAGATAAAAGACTTTGAGGATGATTTTTCCCCGCTGGATAAAGGCTGTAACTGTTATGCATGCCAGAACCATACAAAAGCGTATATCAGGCATCTTTGCAGGCAGCAGGAAGCCACAGGGGCTATTTTAATGACTATTCATAATATCCATTTTCTCGTAAACCTTATGCGGGAAGCCAGAAAAGCTATTCTGGAAGGGGAATTCCATACTTTTTATGGAAAAAAGATGGCTTCACCCGGTCGCTGACTTTTTTAAATACCCTGAAGTGAAACATGGTAAATCTGCCTGTAGCCTGTTCAACCAGCCTTATTTTAAATTCTTCAGTCATTTTAAAATTCCCAGGAATATCCGCAAAATTATATACATTAACCCTGAAAGTAGGTTTTTCCTCTATAACTACCTTGTGCTGCCTGTTTTGATATAAGGTAACGGGTTCATAGGGACTGGTTATCCTGTATCTTAGCTCGCCATCCTTAACCTGATAATTAATTTCAACACTGTTTTTATCCAGTATATGCTCTTTTTGCTCATTATCCAGAAAGATCAGGTAATCATAATCATTGTAATTTTTCTTTCTGTATAAATCTTCATACCTTATGGGATGGATCTCCCAGGTCGGGTTCTCCTCAAAAAAGTAATAATACAGGGATTCACATCCTGCCACCAGTCCTATTTTAGAATTATCCGGGGCTTCTTTGCCCAAATAGTCTATAACCGAACGGTAATGGCTTTTTACAAAATCAGCGTCATTTCTAAGTCGAAGATCCCTTCTTAAAGAAATAATATCTTTCTTAAAAAGGGAGTCTGCGATATAAAAAAACGGTTTTGAAACTGTATTCATTGGAATCACAAAGAAATTAAACACCACAACGATTGCTATAAAAACCTTACAAAGGTTTATTTTTCTCGAATAAGTCAAAGCAAATATGGGTGAACTTAATATAAATGCTGTAAGCAGGTACCTGTTGTTAAAATAAACAAATTTAGAGGTACACGCCAGCAAAATCAGGAAACCTGGCATTAAAAGCCCTGCTGAAGCCACATAGAACTTTTTTTTATTTCTGGAAAACAAAGCCCTGAAACTGTGAAAAAAAACAAGTGGCAAAAAAACAAATAAACCTAAAAGTCCAAACTTGGAATCATTTTCCTGAACTCTTACATTCAGGGTTTCAATATCATTTATTACCCATCCCCGGGAAGGGTCAATAGAAAACAGGCTCAAAAGGAAATTTTTTAAACCAACAAAGGTTTCATTAAACACTTTTACCGCTTCAATTCCTGTAAAATCAATGAAAAAAAGCGAATATCTTATAAGATTTGCTATATAAGACTTTAAATCAGGTTCAAGCCTGAAAGAGTCTATAAAATGGTTTGCTCCAATGAAATTTCCAAACTGCATATAGTTTAAAATAAAGTTATACGAGCTGAGAAGAAAAAAAGCCAGAACAAAAGATCCTGTAAATAATACGAAAAAGTGAGCAAGTTTTTGTAGTTTATTTTCCTTGAATACTATTAGACCAAAGAAAATAAAAAACATCGGGATAAAGAATAAGGCCGTGGTTTTTATTCCTAAAACAATCGCAAAAGCAATAGCAGAAAAAACAACGGCTTTTTTATCATCCTCTTTAACTCCTATGATGAACAAATAAAGGCTGGCAAACAGAAAAAAAGCAACTATAACATTTGTCTGGGTGGAATAAAGTTCCAGAATAAATGCCGGGATTGATGTGAGGATTAATACTGTCCATAAACTCCTTCTAAAAGAGAGTCCTATACTTCTCAGGCTGTTAAAAGCAACGAATAAAACTCCCATTCCTGCCAGGTAAGAAGTAAACTGAGCAAAAAAATCCCGCTTTATAAACACCATAGGCCACATAAGAAGTATTTCGGAATTTATCGGGAACATTAACTGTCTCACCGCAGGCGTGCTGAAGTGCTCCATGGACATATTCTGTATCCACATCCTTATGCGGGGCAAATGATACACCATACAATCAAGATTATTGCTTACAGAAAAAAATACCAAAAAAAGGCTGGCTAAAAGACAAAAAAGCAAAGCAACAGTTAGGATAAACAGAATTTTATCCTTTTTAAAAGCAATGACCAGTTTGTTCTTAAAATTCTCAAAACCTAAAACCTTCAGCACAGGTCGATTTTGTATGTTCCAGAACCATAACGTTCCGCTAAATACAATTAAATTACTTATTAAAACACCGGGGATATTAATCTGCTTAATAAGCGAAAGCACTTCAAACTGGACTATAACAAGGGAAACCAGCGTTAAAATAAAATAAACAACAAATTTTGCGGGTTTGTTTTCTCTCAACACTGCGGTTATAAAATAAGCAGAAACCGAGACCAGCAAAAATGAAATTATAAAAAGCAGCAGGCTCATAATAAAAACTTCAGGCAATATACAACATTATTAATATTAATTATACTTTAAAATTTTTTTGTTAAAAATGTAAAAATTTGTTATTAAATCAGGTAATACTTTTAAAATTTGTTACTATTGGGAATATATAATAAAGTAAGAATAATTTCAGACGGAATTTAATCAGGTGAAAATTTTATATAAAAAACGCAAAGGTTTTTCTCTGGCATTTACCATGATTTTACTACTTACAGTAAGTCTTGGTATAGCAGCGCAAATGCATCTTGTATCCCTTAAAAGAGACACGGTAACAAATACCAGCCATTATGCAAGGACATGTATTGCATCGGAGGGTGCTGCTGTCTTAACCTCAACAGCGTGCGAGGGCACTATTAAAGGATGTACTGCTGGCATTGAAAAAGATTGCAATTCCCTTTTTGCTTATGTGGATGATTATCATGACGCAGTATTCAAGGTAGCAAAGGAGATTTGTGAAGACGGAGGAGAAAAGGGGTGTCTTTTCCTGATGGATAAGTGTGTGGAAAGCAGTGCTGACTGTGATTTATCCGACGTTGATAATGATGTTAACTATTACCTGAACCTTGATTACACTGTTTTAAACTCCGGCAGGTCTTATATTCAGACAAAAGGCACGCAGTATTACAACCAAAATCTCAGTAATTTCAATACCTTTGTAGATAATGTATGTGATGCCGAGTGGGATGCTACAAAAACAAAGAACACCACCGCCTGCAAAATTATAGGTGCAGAACTGGGAACTTATGTCTATGACTTTGATGAAGCGGACAGATCGTTATTTAACGAAGAAGACTCTACCGACGGAACGACTTTCACCGACGGAATTGTTGAGCTCATAGCGCCTGAACCGGCCGGAGGCGGTGGAATAACCAGCGGATTTAACTACACCTGGGCAAAGAAATTTGTAGGTGCAACCGGAAAGGTTATTAAAATTCACCCCAATAAGAATGAGCTGTTTGTTGGTGGAACTACAGGGAGTGGTATAGATCAGGATATATTTTTGTGCAGGATAGAAGGAACCTCTCAAGATCTTTTATGGCAGATAAAAGCTGGTACTTCAGGGGAAGATAACATCTACGAAATTAATTATGAGTTTTATGATAGAGATGATTATGAGTATAAGCACGTAATCTGGAGTTATGACAACAGCGGGAACCAACGGACAACTTATTCTTATATGGCGGATAACAACCCTCCGTCCCAATTCGATCCGATCATCTTTCCACATGAAACAAAATGGACCTTTGATAATAATCTGGTTTTCAATAATTCGCATATTAAAGGAGACGATTTCAATTTATCCATTGGAGGAAACAACGGTACTGATAGTTATGCTATGCTTGCCAATACCAGTCTTGATATTGATTTCCCTATGCCGGCTTCACATTTTAGCGATTCAGGTGGCAGCCTTATAATCAATGATAATGTGTTTATAGACGATTTTGACATGATAGCTCTCGGCCAGTATAAAGGTTCTCAACTTTTTGTTACTCTGCATGATACCTTGTATATTGGAGCCCCTCACCGAATAGTCTGGCAACAGGCATATAAAGACAGTGGAGGTGCAGAAGTTAATGCTATTATGGGAATCAGGGATTCCAATAATAATGTTATTCTTACAGGTTATAAAGGTTCTGATCTGGTAGTTGCAAAAATTGATCAATCAGACGGCAGTATAGTCTGGCAGACCGGAAGGTCAAATATGGTGGGTACTGATATAGCGCTTGACAGTTCAGACAACGTGTATGTTGCCGGACATATAAATAACGGCAGTGATAATGACGTGGGAGTTGTTAAACTCAATTCATCAGGAACTCTCCAGTGGCAGCAATATTTTGACAGCGGCGGAGAGGATGTTGTCAGGGATATAGATGTTTATGACGGAAATATTTACCTGACAGGCGATTATAACGGAGATATGTTTGTTATAAGTATGAGCACCACCCAGGCATCAAGTAATATGAGCGAAATATTTTCCAGTCCGGAACTTGTTGCAGGAGATGCTTTAAATATAAGCTTGACCTCTGTTAATGGAGAGCAAATTAAATGGACTACTACAAATTACCTTGGTTCCGGAATGGCTCATACAAGCCTGACATATGATGACCTCGCAAGTGGCGGTGGCGTAACAGAAAAGACATCCTATGTAACCACCAGTCAATACAACAGGGTGAGCGGCCTTTCCGCAGTAACTTCGGTTTCCATTACCTATACTGACCCCTCAGATGATACTGATATTAAATGGATTATATCCTCTGATGAAGGAGCCACATGGAAAGCCTGGAACGGTTCCTCATGGACAACTGTTGCTTCCGGTATAACTGATTATGACCTAACCGGCTATGATTTCAGTACTGCCTGCTCTACGCAGGATGTGATTGATTATCTGGATGATTATGATTTCGGGACAGATACTCATCTTGACTTTGCATTCCAGCTAAGTTCTTCTTCAGAAACTGATATCCCGTCAGTAAGCGATATTACAGTAACTTATTACTAAATACAAACCCGTCTACAGGTCTCTCTGCATAGCGTCATCACACAGCTATAAGTATTGCATTACAGCTATAATTCTGTTTCGGCGTAATCTTTAAACAGTGCATAAGTTAAAATTGATTTGAGAATTTACTCTTAACTTATATGCAATGCTTATCGTCTATTATTAAAATGTAAAGCTCATTTTCTGGATTTCAGAACCTTTAAGGGCTTTTATATCAGCTTCTAATGCTCTTATATCAGCTTCAGTGCCTATTACATCCAGAATAATCACCCCGTCAGAAGAACATACATTATCCGCAACGTTATGTATACCTATTCTGGTCTTGATTATACAGCCATGTTTAGAAAGAATTTCCTGAAAACTTTCTGATGTTTCTGTCCTTTTTCTTAATAAAACCCCTAAAATTGTCGTATCTGCCATTTTCCTTCTCCGTAAATTTTCTATATCAACAATAATAATAATAAAAAATTATTATTAGATAATTGTATCAGTGTTTTTTCTTTCGGGTAATTTTTTAATAAAAAATTTAGTAATTCCCCATAGGGGGTTAATACGACAAATTATTCCTGTTTAATTTTTCCAATACCCGGGCAGAAAGCTCCCGGTCATCGAGTTTTTGGGAAGCGGATAATGATTTTTTATATAGGCTTTGAGCTTTTTTAATCCTGCTATTCCTGCTCATGATATCCCCTGAGTGCTCATAGTTTATTGCATACCCCTCAAGATTTCCTGTTTTTATATCATATTCAATGGATTTTTTGTAAAACTTAAGCGCCCTGTCGTCTTTGCCGGTATCCTTAAACACAGAACCAATGTTACTCAGGAGGAACGACCTTCCTTTAAGGTCATTTGTCTCTTTGGTAAGTGATACCCCTACCTGATAATGGTCAACTGCCTGTCTGTATTTTCTCATTGAAGTAAAAACATTTCCTACATCATTCAGGGTATGGGTCTGGGCTTTCATGTTTTCTGTCTGGCCGTCCAGAGAAAGAGCAGCGTAATAATGATTAAGCGCAAGGTCAGTTTTACCGAACTCATCGTAGATTGAGGCCATATTATAATGACAGATTGCCTGTGTTTTCTGGTTTCCGGTTTCTGCGCTAACTTTTGCGGCCCTGTGATAATTGTCCAGGGCTGCGGGATAGTCTTTTCTGATATCGTAAACATAGGCTTTATCCAGGTATATCCGGGTTTCTATATCTTTATTACCCACTTTTTTGGCACGTAGCAGGAGTTTGTCATAATTAACCAGGGCCTGCCGGAATTTTCCGGAATCAGTCAATTTTTCTGTTTTTTGATAATTCCTTTCCAGTTTTTCATTTGCCGGGTCAGGCTTAACCGGCTGTTCTTCAGCAACTTCCGCCTGTCCCTGTACCGGAATTGCCGGGATTTCTTTGGGTTCAGGAACAGCTGTTTCCGGGATGTTTTTATCGGCTTTATAGTCTACTTTCTGGAGAAAGAGGGCTTTTACCCAGTCAGTTACGACCCTAGAAGGCTTGTTAAGGGTTTCGGTTATGTATTCATCAAGAATTCCTGCGGCGTTTGTCAGATTGGCCTTAATAAGTTTAGAAGAAGGCTTATCTTTATGTGCCTGGGTTTCTACTAACTTCAGGTATGTTTTAACTTCTTCGTTTATTTCTTTGGAAGCATCAATTGCGGCAAGGGTTTTCTTGAAGTCTTCCACTATATTACTTATATTAACACTCTTCTGGGAATTATATTCAAACTGCTGGTCACCCTGGAAAGACCGGCCGTCCTTAAATTCTGCGTTATCCTGTGGGGACTGTGATTCTTTTTCTTCATGCGCAGCTGTTTCAGCCTTTTTATGTATTTTAGGCTGAAAATTATACGGATATACATTTACGGGATAAACGCCGTTGAAACTCGTTTTAATCGCCTTCCTTCCGGTTGTTTCTCTCTGTGTAATTCAGGAAATTTGTTTCAGAACAGGGTTATTTATAGACAAATTCCGTAAATATCAGGGGTATCACTTGTTTCAAGCTTTAAAATTTTTCCCTTGCCTCTCTACCCCCTATAACAAGAATATCGGTAAAACCATGTTTACGCTTCAGCTTTATAATGGTTTTTTGCCTACATCGTACGGAGGATTTTTAGAATTTCAGGGTAGAAACATGGCATGAAGAGAGTTTACAGGTAAAATTTTAATGAAAAATTCCCTTAAGTCATGACATTGCTAACTTATTACAATCCAACATCAAAATTAACCTGCCTTATAGCGTTTATTCGGTTTAATAAAATTAATCAGGAATTACACAGCATGCTTGAGCTGTTTTTCTTCAAGGTACTTTTCTATAGATTCATCAATTTTAAATGTCTTTCTAAGGATAAATTCTTCCTGTTTGCCTTTGTTCCACTGGTTAACAGGCCTGAGATAGCCTACAACTCTTGAATAAACCTCGCATTCAGATGAACATTCAGGACAGCCTGGGTGTTCGCCTGCTATATAACCGTGGTTCGGACATATACTGAATGTCGGGGAAATTGTGAAGTACGGCAGGCTATAGTTATCGCAGATTTTTTTGACCAACTGCTTTACACTTTCCGTGGATGTTATTTTTTCCCCTACAAAAATATGTAAAACCGTTCCCCCTGTGTATTTTGTTTGGATATCATCCTGAAGGTCGAGGATTTCAAAGATATCATCAGAATACATTGCCGGAAGCTGTGTTGAATTAGTATAGAAAGGCTCGGCTCCTCTTCTGTATTCTATGTCATTAGCACTGTAGCAGGATGGATACTTTTTTTTATCAAGCCTGGCGAATCTGTAAGATACACTTTCCGCCGGAGTTGCTTCAAGGTTAAAATTGCGGCCGGATTCTTCCTGAAATTCCTCCAGTTTTGCCCGCATAAAATCAAGAACCTTATTTGTAAATTCAAGGGACTTATCATTTCCAAGGTTTTTCCTGAACATATTCATGCATGCTTCGTTCATTCCGGAAATACCTATAGTTGAAAAATGGTTTTGCCAGTAGTTTCCGTATCTTTGTTTTATATTTCTCAGGTAGAACTTGGCATACGGGTATAAATTACTGTCTGTAAGCTTTTCAAGAACCTTTCTCTTGGTTTCAAGGCTGGTTTTAGCCAGTCTCATAAGTTTTTCCAGTCTCTGTAAAAACTCGTCTTCACTATTAGAAAGGTACCCTATTCTGGCCATATTTATAGTTACAACTCCTATTGAACCGGTAAGAGGGTTTGCCCCAAAGAGTCCGCCGCCTTTTTTCTCCAGTTCCCTATTGTCAATCCTTAATCTACAACACATTGAGCGAGTATCTTCCGGTTTCATGTCGGAATTTATAAAGTTTGAGAAATACGGAATGCCATATTTTGCCGTCATTTCCCATAAGCCTTCCAGGTTCGGATTATCCCAGTCAAAGTCTTTAGTAATGTTATAGGTCGGAATAGGGAATGTAAACACCCTTCCCTTGGCATCACCTTCCTGGAATACCTCCAGAAGGGCTTTGTTAAAAATATTTACTTCATTCTGGAAATCCCCGTAGGTTTCCTTAACCAGCTCCCCGCCGATAATAGCGCTCTGGTTAGCCAGAAAGTTGGGAACAACAAGGTCAAGGGTTATATTGGTAAACGGGGTCTGGAAACCTATCCTGGTAGGCACGTTTAAGTTAAATATAAACTCCTGCAGCGCCTGTTTAACTTCATTATAGCCCAGGTTATCGTATTTAATAAAAGGAGCAAGTAAAGTGTCTACGTTTGAAAAAGCCTGTGCTCCTGCTGATTCTCCTTGTAATGTAAACAGGAAATTAACCATCTGCCCGAGAGCGCTTCTAAAATGCTTTGGCGGCTTGCTCTCCACTTTACCCGGTGCGCCTTTAAACCCTGAAAGAAGCAGGTCCTGTAAATCCCAGCCCACACAGTAAACAGACAGGATATTAAGGTCATGCATGTGAAAATCACCGTTTACGTGTGCTTCTTTAACTTCCGGGCTGTAAATTTTATTTAACCAGTAATTTTTGCTAATTTCAGATGAAATATAGTTGTTCAAACCCTGTAGGGAAAAAGTCATATTTGAATTTTCTTTTACTTTCCAGTCCAGCTGGTCAAGATACTGATCAACTATATCTATTTTGTCATTATTTGCCAGTTCACGCAGTTTTGCATGCTGATCCCTATAAATTGTATAAGCTTTTGCTGTTTTATAATAAGTGGAGTTCATCAGGGTCTGTTCAACAATATCCTGAACTTCTTCAACCGAGGGAACTTCATTTCTTACAACTTTTCCGGCAAAATCAAGCGCCTTAATGGCAAGAGACTTGGCTGTATTCCGATCAAATTCACTTGTTGCCTGCCCTGCTTTTGATATAGCTTCTGCTATTCGATCAGGTTCAAAGTCAACAATACTACCGTCTCTTTTTTTGATTTTTTCAAACATACCCTAACAGTTCTCCTCTCATATAAACTTTTTTATATTCCACTTCGTTATAATTATTAGTTAATAAATCAAAATCATTTCTTTCAGGCTATTTATTTTTAACTCTAGCTTTAAAAATAATTCCTCTTTCTCTAACTTAAGTTTAATTTTTTATTTTTTTACAAATAACCCCCGACTAATTAAAAACCATGGCGAAAGATTTAATTAAACTTGTTTTTAAAATTTAAAATGTTTTTTTCTATTAGTCAATAAATAGATGCATAGTTTAAGAATTATTTTTTACAAAATTTTTTTTACTTGACATCTAAGTGTTGATTAAGAAATTAAATTTTCCATTTAATATATAAGAATAAATAATAAACTTATTAAATTAAATTATGTAAAATTTTATAAATGGCATGGATTTTTTTATATCAACTTGTAGAAAACCTGTTCAAAACCTGTGTAAAAGTTTAAGTTTTTTGTAGAAAAATAATGTAGAGAAAATCCCATGCTGTAAAGAATTATTTAATTTTATACATTTTATTAACAAGTTTTGAACAGGTAATTTTCTGATTATAAATGTATCTTGTACACTTTTCTACAGAAAAATGCTCCTTATACTAATACTATTAAAATAAATTTATTTATTAATTTTATATTTAGTAAGTAAAATGATTAAAGTGAAATAATAATTTTTTAGTAATAAACTTAAAATTTATTGTATTAAATTAGGTGAGGAGTTGTATAAAGATGAAATTTTCTGCTGAAAGAGATGTTATTAACAATGCACTGAATGTTGTTTCAAAAGCAGCTGCAGTAAGAGGTATTCAGCCAGTACTTTCAAATGTTTTGATTGAAACAAGGAATAATAGTGAAATTAAACTGTGCGCAACTGACCTTGATATATCTGTAGAAATGATAATCCCGGCAGAAAGTTCAGAAGAAGGAAGTATAACCCTTCCTGCCAAAAAGTTAACAGAAATTATTTCCAAACTTCCTAATGAAAAAGTGAGTTTTAAGCTGGAAGGCGAGAATAATATTGTTGAGATAAAGTGCGGAAACTCAAAATTTGATATTAAAGGAATTTCCGGCAGTGAATTTCCACCTGTGGAATACCCGGAATCTGATGATTTTGTGGAAGTGGAAATTGATCCTTTATTAAAAGCAATAAGACAGACCCTTTTTGCTACGGCAACTTACGATATGAATAATGTGCTCAGCGGGGTTTTCTGTAAAATAGAGGGAAATACCCTTGAAATGGCGGCACTTGATGGAAACAGGCTGGCCAGGATAAAGGAAGAAATAGAAAATACAGATAATAAAAACTTCTCGGTTATAATTCCATCCAGGACCTTAAAAGAATTTGTGAATGTATTATCCGGTGTGTATGATGAAAAAGTAGCAATAACAGTTAAAAACGGACAAATTTTATTTAAATTAACTGACAGGTATATTACATCCAGATTAATTGAAGGCCAGTATCCTAATTATGAACAGCTTATACCTACCACTAATAGTAAACAAGCAGTTATAGACAGGTCAAAATTGTTAGCTTCCCTGGACAGGGTTGCTACTATGGTAAATGAAAGAACAAACATTATTAAAATGGCTTTTAATAATGATAGTTTAAAAATAACAGCAGATACACCGGATCTGGGTGATTCCTGTGATGAGCTTGCAGTTGATTATAAAAGCGATAACCTTGATATAGCCTTTAATTACAGGTACATACAGGACTTTTTAAAAGTAATTGAAGCGGAAAAAGTGATAATAGAGATGGACGGGTCCCTGTCAGGTGTTTTATATAAATCAGAAAATGAACAGGATGCAATATGTCTTATAATGCCGGTCCAGCTTACTTAAATTTTATTTGACAGGGATAAATTTACCTTTTTGATGCTCTTTAAATTCACCATCACTGTAAATAATTTTACCTCTTAAAACAGTGTATTTAATCCTGCCCTGTAAGTTAAAACCATTGTAAGGGCTCCACCCGGCTGTGGAATGAAGTTGTTTTTCATCAAGGGTATAAGTTTCATTCGGGTCAATAATAGCAAAATCAGCGTCATAACCGGTTTCTATCCTGCCCTTGCAATGATTTATCCCGAAAATTTCTGCGGGTTTTTGACATAATAGTTTAACCATTTGGAAAATTGATATTTTATCCTTTGTCACTCCTTCTGAATAAACTATAGGAAGCAAGGTTTCCACTCCGGGTACACCGGAAGCGTTTTTAAAAATATCCGGGTTGTTTTTCCTGTCTATTGTCCAGGGGGCATGATCAGAAGTTACTATATCCGCTTTCCCTGAATTTAAAACTTCCCATAACCCTTCTGAATCCTGTTTTTCTCTTATTGGCGGATTAATTTTGGCTTTAGCACCCAGGCTTTTCATATCAGAAGTATTTAATACCAGGTAATGAGGGCAGGTTTCAGCAGTAGTTTTAACTCCTGATTTTTTGTAAAAATCAACCAGTTCAAAAATTTCCGGGTAACTGGCATGGTAAATATGCAGGTGGACCCCGGAATGGCGGGCAAGTTCCAGCGCTGTGACTACGGCTGCGGCTTCTGCGGCTTTTGGTCGGGATTTACAGTGGGCTATGGGATTATTAAGCCCTGAATTTTCGTATTTTTTTATGTAAGTCCTGATTATATCGTCATTTTCCGCATGGACTCCTACCGGAAGATTTGTTCCGGCAATTTCTCTGAACATTTCAAACAACAACCCGTCCTTAATTCCCGGGAATCTGACAGGATCAGTATTGAAAATAGAAAGTTTAAACCCGCATATTCCATGTTTTGTAAGAAGTTCCACGTCTTTAAGTGAGTCTTCTGAGTTTCTGAGAGTTGCTAGAAGCGCTACATCAATCATTGATTCAGAGGGAATTCTTTGTTTTTTCCTTAACAGAGCCTTTTCGGAATTAACCATGTCATCAGCATCATAAGGCATTTCCACTATTGTGGTTACACCTGCTGCTGCTGCTGAGCGGGAAGCGTTTATAAAACCCTCTTTAAGTGAGCTGAAGCTATGCACATGCGCATCAACAATTCCCGGTAAAACCAGTTTTCCCGATACATCAAGGAATTTTTCAGCTTCTAAATTTTCATTATTGTTGAATATTCCAACGATTTTTTCTTTTTTTACCGCTAAAAAACCGTTTTTAACTATTTTTTCAGGAAGGACAATGTTTCCTTTTATTATCAGGTCAAATTTTTCAGACATATTAATAAATTATATACTGCTCCATACTTCGTAATAGCTTGAAAACTTCGCCTCTTTTTAATATTTTTATCATTTTACTGATTAATTCTCGTGAATACACGTCTTCTTTAGCAAAAGGAACTTTTTTTCTTATTAAAGTATAAAGTTTGCGGGTTCCCTGTCCCAGTTTAAGTTTGTGGTTTTTTTGATAAATTATATCAATTGCCTGGGCAGCGCAAAGAAGTTCAATTGCCAGGATTTCCTCAAGATAATTCAGAAGTTGCAGTACTTTTCTGGCGGAGCACATTCCCATGCTGTTATGGTCTTCCTGGTTGTTTTTGGAAGGGATTGAGCCTATACTGGCCGGGTTTGCCAGCACTCTCATTTCTCCTACAATTGCTGTGGCATTGGCCTGAATAAGCGCAAAACCGGTATTAAGTCCCAGAGTTGAGTTTACCAGATTATAGGGAAGTCCTCCGCTCATTGTGGGATCAAGAAATCTTGCGGATCTTCTTTCTGAAATTACCCCCAGATCAGTCAGTACAATACCCAGCATATCCATAGCATACGCCAGTGGAGCACCATGGTAATTTCCGCCGCTTATTATATCCATAGTACCGTCCTCATTATGGAATATAAGCGGATTATCGGTTGAAGCGTTGATTTCTCGGGTTAAAACAGTTCTTATATAAAATAGCACTTCTCTTATAGCTCCGTGTACTTGAGGAGAAGATCTGAAACTAACCGCATCCTGAATCCTGGGATTAGCTTCACCAAATAATAACCGGCATTTAGGATCAAGGAACTGGCTTTTTTCCAGTAAATACCTTACATTTGCAGCTGTTTTAATTTGCCCGACCATACCCCTTGCTTCCTGGATACGGGGGTCATATGCGCAAATTTCACCCCGCATGGCTTCAAGGCTTAGAGCAAGAGTGGCATCAGAAATTGCAAGAAGTCTTCTTGCCTTGAAATAAGCATAAACTGATGCTGCAAGCAGAACAGTGCTTCCGCTTATTAAAGAAAGAGCTTCTTTGGTGGCAAATTTGAATTTTACCGGTTCTATCCCTGCTTTTTCAATAGCAACCGGTGCGGAAAGGACTTTTCCCTTGTATTTTATTTTTCCTTTTTCGTTTCCGGCAAGACATAACCCCAGATGAGCCATGGGCTGAAGGTCACCAACTCCCAAAGAGCCGACCTGTGGGATTGCCGGGTATAAATCGTGGTTTATGAATTTAACAAGCCTTTCCACCAGTTCATACCTGACTCCGGAGTTTCCCCGACAAAATACATTTGCCCTTAAAAGCATGGACAGTTTGACTATTTTATCTTCAAAATACACACCCAGTCCTGCTGCGTGGGAATGCAGGATTTTTTCCTGAAAAACTTCCTGCATGGATTCTTTTACAGTAAAGTCCTTTAACCTTCCGAGTCCTGTATTAAACCCGTATACAGCTTTGTTCTGGTTTTTCATCCATTCCATTACTTTATTTCGGGTATGGACTACAGTTTCAGCTGCCTCTTCACTTACAAGGACTCTTGTATAATCAGCCTGCAAAAAATCTATAACATCGCTCATTTCTAATGAGCTGCCGTTTAATATAAGTTCATGTTTCTTTTTTATTGTCATAGTTAGTTATTAAGTTAATGCATAATCTGCTAAAGTAATACCAAGAGCCTTTTCAACTTCAGGATAGACAGTAGGATCTTTAACACTGCTTCCCAGGGGTATTTTGTTCCTGTCTATTTTTAAGACATAAACTTCTTTTCCTTTGATCACCTGGAACACGTTTAAAGGCAACCCGGTTTCCTTTGACAGCACAGTGATTACATCAGGATAAGTGGTAATTCTTCTTCCCTTGCCGTTATCCACCGCCATCCATTCATTCATTATATGAAGAGTGAATTGATCATCCCCACCATTAATTATACACTTTCCGATATCAAAACCGCCGGTGGTTACATAATCATTGGAAACAACTTTTCCGATACCAACAACCTCTGCCCTGGCAGTATTACAGATGGAATCAATCACAGCCTGTGCGCCTCTGGATTCAGCTTCAATCATAGCATTACCCAGTTCTATTGCCTTAGAAATACCTCCCAGGGCAGCATTTTCCTTTATGAATTTAGCGGGAAGCGGGTTTCTTGCACAGGCAATAAAACTTCCTGATTGTTCGGAAGCTATTCTTAATATATTTGCGGTTTTGGCTACAGTTCCCCGGGCTATAACTTCCAGGTGGGAACCGGTTTCTCTTTTTCCGCCCACTGCAACCTGTATGGTTTCGTATTCCGGATTGGAAGTTAAACCCATGGATCCCATTTTTCCGGTAGGATGCGCTCTCATATCAGCTACAGCGTCAATTACCAGTAAATCAAGAGCAGCAGCCTGTACCCAGCCGTTTATTGAGCTGGAACAACCGTTTTGAGGGGTCATTAATCCCACAATTTTTTTATCATAATTTTCCTGTAAAAGCCTGACAGCTTTGATATAATCCGCTGCGAGCATTTGCCAGTCTTTTGCCGCAGGTGCTCCTATAGCGGAAACCGTTGCGACAATTGCATCTTCAGGAATTTCATCAATTGATGCCAGCCTTGGTTTACCTATTCTGACAGCGGTTTCTCCTATATCAAGTCCATGGTCTACCCATCCGCCGCCGCCGCTGGCAAATACTGATCCGCCTCTTACCGCAGCTTTAACATCGGTTATTGTTAACTCCCTCATTTTTAACCCCCGAATTTTTATAACTATTTTTAAAATATTTTTTAATATCTAAAATATTATTTTACACCAATTGCGGATTATAACATAAGAAATATTATTTATTGAATTATTTGTTTATTAACATTTTTATTAAAATATTAACAAATGTATCAATTCTTTAAAATTCCCCAAAAATTTATAAAGTAAATTTAATACAAAACCGACAAGATAAATATGAAAGATAAAAAAATACGAGGGATTAAAAAAAGCTAATAAGGGGTACTTAATGGAACGACAGATAACAAAAAGGGAACCAAACACAAATATATCTGAATCAGTGCTCTTTCTTCTAAAGGGAGCGAAAAAAAGAAGATCTATGGCAGTGGCAAAAGCCAAAATGATTCAGGGACAGTTAGGAGTTGTACCGCGTCTTGTTGCGGTAAAGTGAATACTGAGATGTTGGGGTAAGTTTACCTTAAAAATCTGCTTATTAAAGCAGGTTTTTTATTTTTTTGCAGGACATGGTCCGTTTTTTATAAGGACCAGGACTTCGTCTTCTCCAACCATTTTAAGGTTATTCCTGGCTAATTCCTCTATGCCTTTATAAGAAGAGTAAACTTTAAGCTGGGTTTTCAGCTGTTTATTTTTATTAATAGATTTTTTATTAAGCTCTTCAAGCTCGTCTATCTGTTTATTAAGCACAATATATCTGGTGAAATTATACAGGGACCCGTATAAAAACTGTAAAAGACATATAGATAAAATTACGGCCAGAAAGAAGTAATACACTCTTTTTCTGTATATTTTTCTTAATTGTTTTTTTGATTTAACAGTCTTTGCCATAAAATCCCTTATGATATTAGTTTTGAAATATAGATTAATACTTGTTTTCTAATTTTAAATAAGGATAAAAATTCTGTCCAGTTAAATTTAAACCGTTAAAATTAGATTAAATAAGGCAATTTTTTTATTCAGGTGTTTTATACTAGGGGAACAGTTTACAAAATCCGAAAAATTTAGTAAAATTACTTATTCCCCAAATTGGAGGTCAGAAAAATGTCCTTAGCAGCAAATATGTTCGCAGTACAATTAAATACCAGAAGAGCCAGTGATGCTGAATTCGGTATGTTCCAGACTGCGGACAGAATGAGAAACAGGGTCAGGCAGGCCGGGAACAGCCCGAGCTTTGGGATGAACAATTTAAATCAGATACGCCAGCAGGAAAACAGGGATCTGGCAAATATGCTTACATTTGGTTTAATGAGAAGAATATCACAAAGCATGGCTGAGTCAGCAAAGAAAATGGCCAAGGAAAATACAAAAAGTTTTGATATAACAGGATAATAATTTATATTTTTAAAATAAAAAGCCTTTTCTTCTTTAGAGAAGGCTTTTGTTTATGGTATATTTTCTTTGTGGAGAAAAGGGGATAGGAAAATGGTTCAAAAAGAAGACTGCTTGTTTTGTAAGATTGCCAGAGGTGAATTAAATACAGACTTCATTGTTGAAGCTGATGATTATGTGTCCTTTAAGGATATTAACCCCCAGGCGCCTGTGCATGCACTGGTTATTCCCAGGGAGCACTTCACTTCTCTGAATGATATGGATGACCCGGATTTAATGGGAAAACTCCTGCAGGGAGCAAGGCAGACAGCAGAAAAACTGGGAGCAGGCGATGGATACCGGGTAGTTATTAATACCGGTGAAAAAGCAGGCCAGGCAGTTTTTCATATCCATGTACATGTTCTGGGAGGAAGACCTCTTCAGTGGCCACCGGGTTAAATTTTTTATATCAACTTATATAAAATATTAAATCTTTCACCCGGATTGTATTTCTAACTTAACCGTGTTATTCTAACATATACAAAAGTTTAAAACTTAAACTATTTGTTGAATTATAAACAATTATATGTTGTAAAACCTCAGTCGAAAGGAGGTTAGTGAGATTGGCTGAAGTAGAAGTCGGTCAAAATGAGAGCATCGAGAGTGCCCTCAAGCGATTTAAGAAAAAAATACAAAAAGCTGGTATTCTTTCTGAAGTAAAAAGAAGAGAAAGACACGAAAAACCCAGTGTAAAAAGAAGACGTAAATCAGAAGCAGCTCGTAAGAGACGCATATAGATATTAAATTACGGCTTTGATTTATTTATATAAAAGGGTAGTACTTAAATACCCTGATTTGTAATATTTAGAAAAACCGGATGATAAACAATTTATCATCCGGTTTTTTTAATTTGTAATTTAACTTTGCAAAAAGATAAAAACCGCCATTAAAGGGCGGTTTTTTGAAATGAGGTAAAATTTTGTTTATACGACTTTTTTAACTTTATTAGCTTTTATACAGGATGTGCAAACTTGTACTTTTTTTACAGAACCGTTAATATCTGCTTTTACAGTATGTAAATTTGGTCTTTGTTTATAGATATGGTGCTTGTGTGAAAAACAAAGTTTCTTTGCTCTCATAGGTTTTTTATCACATATTTCACAATATTTTGCCATTGATTTTTCTCCTTTTTATTCCGTTGTATTCAATATCATACTAAAAACCATGTTATATCTGCAAGTGCAAATAAAAAAGCCTGTTTTTTATTAAATTCAGGCTTTTTATAATAAAACTTAAAAATTATATCGGTGTTTTATCTTTTTTGGTTTTTAAAAGAGTAATTCCAGCACCGGTTATAGCTCCGATAGTTGTTCCGACAGCTCCGATAGCAAACATTCGTTTTGTTTTGTTTGTCTTTATGCCGGATAAGATTTTATTTGTCTTTTCTTCTTTAAATAAATTTTCCAGAGATTTCTGGTATTCAGTACTTATCTTATCCCTTCTCTCTTTTAAGAATTCCAGCGTCTCAGGCGGCAGTATATCTTTTTTGCCCAGCTCGCTTTTTTTATGTGCCGGGATAGATACCGTGGGTATTATTTCCTTTACGTATTCTAAAATATTTGTGTATAAGCGTTTTCCATCGGGACTAATTTTCCCTTTTCTTCTTATTTCATTTCCTGTTTCATCAGTCCGGGGAATTTTCTTTACACGCCCCGAAAGTTCAGTTATTGCCTGTCGGGCGTTTCTTCTTGCTTCAGAAACTTTTTCCCGTACCTGCTGTAAGTGTCTTTTTTGGTTGTCGGGAGCTTTTTCTATTGCTTTATCTAATTTTGTATAACCCAATTCTTGGGCTTCATTGACTATTGGCTTGGAACCAAGTCCAGCCAATCCGGCTATGCCTCCTGCCGCCAAACCCGTTCCTGCCCCAATAGCAGTATTTGTTACATATTTTTTGCCTTTGCCCTGTTGTTGATAGTATCTTCCAAAAGAAAGCTGAGAAGTTGCCTGTAAGCCCTGATTAATGGATAAAGACATTTTTGCCTCCGAGTTTTTATATGATAGAAGATTATAAGATTCAAAAAAATAATTGTATAATGGTCGTGAGTTAAAATAATAAGGATATATATTATTTTAATAAAATTTTATACAAAGATTTTATTATTTTAACAAAAATAAAATAAATCTGACAAATATAAATTTCTTTTTAAGTAAGGGCTTTTTTAATTTTTTCCAGATAAAACCCGTAAATCTGTTTCATGGCATGAAAGGTATAAGCTGCTACCAGGACTTCTTCTTTCCAGGTATAATATCCGCATACCGGGGGGATAACAGAAAGGGGATTGTCGGGAAAATCCCGGCATATCTGGGGCCTGTTTTCATAAATCGGGCATTCATTGTCATTTTCTAGGTATTTGCAGTAGTAAAAGTTTATATTTTCTTCTTTCCCAAACTTTTTAACAATTAAATCCACATATTCAGGAAAAACATCCCTGGCTTCCCGAAAATTTTTGTAAGGCACAAAGACCTGGGTAAACTGCCGGGCAAATTCGTCTTTATTCCATGCTTTTTGCTGAAGCTCTTCATAAGAAAACTCGGAACTTGCCAGCTTACAGCAGGTTCCGGTTCTTTTGCACTGAAACTTGTTTTTATAATCCATTATTTCTTTTATTTTAAGATCGATTTCAGGTTCAATTTCATTTTGAATCCTGTCCATTACCAGGTTTTGCCAGTGTTTGAAACCGCAGTTGTCCGGAAGAATGGTATTGACAGAATTAGGAAAACCGTTGCATAAAAGGCTTTTATCTCCGGCCGTACAGTTATTATTTTTATCCAAATATTTACAATAGTAAAAATATACCGGATCAGAATGTTTTGAGAGAATATTTTTTACATAATTACAAAGAGATTTACATTCCTGTTTTTCGGCAGAGTGATTGTTGTCTTCTACGGTAACTTTACTGTTATTCGAATATTCAAAATCTTCATCAACTCCGTAAGGAAGGAATAATTTAATGTAATTTTCAGCTATACTGTCGTTTTGCCCATTTGCCAGTTTATGTATTTCTTCGGGCGGGAGCTGCGAGTATCTCACCTTACAGCAGTTACTGCATTTAGAGCAGGAAAAATCCGATTTCATTTTTTTTAAAAGCTCTTTGAACGTTTTTTCCGCATTAAGAAATAATTCCCGGTATAAATCACGTTCATTTTCAAGCTGTAGTTCAAATTTTTCCATAAAAATCTTTCATAACACCTGAAACTAAATAAAAGCAGAGAATTTTAACCCCGCTTACTCTAAAAGTATAACAAACACTCTTTTGATTTTTCCATTAAAGCAAACCTGGTTTTTAGCGTGATATACTTTTATTGATAAGTAATAAGCGGATTTTAAAGTAATTTTAGCTGGTTCTTAATGTTTCTAAACAAATTAAAACTTAATAATTTCAGGAATTATGAAACCTGTGAAATAGATTTTCCGGGGAATAAAATTCTGTTGGTAGGCAAAAATGCCCAGGGTAAGACCAATTTGCTGGAGGCAATCCATTACCTTGCCACTTTATCCTCGTTCCGGGCGGGAAATGACGGTGAAATTATCAAATGGGGCAGTGATTATTGCCTTATAGATGCTGATATCACCAAATATGATACGGATATAGAACTAAAAATCCTTATAAATCCCCCCAAACAAAAAGTATTAAAAGTTAACGGCCTTAAAAAATCGTCTTTTTCTTCTTATATGGGAAATCTTCTGGTGGTTAATTTTAATGTTTCTGATCTTTTGCTGCTGAGGGGATCTCCATCTGATCGCAGAAAATGGCTGGATGATGCCATAAGCCAGATTTATCCGGCTTATAAAGATAGGTTAAGCAAGTATTCCCGGATAAGAACCCAGAGAAATAACCTGTTAAAGGAATTTAAGTGTAATATAAATTTGTCTCCTTCTCAGGAAGAGTTTTTGTCTGTATTGGACGAGCAGCTTGCAGTGTCAGGAAGCAATATTATCCATTTAAGACAGAAATACTTAAAAGAAATCCAGAAAAAAGCATGGCAAAAGCATAAAAAAATATCCCTGAGCGATGAAGATTTGAGAATTGTGTATTCATCCACAATTACAGATGACTTCAACGCAGCGGTGGACGAAATTCAAAAACCGGACGAGGTTCTGGAGAGTTTTCGTATCGCATTTAAAGAAAAGCGTATTGAGGAGCTAGCCCGGGCACAAACGGTTATCGGCCCTCACCGGGATGATGTCGGGTTTATGATAAATGATAAAAACGCAGTCAGTTATGCTTCCCAGGGACAACAGAGGACGATAGTTCTTGCCCTGAAGTTATCAGAAATTGACATGGTGGAGGAAATCATTGAAGAAAGCCCTGTTTTGCTGTTGGATGACGTGCTTGCGGAGCTGGACAATGAAAGACAGGAATTCTTGTTAAAATCCATCAAGGAAAACACCCAGACCATCATTACTACAACAAGCCTTTCTGCTTTTAGTGATGAGTATTTACAGGATAAAAAAGTTTATATGATTGATTCAGGAAGTGTTAAGGAAAAGTTTAATTATGAAAAAGCTCAATTATAGGGGAAATATATTAATTATTATTATAATCGTCCTCCTTGGTGTAGGTGGATATAGCTATTATGAAGAAAATTCGGCCAGCAGGACAAAATATATTACTATTTTGCATACAAACGACGTACACGGGCGGATTGAGCCATTTAAATACGAGGATAAAAAGGGCTTAATAGGAGGAATGGCAAGAAGAGCCGCTTTAATTAAAGCGCTGGAAGGTTCAAATGAAAACGTAGTTACAGTAGATGCGGGGGATTTTGCGCAGGGAAGTTTATTTTTTAATATTTTCAGCGGTATACCGGATGTTAAGCTAATGCATGCTGCCGGTTATGACATTGCAACCCTTGGAAATCATGAATTTGACAAGGGGTTAAAGGTAACAAAAGAGATTGTAAAGCAGTCCGAATTTCCTTTTGTCTGTGCAAATATCAGGTTTACTGGAGATAAAGAGCTTCAGGAAATGATCAAACCGTATGTAATAAAGGATTATAACGAGGTTAAAGTTGCTTTTATCGGGCTGATTTCCGAGCAATTAAAGATTCTCGCCAACAAGCTTGATGATGTGGAAATACTTGACTCTGTAAAGACTGGCAGAGAAATTGCGGAAAAGATAAATTCCGAAGTGGACTTGATTGTGGTGATTTCACATATGGGCGAGGATGATGATATAGAACTGGCAAAAGCAGTACCGGAAATTGATGTGATAATAGGCGGGCATTCCCATACTTTTATTGAGCAGCCTCGAATTTATAATGAAAAGCAGGATAAAACGCTGGTTCTACAGGGCGGAGAGTTTGGGGTGTATCTGGGCAGACTGGATATAAGTGTAAAGGATAAGGAAATTCAATCTTATTATTACAGTTTTATTCCTGTTGATGAGCAAATAACGGCGGATGTGGATATTCAAAAAAAAGTAAAAATTCTGGCAAAAGAAATAGAAAAATATAAACACAAAAAAATCGGGAAATTAGTAGTTGCAATTGGGGATGAGGATAAAAATATCAGAAAAACCCTTATGAAAAAGGGTAGCCTGGTTACAGAAGCTATTAAATACCGCTTCCCCGAGGTGGATGTGGTGTTGCAAAATTCAGGGGGGATCAGGCTAAATAGGCAAATAGGCCCGGGAGATATCACTCTTGCAGACATACTGGAACTTTACCCTTTTGAAAATACTATAGTAACTTTGGAATTAAAGGGAAGTGATCTTAAATCGGTTCTTGAAACCAGTTCAAGACGATATCCCCGCTCAAGCGGAGGGTTTTTACAGAGTTTGGGCTTGGAATACACCATTAATACTGATAAACCTCATCAGGTCCTGTCTGAGAACGGTCTGGAAATTATCACTCCCGGAAATAGGGTTAGTGATATAAAAATCAATGAAGCGCCTCTGGAAAGCGATAAATATTATATAATTGCGGTTAATGATTACATGTATAACGGCGGAAATGGGTATTCTCAATTTGAAAGGGCTAAAAATGTACTTGATACAGGTATTCTGGTTCAGGATGTAATTGAGGAATATTTACAGGAAAAATCCCCGGTGTCTCCGGAAGTGCGGGATAGGATACACGTAAAATAGTGTATTTACTTTTGTGGACTATAAGTCCGCTTATATAGATTGCCACGTCGGTGCAAGCTTGCTAAATGCGGGCAGCACAGTTGTTTTGTGCGCCTCCTCGCAATGATATAACCACGTTAATTGCAGGAGGACAGGGAGAGTTTACGGTGAGTGAATTCTTTTGCCCCTTTGCCGGAATATTCTGCTACAATTTGTCCTTTTCCGTACAACCTGTATTTGTATATGGTTAAACCGTCCAGTCCTACCGGGCCTCTGGCATGGGTTTTGTTGGTACTGATACCCACTTCTGCTCCAAAACCGTATCTGAACCCGTCCGCAAAACGGGTGGATGCATTGCAGTATACTCCTGAGGAGTCAACAAGGTTCATAAACAGGTCACGTTTTTGTTCGTTCTCGGTTATTATACAGTCTGTATGACCAGAACCATAGTGGTTTATGTGGTCAATTGCCTGGTTAATACTGTCTACAACTTTTATGGAGATAATTTTATCCGTGTATTCAGTTGCCCAGTCCTCATCTGTAGCTGGTTCTATATCGGAAACAATTTCTCTTGTCCTGTCATCGCCTTTTACCAGGACATCTTCCCTTTTAAATTGTTCTGTTAGCAAGGGCAAAAGTTCGCCAGCTATGGCTGAGTGTACCAGTATGGTTTCTACTGCATTACATGCCGCAGGGTACTGGATTTTTGAGTCAACAGAAATATTTACAGCGGTTTGTAAATCAGCGAATTCATCCGCATATATATGGCAAATTCCTTCTGTATGACCGAGAACCGGAATCCTGGTATTCTCCTGGATATATTTAACAAGGCTGTTGCTGCCACGGGGAATTATAAGGTCAATGTACTCATCCATTTTGAGCATTTCCTTAACATTATCCCTTGTCTTAATAAGGTTTACCGCATTTGCGGGGAAACCTTCCACAGAGCTTAAGGCTTCGTTGATGACATTTACCAGGATTTCGTTGGAATAATCCGCTTCTCTTCCGCCTTTTAGGATAACAGCATTGGCAGATTTTACTGCAAGGGCAGCAATTTGCGGGACAACATCCGGTCTTGACTCGAAAATAACCCCGATAACACCTATAGGACAGCTGACTTTATGTAAATTAAGTCCCTGGTCAAGTTCAGTTACAGCCATAGTTTTATTAACCGGGTCTTCCAGGTTTATTACGTCATGAATTCCCTTTATAATTACATTTATCTTGTCTTCATCGAGTTTTAGCCGGTTATACAAGGCTTTTGTAAGTTCGCCTTTTTCTACCAGCGCCTGTGCTTCTGCCAGGTCTTTTTTATTTTCTTCTAGAATAAGGTCTTTTTTGGTTTTTATATGTTCTGTAACGGCAAACAGCGCATTGTTTTTAACTTCTTCTGATAAAGAAGCGAGTAAATATGATGAATTCTTGGCATTCCGGGCTGTATCGTACATTTTATTTCCTCCTGGTTAAAGGCTTAAAATCTAGTGTTATGATACCAAAAACTATCCTGAAAATCTTTAGGCCGCTTTAAAAAACTGTCAAAGCAGGCACTGACAGCTTAAATTTTGAAATCCCCTTGAATTAATGTTTTTTCCTCATCGGCTTTTTTTGAACCGGCTGTAAAGCCTGTAATGTATTCAGGGTCAAGGAACAACAGGTTAATTTTTCCTTCCGGCTCTGTTATATGTAGTGCTCCGCCTTTGAGTCTTTCAAACTGCGTCTTGCCGAAAGAAAGACCGGGTTTGTTAAGCGGAAAGGGAGGTCCTTGATATGGGTTTATTGAATTCATTATTTTTCTCCTTATAGTTTAAATGAGTTAAAAATATATAAACATCTGAATGACAAAAGTTGATTTTTTATGTACTTTTCGTTGACATTTTTTAACATTTATGGACATTTGGCGACAAAATTTATATTAATCGTTATCCAGTGCCATGTGCAGGGGCATTAAGACAGGTGATCTTTTGCCTGTGTTTTTATTTCTGGCTATGGTCAAAATATGATTCTGGGGAATCCTGAGCCATTTGGTTTTATCATTTTTATCTTTAGACTTTCCGCTTTGGGTATGTTCGGAAGCTATAATATATTCCTTTTCTCCTTTCGGCAGTTCTTTTACTCCGAGGAAAAGGTTGTGAAACTTTCGGTATATAAATAAGTTTTCACCGTCGCTCAGCACAAAATTAAGTTTGGGTGGGTTATTCAGGTAGCCTTTGACACCCATGGGATTATAGTCCAGTTCAAATGCGGTTGGTTTTGAGTTTTTAATTACATCATTGATAGATTGTGCAAAAATTTTTCTTTTTTGTTTTATACTTAGTTTTTCAGGGTCAGTTGTTCCGAAAGCCTTTTTAAGCCTGTATAAGAAGGAATAAAAGAAAAGCTCGGAGTCAGTGCTGCCTTTGATATGGTTCATTTCAGAGGACTTCACAATATCCCGGATCGCTGATTTGTCAAACAGTCCATTGTGCATAAAGCTCCATTTACCGTGAACAAAGGGATGGGAATTCACCTCCCGGACATCAAATTCCGGTCTATCCGCTGATTTCTGGCTTATTATTTCCAGTGGGCTCTTTTGGTCTACAATGGTTTTGTCATACCTGAACTGCGGGTCAAGCCTTACGTGAGACAGCACAACAGAGGGATTCTGCCGGATTACATTTTCAACCGCCCGGTCAAATGCCCGGTCTTTATTATGTGCTGAGTTAGCTGACCTGCTGTAGTAATGGCCGGTTTCAGTATAGGAGCTGATTCCCCAGCCGTGTTTATTTCCTTTATTGTAGAGATGCAACAGGTCTTCCAGGTCATAAGGTTGGTTAATCCCGTCTCTTGGTGGTTCATAAGGCCTGCTTAATTTTTTAAGGGAAAGATTATTTTCTCCTGTTAGCATTTCCCGTGTAAATTTCGGGTCTATACTTCCGGATGAAGGGGTAAAAGCCATTAAACGGCAGCCAAATCCAACTGAAGCTTCTTTTTGAGTTGGTCTTTTAGTTGGTTTTCCTCTGTTTGTCCGGATTTTGTTATGTAGGATATTGTAGGAGATTTGGTTTGTCATGGCAACTTTACTGGTTGAATTTTTATCTACAAGAAAGCTGAATTTGATAAGTTGCCATAAATCTTTAGGTTATAGCAAAAATTTAATAAATTTTTACTTTTTAAAAATTGGGGCAAAATTTATTTTTACGTGTTTTATATACTAAGAGAAAATTTTAGTGTGAAACAGAGATCTCAAGATGGAGAAAGAGCAATAATGATTGATTTTGTGAATAATTTTAATGTTAAAAATCCTTATAATAATAAGACTGGCAAAGAAAAAAATAAGGCGTTATCCCCAAACAAAGCTTCCTTAAAATTAGTTAACCCGGAAGCAAGACATATACGGGCAAACTATATTCCTTTTAAAGGAATGGATAATTCCAGTGAAGCTGAAAAAATAAGAGAAAAACAATTACAGGAGGCACTGGAATTTAGACAAAAATATACCACCGAACTTACTTCTTACAATAATGAAAATCTTTTTGATTATAGTCCTTATTCTGAGGTAGCGGATGATATTGCACTTGCTCTGAGGGCTGATAAAAACATAAATCTTGTTTACGGAGACGGTAATATTCCCGAGCTTGTTGCCCATAGTTTTGCAAAAAAGCTTAAGAATAACCAGTTTAAAAAGCATGGCATAACCCCCGACGCCGTGGAACTGGTGGTTATGGATACCAATGACCTTTTATTTAACGGGAAAAATATGATGAAATCCTTGAAGCTGGTTAATGATTCAAGGGAAGAAACCAGGTTATACTCTATTTTGTTTATAAAAGATTTTCAAAATTTTATTAACAGCATGGAAAGACAGGAAAACCCGGCTTCAATCTTTAACAGCAGGGAATTTAACCGGAATATAAAAATAGTCGGGATGTCAAAGGAGGGAATAGATTTATCAGCCAATAAGCATACTAACAAGATGCTTGAAGCTTCCCTTAAGCGGGTTGAGCTTTCTGATCCAAATTCAAAACAGACCGGCGCATTATTAAAAGATAAAAACTTTGCCAGACAAATCGCAGACCTGGGTACTGTGCATAAACTTACTGATGAAGCAATAGACGAAGCAGTAAAAATAACAAAGGATTCAGGCGGTGATAATCCCGGAAAAGCAATAAATTTATTAAAGTATGTTATAGCTGACGAGGAGCCGTCTGATGATGGAAGAAAGACCATAACCCCTGATAGTGTGAAAAAAGTATATGAAGCTCACCCTGACCTTAAAGATATACCAATATCCGCATCAGGAAGATTCAGGGTTATACAGGATATTGATATTCGCCTAAAGGATGTTGGCGGAATATCCGGTATTAAGGGCGAAATTGAAGAAAACCTGCTGGAGCCGTTAAAAAATCCAGAAAGATTCAAAAAACAGCATGCCAGCATTCCCAGAGGCTTTCTCCTTCATGGCCCTCCCGGAACAGGTAAGACTTATCTGGCAAAAGCTATTGCGGGAGAAGCCGGAGTTCCTTTCATTCCTGTTTCAGGAAGTGAATTTGTGGAGCAGTTCGTAGGGGTAGGAGCGGCAAGAGTTCGGGAGCTGTTTAGCTTCGCCAGGAAACAGGCAAGAAAAAATGAAAATAAAACAGCTATAGTCTTTATAGACGAACTGGATGCTGTGGGTAAAAAACGAGACGGCAGTGCCGGTGGAGGAGAAGAAAGAGAACAGACTCTTAACCAGCTCCTGGTAGAAATGGATGGGTTAGAAAAAGAAAAAGATCTTAATATTATCCTCATAGGGGCAACAAACAGGGAAGACCTGATTGACCCGGCGTTAAAGAGACCCGGAAGATTTGGGGGCGGAATAAAAATACCTAACCCGGCACGCAGTATTAAAGCCAGACGGGAAATTCTTGAAGTCCACGCCAAGGATAAGCCGTTTAAGAACGAAACACAGAAGAAAGAACTTCTTGATACTGCGGCAAAAACTTCTGCCGGATTATCAGGAGCGGATCTTCAGGAACTGCTGGAAACAGCAACAAGGTTAACCTGTAAAAAAGGCAGAAAGATTGATCATATAACCCCTAATGATATGCTGGAAGCAGGTTTGAGATTAAAATTCGGGCCTGTTATGGAAGATGATTCTCCAGAATCCCAAAAAGAACAAGTAGTATTCCATGAATGGGGGCATGCGGTTTCAAGCCTTGTAGCGAATGATATTTACAAGAACGAGCCGGATTATAAACAGCCTGGTCATGTAATTGATTTAATTTCTCTTGACCCAAGAGGAGGAGCTCTTGGAATGGTAGTTTACCAGGATGGTAAAAACCCGTTCTGGAATTATAATTCCTTAATGGCAAAGCTTATATCTGCTTATGGCGGATATGAAGCTGAAAAAATGCTTTATAATACCGCTTCTAACGGACCAAGTGGTGATTTGGAGTCCATAACCGAACTGGCTACAAATGCTGTAACAAAATGGGGGTTGGGACCGCATACAGGTAAAATAGCCCCGGCTACAAATGAAGTTACAAAAGATTTGTATAATAAGGAAATTAAAAAAGATATTAACCTGTTTGCCGGAACAGCCAGTGATATAGCCGGGAAGATTATTAATTTCCATAAAAGTTTTGGTGAGCAGTATGTGGAAAGGTACAAGGAAAATGCCGGAAAAGGCGGTAATAATCTGACCGGTAAAGAGTTCAGGGATATGTATGAAAAATGGCTTGATAAAAACAACAAGCGGGGAGAACTTGCAAAGCTCCATGCAGATATTAGAAAAACTCTTGAAGAGGTGGCAAGCATAAAGTCAGAGGAATAGACCGTCCCTTGTTTATAAAATAACGATATTATCCCGGGTAATGACTGTATCGTAGTTTTTAAACCCTAAAAACTCCTCTATCTCCTCAGAATGCATGCCGATAACTTTTTTGCATTCTGAGCTGGAATAATTGGTCATTCCCCGGGCAAATTCCTGTCCGTTTTCGTCCAGAATCCCAATCACATCTCCTTTTTTAAAGGTATTTTTAATGCCGGTTATGCCTATAGGCATAAGGCTGGCTTTTTTTTCGATAAGAGCCCGTTTGGCTCCTTCATTAACCTGTATATAGCTGCTTATGTTAGAAGCAAAGGCTATCCATTTTTTCCTGCCGGAAAGCTGTTCTACAGGCAGGAACAGAGTACCAGCCTCTTCTGCGTTGAAAATTTTTCTTATTATTTCCTTGTCTTTGCCCCCGGCAACAATCATCATACAGCCGGAATGGGTAACTATTCTCGCAGCTTCAATTTTGGTTTTCATTCCGCCCCGCCCTCCTTTGGAAGCTGCAAAGCAATAGGACTCAATTTCCGGGGTGATTTCGGGGATCAGGGGGATTAATTCCGCATTTTTATCAGTTTTGGGATTTCCATTATAAACCCCGTCCACATCAGAGAGCATTACCAGGATATCAGCGTCAAGCTTGCCTGCAACCAGCGCAGAGAGTTTGTCATTATCGCCAAAGCAGATTACCACACCGTCTTCTTTGTAACATTCCAGTTCACTGGTTGAAATTGCATCGTTTTCGTTGATTATAGGGATTACCCCCAGCTCCAGCAAGGTGTTTAAGGTGTTTCTAAGACTTAAATACTTCTTTCTTCTGGAAAAATCATCCGCAGTAAGTAGCACTTGAGCCGTCTTGATATTGAATTTTTCAAAAGCTTCCGCGTAAAAATGCATTAACCGTCCCTGTCCCACTGCGGCAAAAGCCTGCTTTATGCTTATAGGGTCACAGTTTTTCGGGTAATCAAGCAGTTTTTCCCCCATTCCCACAGCTCCGGAGGTTACCAGGATGATTTCCCTGCCCTTTTCTTTAAGTTCCGCTATGGATTCGATTAGCGAATAAACCCTGGACAGGGCAATATTTCCGCCTTCATTAGTGATTATGTTGGTGCCGAGCTTAAAAACTATTCTTTTTGCTTTTTTTAGATCATTTCTGCTGTTCATAATTCTTTTAAAACACAAAAGTATGAAATTAAACAAATTATAACCCGTAAGGGAATGTTAAGAAAAGTAAAAAAATCTTTGCAAACAGAATTAATCTGGCAGAAAAATTTTTTATATATATAAGAAGGTATATATTTAATATATTTAAAGTATTAGGAAACTATATCAGATTTCAGGTGTATTATGATAAGTTTATGTTCCAGCAATACTGCTGCATCAAGGGATGAATCCGTTTTCAAAAGGTTTGACCTTAATAATAACGGAAAAGTTGAAGATGAGGAACTTTCCAAAATAAATCTGAATAAGATTCATAAAAGTATTTATTCTAAAGACACTCCTTATCTGAATGATAAGCATTATAAAAGGATAGATGTGGATAACCTGAGAAATGCTCTGGACATAAGAAGAGATAAGGTAATTGATATTAAGGATTTTGAATATCTTGCGGATTCCTCCGGTTCAATAAAGGAATATATCTTTTCCCTTGTGGAATTTATAGCGTTAAAGGATGCTTTTGGTGAATATATTCAAAAATTGAGAGGGAAAATAGGTTCTAAAAAGAAATACAGGCGTTTTTATTTCGGAAAAGCCAGAAGGCAGCTTATTGTAGCAAAAAGATTTGAGCAAAAATTTGAAGTAAAGTCGATTAGCCCTACACCCCTTCCCAGTGTTCCGGGATAATTTAACCTTTATTGTTATGGAATTTAAGTGATATTGTTTTTTGTTTTGTTTGGAAAGCAGTATATTTTACATTAAAAAATATTGATTAATCCGATTATATGTTAATTTTTTCAAATTTTTTATTAAAATTTCAAGAATATTGTCAATTTAGGCTTGTAAAAATTTTTAAATGATATATATTATAAAATATAGGGATAAAATATTTGATTTAATCCCGTAAAAATTGGAGGTCAGACTTTGAGTAACTGTAAGGTAAAGAGCATAACAGAAAATAATATATTAAATTCTGAAAAAAATATTACAAAACAGTTTGAAATTACATTTGAAACCTCTGAAAAAACCGGAAAGGTCCAACTCTCTGGCCAGGGAAAAGTAAAGGCTACTGTTTCTGTATAATTTTTTCTGTTATTAAATAAAAATTTTTCCTGGTTAAAAGCATTTAATCAGGTATTTATAGTATAAACTTTTATTTGAGAGTATCTCTATAAAGTGGTAGTATTAAATAAGTATTTATAATTATTAAAGCTTGTTAATATGTTGAAATTTTCAAAAAAAGGTTTTACCCTGGCCGAAGTTCTGGTGGCGATGGCTGTTATTGGAGTTATTGCGGCCCTTACAATTACTATTTTGATGCAAAGTGCTGAAGACACAAAAAACCGGGCTTCTGCAAAAAAAGCTCAGGCACAGCTTGTAGCTGTTATGAACCAGATGAACGCTGATCTTGATCTTCCGAATTTTTCCGCTACGGGTACGGGAACCGATGTGAGGGATAAATTCTGTGAATATCTCAACTGTATAAGAACAGGGGAGGCGACTGAATTTTTTGGTTCCTATTATAAATGGTATAACAATACTATCGGAGAGGATTTTTCATCCGACACCACAAAATCGGCTCTTTTAAACAATAAAATGGCGCTAAAGTTTATAAATAATTCAAATTCCTGTTCCACAACGGAAAATTTTCTTGACAATGTTTGCGGGGAAATATATGTGGATATTAATGGCAGCCAATCCCCTAATATGGGAGGCAAAGACTATCTTGCCTTCTGGATAGTAAGGAACGCAGAAAAAGATTATTACAGAATCCTTCCAAAGGGGTTGTTTGATGACGGTAAAATATGTGTGTCTTCTTCCGATAGCTGGGATACAAGCGAAGGTTGCACTTCTTATTACGTAAGAAACCTGGACCTGCCTTAGTTTCTATCCTCCTGCAGAGGCGGAGTCCGGCTGTTCTTCAGTATTTTGTTTTATTTCATCCAGCTTGAGGTGTTCTTTCCAGACAAAGAAAGAACCGGTTGAGAGTACCAGTATAATTACAAGCAGCTGGTTTATTACTGATACGGCAAGTCCCAGTTCCGAAGATATGCCAAAAACGCCCAGAGCTAACATATATCCCCACTGATAAGGTCCGATCCCGGCAGGTCCTGCAGGAATAAGAGAAGAAAATGCTGTTACAGTTAGTACCAGCATTGCACCCAGCATTGAAATGTCTATACTAAAGCTTTTTATTACCAGAAACATAAAAGATCCTTCCATTATCCATATAAGGAAGGAAAAGAATGCAGATTTCACCAGCAGTTTCCAGGAGTCCATTGTTGTAAGCCCGTCAATAAATGAATGGAGTATAGAGAAAGCTTTATTCAGTATATTTTCGGCTAGTAATCTTAGTTTTTCCGGTAGAATTTTAAAAGTTTTAAGGAGCAATAACTGGACTTTTTTTCTTTTATCCCCTTCTTTTTGCACTTTTGCAAGTGTAAGCAGGAGGACAAACCCGCTTAAAAAGACTGCTCCCGCAGAAAGAGCTATGTTAGAAAACATTTTACCCGGACATATAAGATAAATTGCCCCGAGCAGGATGACAAACAATGTTAATCCGTCAAAAATTCTTTCCAGAATTACCGAAGTAAATACTTTTGTTTTGTTTAAATTTTCTTTTTTGCTGAAAAAATATGCCCGGTATATTTCCCCTGCTCTGGCAGGGAGCAGGCAGTTCAGGCTGAATCCGATGAAAATTGAGCTTAACAGGGAATTGAACCTTAAATCTTCCCTGTGAAGAAATATTCTCCATCTTAATGCCCTTATAACAAATGACATCAAATAAACAGGAATTATAGGAATAATAAACAGGGGGTTCAAAAGCCCGAAAGATTGTATAGTCTTTTCAATGTCCACCTGGTTTATTATGATTCCCAGAAACAACAGGCTTATTAAAATACCCAGAACTTTTTTATTTAAAATAAATTTCAATTGTAAGTTTCCTATTTAAGGCAGTTTTTTATAATATTATTTTATACAATCCTGTTTAAACGGGCAAAATATTGAGAATTATAAGTGTTTTAAAAAAATAAACGATAAATAAGAAATTTTATTCAGAAATAAACAAAACGGATAAATTTTAAAAAACCTGTAAAAAAAAGCGGTGGCAAA
>Ga0081527_100085_pt1 | contig 81204 bp, 72 predicted proteins | sample HotLakmasection5_FD_70992 | JGI IMG/M metagenome (GOLD analysis project Ga0081527, IMG submission 70992) | Hypersaline microbial mat communities from Hot Lake, Washington, USA - Section #5 (SPADES assembly) (version 2) | ecosystem: Environmental > Aquatic > Non-marine Saline and Alkaline >...
TTTCCTAAAAAACGCTCTCTGCTTACGCATTGTGCCATTAAATATTTTGTTCATTTCCTGATTTCTTTTTAAGGGCACAATAAATAAATTTTTTTTAGAGTTTTTTAAACAAATATAGTGCATTAATAAAAGGAAGTTTAAAAATGAGTGTGATAAATTTTAATACTCCGTTTACGAATAGAACTCGCTTAACTCCGGTGTTTAAAGGCCAGGAACAACGATCAACCAGTGTTTTATTCTTGTGTGATTTTGACGGAACTTTTTATCATAGAGAAAAAAGCTTGCCCTACAATAATCCTGTCTCAATAGACGGCGCAAGAAAGCTAAAAGACGGGCTTATAAAACTAATTCAAGAAGCTAAAGACAGAGGAATTAATCTGCTTTTTGGCTATGCTACAGCCAGAAACGGAGAAAGTATAATGAATCCGCCCGGGATCGGGTTTGAAGAAGCAGGTATTAAAATGCCGGAACCTGATTATTGTATAACAGTTAACGGCAGTGAGATACATAAAGGCGACCCGAGACAGGAAGAATTAAAATATACGGACTGGGCAGAGGCAAACAGGGCAACCGGATTTAATGGGATAGTTATAGAAAAAGCAATTCAGGAAGTCGGAAAGAAATATAAAAACCTGGAAATTGTACCTACCGGGGATATTGTGCAGCCCAAAGGAGATTGCCAGGGAGAGTTTGTAAAATCCATGTGTGTATTTGATCGGACTCCCGAAAAACATGAAGGCAATAATCCCTTACCGGGTGAAATCCAGGTAAAAGAGTATTTGAATGAATTAAGAAAGGAACTCAAAAAACACAATCAAATTGAAAAAAAGAATTATCTGATTACTGGCCCCTACCCTTTTAAAGGGGAAGATTCATGTATGATTTTCGAGGTTTCCTCGCCTATCGCTCATAAAGGAGATGCTGTTAATTTTCTGTTAAAAGATATTCGCAGGGAAAAGGACATAGACCCTGAAAATGTAATTATTGCCTGCGATGGAGGTAATGATATTTCAATGTGTACGAATAAAGAGCATCCTGAGGGCGATGGCAGAAAGCTTATAATTGTAGGTGATAATAAGAAACTAAGAGAAACAGCAAGTAAACTGGTTTTTAATAATGTAATGCTGAGACCTCAAAATGAAGTTTCTTCTCTTGGAGTCCTTGCAGGGTTAAAAGCTCATTTGAATGAAATTCACACTAAAATCAGGGAAAAACAGGGTTTAACACCTCTTAAAGAGCCTGCCTTTAAAAATAATCCATTTGCAAAAGCCTCATAATCCAGGCAAACTAAATATTTTCCTCACCAACGGTATCGACTTGCTCAACTTTGATATCTGTAATCAGTTCGCTATAAGACAAGACGGTAACTGTCGGGATATGTCTTTCAAGAAGCTGGTAGAGAGGTAGTCTTATTCTGGGGGAGCAAAGAATTACAGGCTGGTAACCCACTGCCTGATGCGCTCTCATAAGTACAGAAGCTGCCATTTCAATTAATTCCTGCACTTGTAACGGGTTCAGCAGGAACATAGTCCCCAACTCTGTTCTCTGGCAAGAGTCATCAAGTATTTTTTCCCATTCCTGAGAAAGGGTAACAACATAGAGTATATTGTCAGGGGTTGTATTGCTAAGGCAAATTTGCCTTCCAAGAGCAGCCCGCAGTCTTTCTGACAGAATATCAGGCTCCCTGGAGAACCTTGCAAAATCACATAATCTTTCGAATATAAAGATAATATCCTTGATAGAAACTTTTTCCCGTATGAGGTTAACAAAGATTTTCCTCAGATCGCTGGTAGAAATAATCGCCGGGACAAGGTCATTAACAAGTGTCGGATCCTGTGTTTTAACAAGTTCCATAAGTTTAATAACGTCTGTTTTTGTCATAATTTCATCTACATACTTACGTACGCATTCCTGCAGATGGGATACAATGGCATTTGCCGGGTCAACCACGGTAATGTTGGCATCTTCGTCTATATTCTCAGGCGTGAACCAGTAAACAGGCTGCTGATAGGTCGGATCAGTCCCTGTTATAACGTCCTGTGGGACAGGTTTTCCTGAGGCATCCCATTGCTCCGCCATTACCATAAGCCTTCCCGGGTAAACAAGCCCTGTGGCGACATCGTTATTTCTTATGGAAATAAGATATTCGTTCTCACCAATTGCAGTGCTGTCCATAATTCTTATACTGGGAATAATATAGCCCAGCTCATCGGTCATTCTCTGTCTTAAAGCGGCAATTTTAGCCAAAAGCTGGCCTTCCTGCTCCGGATCGGCAATTGCAAGAAGGTTATTGCCCACCTGCAAGCTTAAAATGTCTACGCCAAGTCTTTCATACATTTTATTCGGGTTAACAAGGTCCTGCATGTTCTGCTTAACAGACTCCAACTCATGATACTGCATCTGCACATCCTGCTGGAGAATTACAGTAAAAGCAGCAAAACCGAGTATACATGCAAGCATCAGGAACCAATACCAGGGAAGACCTGTAATTCCTGCTGTTACTGTAATTAACAACAGGAAGCCCATTGCGAACCATAAACTGTTCGGCTTATTCATAACCTGAGCAAAAATATCACGTGCCAGACTTCGATCAGATGCTGTTGTCCTTGTCATTGTGATACCGCAGGAAATCGCCATTAAAAGTGACGGGATCTGAGCTGCCAGGCCATCACCGATAGTCAGTTTGGTGAAAGTATCTATCGCATCCGCAAATTCCATTTCCATCATCAGCATACCGATTGCCAGTCCGCCGATAATGTTAATTACCGTAATAATAATGCCTGCGATAGTATCACCTTTAACGAATTTCATCGCACCGTCGAGAGAACCGTAAAGGGCTGATTCCCGGGAAAGCTCCTCTCTTCTCCTGACTGCTTCTTCCGGGCTGATCAAACCCTGGTTAAAGTCCGCATCAATAGTCATCTGTTTACCGGGCATAGCGTCCAGTGCAAACCTTGCCCCGACTTCCGCTATACGCTCAGAACCCTTGGTGATAACAAGGAACTGTACAACTGTGATAATAAGGAATATAACAAAACCAACAACGATATTTCCGCCGGTAACAAATTCCCCGAACGTCTGGATAACTTTTCCAGCTTCTGCTTTGGTCAGAATAACCCGAGTTGAGGCAATACTGAGAACCAGCCGGAACATGGTCCCGATAAGGATAATTGATGGAAAAGCCGCTAAATCAAGCGGTTTTTGTACATATAAAGATAGTGCGATTAATACAACACCGATAGTAATGTTAATAGAGATAAACAGGTCAATTAAAGTGGTAGGCAGCTCGATAATCAGGATTATGATAAGGCCCAGCACAAAGACCCCGAGAATCAGCTCGGTAAAGAATCCTGATTGTCCCTGTGATTGGGCTTGAGCCAATTTACTTCCTCCTATAATCCCGCTTCAAGGGCTTTTTGTAATATCTGGAGCTGGGTGGAAAACCTTGCGTCTACAATTCCATTTCGTGTCTCTACAATACAACTCCCCCAGTCCACATCTTCGTCGGGTATTACCATTATTTTTGTATTTTCATTATAAGGATAAACCTCGGGTAATTTTTCCCTTACCAACTCCGCATCATTCGGGTTGGTTTTTATCTTTATTTCGGTTTCATCCTTGCTAACAGACTGGATAACCTCTGAAACCACTCCAAGTATAACATTTTCATCAATTTCCAGTTCTTTTTTTACCATCTTTTCTGCTGCTTTTACTGCAAGCAGGGCGATATCCGGAACCGCATTCTGCATAACCCTTTCTTTTGCGGAAATAAATTCGTTTATGGCTGAATTAAGTTTCCGGATTTCTTCTTTTGAAATATCCACGCCATACTCAAATCCTTCTCTTGAAGCGGATTCCTTAATAGCATTAGCTTCTTCCTGCGCACGGGAAAGAAGGTTACGGTCATCAATCCGTCTGTAACCTCTGCGTCGGTCTCCTCTTCTTCTTTCCTGCCTTTCTTTTATCCTTGGGTAAGGAAAATTAGAAGATTCAGGAGTTTTTTCCACAGGTGCCGGTGAAGGTTTTTTTTCAGTCGAGAATTTCGCTTCCTTGTCCGGAGTTTTTGTTTTCTGTTTTTTCTTAATGATCATTTTTTATTGCCAATAAAGTTTAACTCTGCGCAACGAGTTTGTTCCTAAGGTGATTATATAATATTTTAACAATGTAGGGCGAAAGTTCAACATTAGCAGCTTTTGATTCGCTCTCAAAAAGGCAGTTGCTTAAAAATTTCTGAATTTTTGACCTTTCATATATCGTAAGATTTATTATATCTTCCTCTCCGTATTTTGCCTGAAGGTTTTTGAAGGATTTTACCAGATCATCTTTTCTGGGCTTTGTTATTAAGGAAATATTTTTCTTTAAATCTTTTACATATTTATTAATCATAGATCCGTCCACTTTTTGATCAAGGTCCTCTATTTGCAAACAGGACTGAATTTTCTGGCGTTCAGGCTCGTTCATTTTTTTCAGGATTTTTTCCACTTTTTGCTTTGGCATTTTCTTAAGAACCATTGCGATAGTTACATATTTTAAAGTCTGCGCCTCTGCTTCATTAGAAGAAACAGAACCTTCTTCTGCTTCCTGTGCCATTTTGTCCACATTGGACTGAGAAAGGACTTCTTCTTTTTTTTCTGCCGGGATCGCATTTGCTTCAACAAGCTGGTTAATGCATTCTTCATAAGCTGTTTTAACATTATGCTCAATAAAAGCCGCTGTTTTTGCATCTTCAAACTTTTCTATATTTGCATGCAATGCGGCTTTAAGCGCCGCAAAAGCTACCTGCTGAAGTATCTGGTCCCAATGTTGCTTGTCAATGCTTGCCCTGACTATGTCAATAGCTTTATGAAATGTCCATTCGCCTATAAATTGTACAATTATAACCGCCTGTTCATCGTTAAACTTTTCCTGGTATTGTTTTAACAGATGATCACCAGTGATTATACTAAATTCATAGACTTTTTTGGCAATATAATTTTTCTGTTCCTCATCAAATTCTTCAGGAACATATTGTGATGCCTGCTGAGCAAGGTTCTTGGCAAATTCTTCCGGGTTTAATTCATTTATCGGCAACTGATCGAATCCCCCTCTCTACCCTTCTTTAATTATAAATAAGAAATCGGATTAAATTTAGTAAAAACCCAAAATTTCACTTTTTTAGTGGAGATTAATTTTTGTAAATCATTTTGTCCAAAAGAAATAATTTTTTTCTTACTCGTTATTAGTGCTCTTAAGGGAGTAACAAAAAATTCTTACTTAAAATTTTCAAAATAATCCCCACCCACAACCGCCCTATAGGTGGCGCAGGCTACGCCTGCGCACTTGTTAAATATAGATTTTTTAAAATTTATCCGTTTTGTTCATTTTTGAATAAAATTTCTTATTTATCGTTTATTTTTTTGAACACTATAATAATAAAAAAATAAATTACATAAAAAAAATATTATCAGACTCAGGAATTATGAGTTGTTATTTTTTTAACCCTTAAAAGCCTTAATATTAGGGCTTTTAAGGGTTAACTAAAAGATTCCTGTAGTATTTTAACCTGAGCTTTCTATCCAGCTTTTAAGGGTGGTGGCAAGTTCTTCTTCGTCTACATCTTCTTCCATTTCAATTGTTTCCATGAGCTCCTGCTGTGCCTGAGGAATTGCCTGTTGTTGAGGCGCTATCTGAAGCTGACCTGATGTTATTTGCTGATACATCTGCTGCTGTGCCTGATGAAGCTGAAGCGATCTCTGGTTCGCCTCTTCAATAGCTTTTTCCTGCTTTTTGGTAAACTCCATTATAGAATCAATCTCTTTTTTATGCTTCTTCTCAGAATCTTTTGCCCTTCCTGAGATAAATACCAGTCCAATGAAAAGAATGGCTCCCAGCACTGCTGCAACTGTCCACCATGGATTGCCTGATTCTTCCGGCTGGGGAAGCTGAACAGGTCTTTCCTGTGTAAGATACGGCCTGATGTTATCTGAAAATGCGATCTGGACATTCTCCGGTCTGGCTTTAGGACTGGCTGCCCTGGCTATAAATTCTTTAAGTTCTTTTACTTCCAGCCCTGACGGAATTGAGCCCTTGCTTACGGTTACTGCAATGGATATTTCCTCAAGCACTCCGGGGCCTTTTAACTCAGAAACTCTTGTCTGGCCAACTTTATAATCATATTCTTCCGCCTGTCTTCTATAGTTACGGTTAGATTTTGATTCAGGATTGGTCATTTCTCCAGGCAGATATGAACTTACTGCTCCGCTAAGCTGGTTTTTATCTACTGAATTGTCGCCCAGATTTTCAGTAAATTTCTGTTTCGCACCTACACTGGAATTATCAGGATCAAAAAACAGCTGGTCTGTTTGTAAGGGTGTTTCCCTTAAGTACGTGCTTACGGTTACCACGTAATTACCTTTTCCGATTAATTTATCAAGCTGTGCCCTGATTTTTTTCTTCATATAAATATCTTTATCTTCAAGCAGTTTCATCATATCATCGCCAGCCGACATTATGCTTGAATATACGTTTCCGTTGGTGTCTGTTATTGAGATATTTTCCGCATCCAACCCTTCTATACTTCCCAGAAGAAGGTTTTTAATTGCCCGGATCATATTTCTGTCCAGTTTTTCTGCACTCGGCGGAAGCACAAGTTGAACCGTAGCTGTGGTTGGCTGCTTCATAGAAGTAAAAATAGTATCCTTAGGAATTGCCACAAACACAGAAGCGTCTTCTATGCCGGGAATTTTCTTGATAAACCTTGCGAGTTCACCGTTTACCGCTCTTGCAAGACGGATTCTCTTGTCTTCTCTGGAAGAAGTAAAATCGCCCTTATCAAAGATTTCCAGGCCAATATTTTTATCCATAATCCCGCTTTTAACGATGGTTATAATTGCATTATCCCGCTGCGTCATAGTAATATCGTCTTCTTCCGCCAGAATAAGGTCAATTTTTGTACCCTGCCTGTCCTGCCTTACAGTAATGCCTTCTCTGGCAAGCAATGCCTGAATTTCAAGCGCTTTACCTATATCATTTGTGTTTAGCAGGATTATATCTTTTTTTATCTTTTGAACTTTAGGCGCAGTAACCTTATCTTCGCTGGACTTGCTGCCCAAGCTAATAAAAAAGAACAGGCCAATAACAATCACTATCATTATAATTATAGCGATCAAGGCATTTCTGTTTTGTAAAACTGCGTTAGGATTCAATTTTGACCCTCTCCTTTGCGGTTATCATTCTTGCAGCGCATTAATCTAACTCTAAAATGACAGTAAACCTCTACATTATTCTACAACTGAATGGACATTACTTTCTCATACGCCTGTACTACTTTTGATGTCATCTGTGTTGAGACCTGAACACTTAAGCTAGCCTTGTTTATTGCGATCATAACATCATGAATATCAGCTCCGTTGCCAAGCATTGCATCTTCCATTATCTGGTCAGGAGCTTTCATAGTATGATTCACATTCTGCACAAGGTCAGTAAAAACCTGCTTGAACTTGGGGATTTCATTGGAAGTCCCGATATTATCCAGCCTCATGGAACCGGGCTTTTCCATCGTATTTAGCTGGGTTGCGCTTATATCGCCCTTGAGTCTAAGTTTTGGAATAAACTTATCGTTCATTTTATCTCCTTTTCCTTCTCTTCATCATGAAATTTTAATGATTTTTAAATATGAGTCTAAATTTACTGAAAAAAATTCCGCATACTAAAAATAATCAGATAATTTTATCCAATTGATTCTGTTTTTTGTGTAGTAATTTTTTTAACATTTTCCCTGTACCTCTCTCATTAAAGAGGTCGGAAAAAATTATAAGAATATTTAATAAAAAGAAAAAATTCATTCATATAGAGGGCATTAACTTTTGTAAATAAAATTACCAATAAAGTTAATTACTTTTTTTCAGGTGTATTAAATTGCCAATACACTTATATAAAAGCTCTGTCCGGCTGATTAATCTGCTAAACTGAATTCCTATAAGTATGTTTTGAATCTCCAGTAAAAGTTTTATTAAAAAGCCTCTATAAAATTGACATACTGTATTAAAATACGAATACAATATGTTTTCAGGTTAACCGGCTGCCGCTAACTTTCAGGAATTAATACTGATGCTGATAATTTGTTTAAATCCAAATATTTTTGGGCGGCTTTTTGAACATCTTCCGCTGTAATACTTTCTAAAACGTCCAGGTACTTTGCATGACAGGAAAGGTCTTCGTAAACTGTCATAAAATGCCCTATTATCTCGCCAATATCGGAAACGGTCTCTGAATCATCGGCAAAACTGGCTTTAATCCGTTTTTTAGCTTTTTTAAGCTCATATTCGCTAATTTTTTCCTCTGAAACTTTTTTGATTTCATTCTTTAACAGCTCAATGGCTTTATCTTTTTTATCGGGAATGAAGTTTCCCTGTACCAGGAAAATGTTTCCTTCCCTGAATTCATACTGGGCTGTTCCTGTAACGTTGAAAACCTGTTCTTTCTGCTTTTCTATGAGGTTCTGGTACATTCTTGAGCTTTTACCTTCACCCAGGACCACGCTAAGCACATCTAAACAAATGTTATCCCTGATTTCTCTTGGCTTTGGTCCGTGAAAACCGAACATGAGAAAGCCGGTATTAATTTCTTTTCTTTTATTTTCAGCATATCTGGGAGCTTTTTGCTCGGGCTCCTGCTCGTATTCAATTTTTCCTGACTTTCTGTTTTCCGGGAAAACAAAATTTTTCTGTACAAGTTCGATGATTTCCTCTGAATTTACGTCCCCTACTATGATGGTGAACATATTTTCCGGTGTGTACCAGCTTTTGTAGTAATTCATTATTGTTTCCTGCGGAACAGTTGCTATAGCTTCAGTTGTACCTATTACATCACGTTTATAAGGATGAACTTTGTACATCAGGCTGTTTAATTCGTCAAAAGTTTTTGTCCAGTGGTTATCATCCCGCATCCTTATTTCTTCTATAACAACAAACCGCTCTCTTTTTTCCTCAACTTCCGGATTTTCCGGATCAAATACAGGGCCTATTTCCTCTTCAGGCAGAAGTGGATTAAGCATCATATCAGAATGAAGCTCTAATGCTTCTTTTAAGTTTTCGTTTTTCTCGCCTTTCGGCAGGGTTACATAGTAGAAAGTATAGTCTTTCCATGTTGCAGCATTAACCACTGCGCCTTTTGATTCCAATACCCGGTCGAATTCACCGGATGGATATTTAGAAGTTCCTTTAAACATAAGGTGTTCGAGAAAATGAGATATTCCGGTAATTGAATCATCTTCATTTATAGAACCTGTTTTTATCCAGGTGCTTACATTGACCAGTTTGCCGGGTTTATGAGCAATTATCACGGTATGCTCATTATCAAATTTATATACTTCAACCGGTCTGTCTACATAAGGAAAACTCACGTCTTCCCTGTTTTTCACCTGGGGAATTTTTATATTCATCGTCAATACTTAACTCCGTTTCGTTATTATTTCATTAAAATTTTATGTTAATTAAATTATTTTACTTCAACCACGGCAAAAGTTACAAATTGTTTGAATTGATTATTAACTGAAGAAACCTGGACTACCGAAATCGAGACTAACTTGATATAAAGATTACTTTTTACCTATCAATTCAGGCAGGACTTTTCTTTTTAACCTTTCAATCCTTACCAAAACCCCTTCCCTCTGATAATTTCGGTTGAAAACATCTTTTTCAAGCCTGCAGGTTCTCTGATAGATTGATAATCCCTCAAAAGTTTCCCCATAAATTTTTAATTCCATAAGCTCAATTGTCTCATAAATAGACCTGTTAGCAGGATTATTATCCGAAGTCATTTTAATAACAGGCTTTGAGCAGCTAAATCCGACTTTTTCCGGCGATATCTTTTTAAGTAATTCCTCCGCTTTTTGTTTTTGTACCGATAAAACACTATATTTCAAGGATTTTCCCAAATCTTTTTTTGCCCTATATTCCTTTCCCCGATAATAAAAATCCGAGCCTCTTGAATAGTATATATCAGCAAGGATTTCTTTTGCGTCATTATTGTTTGGCTGCATTGAAATCACTTTTTCGCAGTATTTAATGGCAGGATCATAATTTTTTTCATTTAAACAGTCAAAAGAATAGTGCAGGTATGCGGTAATTGAATTTTCCAGATAAACTTTTATATTGCCTGCGTTATAGGCTTTTTCATAAAATTCGCCTGCTTTAAGAAAATCCTTATCCTTAAATGCTTCATGGGCAATTTTTGCGAATTTTTCCGCCCATTCCGGATTATACCCCTGTTTTGCCCGGACAGGACCGGAAATAAAAAAAATCAAAAATATCAGTAAAAAACTTAACCCCTTTAACTTCATAATTTGCCCCCCTCTCTTTGTATTAATTTTAGGTTATCGGAACATTAAATTAATCAGACAGGTTTCCACGCCTAACAACCCGGTTTTATTCATATTTGATACAAAGTACAATCAGGCTAATAAGGGATTGTAAAAGTGAGTTATGAAGAAAACAATTTTTGTTTATGCCAACCCGAATTTTGATACCCGATTTAAATGCGGTATCAGCAGGCTTTATCAAGTATTTACAAAACAGTACGGTTTTAAGCTGGAAATAGTTGATGAAGACTTCCTGAGGGAAAATGAACCTCATGAGGAAACCCCGGATATTCTGGTTATAGCCGGAGGGGACGGGACTATTCACCGGGTATTAAATCTTATACCTGATCACCTTTTTGAAAAATATATTTTTGGCATAATGCCCGGCGGAACCGCAAACGAATTTGCAAAATCACTGGGAATACCTATTATATTTGAAGAAGCAGCAAAAATTATTGGAAACCAAAGGAACATAATCAGGCAAAAAATAGGTATTGTTAACAAAAATAACCGTTTTGCCACAGGTTTTTTATATGGTATTGCCAGTTATGTTCTTCAGGAAACCCCTGAAAAATCCAAATTTTATTTTGGTGAATACGCATATCCCCTGCCGGGACTGCTGGCAATTTCCAATTACCAGGATTTCATCAGGAAATTTCAGCTTGATTCCCTAAAATTCCACACAGCATACCTATTGATAAATAATGCCAGTCTTGTCGGAAAAAATATTCCGGTTAACAATATCAATGCAGAAAATAAAAACCTGTTCTCGGTTTTATACTTGCATTCCCGGGTTACATTAGGGGATTTAACACGTTTAATGTTGAAAAACCGGGCCAGGCAGAATATTCTTGAAGACCCCGCCATTTTTTATAAACAGATGGAAAAAATCCAGCTGAAATTTGACGGGAAATTGAAATTTATGCTGGATGGCGAAGTTTATCACCACTCTTCTCCCATTGAATTTGAGCATTCAAATTATGAAATAAGAATAACTGTTTAAGATCCTTTTTCCTCAGGAATTATTATTCTGAATCTGTCGATTAAGGTTTTGAAGAGACCGGTAATAACTGAACCCTTCTGCTCTTTTTCCATTGCCCATTTCCAGCCTTCAGCAGTCTTTATCGCAGAGTAAGCAATGCCGGGAACAAGGTCTTTTATCTCATTCCTGCCGACTTTGACAGGTACGGGCTTATTCTTTTCCCCGAATATATTTACCAGCATTATTTCTTCTTTCCAGGGTTTTCTTCTGGTAACAACTTTTACCACCTGTCCATGCCATTTTACTTTAAAGCCAAGCTGTTTCCAGATTTCCGGCAGGTTGGGATTAAATGTCAGATGATTTTCTCCTGTCTCCATTCCTCCAAAGCCCATAACAATTGCCTGCCATGTAGCACCCAGAGAAGCTGCATGAATTCCGTTGGCTGCGTTACCCATTATATTATCAATATCCATACCGCCTGTATCAAGGTAATACTTATAAGCATCCTCCATAAGCCCAAGCCTTGCGGCCATAAGGCTATGTATTCCAGCACTAAGAGAACTTCCATGGCTGGTTCTTGGCTCGTATTCTTTATAGTTGGCTTTCTGGACTTCTTCAGAATATTTTTCCGGGAAAAGTGCCATTAGCATAATAACGTCAGGTTGTTTTAATATCTTGTAATTATTCTTGTCCGGATCAATTTCCTTGTTATTGCAGCTTTCCAGATGTAATACCTGATCGAATTTCTGGGCTTTTACTTGGCCGTATTTGTTTCTCAGGTAATCAAGGTCAAATTCCTTCAAGTTGTGGAAGCCTTTAAACTGTTCAAATACACCTGTTTCCTTATCCTGATTTATATATATCCTTTCTTTGATATCTATCCAGCTTTTTATTTCCTTATCTTCAAGGAACAGCTTTTCTTTAAGTTTTTTAAAATCCCTGCTGAATTTCTTTTCAAGATATTCCGCTGTTTTCAGCGCAATTTCCAGGTTATGCTGTATCATAAGATTGGTGTAAATATTATCATTTACGCCCTCTTTAAGACCGTTTACCGGGTTTATTTCCACTTCTTCATGATATTCATCCGGGCCTATTACATTTTTGGTATGAAGTTTGCCGTCATCTCCTTCTTCAAGGATACTGCCGGAGTACCTTGCGGTTTCAAAAATGATTTCTGCCCCGTATTTATAGAGAAATTCATCATCTCCTGTGGCTAGCCAGTATTTATAAGTGGCATAAGCTACATCCGGAGTTATGTGTTTTTCATTTGTGCCTGTAAAAATCCTTACTTTTTCCCCTTTATTGTTGGTAACAAACAAGGGGGTCCTTTCCAGTCCGGAAAAAGTGGATTCCCAGGCGAATCTTGCTCCTTTGTATTCTGTACTGTACTTTTCATTCTCAAGTCTTCTGTTTTTTCTTGCCCCTTCAAGAGTATTGTATCTATACATAAGCATTGTTCTTGCTGCTTCAGGATTTACATAGGTGAAGAAGGGCATATCAAAGATTTCATTATCCCAGAACACGTGCCCTGCGTAAGATGGCCCTGTGAGGGTCCTGGCAGTGATGGAGCTCATTTCTCCGTTGTTTTCTCCTGCCATAATCAGCCTGGCTATGGAATAGTTTGCGTATCTCCGGGCAACCCTGTCCCCGGCTATACATATTCCTGACTCTTCAAGCCTGCGCTCCATAGTTTTTTCGTGGTCTTTCAGGATTTTTTCATAAAAACTTAACTGTGCGTCTTGGAGTTTTTTATAGCTTTCTTCTGTTGGATTATTGGAATCTAAACTTGTGTTTATTGAAACAAGGCTGTTTAAACGGATTTCTTTTGCCCTTTCTGCCTGAATTTCATATTCTTCAAAAACATACTCATCATCACGCCCTGTATATCTTTGAGGAAGAATATCGGCCTGGCCTTCCAGCCGGATAAAATTTTTCCTGGTCATGGAAACTTTTCTGGTAAAGTTAATGTCCCCGTCTTTAAAAACTTTTTCAGGTAAGTTTACAGAAAAAGTTATGGCATCAGGGTGAACTTTTCTTTCAAAATCCGCATAGTCAACATTGACAACATTTCCATCAATACCAACTCTTATAGAAATCTGTGCGCTGTAGTTTTCCGGAATTATGGATATGCTTTGCCCGCCAAAATGTTTGTCTTTAAGGGAAGCAAATTTTTCTGTCTTTAAGCGGGTTATTCTCCCGTCAGCGTCTTTTACCTTGACCTCCCTGACTGAAACAGCTCGCTTGGTGTCAAAATATCTTTTTTGCTTGATAATTTCCTGAACAGTCAGATCCATAGGCTCATCTTCAATAAAAAGCTTTATCCTTGTCCAGTCAGGCATAACAGCCAACTTGTCCGTAATTAAATCATCATTAACCATGTAAATACCGGCTATATAGGTTGCTCCGGTGGAAATATCACAATAACATTCCTCAAGACAGCTTCTTGTCCCGAAATACCCGTTTTCTACAGATAAAATAGATGCCAGTGATGAAAAATGCTTGCTGTTTTCACTTACAGGAAGATAATCTGAGGTATCGTAAACCACAAAGTTCGGATCATTTTCTATATTGTTGAAATCCGGCAGGTTAAATAACCTTGATTGCAGGTATGACCCCTCATTTTTTTTGAAGTAGTATCCAAAAGGATTTTTAATTCTGTCTATCATGTCATTCTCCACGTTCAAAACGTTGAAAGAGTAATATATATATCGGCAATAATTAGATTTTTCTGAATATAAAAGAATAAATTTTGAAAAAAGAGTAATGTTTGTTCACTAAAATTTTAACCCTTCTTAATATAAAAAAACAAATTGTTTTTTTATTTCGATTAATTATTTAAATTACCTACTAACAGGCAATTTTGCTATAAATACAATGCCTTATCAGAATATTTCCCACACTATTAGAGAGGCGAGAGCTGAAATTTCAGCTCTCGCCTCAAAAAAAATTTATAAAATTATTTACAAATTATTAAACAGCTGTTTCCTGCAAATCCTGAAAAAGTGCTGTACTAAGGTATCTTTCCCCAAAGTCAGGGAGTATTGCCACGATTAATTTATCTTTATTTTCTTTTCTCCTTGCAACCTCAACAGCAGCATGCATTGCAGCACCGCATGAAATCCCGGACAGGAGTCCTTCTTTCCAGGCAAGCTGTTTCGCTGCTTCAATTGCTTCTCCGTCCCCTACCTGTATAATTTCGTCTATCAATTCGCTGTTCAATACATCCGGCACAAAACCCGCACCAATTCCCTGAATTTTATGCGGGTTAGGCTGACCCCCTGACAGAACTGCACTTTCAGCGGGTTCTACTGCTATAGCTTTAAATTCCGGTTTTCTCTGTTTTAAAACTTCAGCAACACCGGTAAGAGTTCCGCCTGTGCCTACTCCGAATACAATTATATCAACATTTCCATCGGTATCTTTCCAGATTTCCTCAGCTGTTGTTTTTCTATGGATTTCCGGATTGGATTGATTGGAGAATTGCAAGAGGATATAGGAATTTTCTATCTCCTGTGCAAGGGTTCTTGCCCGGTCAATAGCTCCCTTCATTCCCAGGTTCCCGGGTGTAAGAACTACTTCTGCTCCGTATGCTTTTAAAAGCATTCTTCTTTCTATGCTCATGGTTTCTGGCATGGTAAGAATAAGCCTGTAGCCTTTTACAGCGGCAACAAATGCCAGACCAATTCCTGTATTGCCGCTGGTTGGTTCAATAAGGGTTGTCTTGCCCGGAGTAATTTTACCTTCCTGCTCTGCATCATCTATCATACTCAGGGCAATCCTGTCTTTTACCGAGTTAGCCGGATTAAAACTTTCCAGCTTTGCGGCTATCTTTGCATAACAGCCTTCAGCCATTCTGTTTATGTATACCAATGGGGTATTACCTATTAATTCTGTTATATTTTGCGCTATTTTCATAATTTCAAATCCTCATATTCCTCAGTTATAAGATATCAGGAATATTTTCTACTGTTAACCCATTATTATTTTTATGCCTTTATGGTAATTTAAATTTCTCAAAAATATTTTTAAAAATAATTCGTAATTGAGGCTAGTTAGTTATAAAATAAAAGCTAGCTCGATTAAGTAGGGTCAAAATGATAAGGGAATTTATACACAGCTCAATAGATTTTTTCAGTGAACTGGGACTTACGGGATTAGGGCTGCTTGCTTTTGCGGAATCCAGCTTTTTCCCCATACCTCCTGATATTTTGCTTATAGCCATGAGCCTTAACACCCCGGAAAGAGCATTATTATTTGCTCTGGTATGCACCGCATTTTCTACCCTTGGTGGTGGGCTGGGGTATGCGATCGGAAAATTCGGCGGCAGGCCCATTTTTTATAAATTATTCAGTAAAAAAGCCCACTATCTGGAAAAAGTAGAAAATTTATATATAAAATACGGCCTGTGGGCAGTATTTATTGCTGCGTTTACGCCTATTCCATACAAGGTATTCACTATAGCAAGCGGAATTTTTACCTTTAATTTCCCAACCTTCCTTCTGGCAAGCTTTATAGGCAGGGGGACAAGATTTTTCATCATCGGTTTTTCCCTGATGTTTTTCGGCGATGCGATCAAAGCCTATCTTGAGCTGATAATACTGGCTGTGGTTGTTTTGCTGATCGTCTTTTTCTTCTGGGGCAACCACTGGAGAAAAAAGAACATGACCAAAAGCTTAGAATAACTTTTATTAGTGTTTTTATAAATTTTATCTTTTATACATTCCGATTAATTCGGCCTCATCGACTATACTGCCCTGCATTGCTGATTTAAGCTCCGCTTTGGTTGCGCCAGCCTGCAGGTCAAGATACTTATCAACACCGTATGCCTTAAACCGATATCTGTGTGGGTGCCCTGACGGTGGGCATGGGCCGCCATAGCCTATTTTTCCGAAGTCATTTTTGCCCTGCAGCGTGCCATCAGTAAGTTTTTCTTCTTTGGGGAAGTTTTCTTCTATTTCGAATTTATGAGCAGGCATATTGTATACAACCCAGTGGACAAAGGTTCCGCCGGGAGCATCCGGGTCATCAACTATTAATGCAAAGGTTTTTGCCCTATCTGATACCCTTAAAAACTTTAGCCCCGGGGATATATTTTCCCCGTCGCAGGTATATTTTGTGGGTATTATTTCATTCTGATTAAAATTATTGCTTACTACTTCCATAATAATCCTCCTTTACTTCTGTATTTTCGGGCAAAAATACGCTGTTCTGCCTGAAATTTTTATGGTTTCCATCTTGCCATCCCCGTTTGGGCACTGCATATCTGTCCCCCGGTGGGGAAGCATATAAGAATCCGGCATCCGCTCCGGATGGGCTTCGTTTTCTATCGCAACTTTCATCACTTCCTGTAATTTTTTATATAAAGTCTTAATATCATTCTCTTTCAACTCATTACAGTTTTTCTTTGGGTGAATTCCTGTCTGAAAAAGTATTTCATCAGAATAAATATTGCCTATCCCTGCAATATGCTTTTGGTTCATAAGAAAACTCTTAACAAAACCCCGTTGTTTCTGAATATCATCCCTAAATTCCTCGTATTTAAGCTCTTTAACATCCGGCCCCAGATTTTTTTCCTTTTTCAGATTTTCAAGAGAGTCAGTTTCACCAACATGTCCGAGCATCCTCTGGCTGATATACGCAAGGTGCTTATCGTTTTCAAAGTTAAACAAAACCCTGGTATGTTTGGAATTTCCCTGTGAATCGCCAAAATATTCAAGATCACCGCTCATGCCAAAGTGCATTACAAGAATTTTATCATCATCTGTTTTTGCCAACAGATACTTACCGTAACGTGTTGCGGAAACAAATTTCCTGTTTTTTAGCCATTTCTTTAGCTGGCTGGATGAAATTCCATCCAGGACTTTGGTAGTCTTTACATCTACACTTTTTATCTTCTGGTTTAATGCGTGTTCATTGAAATATTTTATAAATATTTCTACATCAGGTGCTTCCGGCATATTCTTTCTCCTTTATTTTTTTAATAATTTCTTTAATTCCTGTTCATTCAGTACCTTTACTTTATTTTTTTTAGCCTCATCAAGCTTGCTATCCTGGTTTTTGCCTTTGAGTTTACGGGGAAATGCGGGGATTAGTTTAAGATTATGCGTGATATCTTCTCCTTTACCCCCGTCGCCCCGGATAGAACCCTGCTTAAACCTGCTGTTTTCATAATAAACTCTACAGAAACACCATCGAATTTAGGTTCCAGAATAAATTCCAATTTGGAATCTTTTGTTTTCCTGTGAACCCTGTCAAAAAAGTCGTTTAGTTCATCTTCTTCCATCACAGCGTTTAAGCTAAACATCGGGGCGGAATGCTTAACTTTTTCCTGGTACTGAAGGCGTTTGAACAGTTTATCATACGTTTTGTCGCTGATTACCGGAGCGTTTTTTGCATAGTATTTTTTGTTATGAAACTCAATACCTTCTCCAAGCTCATCGATCTGCTGTTTTACCTCATCTTTGCCCGGTTTGTCTATATCTTTAAAGTCAGTTTTCGGATTATACTTATAGTACATACCTGTTACCTCTTGAGTAATTCCTTTAAATTCTTTAGGTTTCTGGTATTTATAACATCATCAGCCTCGATCCAGCCTCTTCTTGCCTGGCCTATGCCGTATCGGATGTTCTCATAGCTGTTAATACTGTGAGCATCAGTAGAAATTGCGATCTTAATCCCCATATCCTTTGCTATTTTCAAATAAATATCATTGAGATCAAGTCTTGCAGGGTGGGAATTTAATTCCAGAAAGCAGCCTCTTTCCTTTGCTTTTTTCATTATCCGTTCCATATCAATGTCATAAGGCGGTCTTTCATTGATCATCCTGCCTGTGGGATGGCCGAGGATATGAAAATTTTCGTTATCCATTGCCCTGAGAATCCGCTCGGTCTGCTTTTTCCTGTCCAGCCGGAATTTTGAATGGACAGAGCAGACTACAATATCCAACTCTTTAAGGATATCGTCTGTCAAATCCAGAGAACCGTCTTCCAGTATATCAACCTCGATTCCCTTTAATACCGTGAAATTCTCCAGTTTTTCGTTGAATTTATCAATCTTTTTAATATGTTCTGCCAGTTCTTTTTCGTTTAATCCGCCGGTTACAGAAACATGCCTGGAGTGCTCGGTGTTGGCTATGTATTCATATCCCATTTTCTGCGCAGCTTTTACCATCTCTTCAAGGGTATTTCTGCCATCAGTAACCTTGGTATGCGTGTGCAGATCGCCTTTTATATTATCTCGAATAATTAACTCCGGCAGTCTGCCTTCCTGCGCAGCCTCAATTTCGCCCCGATTCTCCCGCAGAGCAGGGTCTATATATTTTAAGCCGAGTTTTTCGTAAATTTCTTCTTCTGTTTCGCCTGCTATAAGTTTATCGTCCTCATAAACACCGTATTCATTGATTTTCCAGCCCCGCTTGATCGCCATATCCCGTATGGCAATATTATGGGCTTTTGAGCCCGTAAAATAAAGCATGGCAGCACCGTAACTCTCCTGCGGAATCACCCGCAAATCCACCTGAATACCTGATTTTAAAAGTACCGTGGATTTGGTTTTACCTTTTGCAACTACTTCCCCGATGTCTTCGTAGTCAGTGAACCGGTCAATGACTTCCTTACCTTCATTACAAGTTACAAGGATGTCTATATCCCCAATAGTTTCCAGCCTACGGCGGTAGCTTCCCGCAACTTCAATGTTCCGGATGTTTTTATCCTTTTTTAAGTATTCAATCAGCGGGACAGCGTACTGATCCGCAATTGCAATCTTATGCCGCCTGCTTTCCTTTTTAAACCTTTTTATACCCTCAAGTATGTTTTCCTCGGTCTTTGCCCCAAAACCTTCAATTTTACGGATTTTATGCTCTTCTGCGGCTTTTTTTAACTCATCAATATTCTTAACATCAAGCTCATTGTATATAGCCTTGACTTTTTTTGCACCAAGCCCTGATATATCCATAATTTTGGTTAATTCAGGCGGTATCTCCTCTTCAAGTTCCTTTAACAGCTCAAGTTCGCCGGTATTTACTATGTGTTTTATCTTCCCTGCAAGATCTTTTCCTATACCGGACAATTGCGTTAAGTCCTCGTCATTTTCTATCATGTCAGCAACATTGCGGGATAAGTTCCTGATTATCTGAGCTGCACTGCGATAAGCCCTGATCCTGTATTGGTTTTCACCATTGATTTCCAGTAAATCAGCGGTTTTATCGAATATTTGCGCTATATCATTATTCTTAACCGGCATTTTCTATTAATCCTCTTAATTCTTTTGCGTTTTTGACCGCCAAACCTTCCTCATCGTTGTTAAAATAGCAGTAAACATCTTTTCCCTGGTCCCGGTATTCTTTTATATTTCGGGCGAATTCCTTTAGCCGGTCCTCGCTGTAACCGCCTGAACCAAGACTATTTGAGCCATGAAACCTGATATAAATAAAATCAGCGGTTACTTCTTTTGGCGATTCGTCTTCGCCCATATAATAAATGCAAAAAGCTATGTTATTATCCTTTAAAAAGTTGTATGTCAATTCATTAAACCAGTTAGGATCACGAAATTCAAAGGTATATTTATAGTGCTTGGGAAGAGTGTTGATAAAATTTCCCAGCCGTTCGGGATTAAAACTCCAGCGGGGCGAAAATTGAAACAGTATAGGCCCGGTTTTGTCCTTAAAGCACTGAATCCTCTCAAAAAAGTTGACTATGGATTCCTCGGGGTCCTTGAGCTTTTTCATATGCGTAATATACCTGCTGGCTTTTATAGAAAACCTGAAATTATCCGACACTGTGTCTGTCCAGGTTTTGATGGTCTTTTGCTGAGGAAGGTGGTAAAAAGTATTATTTACCTCAACTGTATGAAAAATATTGGAATAATACTTTAAAAAGTCCTTTTCCTTCATATCATCCGGGTAAAAATTCCCGTACCAGTGCTTGTAATTCCATCCTGATGTGCCTATATTTACCGTGTTTTTACTCATTTTGCGCCCTCTTTTTGTTTATGCCGGGTATAAAATTTTTTTCATAATTCACCATAATACTTTTTTTTTCATCAGTAAGAAGGATTAAGGAAATCTTTAGATTATGGCGGAAAAAAGTCCGGTAATGGCGGAAAAAGATAGTTCAATATTCAGGCGGAAAAATTTAATATAGTTCACACTGAACCTAAAAATGTTCAGGTCAAATAGTTATACTTAAATTAGTTAGTTTTCTTAAAATCGGGCATGAATGAGCCTATGCTCCCGCTTTAGCCGGGTAAAGCCCTGCTTTAAGAAAACGTCGTTTTCTGCTCACGCATACCGATTTATGTTAATTTCTTTCATTTTAAGATTATTTATTGAAATTGGTATTAACAGGATGTTGAAAAACCTGCTATTAAAACAGGACTTTTTGATTTTTTAGAAATTAATACTCTTATTTTATGAATTTATGTCCGATTTTTAATGATTTTAAGTGCTAATTTTGTCTTATTGAGGAAACTTCGTCTACGCTTGAAGAGTCCTCATCCATGGTCAGGCAGAATACAGAAAATACAAAGCAGGCAGCAGTTCTGGCGAAACAGGCAAAGGAATCCGCAGGTAAGAGTAACAATGAAATGCAGAATATGATGGGATCAATGGAAGACCTTAAAAAGTCCAGCGGTGATATTGCCAAGATTATTAAGGTTATTGACGAGATAGCATTCCAGACAAATATACTTGCCCTTAATGCTGCAGTAGAAGCTGCCAGAGCAGGCGAAGCAGGTCAGGGGTTCGCAGTAGTAGCGGAAGAAGTTCGCAATCTGGCACAAAGAAGTGCTCAGGCTGCAAAAGATACCGCAGAAATTATTGAAAACAACATAGAGCTATCTGAAAAAGGTGTTGATATCTCTAAAGTAGTAAACGAATCACTGTCAGAGATAAACACTCATGCCCAGAAAGTAAGCGACCTTCTCGAAGAAATTTCCGCAGCAAGCCAGGAGCAGGCGCAGGGTATAGAGCAGATCAACAGGGCAATCTCCCAGATGGAGCAGGTTGTACAGACCAACGCATCTACAGCTGAAGAAAGTGCTTCAGCCTCAGAAGAGCTTTCTTCACAGGCACAGAATATGAAAGAAATAGTAAGCGCCCTTTGTGATGCAATTATTGGTGATCAAGGATGCGTTAAGTACGAAACAGGCAATAAACAAATATCAACACAGGCCCCGGCTTATAATGCAAACAGGCAAATAACTTCAAATCAGTCCACCCAGGGAAAGAAAGGCGGAAAAAACACAAAAATAGTTAATCCGGAAGATGTAATTCCTCTTGAGGATGATCTTTCCGATTTTTAAAACATAAAAAATCTTATTACCGGCGGAACTATGAACCTTCATAGTTCCGCTTTTTTAGAAAAATATAATCTGATCTAATACCGGACTAATTTCTAAAGAGGACTAATCGTAGTTCTTTTACTGTTTTTGCTCATAGATTGCTATCCATTCTCTGGTAATGGCATCAAGATTTCTATCTATGAAGTTGGGTTCAGGAAGATTGCTCATAAAATTTCATTTATTAAGTTATGTAAAATCGGATTTTTCCATACTGTTCGTGGGTTTTAGTGCTAGTTAGTTAGTTAGTTAGTTAGGGCAATTTTTCGATGCTTTTATGTTTTTTATTGATGTAAGTAAGTTAGGTAATTTAAATTGAGTTAAAACTCAGGAAGGAAGCTGAAAATGGCAGTTGAGAAAATGGTAAAAAACAAATTGAATCAAAGCACTAGAATTCCTCCAAAACAGCAAGAAAAAATTAGAAGGATTTGTGAAGAAGTACAAGCAGGGGTTAAAGATGTTGCAAAAAAAGTAGATATATCAAACTTAGCCCCACTTCGTGATGACGCTTTTATAAAAATTAGCAAGTAATAAATACTAAATAGTTTTTGTTTTATAAGGGTTGCCCTGCTTTAAGAAAACTAACTCATTAGGTATAAGCAAGCAGCTGTTCTTTCTCTTGCCCTGTCTTGATTGTCAGGCTTTTGCAAGCACCGGTCTATAAAAGATCTAAACCTATTGTCAAAACTAGCCCGGTCCTCTCCTCCGAGACTATACATTTCTTTGCGGGCTTCTTCCAGGCTCCATTTCTCGTTTTGGATTCTGTGTAATGCAATTAAAAGACCTGTTCTTCCGCCGCCTCTGCGGCATTGTACGTAAAACTTCCCCTCTTCGGGTTTGCCCAAAAGTTTTATAGCTTCTTGAACCTGTTCTGTATTGTCCGGATTTATTCGGATAATTTTATTTTCTTTTTCCCACGGAAATTTTCTCAGGAATTGTTTTTCCTGCTCCTCTTTCAGTCCATCCATAGAAATAATGGTTTTTACACCTATTCTCTTAATAAATCTAACTTTTTCCGGCTCTAATAAATCCCCTCCCCGGTAAATATAATCATTAACCTGAATAAATTTATCAGGCTTGATTACTCTGGGGTTGCCTCTATTCAGTGTGCAGGAAATAGTATTGAAATTTCCAAAAGCAGGTTTGCAGAAAAAGTTTTGGTTTAACATAACAGTCAGAAAAGATTTTTTTACTTATAAATGGTATAAAAATCATAAAATAAAAAGTTGACTGTTATGGTTTTACAATTGAGGACTAATTTCTTTGATGAACTTATCCTGAAATTCCTGCCTGTAAAGAAATCCCATATGTGAGCCGTTGCTGAATATGGTGATTTTTCCTTTAGCAGTATTTTTTAGCCACTGTACATGTTCCGGGGATAACAGGTAATCATCTTTTGAGGCAAAAACATGAATATTCGGACTACTTTTCAGGAAATCCTCCAGCTCATACAGGTTCACTGCATAATCCAGGCTGTCTATGTTTTTGCCGGGGTCAGCCAAAAAATATTTATTCAAATAATCATTAAAATCCATTTTAAAAATTTCATCATAAAGCTCGTCTTTATCAAGTCCTGAGTCCTTTTCAAGAGTAATAATTAAATCAGAGAGCTTTTGTTTGGCGATAAAACTTACCACAAGCTTTGCTTCGCTTTCGTTAAACGGCATTATAATATTTTCGTGGCAATCATATTTCTTTCCGCAGGCATCCCTGATTTTTGAGGCAGCAAGAGCGGTTTTAAGCTTTAATGTTTCACTGTCAGTGTCTTTCCAACTTGCGATAAAGCTGTCAATAGTGTTGACTGCATATAAGATATCTACAGGTGGGCTTATGCAGATATAGCGGGAAATTCCCAAAAGGTTTTCTGTTTCTTCCTGCGAAGCCATGAAAAGGGTATGCATAGCTCCGAGAGAAGTTCCTACCACTATTTTTTCCCTGAATTCGCAGTCATGTTTATCAATTATTCTGTCCAGAATCTTTGCGGTAGTAAACCGTAAATGCATTGCATCAGAAGAAGTTATTCCGGGTTTGTATGAGCCGGGCATGCTCCGGACAAATTTCCAGTCAAACACATTACTCATAAGCAATATAGAATATCCCTGCTCGTAAATTATTTTTGCAAGGGCAGTAGCCTGCGCTGACTGGACGTTTTCACCGATAGACGGATATATTATAGCTATAGGAGAATTTTCGTTGTCTTGCATGATATACCTGTATTTATATTTGGGAGCGGTTTCTGAAATTCTTACCGAATCGCTTTTAAACCTGTTTTTAAAACTTTTGTTCCACAGGGAAATATCCAGCCACATGGACTCTTCTTCCGGCTGTCTGTCAAATACGGCAGTACGCATTGCATCAACCACGGAACCCTGAGACTCAAAGTTCTTGAATCGAACATTACTTATCGGGCAATCCTTGTCTATAGTACAGGGTTTAGTTTCTTCTTCTGAAACAGGGTTTATAAGCTTATCTTTTTTCTCAAACACTTCTTTGCGATCAAGGTCTTGTTCATAAAAATATGTACTCAAACCGTAGAACTGTTTTGTGATTTCGTAAGGATCAGCATAAGTGTCATTTATATAATCTATTCCTTTTTGGAATTCAGTTGATTTGTTAAGGACCCGGGCACCTTTGATGCTAAAAACAACCACAGGATAAGGGAAATAAGTTTCCGGGTTCAGAGGGGTTTCAAGAATTGTCCCGATCCCGTTCCTGACGTTAGTTGGCCCTACAAAAGGTAAATACAGGTAATACCCCCGGCCTATGCCCCATTTTTCAAACGCCTGCGCAATATTTTCCTTGCGAGGTTCAACGTTGAACCAGCTTTCGGCCGGGTCATACATTCCGCCAAGTCCGAGGGTGGTATTGGTTACAAATCGGACAGTCTCTGTTCCTGTGCATTTTACGTCCGCCTGAAAAAGACATCCGGTCAGTCTTTTGGGATATGCAAGGTTTTCAAAAACAGTATCTATTCGCTCAATGCCGTATTTGGGCATGATTGACGCCCAGGTTGCATTTACGGGATAGACAATATAATTATTAAGGAACATGTTCATGCCAAACATCATTCTGTTAAAGCTTTCCAGCCTGTCTTCACCCACATATTCCTTACTATAATCAGGTGATTTGTTTTTTAATCCGTCTTTTTTTTCTGCTTGTACAGAAACGCCTGAAAATCCGATTAAAATTACGAGTCCAATGGTTACAACCAACCGATGTGTTTTCTCCATTCCCTGAAAAACTCCCTTAAAAACTTCTTTACTATTTGATTACACTCCGAAAATATTAGTTAAATATTTAATTCTTTAAGAATTTTAAAAATTCTATATAAAATTTTTATCGACACCTGAGTAAAAAATATTCAGCATTTTTATAGAATTGTAAAAATTAATTTTCATAAAATTTTTTATCGAAAAATTCCGGCTGTTGGTTTAGAATACAAGGGTTATGGAAAATACTTACCGCTTAATTGATACGCATGCGCACCTGGATTTTGAGAATTACAGGGAAAACCTGGATGAAATAATCGGTGATGCTCTTGATGCCGGGGTGGAGAAGATAATTATTCCCGGCGTTACCCTTCAGGACTCGCCAAATATAATAGAAATCATTGACAGATACGATAATATTTTTGGTGCGGTTTCAATACACCCTTCCGAAGCTAATAACTGGAAGGATGGGGACTATGAACAGTTAAAAAAATACGCCCGGCACGAAAGTATAGTTGCCATAGGCGAAGCAGGGCTGGATTACTACTGGGATAAGAGTTTTGTAGAAAAACAAAAACACGTTTTCCGGGAACACCTCAGGCTGGCAGACGAGCTTACCCTGCCGGTGATAGTGCATAACCGGGACGCACATGCTGATACGCTTGAGCTTATAAAGGAATTCCCGCAGGTAAAAGGAGTTATGCACTGCTTTTCAGGCAGCGCTGAATTTGCGCTGGAGTGCGTGGAGGCAGGGTATTATATAGCGCTTGGGGGTCCGGTTACTTTTAAGAACGCTAAAAAACCCAAGGAAGTTGCGGAAAAAGTTCCGCTGGAAAAGCTTCTTGTGGAGACAGATTCGCCGTTTCTTGCGCCGCACCCATTCCGGGGCAAGCAAAATGAACCGGCTAAAATTAAACTGGTTGCAGAGGCTATTGCGGAGATAAAGGGGATAAGTTTTGAGGAAGCAGCAAATATAACTTCTCAAAACGCAGAAGAACTTTTTAAAATATAAGGGAGCAACAAAAAATTCTTATACTAAAACGAGTTTATTTTTAAGAAAACTAATTTTAGGTATATGTTTGCGGAATCACCAGCTTGAACTCTGTTCCCTTACAGACCTCGCTTTTGACTTCTATCCTGCCTTTATGAACTTCTGCTATCTTTTCTGTTATAGAAAGCCCCAGTCCTGTCCCTCCGGTTTCTCTGCTTCTTGACCAGTCAGCACGGTAGAAACGTTTGAAAATATTTTTTAAATCCCTTTCAGAAATACCGGGCCCATAGTCTTGTACGGCTATTTGAACTTCATTTCCTGCTTGTTCAGCTTTAATTATAACTTTTGTATTTTCATCACTGTACTGAACCGCATTTTTAACAAGGTTTAAAACCGCCTGTTCAAGAAGGACTTCATTTCCTGTTAAATATAATGAATTTTCACAGCTGGTCTTAAATTTTATGTCTTTATTGTCTGCAATGCTTTTTAAAGCATCTACAACATTCTCTATTAATTTTTTAACATTAGTTTTTTCAGACAAGTTTATATTTTCAATATTTTCACTTTCCACTCTGGAAAGAACTATCATATTTTCAATAATATTAGTTATTCTTATTGTATTGTTTTTAATAGTACCAAGATATTTCTCTACGGTTTCAGCGTTGTATTCCTGTCTGTTAAGCAGGTTGTTTGCATAGGCGTCTATAATCGCAACCGGTGTCTTTAATTCATGAGAAACATCCGCCATAAACCTTGTTTTGGTATAAAGACCGGAATCCCTTATTGCTATTGCAACGTTATCCGCTATTTTTTCTAAAAGATTTAAATCTTCTTTTTCCCATAGTTTTTTTTCTTGCGCAAAAAGGCAAATATTTCCCATCTTATCATTTTTCAGCTTGACTGGAACCAATACCACCTGTTTTGCTTTTAAGTTAAAGCAATCTTTCCGTGAAAGGTCTTTGATTAATATTTGTATGTTTGTCTTGTTATTTTTACACAGTTTTTCCTCTATAAAATTTTCATTTTCTTTTTCACTGTTGGGATTAAGGTCTATGCCATACAGAGTTTTGCACTTATCTATCAAATGGTTGCATACTATTACTTTTTCAATTTTATAAAATTCTTTGACTTTTCTTAAAATTAAAGTTGTGATTTCCTGAACATCCAGCGAGCTCTTAACTGTTGAAATAATTTCCGAAAGAAATCTTTCCCTGTCATTATTTCTTTTCAGTTTTTCATAGAGTCTGGTTTTATGAATCGCTATTCCTGCCTGGCCTGCAACCATTCTTACAAGCTCTGTTTCATTTTCTTCGATTATCTTTTTATGTTTTGTATAGTTTATTGAGAGTATTCCTATCAGCTGATTCAGGTAAAAAACGGGGATAACCAGACAGGACTTAATATTATAATCCTTAATAAATTTTTCGACTTTTGTTCCGTATAGATTATATTTTTTCTTAAAATTCTCTACATCGGAATATACAACTTCTTTCCCGTCTTTTCTGAAAAAATCCCCCCAGCCATAACTTTCTATACTCATTCCAACAGGGCTTTTTACCTTATTTGAGGATAAATATACAGAATATTTATCAACAGGGACAAACTTATTTGTTTCCGGATCTGTAATATAAAGGACATTTAAATCCCCTCCCAGTACTTTTCCAAGTCTGGTTACAAGGTTTTTTCTTATTTCCTTAAAATCCAGCGTACTGCTTATTATACTTATTATTTCCCTTAAAGCCTTTTCCCTGTCAGCCCGCATTTTTGCCTGTTCATAGAGCTGTATATGATTTATAGAGTTTGCCGCCTGTTCTGCTATGGTTTTTATAAGGTCAATATCCTCGTTGGAAAGGATTACAGGTTCTTTTACATAATGCAAAATAAGGTAAAAAATATTGTTTTCCCTGTCTTTTACAGAAAACGGGTAATCAGATTTTATATCAAGATTTTTAAAAAAACACTCTAAATCACTACCCTCAAGATTATGTTTTTTTATGTATTCATCCGTATTTTTTATAGTAAAAGGCTGTTTATTTTTCTTGGCTTTTTCAAGAAAAAAAATTTGAACTTCTTTGGTTGTTTTTACTTCATTAATACTTTTAATGTCCGGTGAACTTCTATACTCTATGTCTGTATTTAAATATTCTTTTTTAAACGGGTCATAGATCCTGAAATAACACCTGTCAGAGTTAAATGCTTTTCCAATCGCATTTACCATTTTCATCTGGACTTCCCTGATATCGCCTGAAGAAACCAGAGCATCCAGAGCATTTTTAAGTAAATTTTCCCTCTCTTTTATTTTGCTTTTGAGTTTTTCTACAGGCATTTACTCATTTTCATTTTCTTTCGAAGTTTTACCTATTAGATATGCTGATATTATTGCGGTAATAGGCACGCATAGCACAATCCCTATGCTTCCTGTTACAGCGGCAGTAATTTCAGTAGCTATTGAGTTCAGGTTAATGAGTTTTAAAAGCGGTGCATTGGCTGCTAAGAGCACAAGCGTAAATGCTCCTCCGATATAGGCCAGTATCAGGGTATTTGCCATAGTGCCCATAATATCCCTGCCTACATTCATACCGGATTTTATCAGGTCAACCGGCTTCAAGTCAGGATTAACACTTTTGAACTCAGAAATACTGCTGGCAATGGACATTCCGACATCCATAACCGCACCCAGCGCCCCGATTATAACCGCAGCAGCAAGGATTCCGGGAAAATTCAAATCAGGCCGCGCCATCCATAACATAGCAGATTCCTGGTCATGGAACCCTGTTAAAGGCGCATAATGTATCATCAGCAGGGATACAAATCCGGCAAGGGTTACGCTAATGATAGTTCCAAGACTTGCGGAAGCGCTTTTTAGGTTTATTCCGCCCACCGCCGCCATGGTCAGCATTGTAGCAATAAGAGCAACCACTACAGCAGAGGGTATGGGGGGGTAGTTATTTAGAATTGCGGGTACCAGTATAAAAAATACCAGTACAGCGGTTACGCAAAGGGAAACAATTGCCTGGATCCCTTTCCTGCCTCCTACTATAAGCAACAGGGCCAAAAATAAGCCCACTATAATCATTAATATCGGGTATCTTTCTATATCAGTCACATAAAAAAGAGGTTCATTGTCAGTTTTTTCAATATTCAGCAACACTCTCTGGCCGGGTTTTAAATGTATATCATAAACCGGGTTGGAGGTCAGGTGGTTTTCTATCTTAACGATTTTTCCTTCATATTCCCCGTTTAATACCTGGACATTGGCGGTCTGGGTTATCTGTTCCGACTGGAAAGAAGCTGCAAGCTCCTCATTATTAGTTTCTTTTGTTATTTCCAGTACTTTCCCGCTGGCATAGGAAATATCAGGCTCCACGTATAATTCTGGTGCCATTTCAGCCAGTGCCGGAAATTTCAGGGCAATTGCCATTACGAAAACTATTACTATTGCGATTATTTTAGAAAATTTCATTTTTTACCACCTGTTAATCTGCTAAAAAACTTTGTTGAGCCGAGGGCGGCTTATAACCAAGATGCTTGTAAGCCACCACAGAAGCTTTCCTGCCCCGGGGGGTTCTGGAAATAAACCCTGCTTGCAGTAGATAGGGCTCATAAACATCTTCTATGGTCTTAATGTCTTCACCAAGTGCTGCTGCGAGCGTTTCAATACCTACCGGGCCACCTTCATGCTTTTCTATAAGAAGTTTTAAAAGATCCCTGTCAGCTGTATCCAGTCCATACCTATCAATATTCAATAATTCAAGAGATTTTTCCGCTGTTTTCCTGTTGATTTCACCATCTGACTTGACTATTGCATAATCACGGATTCTTTTAAGCAATCGGTTGGCAATCCTTGGGGTGCCTCTTGACCTGCGGGCAATTAATTCCGCACCTTCCTCGTTAATTTTTGCGTTAATTATATTGGCTGTCCTTCTGATAATTTGTTTTAATTCCTGTTCGGTATAGAATTCCAGCTTATGAATAATCCCAAATCTATCTCTTAGAGGGCCTGATAATGATCCGGCCTTTGTGGTTGCGCCTATAAGAGTAAATCTGGCAATCGGTATACGCAGAATCTTGGTTTTTTCTCCGGAACCTATGGTGCGATCTATGGAAAAGTCCTCCATTGCCGGGTACAGGATTTCTTCAGCAACTTTGTTTAGCCGGTGAATTTCGTCTATAAACAGGAAATCATTGTTTTTAAGGTTCATCAGGATACCAATCATATCCCGTGGTTTTTCCAGTGCCGGAGCGGAGGTTGTTTTGATTTTGGAACCCATTTCATTTGCGATTACTGATGAAAGCGTAGTTTTACCCAGTCCCGGAGGCCCGTAAAACAGCAAGTGATCAAGTGGTTCACTTCTTTGTTTGGCTGCTTCTATAGATATTTTAAGAGTTTCTTTAAGCTGAGACTGTCCCAGATACTCGTCAAAAGTCTGCGGCCTTATGCTGGTTTCAAAATTATTGTCATATTCATTTTCCTGAGGGGATATGTTTTCCCTCTCTTTTTCCGGCTTATATTTTTCCCTGTCTGATATTATCGCCAATTTACTTACCCTGATATTCCTACCCGATTAAATTATATTATAGCAAAGCCAACAATATAGTTCTGAATTTATTTTATTATTTTTTATTGAATTCAAGGCAGGAACCCCACCTTGAATTCAATATCATGTAGAGGCTGAAGAGATTATGAATTTTATACTATTGCACCCTTAAAAAGAAATCAAGACTACTGCACAACAAGGAAAAACCAACTCATTCGTGTGTGTAAAAAAATATAAGGGAGCAACAAAAAATTCTTACTTAAAATTTTCAAAATAATCCCCACCCACAACCTGCTTAGTAATTTTATTCATGATGTAATAAAAAAGAAGGGTTGAGACTTACCACCCGCCAGTCTTTAAGACTTCAACGTAGATTGTCCTACCCTTCTTTGTTTTAACGAGACTTAAGAAATACATGCGCCTCAATATGCTTGAAGCAGGATTGTCCGTTAAAATTTTATTTTTAATTAATATGAGGATTATGTCATGAAAAAAGAAGACTGGGTAGGCGTAGACTGCCACAAAGAAACACTGGCTTGTTACAAAAACGGAAACTTTAAAGAATTTAAAACAAATCAAAAAGGTTATGAATCAGCCGTTAAGTGGGCTGGAAACAATGCTAAATGGGCTGTTGAAGGAGCTTACTGTTTTGGAAGACCTTTCACCTTTTTTCTTATCAGAAGAGGATGTAAAGTATATGAAATAAATCCTCTTTTAACAAAAAATTGGCGAAAAGTACTTTCAACTGCTAATTCAAAGAATGATTTTGGGGATGCCAAAGTCATCTCAATGTTTGCTAATGAAAACAACGCACATGAAGTATCAGTTCAAACGGTTGAGTTGAAAGAAAAATTAACGGCCAGAAATTTTTCTGTAAAACAAAGATCAAAAATTTCAAATAGTATAAAAATGCTCTATAGTCAAAGAGGAAAGGAACTTCCTTTTAATGATTTGACAACTCAAAAAGCCGCCAAATACTTTTCAAGTCAAGAAGATATTATTCTTAAAGGTTTTGGACACACATTAACAGCCTTAAATGCAGCCATAAAAGAGCTTGAAGAAGACATAAAAAGAAATTTGCCTGAAAAAGCAAAAAAATTAATGAACTTAACAGGAATAAAGGAGCTAACAGCAGCATTCATTTATACAGAAACAAAAAGCAAACTTTATTCCAGAGAGTCATTGGCAAATTACTCAGGAGTTGCTCCTGTTGAGAATTCTAGTGGTAAAAGTACTAAACATAGGAATAATAGAGGCGGTAACCGTATTCTAAATAGTATTTTTTTTAGATTAAGCGTTCATCAGTCCAGGTTCGACGAGAAAGGAAAAGCATATTACGAAAAAAAATGCGCTGAAGGAAAATCAAAACGACACGCACGCAAATGCCTTGCAAGACAACTTGTTAGGCTGGTTTTTAATCTATTAAAAAATTAACATTTTTTAATAATCACTAGAAATATCTTCCCCTGGTGGTGGCGGTGGCTTTGCCACCGCTTTTTTATACAGGTTTTTTAAAATTTATCCGTTTTGTTCATTTCTGAATAAAATTTCTTATTTATCGTTTATTTTTTTAGAACACTAATAAGTTCTTTTAATCCATAACCCGAATTACATTGTTTATTTTCCTGGTTGTGGGTCTTTTAGATATTTCGTGAACCGCTTTCTGTATATTCTCTTCGTTTGCATATTCGGTCAGCATTACAATCCTTGCGCTGCCATCCTCCAGAAGTCCTTTCTGTACTATGCTGAACAGGTTAATCCCGTTCTGTCCGCAAACAATACCCAGATCCCCAATAACACCCGGCATATTGTTGGTTGTTACCCGTATATAGTATTTGTTTTTTGTATCTTTGATATGTCTTAGCTTTGCGTCTTTTCTCTGCTTGTCATAGCGCATTACAGGCAGGGGGTAGTCAGTTACATTAATTTCACTTGCCAGTGCCATAATATCGCCGATGACCGAACTTGCTGTAGGGAATTTGCCTGCGCCCGGGCCGGAAAACATTACCCGGCTGACCGGATCTCCCTCTATTTCTACTGCGTTTAAAACATCGTCAATGCGGGAAATTGGATGATCTTTGGCAACCAGCATCGGGTGAACTCTTACATCAAGCTCATCTTCATCTCCATTGCGAATCAATCCGATCAGTTTTATCTTATAGCCAAATTCATTGGCATAACCGATATCTATTGGGCTTATTTTGTCGATCCCCTCAACATAAACCGAATTTATATCAATATTTTTATTAAAAGCAAGTGATGCAAGAATGGATATCTTATAAGCCGCATCATGCCCCTGAACATCGCCTGTTGGGTCAGCTTCAGCATAACCCAGTTTTTGTGCTTCTTTCAATATTTCTTCAAACTCACTGCCTTCCAGTTCCATTTTTGTAAGGATATAATTCGTTGTTCCGTTTAAAATCCCTGCTATCTGGCTAATTTTGTTCCCAGCGAGAGACTGCCTTAAAGGCATTATAATAGGAATTCCTCCGCAAACAGCCGCTTCATAAAGGATTACAACATTGTTTTCCTCTGCAAGTTCGAATAATTCCTTGCCGTGTTTTGCAATAAGCTCTTTGTTTGCAGTTACAATATGTTTTTTGTTCTTAATTGCAGCTTTGGTAAAATCAAGGGCCGGGTTTACACCACCTATAAGCTCAACCATTATCTTAATATCAGGATCGTTAATTAATTCCTGGGCATCTGTGGTAAAGATGTCCGGTGATAATTCCGGGTATTGTTTAAATTTTTCTGTATCCTTATCCGCAATTTTTTTTATTTCAACATTTCCGTCTCTATTTATAAGAGTCTCCAAAACACCGCTTCCAACTGTTCCGATACCAAGAAGACCTATTTGTACTTTATTACCCATAACTGCCTCCGATTTTTATTTTTAGTTTACGTTAAACGATTATATACTAAATTTCAAATGGAATTAAGTAAACAGTATGAATTGTATTAAATTACTTTTTCAAGTACCCTGACCGCTTTAGAATGCCTATAAACATCGTGAACCCGGATGATATTAACCCCTTTTGATATTAAATAAGAGTTCAGGGCTATATTAGCTTCTTCTCGTTCTTCAGGGGGTACATCAATTATTTTTGAAATCACGGATTTTCTTGATACGCCCACTAAAACCGGGTAACCTAACGATCTAAACTCTTCAACCCTGTTTATAAGCTCAATATTATGTTCAAGTGTCTTTCCAAATCCTATACCCGGGTCTATAATTATATTTTCCGGCTTAATTCCGGAATCTATCGCCTTTTGAATCTTTCTAAAAAGCTCTTTATACACTGCATCCACTACATTTTCTTCATAAACAGGATTTTCCTGCATGGTTTCCGGCGAACCGAGGCTATGCATTATTATCACCGGCCCCCCGGCCTCAGCTGCCGTAGCAGGCATGTTTTCATCCCATTCCAGCCCTGATATGTCGTTAATTATATCAGCGCCCTGTTTTAAAGCTTCTTTAGCAACTTCCGCATGCCGGGTATCTATGCTTATGGGTATTTCCCGGTCAAAGCTCCTTATATCTTTAATCACAGGAATCACCCTTGCGAGCTCTTCTTCCGGGTCAACTTCCTTTGAAAAAGGCCGGGTGGATTCTCCGCCTATATCAATAATATCCGCACCGAAATTTATTAGCTCTCTCGCCTGCTCAACCGCTTTTTCCGGCTGAAAATATTTTCCCCCGTCGGAAAAAGAGTCTGGTGTAACATTTAAAACACCCATTATATATGACTTTTCTGTCCAGTCAAAAACCCTGTTCCTTATTTTAACGGGTTGTGGGGATTCTTTTTTTGCCATATTCAACAACTGGTCTGCGATTTTACTCAGACTGAAAGGCTGGGGCTTGAGTTTCTTGCAAATTATATCCAGCTGGGCAGGGGTACAGCCAAGGAGAAGATCGGTTTTATCAACTTTGCAGGTAATGACTTCCCTGTGTATGGCCGCATCTGCACCGGCTGACAACGCAAGCTGCTTTATTATGGTCGCCTGCGGACAGCTCAGGTTACATATTTTATGCAGGTTAAACCCGTATTTTTTCAGTGCTTGCTGGATATAGCTCTTATCAAACCCTATATCTTCTATGACTTTTTCCGCACTTTGAGGTGAAATTTTTCTTATATAAAAATTGTTCATTGTTCTATTTTACCCTGAAAAAAAATGATTTTATTTTTTTGGTGTTAAGCCTGGTTAAACACTTTGCTGAAATGGATAAACAACACTGACTGGTCAAGCGCCGCAGGGAATTTCCTCGGTCGCTTAATCAGGGTTTCCAGCCAGAACTTTATAACTTCCATCCTGTCCTTTGTTAAATGCTTGAACACAATATAAATTTTGATTATAGAAGGGATTATCCGCTTATGTACAGGAATTTTCCTTGTCGGTTCATAATATTTCAGGAAATTACTAACTCTTTCAAAATAGTATTTAGCGGAATACGCTTTATTAATTAGCTTATTGTAGCCGCTAACCAGGGTTTCCCTGTCCAATCTAGGCACAAAGTTAATTGTGGAATCAAGACAAACGCCGGAGGAAGTTTTAAGTAGTCTACCTTCTGCTTCAAGCCTTTTATAGAGTTTTGTCCCGGGAAGAGCCTGTAATAATTCGATCATTGCCTTGGAAATCCCGGTTTCCTGTATGAATTCCAACTGGCGGTCAAATATTGTTTCATCATCACTGTCAAAACCAATGATAAACCCTGCGGTTACTTCCATACCATACGTATAAAATTTTATTACAGACTCTACAAGGTTGCGGTTCTGGTTTTGAATTTTGTGGCATTCTTGCAAACTCTCAACTGACGGGGTTTCTATACCTACAAATACCATAAAAAAACCGGCCTGCCGCATTAATTCCAGCAATTCATCGTCATCAGCCGCATTTATGGAGATTTCCGTATAGAACAAAGGTTTGAAGTCAACCTGTTTTCTCCATTCGATTATTCTTCGGAGAAGTTCTTTTGTCTTGTTTTTGTCGCCCAGGAAATTATCATCCACAAAGAATATACTGCGGTTCCAGCCTATGTTTTGAATTACTTCCAGCTCTTTTATTACCTGCTCCGGACTTTTGGAACGTGGAATCCGCCCGTTAAGATTAACGATATCACAGAAATCACAGTCAAAAGGACAACCCCTTGAGGTCTGGACTGGCATCACATAGTAATCGTTCGGGTTTATTATACTATAATCAGGAACAGGACTGCGGCTGAGGTCAGGTTTTTCATCAGAAGTATAAAACCTTTTCAACTCACCCTTTTTCAGGTCCTCAAGGAAGATCGGGATAGTTACTTCTCCTTCGTTCAGGACAAAGTGGTCAACATCCTCAAACTGCTCTGAAAGAGAGGTAAACATAGGCCCGCCTGCAATGGTTTTTACACCAAATTCCTTACACCTTTTTATAACTTCGACAGAAGACTCTTTCTGCACGATCATTGCGCTTATAAACACATAATCCGCCCATAAAATATCCTCATCTTTTAATTTGGTTATGTTCAGGTCAACCAGTTTTTTCTCAAATTCCTCGGGCAAAAGTGAAGATACTGTCATTAAGCCTAAAGGTGGCAGTGTGGACTTTTTCCCGAGGATCCTTATTACGTGCTTAAGGCTCCAGAAAGTATCCGGACATTCCGGATACACCATTAATATTTTCATTTCAGTATCCAGTTTAATTTCCAGTCAAATTTTATCTTAAAAACAAATTAAAATACATGTTAAATAAAATATATTTAAGTAAAAACGCTTTTAAAATGCCTTTTTGAACAGGTCTATGGTTATTTCAAAAATTTTTCCGGGCGAAAAATGTTTAAAGATATAGGGCAGTCTTTTGGGCTTTAAAAAGTACTTTATATACCCCTTACTCTGAAGTCTTTGAAGGTCTCTTAAAGGCAAATTCTGCAGCTCAAGAGGGCCGCCTTCCTGTTTTGTATAAATACTCCAGTCATTGGAAAGCAGACGATAATTCCCTTCCCCCTTCAATGCCATTTCACGTACTTTTGTGCCCGGATACGGCATCATGATAGCAATATTCATGACATCAGAATCCAGCTCCATAAGAAGCTCGACGGTTTTATTTATAGATTCCTCGGTTTCATAAGGGTGTCCGATGATTGAAAAACAGCATGCCCTTATTCCTGCTTTTTTTGTAAGATTTATGGCTTTATTCATCTGCTCAAAACCAATCCCTTTACCGGAATTTTTCAGGATAGTCTCATCGCCGGATTCAATGCCATAACACAATTCCTTACACCCTGCTTCCCGGAGAAGGTTCAGGGATTCTTCATCAACTGAATTAACCCTGGTTTCTGCTATCCAGGAGATTTTTTTATTTAACCCTCGATCGATAATTTCCCTGCAAATCCGCTTACCGTGTTCGGATTTAGCCAGAAATGTTCCTTCTGACAGGAATATATCAGTTGCGCCGTAGGTATTGACCATATGTTCCATTTCATCAACCACTTTCACCGGATCCCTGAATCTCAGCCCTTCATACACTTTAAAGCAGAAATTACATCTTGATGGGCAGCCTCTTACAGACAATACCGGGATTTCCAGAACCGGGATGTTCAGCTTGCGGTTAAAGTTTGTGACCAGCCTGCCCCTGTACTGTTCCAGTGGGAACAAATCCCATGCCGGATAGGGTAGGGAATCCAAATCTTCTATAGGATATGCGGGTTTGTTGACAACTATATCTCCGTTTTTTGTACGATATGCAAGACCGTCAATGTCAGAGGGTGCCTGTTCGTTTACCAGTTTGAAAAAAGTTTCCTCGCCCTCGCCGTAGATAACATAATCCACAAGAGGAAACTCTTTCAGGGTTTCCTCCGGCATTGCTGAGGGGTGTGGCCCGCCAAAAACAGTTGTTATATTTCTATTTATGGATTTTGCTAATTGAATAATTTTATATGCCTGGAAAATTTCTTCTGTAAACGGCCCCATTCCGATAAAATCCGGATTTTCAGCTTCTATTTCCTGCTTGATCTGTTCTATGTCCAGATTCAGGGCAGTAGCATCAATTACCTTTACTTCATGCCTTTTTTCTCGCAAATAAGCTGCTATATATGCAATTCCAATCCTGAGGAACTGCGATTCCAGCTGTTTTACATCCCTTATTTCGCCTTTTGGCGGCGTAAAAAATAAAATTTTCTTCATATTTAAATTATATACAATTTTTAAAAAACAGCATGATTTCTGTGAATTAATCAATACACTATATACTGAACATATGCAGGTTTAAAATACAAAAAGACAGAGGCTATGTTAAGCATCTGTCTTTATTATTAAAACAAATAAAATTCAAGACTAATTAAAGGTGAACCCGTCTTCTTTCAGACGATCAATAACTTCATAAAGAGCCTCTTCACCCGGACTGATTGAGATTCTGAAGAATCCTTCGCCGTAATCGCCGAATCCTGTTCCCGGAACAACTACCACACCTGATTTTTCCAGTAACTGATTACAAAAGTCTACTGATGTATTAAATCTTGGCGGTATAGGAAGCCAGAGGTAGAAGGTTGCTTTAGGGATAATAAGATTATCAATATCCCATCCAAGCTCCTTAAAGCCTTTGAGTAAAATTTCCTGCTTATTCTGAAAGTTTTTATTAGCTTGTTTTATGTATTCATCGCCTTCCTCGGAAGTCAGGATTTCAGCGGCTGCTTTTTGCAGTGCCTTGAAAAGACCTGTGTCTACAGTTGATTTCATCTTTCCGAGAATGCCTACAGCGTCTTTATTACCGCATGCCCAGCCTAATCGCCACCCGGTCATACTATATGGCTTGCTCAAGCTGTGAAATTCTATAGCAATATCTTTTGCTCCTTCAAATTCAAGAATACTGGCAGGCGCTTCCTGCCCGTCAAAGTACATATCGGCATACGCAGCATCGCTTATGAGCAGTATATTTCTTTCTCTACAGAAGTTAACGATTTCTTCAAGATAATCCCTGGTTGCTGTAGCTCCGAGCGGGTTATTCGGGTAGTTAATTACCAGAGCTTTTACTTTATCAGGGGAGAAACCATCTTTTTGAAGACTTTCCATAACTGATTCCATTGACGGCATGAATTTGTTGTCATAAGTTAACGGAATTGGATAAGGTTTTCCGCCGATAACCCTGATTTGCTCCTTGTAAGAAGCATAACCTGGATCAGGTATTAAAATTATATCCTGTTCCTTTTCGTTAAAGGTTGGGTTTACAAGACACCTGAACATATTGGCCAGACCTTCTTTTGAGCCGATAAGGGAAAAGATCTCTGTCTTCTGGTCAAGTTCAACACCAAATCTTTTTTTCATTCTTGCAGCAACTGCATCAAGAAAGAACATTTCTCCTTTTGGTGTGGAATAGGTGCTGATTCCGGATTCTGAAAGCGCATTTGTCAATGCATCAAATACAGCTTTAGGTGGGGACTGGATGGGAGCGCCTATGCTCAGGTTAATCGGTGCCCTGTTTCTTGCTTTTAAGTCCGGGGTCAGTTCCTGTGTCCTTTGTTTTATTCTAAACATAATATAGGTTTCAAGAGTCTTTACATAATCAGAGTATAAGCTCTTGATGTTTATTTGAGTTTGCATAAATTCATCCTCCTAACCATAACTCCACATTATTTTATACAGAATTTTTTTATTTTGCCAATTAATATTTTATTTTTGATCGTAAAAATTTTGCTATATATTTAAGCGAAGTTTTATATTCCCCTGTATTCTTTGAAAAACCGCAAGAAAAATTAGTAAATCAACCATTATTTTCTTAAATATAAAAACTTTTAACAGAACTAATATAAAAATTTAAAATATTATTCAAGTATTAGTCATACAGGATAAAAGACCTTCCGGTTCAATTTATTTAAAATGTGAGTATGAGCAAGAAAAAGAAAATATTTTTACTCGCTATTTTTTTAATTATAGTCCTCTTTCTGGCATGGTATTTTTGGGGAGGGACGAATGTCATTGCTCTGAAAATAGAGAAGCAAAATGCTATTAAAGGTATAACCGTAACAGGAAATGTTGAATCCACAGAAGATACACAAATAACGGCTTCAGTAACCGCAAGGATAGAAAAAATTCTTATTAAGACCGGAGATACAGTAAAAGCAGGACAGGTTTTAGCGTATCTGGACAGGGAAGATCTTCTTGGAGAAGTTAGCGCCGCAGAGGCAAGAATTCAGGCATTGCAGGAACAACTACAGAGGGCCGGGGTACAGTATCAGGACGCAGTATCCGACGAAAGACGCTATGCAGGTCTGTATCAGCAGGGCGCAGTTAGCCAGAGAGATCTTGAAGAAAGGAATTTGAGAAGACAGGAGCTGGAAGAATCCATGGATCAGATAAGGCAGGAAATCCGGGCAGCCCGTGGGGAGCTTAAAGCAGTCCGGGGCAGGCTTGATGATTATATAATTACGGCTCCTCTTTCAGGGATAATCACAAATAAATTCATAAGCACCGGGGATATTGTTACGCCCCAGCAGCCGCTCTTCAGGCTGGTTGCACCGGAAGCTATTTATCTGGAAGCGGATGTCGAGGAAAACGAGCTGGAGGCGATAAGGGTTGGGCAAAAAGCGCTGGTGATATTTGATGCGTATCCGGACAGGGTCTTTGAAGAGCAGGTTTATTTGATTTCCAGCGAGGTTAATCCGGATACCGGAACTTTTGAAGCAAGAATTACTAAACCATCCACGGAAGAAGTCAGGATTTTTGTGGGCATGACCCTTGATGCAACCATCATTGTGGAGGAATACAGGAATATTATGATAATCCCCCGGGATTTTGTGGAAGTTGAAGACAGCAAAACTTTTGTGTTTAAAAAACAGGGGGATTTTGCGGATAAAAAACCAGTAAAAACGGAATTTTTTGACAATAATGCCGTCCAGGTTCTGGAAGGTATAGAAGAAGGAGAATTTATCCTTAAAAAAGCTGATGAGGGAATACTTCAGGATAATGAAAAAGTTAAAATAAGGAAATTCAGGAAGCAATGAATACGCTTATGCTGCTATTTCTTTTTGGAAATATTTTTCACTGTTTTCCTTGAAATCTCCAAAGGAGACAAATTGTTTATCGACTGCACTAGCTAACCTTATGATATCCTTCTTGGGCATTTTATTTAAATCTTCATAAATTACTACACTTTTGAAAGTTAGATTGTCTATTAAAAACTGCCGACATGATATAGCAACATTTTTAGCTTTAATTTCTTCCTTTACACCAAATATAAAAACAGGATAAGGCTTTACATCAAATAAATAGTCAACTTCGTACTCTGTTTTATTCTCTAAAGGATAGTATTTTTCATGCAAGTTATATTTAACATATTTTTCATAAACAAAATCTTTTAAGTTTTCATAAAAAAGATCTCTGATGATTTCTCTTTTAAAATATTGCATACTGGAAATTTTAGAAACCCCCTGTGTAAACTGCATAAATGCAGAATATATTTTATCTTGTTCTGTTTCTATATAAATATTTCCATTTTCTTCATTTAATAAATTTTGATTTAATATTTTATAAAAAATTTCTTCTTTTTTGGGTGAATCTATTTCATATTCATAAGATAGACGCATTAAAGTTAAGCCATGGTCACAAATTCTAACCTTATTTTCAGATGTTTCTTCGATAAATACATCAACCATATCCCCATCTTCTCTATAGATCGGGGAATAAACCTGTAAAATACCAGGTCTTTTTTCCTGAAATTTTATATGGTTATTAAATTTTTCTTCTAATTCTCTTAGATTCATCATAATTTACCCCAAAAATCTAATTGTAAATTATAATACATAGGAAAATATTCTTTGATATCATCTAGGATATTTATATCTTTCCAAAATACTTTTAAGGCTTCTTCAAAAGTAGAATATTCAGAGGCAATTTCCGCTTGTTTATCAGGTTTTATACCTAATTTAATACAATTTTCTGTCGCAATGTGAAAATGGCATTTATTGATTATTTTTGTATTATCAGGGTTAGTATGCTCACCGTGTAAACCATTATATCTTAATATTCTTATTCTTTCACTATCCTGTGGTAAATAAACCAAGCCAATCGAAAAATCTTCTTTAAATTCGGTTGATTGTCTTGTATATACATAAAAATATAATTTATTATTTTCAGATGCAACGTTAAGATTGTATTGTTCATACATCCACTGAGATTTAGAATTTTTTGCAGGTGGCTTGACAACTTTTTTAGGTATTTTAATAAGTTCTCGAATTTTTGAATCAGTATAGTCCATCATACAATTCAATCTTTATAGTTTTTGTATACAATTTAAATTAAAACATAAAGTTTAATTTAAGTAAAAACAATGAAACTCTATGAATTATTTATAGCGCTCAGGTATGTAACATCGAACTTAAAGCAGTCCATCATTATTACGGTCGCAATAAGTATCGGTGTTTCTCTCATTATTTGGATTCCCTCGATTAACCTGTCATTTTTCGGTGATTTGATTGACAAATCAGTTTCCAGTGCCCCGAATATTACCATAACAAAAGAGCTTGATACTTTTGAAAGAAATGAGCCAGGGTTTGAACGGTATTTCCGGGACAGGAAACTTCTTCTTAAAGACCAGGTACAGACAAGAAAAAGAAACATAAAGTCTTACAAGGAAATTATAAACCAGATTGACCACCTGGAGCAGATAGAAGCCATGGCGCCTTATGTGAGTGAACAGGGGTTTATAATCCGTGGAGCCGAAGAAAGGGGTACACAAATCCGGGGAATCATACCCGAACTGGAAACAGAGGTTGTTGATATAGAAAACGACATTATAAGAGGGCAAATCCGCAACCTGGGTATAAATGATATTGTTATTGGTATAACGCTTGCAGACAAGCTGAATGTTGATCTTGGAGATCGCATAACAGTTGCCGGTCCCAGGGAAAGCACCAAGAACCTCAAGGTTGTGGGGATTTTTTCCACAGGACTAAGAGCACAGGATGAATTTCAGGTTTATGTTAGTTTAAAATCCGGCCAGCAGATATTTAACCTGGGCAATGATGTTAACGGGATAGGCATAAAGATAAAGGATATTTACGAAGCCAACAATGTAGCTGAGGAGATAAAGAAGATTACAGGGCTGGACGTGGACAGCTGGATGGAAGAGAACAAGCAGGTACTTGACCAGATAAGCAGGTTCAGGCTGATTATTACTTTCATAAATTTTCTGATTATATTTTCCGCTGCATCCAGCATAACCAGCGTATTTATTATGCTTATTGCTTCCAAGGCAAAAGAAATCGGCATTTTAAAGTCAATGGGCGCAAAAAATCTGTCTGTGATGTCGGTTTTTGTTATACAGGCGGTATCTTTGAGTATTTTAGCGTATGCAATAGGGCTGGGCTTTGCAAAGCTGCTCCTTATGTGGTACGCAGGAATTATAGAATCAGCAGGGGAAACCTTTCTCAGTACAGAAGTTCCGGAATTTAAGATCAGCGTGGAATATGCGGTTCTGGCCTTCTTCTATTCGTTTTTTACCAGTATTCTGGCAAGCATCATACCTTCTTTTCAAGCGGCAAAACTTAATCCTGTTGAGGCGATAAATGGCTAATATTTCTGAAAAAACCCTGTTAAAACTGGAAAATATAGACAAAATATACACCGGCGCACAACCTGTACATGCCCTGAGGAATATTAACCTGACAATATGCAGGGGGGAATTTCTGGCAATTGTGGGACCGAGCGGGTCAGGAAAAAGTACCATGATGAATGTTCTTGGGCTTCTTGATGCGCCTACTTCCGGAAAGCTTTATTATCTAGGGCAGGAAACTTCAAGATGGAGCGAAAAACAAAAAGCGGATTTCAGGAACAGGGAAATAGGGTTTATTTTTCAGGCGCACTTGTTGTTGCCGGAGTTTACTGCTCTGGAAAACGTTCTTATGCCTGCTTATATATCCAGAAAAATGAAAAAAGCACAGGAGGACAGGGCAAAAGAAATACTTATAAGCGTGGGACTGGGGGATAAGTTTTCCAGTAAACCCGCACAGCTCTCAGGTGGTCAGAACCAGCGGGTTGCCATCGGCAGGGCATTGATGAATAACCCCTCCGTGGTGTTTGCTGATGAACCGACCGGTGCATTGGACCAGAAAACAAGTATGGAAATTTATAATCTTTTCAGGAAAATTAATGCGGAGCAGGGAATGACTTTTATTATAGTTACTCATGAAAGAGAGCTTGCGCAAAAAGCGGACAGGATAATCGAAATTGTAGACGGCATTATTGTCCGTGACGAAAAACAGTATACCTAAATGAATTAGTTTTCTTAAAATCGGGCATGAATGAGACTATGCTCCCGCTTTAGCCGGGCAAAGCCCTGTTTTAAGAAAACGTCGCTTCTGGCTTCGCTTGCTACAGCAGCAGCTTACAACCTGGTGATAATGACAAGGCTGATCCCGGTTTGACAGGGGGTAGTGTGCTTAAAAACACTAAAAACCATTTAAATAAGACAAAAACAGCACCTAAAAAACTCAAAAATCAGTCATAATTTCATAAATCAAGTGTATTAAATCCTAAAAAATCAGAAACCTTTATTAAAATGAATGTTTTTTCAACATCCTGCTAATAGTTCAAAATAACAAGTATCAAAGTGATTTTATCAGGTATAAATTGTTTTGATACTTGTTATTTACCTTTAATAAATACTGCAATGCCTCGTAATGACGGCTATACAAGAAGCAAGTTTAGATTCTACGGCCTTAATCTTTCCATCATACGTGGGAATGGAATAGTTTCCCGGACGTGGTGAAGCCCGCACAGCCAGGCAACAGTTCTTTCTATGCCCAGTCCAAATCCTGAATGCGGTACGCTGCCGTAACGTCTCAGGTCAAGATACCATTCAAAAGCTTCCTGCGGGAGATTATGCTCCTTAATCTTGCTAAGAAGCACATTAAGATCGTCTTCCCTTTGTCCACCGCCAATGATTTCGCCGTAACCTTCAGGTCCTATAACATCTACACAAAGGGCGAGTTTAGAATCCTCAGGATCCTGTTTCATATAGAAAGCCTTGCATTTTGCGGGATAGCGATGGATCATTACAGGTTTATCAAAACTTTCAGAAATAACTGTTTCCTCATCTCCGCCAAAATCTTCGCCCCAGGTTATTTCCTTGCCTTTTGATTTTAATAACTCCACAGCTTCTGTGTAGGTTATTCTGGGGAAAGGCTTTTTGATGTTTTCCAGCTTGCTTACATCTTTTTCAAGGACTTCAAGCTCCTGCCTGTTATTCTGAACCACAGACTGCACAATGTATTCAATGAAATCCTCAGCCAGGTCCATATTCATGTTCAAGTCATAATATGCCATTTCCGGCTCAACCATCCAGAATTCAGTTAAATGACGGCGGGTTTTGGATTTTTCTGCCCGAAAAGTCGGGCCAAAACAGTAAACCTTTCCGAAAGCCATAGCCGCAGCTTCCATATAAAGCTGCCCGCTCTGGGTAAGAAACGCTCTTTCCTCAAAATACTCTGTTTCAAAAAGAGTTGTGGTTCCTTCGCATGCGGCCGGGGTAAATATCGGGGCGTCCATAAGCAGGAAACCGTTGTTATTAAAATATTCTCTTATGCTTTTTACGATCTGGTGCCTGATTTTCAAAATTGCGTGCTGCCTGGGGGATCTTAGCCATAAATGCCTGTGTTCTAAAAGAAATGCAATACCATGTTCCTTGGGGGTGATAGGATATTCTTCGGCTTCACTGACAAGTTTTAATTCCTTAACCCCTATTTCAAAGCCTATAGGAGAGCGCTTGTCCTCTTTGACTGTTCCGTATACTTCAATTGAGGATTCCTGGGAAATCTTTCCTGCTGTATCAAATACTTCTTCTGATACATCGCCCTTGAATACCACTGCCTGTATAATTCCTGTGCCGTCCCTGAGCTGAAGAAAATGAAGTTTCCCGCTGGAACGCTTATTATACAACCAGCCTTTCAGGCATACGTCCTGGCCTTCGTAATTTCCAATTTCCGAGATATAAACATGTTTATTTTCCGGCATTTTCAACCCCCCGTTTCCACTGTCATGCTAAATTTATCTCAACATCTTTTCCTGTTATATATTAACATTTAATTTACAGGAAATAAATTATGCAAAGTTTGTAAATAACAGAACAATTTTTCTTTTCTCACGTTTTATGAATACAAGTTCAGAAAACCTGAAAAAAATGCTTAATATCGTTCATAACCAGATTCCATCTAATCGCTAACCGGTCTTAAAAGAAAAAGGTTTTAAACAGGAAAATGGAATATTTTAAAAAGAATTTTTAAAGAGTTTGGTATAAGACCAAGTATCAGAACAACAAAACCTTTTACTTCCACTACCTCAATAGGTAAAGTTTATATTCCAAAACACCCTCATGCTTACACCATTTCCAATATAGATTTAAAAAAACAGGAAATAGAACTATAAAACCCTTATGATACTTCTAAAAAATTTAGATTAAAATATGAAGATATTATAAATAATCCTGTTATAACTATTAGATATGTCCATCTCGGAAACGGGACTATATCTTCTGAAAAATAAGAAAAAGCTGTGACAATCTCTTTAAAGGTTTAAAAAATTATTTTGTTAAATTTTGGAAAAAATGAAATAATTTTATTATATTAGTTTTAAAGCAAGGATCAGGGTTAGGCTATGGAAAATATAGAAATTATCCAAAAATTATTTAATAATTTTAAATGCTCCGGCTGTGATAATTATTTTGCCAAAGACGCTGTTGAGGTTGTGCGCAGGGAAGAGAATAACATTGTAGTCAGAGTCGAGTGTACATACTGTAACAAAAATATGGGATTGGCTATACTGGGGCTGGACAGCGGGGAATACAAAAATAGCCTTAAATTCCAAAAATTCCAGTGTGAAGATGAAGACAAATGTTTAAAACAGGATATTCCTGATGATCCAATAACTTATGAGGAGGTTATGGAAGCCCATAAATTTTTCAGCAGTCTGGGTTCAGACTGGATAAAACACTTGCCTGAACGGAATCAGTAAATAAAGGAATAAAGGAAAAACCGGATATATTTAATTTTTAACCCCGGTTTTAATTTCTTTTAATTCCTTTAATTCATTCTGAAACGGGGAAATTGAATTAAGTTTTTCAATTACTTCAGGCATCTTTTCTATTACATAATCGATTTCCTGATCAGTTGTATACCTGCTTAAACTAAACCTTATGCTGCCATGAACAGCGGTAAAAGGAATACCCATTGCTCTGAGGACGTGACTTGGTTCAAGATTTCCGCTTGTACAGGCACTTCCTGAGCTTGCGCATATTCCAAAATCACTCAAATGAAGGAGTATAAGTTCGCCTTCTATGTATTCAAAACTGATATTTGTTGTGTTGGGAACTCTTTTAAACCTGGAGCCGTTTACTCTTGCGTTAAATGTTTTTTCGAGGATGCCTTTTTCCAGGCGATCTCTCATCTGTTTTACACGTGTATTTTCGTCTTCAAGGTATTTCAAAGCCTGTTCTGAAGCTTCACCAAGGGCAATAATACCGGCTACATTTTCTGTTCCGCCCCTGCGGCCTCTTTCCTGATGACCACCAAGCATGAATGGTGTTATTAAAGTGCCTTTTTTGACATATATAGCGCCCACTCCCTTTGGGGCATGGATTTTGTGTCCTGATATGCTCAGCATATCAATCTCTGTGTCTTTAACATTTACCGGGATTTTTCCTGCCGACTGAACCGCATCAACAAAGAACAGAACATCAGGATTTTTTTCCTTTGCCATTGCTGCAAGCTCTTCTACAGGGAAAGTAACCCCTGTTTCGTTATTAGCCCACATTATAGCTATAAGCGCAGTGTCTTTCCTTATACTGTCCTTAAATTCTTCAAAATCCAGCTGGCCTTCGGAATTTACGGTAAGATATGTTACTTCAAATCCATGATTCTTTTGAAGGTGCTTTGCTACGTTTAAAACGCAGGGATGTTCGACTTTTGTTGTAATAATGTGTTTTTTGCGCGGGTCAGTAAGACCTCTTAATGCCATATTACTGCTTTCTGTACCGCAACTTGTGAAGATAACTTCCTGCGGATCAGCTGCGCCAATTAATTCCGCAACCTGTACCCGGGCTTTTTTTATATATTCGCCAATTTCGCCCCCAAATGTATGCATGCTGGACGGATTGCCGTATTTTTCGCCAAGAAACGGCAGCATTGCATTGATTGATTCGTCGCATGTTTTTGTTGTTGCGTTATTATCCAGGTATATTATATTTTTAGACATTATTCCACTCGCTTTATGCTTCTATAACTTCAATATTCTCACCCATATGTTCTTTAAGTATATTTTCCACAAAGTTTTTCAGGGTTAAATTGCTGCTCGGGCAGTTTTTACAGGTTCCCTGAAGATTCACATAGATTTTGTTGTCTTCTATATCTACAAGTTCTATGTCTCCGCCGTCTTTTCTTAGCTCAGGTGCAACATAGTTTTCCAGTACTTTATTTACCTTTAAAATTTGCTGTGTTTTAGTAAGCGGCTTTTCTTTCCTGCCGTTATTCCTTTTTGCCATTTCTTCATCAAGAATTTTCTGGATGTCGTCCTTGCATTTTCCACAACCACCACCTGCTTTGGTATAGTTGGTTATTTCAGCAACTGTATTGAGGGTATTTTTACGGACAACTTCCCTTATCTTGTCGTCGGTTACTCCAAAACATCCGCAGATGATTTTGCCTTTAACTTTCTTTTCTGTGGGTTCGCCCTTGAAATTAGCAATAGCGTCTTCCAGTGCTTCTCTTCCCATTACGCTGCAGTGCATTTTCTGTTCAGGCAAACCACCAAGTAAATCAGCTATGTCCTGATTAGTAATTTTCTCCGCTTCTTCAACAGTTTTTCCGATAAGCATTTCTGTTAAAATACTTGCGCTGGCTACAGCAGAACCGCATCCGAATGTCTGGAACTTTGCGTCAGTTATGACTCCGTTATTATCAATTTTTAAATATAGTTTAAGAGCATCTCCGCAGTTAATACTGCCTACTTCTCCGATAGCATCCGCATCTTCTATTGAGCCAACGTTTTTAGGGTTTTTATAATGTTCTTTTACTTGTTCTGTGTATTCCCACATATTAAAATTACCTTTTTATTAAAAATTATCACCTTCAATAGATTATATTATTAAAAAGTTATAATTTCAGAAACATAAATTTTATTTAATTATTTTAAGAGTATTAAAATCAAAATTTATCTCTTAATTCCTGAGCAATTTGCCTTCGGACATAATCAAGACAAATATTACCATATCCGAGTTTTTTCAGAGAAGAAATTTCATCAGCCTGCATTCCGCAGGGATTGATTCGTTTAAAACCTTCCATATTGTTATTTATATTGAGTGCAAAGCCATGCATTGTTACGCCTTTTTTTATTGCCACGCCTATAGATGCGACCTTTTTCCCTTTAAGATACACACCTGTAATATCAGGATTCTTGTATGTATTGATACCTATATGTTTTAGAGAACCGATTATCAAATCTTCTATTTTATTAACGTATTGCTTTACTGTTAATTTTTCTTTTCTAAGGTCTAAAATTATATAACCTATAAGCTGTCCCGGTTCGTGAAATGTGGTATCTCCTCCCCTGCCTATAGGAAGGACCGGAGTATCTTTATCCAGAATATTTTCTTCTTTTGAGCTTTTTCCCCGGGTAAAAACAGGAAAATGCTCGAGCAGCAAAAGAAAATTATTTTTTTCTCCGTTTTGCTTTAGGCTTACCAGATGTTCCTGGTATTTATAAGCTTTGTTATAGTCTATTATTCCTAAATTTTCAATTATCCACATTTTCAAAATTCTTTAAGGTAATATTTTATGGAATTATTTGCTGCAGCTTGAATAAACCAGGGATTTTTCCATTCTGTAATCATCCATAAAATACCCTTCTCCTATGTCAGTAATAACCGGTTCTGTTATATTAAACCCAAATTTTTTATAAGAATTTATGGCAATAGTGTTATTTTTATGGACCAGAAGGTTTACGCTGTGCCAGTTATTAATTACAGCACGATCTTCAATAAATTTTATAACCTGCCTGCCATACCCATGCCCTCGGTACTCGGCTTTTATGTAGAATTTGCTTAAAAGTACGCTGGTTGCTTCACTTTTTAAGGCAAAATAGCCAATATAATTATACCCTTTTTTTAGAAGATAATATGAAAAGCCTTCTTCAAACTGTTTTTTTATACCTTCAGGAGACTGGAATTTTTTGAGCATGTAATCAATCTGTGCTTTCCCTATTATGGGAATGTAGTGCCCATTCCAGATTTCTTCTGCAAGACGGCTAATTACTGTAATTTTTTCATCATTAAATTCAGTACATCTGACTATTTCAAACATTTTACCCGCTCAACTGCTTTTATTACTTCATTTGCTACTTTTTCCTGTTGTTCTCTGGTGATCTCCGGGAATATAGGCAGGGAAAGAACACTTTTAGCGGCATTTTCCGTATGGGGCAGGTAGCCTTCCTGCAGGCCTAAATCCCTGTAAGCTTCCTGAAGATGAACCGGCACAGGGTAATAGATCATTGACATTACCCCATTTCCCTTGAGAGTGTTGAAAATTTTATCTCTTTCAGGGACTTTTATAGTGTACTGATGATAAACACAGGAAACGTTATCCAGTTCTTTTGGTATTACTATGTCTTCGTTGTTTTTAAACAGTTCGCTGTAATAATTTGCTGCTTCTTTTCTTTTGGAGTTCCAGCGGTCTATATGAGGGAATTTTACGTTTAAAACAGCGGCCTGAATTTCATCCAGCCTGCTGTTAAGCCCAACTTCTGTGTGATAGTACCGAATATGGCTGCCATGGTTTCTAAGGGATATGATTCTATCTGCAATATAATTGCTTTTTGTGGTTATCATGCCTCCGTCTCCTGCCGCACCGAAGTTTTTTGTAGGGAAAAAACTAAAACAGCCTACATCACCGAAGGAACCTGTTTTTTTTCCTTTATAAGTTGCGCCTACAGATTGTGCGCAGTCTTCTATTATAAATAAATTATATTTTTTAGCGATTTCAACTACGGGATCCATATCTACAGGCTGTCCGTACAGGTGTACCGGAATTATAGCCTTGGTTCTGGGTGTAATTTTCTTTTCCAGTTCGTTTATATCAAGGTTAAATGTTTCCGGGTCAATATCTGCAAATACCGGTTTTGCCCCTACATAGCTTATAGCTTCTACAGTGGCTATAAATGTGAAGGAAACTGTTATGACCTCATCACCCGGACCTATATCAAGCGCCCTTAATGTTATATGCAGAGCGTCTGTTCCTGATGCTACTCCTACGGCTCTTTCTGTCCCGCAGTATTTAGCAAAATTTTCTTCCAGTTTTTTTACATTTTCTCCCAGGATGTACTTTCCGGAAGAGAGAACTTTTAATACTTCTTTTTCTGTTTCTTCCCTGATTTCTTCATATTGTTTTGTCAAATCCAGTATTGGAATCATGTTTAACCGCCTTGTTTTTCCTAATTTACAACCAGTTTATCACGCACATAAATATGGTTTAATAAAAATTTTATATCCTGAATAACCATAACAGAAATTCGTAAAAATTTTACATATAAGTACCTGTTTCAAGGCTCATACAGGAAAAAATAAAAAACTTGTTTAAAAATTTTTTTTTTGTTATAAAATAATATCAGCAGGGAAAGAACCCCTGTTTTAAAATGCCAAAATTTTATGGGCACATAAAATATAGTAAGGTAGAAAATTATGGGACTCAAGAAAAACGACAGACTGACAATTATGGCATGTGGCGAAAGTGACTGTAAGCGCCGTAATTACACAACTACAAAAAACAAGAAAAACACACCTGGAAGGATAGAACTCAAAAAATATTGTCCTTTCTGCAAGAAACACACGCTCCATAAAGAAACTAAATAGCAATACGTCATTCTGAGCCCCTGCTTTTGAAAAAAGAGCGGGTAAAGAAGCCCATTAAATGGGATATCCGGGATACTTCATTCCATTCAGGATGACTTCCCAATAGGCGTCCTTAGTTCAGTTGGTAGAACGTCGGTCTCCAAAACCGGATGTCGTGGGTTCAAGTCCTACAGGGCGCGTTTTTAAAACAAATACTTCTTTGGGAATAAAACCCTGAATTTAATTAGAACAATGCTAAAAGTTCATACCAAAATTTCAGAGAAGTATAATTATACAAAAAGGATAAAATATGAGCGAAGCCAGAAAAAGCGAACCAACTTTAAAAGATAGCATCATAACTTATCTCAAAGGAGTGAGGGCTGAATGGGACAAAGTTACCTGGCCGGACAAAAGGCAGGTTGCAGTGGAAACCGTTATAGTTCTAGTTGTGGTCTTTTTCTTTACACTTCTGGTCTATATCTATGATGTACTTTTTGAGTTTGTATTTGGATTAATACCGGGTGGATAATACTTATGAATCAACAGGAAAAAAAGAAAAGATGGTACATAGTTCATACCTATTCAGGACACGAAAATAAGGTCAAAGTGAACCTCGAAAAACGTGTTGATTATATGAACCTTGGTCATAAAATTTTTAAAGTCGAAGTTCCCCAAAAGTCCGTAACCAGAGTAAAAGACGGAAAACGTCAGGATAAAGAGGAAAAAATCTTTCCGGGCTATGTGCTGGTTGAAATGATAATGGATGATGACAGCTGGTATGTAGTAAGACATACTCCCGGAGTAACCAAGTTTGTGGGAGCTGAAAGAAAACCAATCCCTGCAAGAGATGCGGAAATCAATAAAATTCTGCGTAAAGCCCAGGTTCAGCCTACAAAAGTTGAACTTGATATTAAAATCGGAGATAAAGTCAGTATTATTAGCGGACCGTTTGCCGATTTTGTCGGGGATGTGATGGAAGTTTATCCGGATAAGGAAAAACTCCGTGCAATGGTCTCGATCTTTGGCAGGGACACTCCCGTGGAATTAGAATATAATCAAATACAGAAACAAAGCTAGAGGAAGGTAAATACAATGGCAAAAAAAGTAATGGCGCTTATAAAACTTCAAATTCCCGCCGGAAAAGCTAACCCCTCACCACCGATAGGGCCGGCATTAGGTCAGCATGGCGTAAATATTATGGATTTTTGTAAGCAATATAATGCCCAAACGGCTGATCAGGCAGGGAATATTATTCCTGTTGTAATTACGGTATATGAAGACAGGTCATTTACATTTATTACAAAAACCCCTCCTGTTTCACAACTTATTAAAAAAGCTGCAAACGTGGATAAAGGGTCTCCTGTTCCTAATAAGGACAAAATTGGAAGCATAACAACAGCACAGATAGAGGAAATCGCTAAAACCAAAATGCCGGATCTGAACTCTCCAACTATAGAAGCAGCGATGGAAATGGTTAAGGGTTCTGCCCGCAGCATGGGTATAACAGTTCAGGAATAAATTTAAAATTCTAAATTTTTATAAAAGTAAAAAGATATGGGTTTTCACCATATCTTTTTACTTTAATTTTTTTATATTCGTAATAAACTTTCCCGTTATTTCTGGTTATTAATGGTCTATACTTAAATAAGGAGGTGGGAAAAAATTCTTAGGTATTTTTGCACATTTTTAATATTCCATTATTAACAGCACCTTCTGGCTCATCCCGATTGGAAAAATGCTTTTTATGAATGTGGTAATACTTTAAATTCTTGAATTTAGGCTCTATTAAATTTAATTCTGGACTGTAAAGAGAGAGAAAGAAAAGAAATATATTGTTTTTTGCCCATTCTTTAGCTTTTGCTTTAACCTTATTAAAGAACAAATAAAAAGTTTTTACGCCTAAAAATTTTCAAAAAATCTATATTTAACAAGTGCGCAGGCTATGCCTGCGCCACCTATAGGGCGGTTGTGGGCGGGGATTATTTTGAAAATTTTAAGTAAGAATTTTTTGTTGCTCCCTTACCTGTGCTTTTCTTACAAATCAGAAGTTTTTATATACTTTTTATACCGATTTCAATAAGTAATCTTGAAATGAAATTAATGAACATAAATCGGTATGGCGAAGCGGGAGTGACGTTTTCAGAAAAATCCGGCTTTGCCGTGCGATAGCAGGGGTAAGGCTCTGGAGTGGCGGGCTTTGCCCGACAGCAGAGAGCCGAACTCATTTGCCGGTTTTTCCGAAAACTAACTCATTCTAGTATAACAATTTTTATCCACTTTTTTATACTTTTTTGCGTCTTTTTTAGTCATGAACTTTTTTAAAATTCATGTTTTCATATTTTAAAATCTTATAAATATCAATTGTTAAGTTAATTGGATGATATGTAAGTTTTAAAATATAAATTATAATTTTCCTGTAAGTGAGCACAGTTAATATGGAGTGAACATATGGAATATGCTTATATATGGTTGATAGCAGGGATTGTGCTGTTGATAGTGGAAGTATTCACTGCTGATTTCCTGTTTGCGAGTATCGGAATTTCCTGCCTGATAGCAAGTATTCCTGCATTTATAGGTTTTTCTTTAGGCGTTCAGATTGCTACTTTTGCTATTGCAGGAATTATTATATTTGCGCTGGTGCGTCCTTTTGCCCAAAAAGTCATTCAGGGTAAAAACCACGCAAGCGAACTCGGGCTTAATACACTTGAGAATAAACGGGGTACAGTAACAGAAGAAATTAACAACGCTGAAAACAAAGGCCGGGTTAAGATTGACGGTGATTTATGGAGAGCCTATTCAGAAACCGGGGAAAATATAGAGCAGGGCGCTTCTGTTATAGTCAAAAGAATTGAGAGCATAACTGTTTTCGTAGAAAGAGAACACCAATAGCATTCAGAATAAACAATTTCAAATTATAAAGGAGATATATTTATGCCTACAATAGTATTTTTAGTCCTTATCCTTCTTCTGGTTTTTGTAGTGGTACTGATCAGCTCCGGTATCAAAATTATCCACCAGGCTGAGACAATGATTATCGAAAAGTTCGGGCGGTTTGACAGGAAGCTTGAAAGCGGGATCAACATTATTATTCCGATCTATGAGCAGCCCAGAAAAATCAAATGGAGAGAAGTTAAAACAGATATACAGGGAAGAAATTACTATCTATACAGATATACTGACAGGATTGACCTTCGAGAATCCGTATACGACTTCCCAAAACAAAGAGTTATCACCGCAGATAACGCAGGCATAGAAATCAACGCACTTTTATACTTTCAGGTAGTTGACCCTGTAAGAGCCACATACGAAATTGCCAACCTTCCTGAAGCTATCGAAAAACTTACCCAGACAACCCTGAGAAACGTTATCGGCGAAATGGAACTTGACCAGACACTGGTTTCCAGGGATACAATTAATACAAAACTCAGGGAAATTCTTGATGAAGCCACCAATAAATGGGGCGTTAAAGTTAACCGGGTTGAATTACAGGATATTATGCCGCCGAGAGATATCCAGGAAGCAATGGAAAAACAGATGCGTGCAGAACGTGATAGGAGGGCAACGATTCTTGTTGCAGAAGGTGAAAAGAAAAGCGCAATCTTAAAAGCGGAAGGACAGGCAGAAGCCAGAATTAAGGTTGCTGATGCAGAGAGGGAAGCTATCAGGCTGGTTACTGAAGCCATTAAACAAACTCAAAGCGATCCGGCACATTATCTTATCGCAATAAAATACATAGAAACACTAAAAGAAATGGTTTCCGGAAAAGACAACAAGGTCGTCTATATACCGATTGAAGCCACCGGAGTTTTAAGTTCCATCGGTGGAATTAAGGATATGTTAACCAAAACCGCCGGATAACAGTAATATATTCATAAATTTATAATTTGACCCCCGCCCTGCAAAAGCGGGGGTCTTTTATATGCAACAACAAGAAATGATGGTATTCATTTTCTCACTCTTAAAGCCATTTAATGATGACTCCGGAAAAATCTGGTAAAATAAAGTTTATATGGAAACTTAAAAGGAGAAGCATGTGTGTCCTGTAAAGTTTACACGGGGGGGGGGTAAGAAGTAAATCCAGAAAAGGCTTTTCTCTGGCAGAAGTGCTGATTGTGATGGCACTTTTTGGTATTGTTGCTATAGAGACAATACCTGCAATGGTTACTGATTTTAACAAAAAAGTATATGCCACACAGTTTAAAAAGACTTATAACCTTTTGAATTACGCATTTTACCGGATTAAAAGCGATGTGTGCAATGATACATTTAAAAACTGTTTTAATGATGAGAATCATGCAGAAACAGGGGACGATGTAATAAACGCCCTTGGTAATTATATAAAATACAGAGAAAAATGCCTTACCGGTGATGATAGTTGTTTTCACACTGATATATGGAATTTGTCTAAAAGTGACACGGTAGTTATCGATGAACCAAAGTATAAAGAACTTGTTATGCATGACGGCACAGTTGTCTCTGTACATACGACCTCACAAAAAGACTGCTCCACTACTTATTTTACGAGAAATGGGGAGGGGTCAACCTGTGCATTTATTTATGTTGATGTTAACGGGGTTAATAGCGGTCCTAATGTTTCAGGCAGGGATATATTCCAACTTCTTCTGGCTAAAGACGGGCTATACCCGGAGGGATCACAGGGCTCAGAAGAATCTGACTGGGATACATACTGCAGTATGAGCAGCAGTCATCAATGGAACGGCGATGCCTGCGCAGCAAGGATTATCCAGGAAGGCAAAATGAATTACTAAGTAAAGGTTTTTTCCTCATCCCATACTTGCTGCTGAATCGCTTTAAGATCACTTCGGATGTTAATTATTTGTGATAAGCCGACGCTTTTAGCCTAGTGATGACGACAGTGAAAGCAATTTAATTGTAGATCTCTATCCCACCTTTAATAATTGGTGAGGTGGGGACTTAAAACTGTCGTTAATACTTCCTGATACTATTGACATAGAGAAAATAAGAACCTCGGGGAAGGTTAAACTGTACTTTTTCATACTTCTTGGATTCTACCTTAAAATCAAGATAATTTCCGTAAATAGAAATATCATCCCCTCTTTTACAGGAATTTAAAGCCTCTTCTACAGCTTTATCATCATAAATTATGGCAAACATTTTTGTTTTCCTGTTTAAAAACGGCGCTGCGCATTTTTTGCATTCTGTTATCTGCAAAAATTCCTTGTAATCTTCATCAGTAAGTGCAATAAAAGAAGTAAATGCTGATTTGCCCACTTTAAAATTAAAATCATCAAAATAAACAAGCGTTTTATCAAAAATTTTGCCAAATTTAAATTTCCAGATAAAATCTTCTCCGTCAGACATAGAAACAAAATCACTTCTGGATTCAAGCAGGTTTTCCGGTACCAGCAGGGAAATATTGTTACCTTTATTAAACCCTCCGAAGAAAAAGCCCCAGAACGCAAAAATTAAAAAAATGACACCGAATAAACAACCGCGCAAAACTTATATCCCTCTACACATCAACATCTATCATCATCTGTTTAAGCTGTGTCAGGGTGCTTTCCATATCCACGGCTTCGGAAATTCTCTGCTGGAGGAATTTATTAATGTCAGGCATCATTTGAATAGCCATATCCAGAGTATGGTTCTGTCCGGCCTGATACATTCCTACATCAATCAGGTCCTTGTTTTCCCGATATACCGCAAGCAGCTTTCGCATTTTTGCCACGGCTTCCTGATGCTCAAGATCAGTAATTTCCGGGAATAGCCTGCTGATACTACCCAAAACATCAATTGCCGGGTAATGGTTCATTTCAGCAACTTTTCTTGAGAGAAAGATATGCCCGTCTACAATACCTCTTACTGTATCAACAACCGGGTCATTAATGTCATCACCTTCCATAAGTACGGTATAAAGTGCTGTAATAGAGCCTTTAGGGCTTGTACCTGTTCTTTCCAGCGCTCTTTGCAACCAGGAGAAGATTGATGGAGGATAACCCTTCATGGTGGGAGGTTCCCCGATAGAAAGCCCAACTTCCCTTCCTGCCATAGCGCATCTTGTAATTGTATCAGTCATAAGAAAAACTTTTTTGCCCTGGTCACGGAAGTATTCGCATACAGCAGTAGCTGACTGAAGCGCCCTCATTCTTATAAGAGGGGGCTGGTCCCCTGTTGAACATACAAGGACTGACCTTTTCATACCTTCTTCACCAAGACTTTGCTCAATAAATTCCTTAACTTCCCTTCCCCGTTCTCCGATAAGCGCCATAACATTGACATCAGCTTCTGTGTTCCTTGCTATCATGCCGAGCAGGGTACTTTTACCTACACCACTTCCGGCAAACAAGCCCATACGCTGGCCTGCGCCCATAGTAAGCATAGAATCCACTACCCTTATCCCTGTCTGAAACTTGCTTTTGATTATAGGCCGGGTATAAGCATCCGGCGGGTCATGATCAATTGGCCGAAATATAGCATTGGTAGTGTCCATTGGCTGGCCGTCAAGAGGCACGCCAAGAGGATTCACCAACCTGCCCAGCAGGAACTTTCCCATAGGAAACATAACCGGGGTTCCTGTGGAAGAAACAAGACTTCCCTGCGCAATTCCTAGACCGTCGTATAAAAGCAGCATCTGGGCAACTTCACCTTTGAAAGCAACTACTTCTGCGGGTTTTTGGTCTCCGTCAACAGTTTCTATATAGCATAAATCCCCTATTTTAAGCCCGGGAAGTTTTGCTTCAACGGTCAGGCCGAGAAGTTTTGATACTGAACCTTTATATTTATATGTTTCAGTATTGTCTATTATTTCCATTGCCTTGTCCCGCAATGTTTCTATAGTGTTTTGAGTATTTATTTCCTGCATCTCTTCCACTTTTTTCTATCACTTATATAATTTTAATTTTATTATCCCCAAAAGTAAATTTTATTAACCGTTAAGTAAGGAATAAATAAAAAGCTTTTACGTTTAAAAATTTTCAAAAAATCTATATTTAACAAGTGCGCAGGCTACGCCTGCGCCACCTATAGGGTGGGTGGGCAAGATTTTTTAAAATTTTGCAAAAGTATTTAACGGAAACTTATTAAGGCCACTAATAAATTTTTAAAAATATGATCAGGTATTTATACAGACAGGTATTAAGTTTCTGTAGCAAAAAACGCTAATATTGTTAACCATTGCGCTTTTATTTTTGCAAAACAACGAAATTTCTATAAAATAACAGTAATACAGCAAATGATAAGTTATTTTAAAAATATTAGATTTCATTAAATATTTTATTAAACTTTTCGATAAGTAAAACATAAGCCTTTGAAATTATGTGTTTTTAATTTTATATAGAAAGTTGGGTCTTGAAAAAGTCGGTTAAAATATTTCTAGTCTTTATTATAGTCATATTCTGCACTTCACCGTGTTTAGCCTGGACAAAACATAAAATGGCGGGTCCGGTAAAAGGCAGGATTTCTTCTCCATTCGGTTCAAGGGTTGACCCAATCTCCAACAAATGGCGTTTCCATTCAGGTATTGATATTGCTGCGCCTTCAAACACCCCTATCTATGCAGTTCAGGAAGGAACTGTGATCTTCAGCGGCTGGAAAGGCGCTTATGGCAGGTGTATAATTATTGAGCACAAATATAATGATATCCCGAAAATTCCGCATATAATCACTAAATATGCACATAATTCCAGAAATATTGTAAAAAAAGGCGACTATGTAAAAAGAGGCGAGATTATAGGCTACATAGGTTCTACTGGAAGATCAACAGGCCCTCACCTGCACTTTGAAGTTGTTTATAAAGGAAACCCGATAAATCCAATAGATTATATAAAAAAACTGCCGTCTTACCTGGATTACGTCGCTTATGTAAGAGAAAAGAGACGTTATACCTCTTATTTATCAAAAGATAATTAAAAATTCAAATATACGGATTAAATATTTAATTCTTTTGACGTTGGCTTTGATTAATATAAAATGGTTTTAAAATAGAATTGGGATTAAGGAGATTTGTTATGTCAGAAAAAAAGCTTTTAGCGACAATACCACGCACAGACACAGAGGAAATACAGGTACAGTTAAGCGAATACAGGGGAAGGAAATTTCTTGACCTCCGCATATTCTACACCACAGACGGAGGAAACACCTGGAACCCAACCAAAAAAGGTGTGGCAGTATATCCGGAAAACCTTGATAAATTAAAAGAAGCAATTGAACTTGCACAGAAAGAGATTGAAAGCGTTGGAACAGAGCAATAAAAACGTCCGGCAGGCTACGTTTTTCGGTGCGCAGGAAGAGCCGAGGTATAAGTATGCCCAGGTGATAGTGGATGTACCTGACCTGGATACACGAACATTCAGCTATTCTATCCCGGATGAAATTTATGACAGTATAAAACCCGGAGTTCCTGTGCTTGTCCCGTTCGGGAACAGGGGTGTAGTTAACGGTTTTGTGGTAGGGTTTTCCAACTACCTGCCGGAGGAAATACGAGCCAAAGCTATTTATGAAGTCCTGTATGGGAATTCGCTTTTTGATATGGAATACCTCCAGCTTCTGGAATGGGTGGCGAATTATTATTGCTGTAGCCTTCAGAATGTACTTGATGCGGCAATCCCCTCCAATCTGCTTTCCAAGACCAAAAGAATTGTGCATTTTCTGAAAGAAGACATTTCGGGTGAAATCTTAAACCGGGAAGCACATAAGATTGTAGAATTTTTGCAGGAAAAAAAGAAATATAACGTAAATACCTTAAAGAAAAAAACTAAAATACCCTATAACAAATTTTATGCCGCCATACGGCAGCTTCAGAACAAAGGTATTGTAGGCATAGAAAACATACTTGAAGAAAAAAAAACCGGTCCCAAGCTGGAAAATTACATAAAATTAAAGCCGGATTTTGATAGAGAGGCACTGACTGTACGCAGAAAAGCAATTGTAGAAACCCTGGAATCACAAGGCAATGAAGTAAAGCTGTCTGAATTCGCCAAAATAGCAGGTACTACCACAGCAACCCTGAAAAAACTTGCAGAAACAGGAATAGTAGAGATTTTTGAGAAGGAAATTTTCAGAAATCCTACGGATATTTTTAAAACCGAGCAGAAGAATTTCTTTGAGCTGACAGCGTATCAGAAACAGGCGTTAGAACAGATTAATTCCTATATGGAACATCAGGACCCTGAACCTATGCTTTTATATGGTATAACCGGCTCAGGCAAGACAGAAGTTTATATGCATGCTGTAAGAGAAGCTTTAAAACAGGGCAAATCAGTAATCATCCTTGCGCCGGAAATTATTCTGGCTTCCCAGCTGGCAATGAGGTTTTCAGCGAGGTTCGGGGCAGAAAACGTGGCTATCTGGCACAGCAGTATTTCTGACGGGGAACGCTATGATGTATGGAAAAAGCTAAGAAATAATGAAATTAAAATTATTATCGGTGCAAGATCAGCTATATTTGCACCGGTAAGAGATTTAGGCCTGGTCATAATTGATGAGGAGCACGAATCCAGCTATAAACAGACTTCTCCAGCCCCAAGATATAACGCAAAGACCGTAGCGTTTGAGCGTGCAAGAAGAGAAGGTGCGGCGCTGGTTCTGGGAACAGCCACTCCGGACATTACCACATATTTTCGGGCAAAAGGCGCAGACAGAATTGTCATGCTGCCGAAAAGATTCGGGAAAAGCGGACTGGCACAGGTTCAAGTCGTGGATATGCGGGAGGAATTCAAGGCAGGCAATAAAAGTATTTTCTCTAGAACTCTTAAAAAAAGTCTTATAGATGCATTCGAAACGGATAAACAGGCTATTTTACTTATAAACCGCCGTGGATTTTCCACCTTTGCGCAATGCAACAACTGCGGCTATACCCCGCAGTGTCAGAGGTGCGATATCCCACTGATTCTGCATAAAACCGCAAATAACCTCCGCTGTCATTATTGTAATTATGAAACAGAGGCACATGACGTTTGTCCATCCTGTTTTAACAATACATTAAGATATTTTGGGATGGGCACTCAGCGGGTAGAGGAGATGTTTAAACGGGAGTTCCCGGAAATTGCAGTACAAAGAATAGATAGCGATATTATGGGCAAAAAACATGCCCATATACAAGCTCTGAAAAGGTTTAGTAACGGTGAAACACAGGTATTGATAGGAACACAGATGATAGCAAAAGGACTGGATGTCCCGAATGTTACTGTGGTGGGCGTAATCAACGCAGATTCCCTATTTAACCTGCCGGATTTTCGGGGAACAGAAAGAGGATTCCAGCTACTGACTCAGGTTGCAGGACGGGCAGGCCGGGGGGCATTCCGGGGAAAAGTGTTTTTCCAGACCTATGAACCGGAGTTTTTTGCAGTGAACCATGCCAAAGAACAGGACTTTACCAGTTTTTATTCCTACGAAATCCAGTCACGCAATGAATACTCTTACCCCCCGTTCAGCAATATGACAAGATTTATAATAAGCGCCAAAATGGAGATCAAAGCGGTGAAATTTGCTTCAGATATAGCTTATCGCCTGAAACTCCTGATTGACGAGCGTGGAATTTCCGAAAGGCTGGAAGTCCTGGGTCCTTCCCGGTGTATAATCACCCGGATTAAAGATGAATACAGGTTCCAGATCCTGATAAAAAACACCCTTGGCGAAAACGGGCATTTTCTGGTAAATAAATTCGTTAAGGATATAAAAATCCCGCAGGACATAAAATTTCTCGTGGACGTCGACCCGTCAGATATGTTGTAATATTGATATGTTGATACAGACAGAAAAAACAATTAATAGCCCTGAAGGCAATAAGATACGGCTTCTTAAAGCTGAGAACTCTTCTGAGCAAACCCGTGCAACTGTCCTGTTAATCGGAGTATTCCACGGGGATGAGCCGGAGGGGGAATATTTGATTGATAAACTAATGCAGGATATGGAAGAAGATCCCGGCCTAATAGGTTATAACCGGGTATTAATCATCCCCTGCCTTAACCCGGACGGAAAACAGCGAAAAACTAGAGGAAATTCGAACGGTATAGACCTGAACAGAAATTTTCCTACACAAAACCGGGAAGGATGTACTACTGAAGACAGGTATAACTGTGGAGAAGTACCTGCCAGTGAAGTTGAAACCTCATTCATAATGGATATTGTTGAGGAATACAAACCGGACAGGATTCTGGCTTTTCACAGCCCGTATAATGTGATAAATTATGACGGCCCTGCTGATGAAATATCGGAAAAAATGTCAAAACTTAGCGGCTATCCGGTTCAGGTGGATATAGGCTACCCTACCCCCGGTTCATTCGGGACTTATGCCGGCAAGGAAAGGAATATTCCTGTCATAACCCTGGAACTTCCCGGACAGGGTGATCCGGATAATATGTGGGCTGATAATAGAAAAGCCCTGCATTACTTTATATCATGCTAGTTAATTCGAATTGCCTGTACATTATTAGCTACATTTTAAGAAATTTAATAAATGACCCAGCTTACAAATAAAGTTTGCGGTTTATCTTGTATTAAAGACCACATAACCTGCCGGGAGAAAATAATATATGTATAGTAGAATGTTTTTGCATAGAAAAAATAAACCCTATTGGTTTTAAAAATGAGCAGGTTATTACAGGTAGTTTCAAAATATGACCCGGCCGGAGATCAGCCAAAAGCGATAGAATTATTATCCAAAGGTCTTTCTGACGGGTACAAAAAACAGACCCTTCTGGGTGTAACCGGATCAGGGAAAACATACACCATGGCACATGTTATACAGAAAACACAGCGGCCTGCGCTGGTGATTGCGCATAACAAAACCCTTGCAGCACAGCTTTATAACGAAATCAAGGAACTGCTTCCCAACAATGCTGTGGAATATTTTATAAGCTATTATGACTACTACCAGCCGGAGGCTTATATACCAAGGACAGACACTTTTATAGAAAAAACCGCCAGCATAAACGAAGAAATTGACCGACTAAGACACAGCACCACAAGAAGTCTTTTTGAGAGAAAGGATGTTGTGGTAGTTGCCAGTGTAAGCTGTATTTATGGCCTTGGCCTGCCGGAAAATTACTTTAGAGGCTCAATCCGGATTTCTGTAGGTGACCTTGTAGAAAGAGACGATATTTTAAGACATCTGGTGGATGTGCATTATGAGAGAAACGACGTGGAATTAGGGAGGGGTAATTTCCGGGCAAGGGGCGATGTTGTAGAAATCAAGCCGTCTTATGAAAATATAATCTTTCGCATACAGTTGTTTGGCGATGAAGTTGAGAAAATTTCGAGAATTGACCCGGTTACAGGACATACGGTGGAAAACTGCTCGGAAGCGGTTATTTTCCCGGCTGTACATTATCTTTCCGGAGAGGAAGACCTGGAAGAAACCGCAAGGTTAATCAAACAGGAACTCACAGAACGGTTAAACGAGTTTAAACAGGAAAATAAAATCCTCGAAGCACAGCGCTTGCTCCAGAGAACAAACCATGACCTGGAAATGATCCGGGAACTGGGATACTGTAACGGAATTGAGAACTATTCAAGAATTTTTGAAAGAAGACCTCCGGGAAGTCCTCCTGCCACGCTGCTTGATTACTTCCCGGAAGATTTCCTCTTATTTATTGACGAATCCCATGTTACGCTTCCTCAGATAAAGGGAATGTACAATGGTGACCGGGCAAGAAAGGATGTACTGATTGATTACGGCTTCAGGCTCCCCTGCGCAAGGGATAACCGTCCCCTTACCATTAATGAATTCTGGGAAAGGGTTAATCAAACAATTTTCGTGTCAGCTACACCCGCAGATTTTGAACTGGAACACTCCGAACAGGTTGTTGAACAGATTATCCGTCCGACAGGGCTGGTTGATCCGCAAATTGATATACGTTCAATCCAAAGCCAGGTTGATGACCTAATCAGCGAAATCAAACAAAGAGCCGATAAAAAAGAAAGAATACTGGTTACAACACTCACAAAAAAAATGGCGGAAGACCTGACTGATTACCTGCAGCAATTAGGCATAAGCGTCCGCTATCTTCACAGTGAAATCCAGTCAATTGAGAGGGTGGAGATTCTCAGAGACCTGAGAACCGGTGAATTTGATGTTTTGATCGGGGTTAATTTATTAAGAGAAGGGCTTGACCTTCCGGAAGTTACACTGGTAGCCATAATGGATGCTGATAAAGAAGGCTTCCTTCGCTCAGAAACCAGTCTGATCCAAACTATAGGAAGGGCAGCAAGGAATTCCTGCGGCAAAGTTATTATGTATGCTGATAAAATTACCGGGAGCATCAAAAAAGCAGTAGAAGAGACTGAAAGAAGAAGAGCCATCCAGATAGAACACAACAAAAAGCACAATATTACCCCGACAACAATCATCAAGCCACTTTCTAATAATCTTCTTGACCTTGTCGGTTCATTCAGGAGTGTTGAAGATGTGGTTGCAGAGAAAATGGCGGAGTATGATATTAAAACAAAAGATCTTCCAAAAATAATTGAAAAATTTGAAAAAGAAATGCATAACGCCGCAAAAATACTTGATTTTGAAAAAGCCGCAGAAATCAGGGACAAGCTCAGAGAACTACGGGAAATGCACAAGGCCGCCCTGAAAGAAAAATAATATTATTCGAACTTAAAGGTTTGGCAGGTTTTTAGCAACTTCTCGGGCTGTTTCCGTGACAGCAAGACCAGCTTCACTGCTTTCTTTAAACATCGGCGACATTAAAACTCCGGCCTGCTTCACTGCCTGCACAACTTCATCCGGTGGAATAAAACTCTGAACTCCTGCAAGCGCCATTTCTGATGCGGTAACAGCGTGCACAGCCAGAAAGCCATTTCTTTTTATGCACGGGACTTCCACCAGTCCGGCTACAGGATCGCATACCAGCCCCATTATGTTTTTTAAAGCCAGAGCAGCAGCGTGAATTATCTGTTCATTAGACCCTTTCATAAGGTCAACAGCAGCACCCGCCGCCATAGCAGAAGCCACCCCGCATTCTGCCTGACATCCCCCAACTGCGCCCGCCAGGTTCATCTGCTGGGCAACAATTTTACCAATAACCCCGGCAGTTATTAAAGCATCAATCTGTTGGTCTTCAGAAAAACCGTATTCTTCCGTATAACCTTTAAATACAGCCGGAACTATTCCGCAGGAACCCGCTGTTGGACAGGCGACGACTCTTCCCATTCTCTGGTTTTCTTCGGAAACCGCAATTGCATAAGTGAGTATCTTTCCGACAAGATTGCTCATGGGTAACTTACTGCCGTTTTTATACCTTTTAAGTACTTTTTGCGCATCCTCGCCTGACATTCCGCTTGGGGAAAGGCCATAGTTCTTTAAACCGTCTTCAATGGAAGACATCATTACATTTAGGTTTCTGCGGATTAAATTCCTGATTTCTTCTTCGGTTTTTTCCAGCATATAGGCTTCAAGTTCCTGAAAAACCCGGGAAATCCTTTTATTTTCCCGACGTGTAACTTCTAAAAGCTGGCTGAACGTTACTATATTTTCCATTATTCTTCCAATCTCTCTATATTCCTTACCAGATACATATCAGGGAGTAATCTGATCTCATCGATGGCAGAGTCGGGCAGAACCGAATCCAGGCAGATGGTCATAACCGCTTCTTTATACTTTTCCCTGCGTTCGCAGTTTAGAGAAGCTATGTTTATCTCTTGTTCCTGAATTATCCTTGACACCTTGGATAATACACCCTTTTGATCTTTATAAACCAGTATTAAAACCGGGTAATCACCCCTTATATCCGTGCTGAAGTCGTCTATTTTGCTTATCTGGACTTCTCCGCCGCCCAGTGAGTTAGCGGAAATTTTCATTAACTGTTTGTTGTTTTCATCAAAAAATATAATATCCACGGAATTGGGATGCCTGTAGTCCTGTGATAAATGTTCAAAAGAATATTCCAGTCCTTGTTTCCCGGCATAATCAAAAGAATGCTTGATCCTTGCATCGCTTACATCAAACCCCAGCATTCCTCCCAGAATTCCTTTATCTGTTCCGTGTCCCAGTCCTGTTTTGGCAAAGGAATTATAGAGTTTAAACAGGACTTTTTGCGGTTTTCTGCCGAAGATTTTCCTTGCAAACAGTCCCATTCTAATTGCTCCTGCTGTATGTGAGCTGGACGGGCCTATCATTATTGGGCCTATTATGTCGAAAATTGAAATATATCTCATAAAACTACCCTGTTTTACAAAAGTTTTTCCAGGTTTTCATAAGGGAGGAAATCCATTGAAGAAGCCACGCCCTGATGGACAATGTATCCTTTATGGGTATTCAGGCCAAGCATCAGGTCTTCGTTTTGTTTTACAGCGTCATTTAAGCCCTTGTTAGCAAGTTTTACCACATAAGGCAGAGTGGCATTGGTAAGTGCAACTGTGGAAGTCCGTGGAACAGCTCCGGGCATATTCGCTACAGAGTAGTGAACTACACCGTGCTTTATATAGATGGGGTCTTCGTGTGTTGTTACCCTATCAATTGTTTCAATAGAACCGCCCTGATCTATTGCAACATCCACAATAACCGATCCGGGTTTCATTTCCTTGACCATTTCTTCTGTTACAAGACAGGGAGCTTTTTTTCCGGCAAGTAGTACCGCTCCTATCACAACATCAGCATTTTTTACCTGCTGTCTTATGGTATAGGGGTTAGAATGCAGGGTAGTAAGGCTTTCTGCGTAAATATCATTTAAATACCTTAATCTGTCGAGGTTAATATCCAGTATGGTTACATTAGCTCTTAATCCCAGTGCCATTTTTGCGGCATTAGCCCCGACAATTCCGCCGCCTATAATCACAACCTTAGCGGGAGAAGTCCCCGGAACTCCGCCCATAAGGATTCCTTTCCCGCCAAAATACCTCTCTAAAAGCCGTGAAGAAATCTGGACAGACATCCTGCCCGCAACTTCACTCATAGGTGTAAGCAGTGGGAGGCTTCCGTCCTTTAGCTGGACTGTTTCGTATGCTATTCCGGTTACTTTCTTATCAAGGAGATTTTTGGCCAGCTCGGGTACTGCGGCAAGGTGCAGGTATGTAAATAAAATCTGGCCTTCTCTTAAATAGTTATATTCCTGTTTTAGAGGTTCTTTGACTTTTAATACCATCTCAGCAACTTCAAAAATTTCTTTTGGGCTGTTCAAAATAACCGCACCGGCCTGTTCATAAATTTCGTTACTAAATCCGCTTCCCTCACCGGCATTATTTTCAATAAATACCTGGTGACCGTCTCTCTTTAAAGTTTCCACTCCAGCCGGAGTTATTGCGACTCTTTCTTCCTGAGCTTTTATCTCTGCAGGAATCCCTATTTTCATTTAATTTTCTCCTTGTGAATTTTATATAAAAAAACCTAATAAAAATTTAGCACAAGCATTGAATTAAAGCATTTTAATTTCAATGCATTAATTTAACCAATTTGAATTAAATAACTCCATAGACCATTAATAGTTTTTAAAATGGGATAAAAATGTCCAACTCCCGAATAACCGACCCTTGATTTAAGTTAGTATTAGGGTAAAAGTTATAGGAACGAAGATATATGTTAACAAAACATTTAAGATTATTTATAATTAACTAAATAGTTATTTGAGACAGTAAAATGAAAATATTAACTGTACTGGGAGCTCGTCCGCAGTTTGTAAAAGCTGCCGCACTTAGTCGGGAATTTAAAAATCATACTGAAATTAAAGAAATAATTGTACATACAGGTCAGCATTTTGATAAAAAAATGTCTGATTTGTTTTTTGAGGAATTGGAAATTCCAAAACCGGATTATTACTTAAATATTCACTCCCTGTCTCACGGGGCTATGACAGGCAGGATGCTGGAAGAAACAGAAAAAATTATATTTGAAGAAAAACCGGATTACCTGCTTGTATATGGTGATACAAACAGCACTTTAGCCGGTGCTTTAGCGGCAAAAAAGGCTGGAATCAGGTCAATACATATAGAAGCAGGTTTAAGAAACTATGATTACAGTATGCCGGAGGAGATAAACAGGATTTTAACAGACAGGATTTCTGATCTGCTGTTTTGTTCTACTGATTATGCTCTTGAATGTTTAAAAAAAGAGGGATTTGATAATTTTCCGTTCAAAATTTTTAAGGTGGGCGACATTATGAACGATGCTGCCCTTTATTATTCTCAAAAATCAGCGGAAAAATCAAAAATAATTCAGGAGCTTGGGCTAAATGACAAGGAATTTATCCTGTCCACGGTACATAGAGCCGGAAATACCGATAACCTGGAAAATTTAAGAATAATTATTTCAGAGTTTAACAGGATTTCAAAGGAAATTGAAATTGTAATGCCAGTTCATCCACGGACAAAATCCATTATTGAGAAAAATAGTCTGAAGCCAGAATTTACAATGATTGAGCCGATTGGGTATTTTGATATGTTGGAAATGCTTAAACATTGCTCACTTGTCATTACAGACAGCGGTGGTTTGCAGAAAGAAGCCTATATGTTCGGCAAAAAGAGTGTTATTTTAATGGACTTTTCGCCGTGGAGGGAGCTTGTCGAAAATAATTTTGCCCTTGAAGCAGGGATAACGAATAGTGATATATACAAAAAATACAAAAAAGTTCAGAACTTAAAAGCTGATTTTTCTTTGAATTTATACGGAGACGGCAACACTGCAGGAAAAATTATAGAAGAAATAAAAAAAGACTGGATAGAGCTAAAAAAACAAAGTTGTTCTTATATTTTTTGATAAAATATATAAAAATTAGTTTCTTTAGGTTTTTTGTTTAATAACTTATCTATTAAAAATTTAAAGTTGTAAAATTTTTCAGGTATATAAAAATTTATTTTTTTTGCATTTTTGATTAAACCGGAAAGTTCATTTATTTGATTATAATTCCAATATCTCCAGGTTTTTGTGGGATTTATTTCATCTCTAAAATTTGATATGGATGAAATTATTAAAACTCCGCCTTCATTTAAAAAATCAATATATTTATTGGAAAAATCAGCTACAAATTTTATATCGTGCGTGTTACTGCCTGAAAAACCTTTACAGAAAATAACGTCAAATTTTTCATCGAAGGAAGGATTAAATGCATCCATGTGAGTAAATCTGCATTTTGGAAATTGTTTTTTTGAGATATCAATAGCCACATCAGAATAATCAATACCATGGACTTCAAATCCTGCAACCCTGAAAGCTTCTGAGATGAAGCCCTTAGCACAACCAATATCAAGTAATTTTAATTTTTTTTCTGATTTTAAATTTTTAGGAAGTTTTTTTATCATCGATAATGCTATGTTTTTGGCAAGAGTTGGACAATTTACTGACAATTTATCAACAGGAGATTTGAATGCCTCATTATATTTGTGCCTGAGTTGTTCTGAGTCCATATTAAAATTACCTTTCTCTGGTTAATTAAATTAAACAATCCCTGATAATTTTTATTTTTTGGATGCTGGAAAAATGCCATAGATGTGGATGAGTCAGGAGCTTAATAAGCTTGATTTCATTTTTTATCGCCTGTAAAGGATTCGTTCCGGAAATGCTGTAATAACCACCATTTATTTTTAATGGGTTAGCATCTGATATATAACAGGAATTCTCACCATATATTCTTTTGTTATACGTTTCCAATTTTATATTTAAAAACTTATAGGATTCTTCATTCTCGGTCAATAGTGTGTTTTTTAATTTAAATCGTTTATTAATCACATGTCCATGAGATGCGATAGTTTCGCAGGGAACATTGTAGAGAAGCCTAAATCTTTCCAGTTCTTTTTTAAGAATTTCAAGGCAAATATTTTTAAAATCAGTTTTTAATAGTTCTTCTTTTGTGCCAATATTTCTTGCCCTTACAAAATCAGCAATAGTTTCATAATGAAAACTTGCTTCACTTCCATAACTCTCAATCATCTTGATTAAAATAGCGTCTGCAGTACAGTCCCTGAAATAATAAGAAGCCTTAACCCCGTATTTTTTTTCTATCGCAAACATTCTGACAGTAGCTTTGGATTCAAAATCTATATCGTGTCTCAGGATAAATATTTTTTTTGAAGGGTCAAAATCATTTCTTGCATAATCCCTGAAAGAAATTACCTGATAATCATTTTCCAGGGCAAGTTTTATGATTTTTTCGTATTGTTCAAGCCTGTTGTTAAACAGAAGAGTGGAAATGGCTTTTAGCCTGCTCATTATGAATTCCTTGCCTTTTATCAAAAAGAATTTTAGTATTATAATAAAACATTTATTAAATTTTGAAAATGTTATAAGCTCAAAAACTCTTGCCAATATCCAAACCCGGTTGTTATTATACCCGGAATTTTTAGAAAGTTTCTATGCAAAAAATATTAATAATATGTTTTTCCAACTTAAAAAAAGATCCGAGGGTATATCGTCAGATAATTAATTTAAAAGATGATTACGAAGTAACAGCAGTTGGATTAAATGATCCTGAGATTGATGGGGTAAAGTTTGTACAGGCGGAAAAACACAAATATACCAGAAAAGAACGCTGGTTATTAAAGCTTGGTTTTTATGAGCAAGTTTACTGGAAAAACGAAATAACCGAGCTTAAAGAAAAATTATTACAAGAAAAATTTGATTTAATAATTTCAAACGACATAGATACGCTTCCTCTGGTAATAGAAGCAGCACAGGGGGCAAAAATAATTTATGATGCACATGAATATTATCCGGAGCAGACAAATAATTTTGTATGGAAATTCTTTCATCAGGACTATTACAACTATTTATGCCGAAAATATATGAAAAAAGCGGATGCTGTATTTTCTGTATCAAAACCAATAATAAATGAATACAGGAATAATTTTGATATAGAGCCGCTTTTATATACAAATGCAGCGGAATATTATGATCTTAAACCTTCTGAAACCGGAGATAAAATTAAAATAATTTATCACGGCAGAGCTGCAGGCATCAGGGGAACGGATAGAATGATCGAACTTGCAAAGCATCTTGATGATCGGTTTACCCTTGACTTAATGGTAATAGGCGATCATGAATATATAAAAATGCTGGTAAACAAAGCTAAAAAAACTTCTAATACTAAAGTAATCCTTCCTGTTACAAGGGAAGATCTGGTAAAATACACTAACAATTATGATATTGGACTCTACCTTGCAAAAGAAGAATCAAGTTTTAATGTTAAAAATATGCTTCCAAACAAGTTTTTTGAATATATCCAGGCAAGGTTAATGCTTGCCATCGGTCCGACAAAGGAAATGGCAAGAATCACCAAAGAGTATGACTTAGGTATAGTGTCAGAAAAATTTGACCCGAAAGAGCTGGCTGAAAAGATCAACAGCCTGACAAAAGAACAGGTTATGTATTATAAAAACCAGTCCCACAAAGCTGCTAAGGAATTAAATTCCGAAAACAATATTAAATCGCTGAAAAGCGTTGCAAAAAACCTACTAAAGTAAGGGGTCTTGCCTTTTGTCGGAAAAAATTTTAATATGATTAACATGAAAAAAATTTTAATCATTTCCCTATCTAATTTAAAAAGAGACCCAAGGGTTTATCGTCAGATAATTAATTTAAAAGATGAATATGATGTAACAGCTATTGGGATGAACAGCCCGGAAATTGAAGGGGTAAAGTTTATTAGCACAGTAAAACCTGAGCTTTCCTGGGGTGATTATATATTATTAAAGTTTGGATTTTATGAAAAAGTATACTGGAAGAATCAGTTTATAAAATTAAAAGAATTATTAGTTAATGAAAATTTTGATATTGTAATTGCAAACGATCTTGATGCTTTGCCATTAGCGGTAGAATTAGCAAAAGGCGCAAAAATACTGTATGACGCTCATGAGTATTTTCCGAATCAACAAGAAAATTCACTTTTTTGGAGGTTCTTTTGTAAGAATTATGTAGATTATCTTTGTAGAATTTATATGTCAAAGGCTGATAAAATGCTAACAGTATCCCAGTCTCTAGTTGAATCATACAAAGATAATTATAAAGCAGATCCGATACTTCTTACCAATGCGGCAGAATTTTATGATTTAGCACCGGTTGAAACAGGAGATAAAATCAGAATTATTTATCACGGACTGGCAAGTGAGGGTAGGGGTACGGATGTTATGATTGAGCTGGCCAATTACCTGGATGATCGTTTTACGCTGGATTTTCTGGTTGTAGGGAGGAATGAATATATTAAAAAAATCATTAAAAAAGCTGAAAATAATCCAAAAATAAGGTTTATGCCCCCTGTACCCAGGGAAGAACTGGTGCAATATACTAATAATTATGATATAGGGCTTTTTCTTTTCAAGGCAGACACTTGTTTTTCATATGAAAATTGCCTGCCAAACAAATTTTTTGAGTATATACAGGCAAGGCTAATGCTTGCAATAGGGCCCAGCAAAGAAATGGCAAGAATCACCAAAGAATATGACTTAGGTATAGTGTCAGAAAAATTTGACCCGAAAGAACTGGCTGAAAAGATCAACAGCCTGACAAAAGAACAGGTTATGTATTATAAAAACCAGTCACACAAGGCTGCAAAGGAATTAAACTCTAAAAATAACATTAAAATGCTCAAAGAAATTATAAAAAATTTGTAATGTTTTATGGAAAGTTGGTTAATATGAACAAAGAAGTCATTATACATATAGGTGCAGGTAAATCAGCTTCTACATATATGCAAAATACTATATTTCCATATTTAAAAAATGTTCTTTATTTTCGTCCGTTTACCAACCATCATAAAAAAGAAAAAAAACTTCATCCTTTTTCATCTCTAAATAAACTATTGGCAAAATTGCTTGTATTCCACCAAGAAAAAGAAAATATAAGAGATATTCATACTGTAAAAGAAGAGTTGAATAATTACATAAATTCTCTTGATGAATCTAAAATTTTAATTTCTCATGAAATTTTTGTTCAAAAACCAAAAGAAACCGCTGAATTGCTTAAGGACGTTTTTCCGCAAGCAAAAATATTTTTTGTTATAAGAGAACAATCAGACTGGCTTGAATCTTTGTATAAACATGCTATAAAAACAGGAGGGTATTCCCCTCCGGAAAAAGCACTTAAGTCAACAATTTTTAAATGTAACTGGCTGGAAATTTACCTGACTTATTTAAATTGCTTTAGAAAAGAGAATGTGTTAGTCCTGCCTGTCGAAAAACTAAAAAAGAATGAAAAAGAATTTCTGGATGATTTCTATAATTTTACAGGTATAGAAAAGTACTACCCTGACAAAAAGAAAATTAAAAGAAAATCTTCTAATATCGGGTATTCTAAAGTTTCAAATTTTATAGCAGTTAAATTAAATAAACATTTAAATAACTACTGGAAGACTCTTTTAAGAGATATTCTGGAAAAACATTTAGATAAGTATTTTTCATATTTTGGCAATGAGGTTTTTGATAAAAAGTATAAAAATTTTATAAGAATTTATTATGAAAAATCTAATACAGAATTGGAAAAAATAACCGGAATTAATTTAGGAAAATATGGTTATTCTCTAAAGAGCGAGGGAAATAAAGAAAGCTCAAATATAATAAACACAAAAAACTACCAGGAATCTATTGATAAGCTGGCTAAAAAATATAAAGATAAAAAAGTAATCATTTATGGAGCAGGACGTTTTTTTAATCATATAGTAGAAAACTATGATTTAAGCGGTTTAAATATAATAGCTATAAGTGATAAAAAGTTTATGGAATCTCAGGACCAGCTTTATATGGACTATAAGGCTATCTGCCCCTTTGAAATTCCTGACTATGAACCGGATGTTATATTATCAACTCTATATCAACCTGCACTTACTTACTTGATAATAAATTATTTTTTAAAACCGGAAACAGAAAAAAGTTTTGAATGGGACACCTTAAGTAATGTATAAAATAAGAAATATAATAAATAAAGAAATTATCATACATGCAGGAGCTCCTAAAGCAGCTTCAACATATTTACAAAAAGCCATATTTCCTAATTTAAAGGATGTTTATTTTTTCTTTCCACTAATTCGCAAATATAGAGATGACAGAGAAAAAGAAGTTCTTTCTCCTCTTGATGAAATATTAATAAAATTTTCAATGTTTGATAAGGAATTAAATGAATTAAACGACATTAACGAAATCAAACAACAAGTATATGACTACTTTAATTCTATAGAAGCCTCAAGAATTATACTGTCCAATGAACTCTTCTTTCAAAAACCGAATTTAACCAAACTATTTAAAGAACTATTCCCGCAGGCAAAAATACTTATAGTAATAAGAGAACAGGCTGATTGGCTGGAATCGAGGTTTAACCAGACCGCAAAAACCCAGGGTTACTCGGAAATAGAAAACTTATTGAGAACCTGGGCATATGATCTTAATTGGCTGGAAGTTTATCAGGATTATGCTAATAATTTTGGAAAAAACAATGTTTTAGTCCTTCCTTTTGAGCAGTTAAAACAAAATAAAAAAGAATTTCTGGATAATTTGTATGGTTTTATTGGAGCAGAACCGTTTTATCCGGAGGATAAAGCTGTTTATAATCAGAGCTATTCTGTTGTTTCACATTTTATTTCCAGAATACTAAATAAATTTTTACCCCCGAAAGGAAAGAAGTTTTTAAGGAGTTTCATAGAAAAACATCTGGATAAATATTTCAGGTTTTTTAACAAAGATGTAATTAAAAAAGACATCAAGCATTTGATAAAAATTTATTATGAAAAATCCAATACTGAATTGTCGGAGATAACCGGACTCAACCTGGAAAAGTATGGTTATCCGGTAATTGGCGGCAATGCCTTTAAAAAATTACAGAGAATTGATTTTCAAAAACATATAGATAAAATTGCAAAAAGACACGAAAATAAGAGAATAGTCGTATATGGTGCAGGAAGTTTTTTTGAGTACGTAGCAAAGAATTATGATTTAAACGGTTTAAATATTATTGCTGTTACTGACAAGAAGTTTCAGGGTTCAGAAAGCGCAACTTATATGGGATATAAGACAATAACCCCCTATCAAATTGCAGAATACAAGCCTGATGTTATCCTGTCAGGCTTGTATGAACCACGTGTAACAAATCTGGTAAAATTTTTTATATTTAGAATTTATTCGGAAAAATTTGTATGGGATGAAATGAGCAAATTTAGCCTGATTAATAATTTAAGGCTTTTATAAAAATCAAAATGAAAAAGACGAAGAAAGAAATATGTCACTATGAAAAAAGAAATTATCATACATGTAGGAGCTCCTAAAGCAGCATCAACATATTTACAGGAATTTGTCTTTCCCTTTCTAAAAAATGTTTATTACATGTTGCCTTTCAGTGTGCGCTTTAAAAATAACGAGAAAGAAAAAAAGCGCTGGCAGGGTTTAATGATATCCTAATGAAATTTTCAGTTTTTAATTATAAGGTTGAATATTTAAATAACATTGAACAAGTTAAAAAAGATGTTTACGACTATCTAAATTCTTTAGAAGAAGATAAAATCATTATTTCCCAGGAATTTTTCTTTCAGAAACCCGCTTTAATCAAGTTTTTTAAAGAGCTTTTCCCAAATGCTAAAATTTTTTTAGTTATAAGAGAACAGGCAGACTGGCTGGAATCCAGATTTAGCCAGCTGGCAAAGTCAGGAGGGAGTTGGGAAACAGAAGAACTGCTAAGAAGATTGGCTTTTAATTGCAACTGGCTGGAAGCATATCAGGATTATGTTAAAACATTCGGAAAAGATAATGTACTTATCTTGCCTATGGAGAAATTAAAACAAAACAGGGATGGATTTTTAGATGAATTTTATAATTTTACAGGCATAGAAAGATTTTACCCTGATGATAATAAAGTAAACCCCAAATTTTATAATAAAGGATACTCAAGAGCTTCTTTTTTTATAGCAAAAAGCCTTAACAGGTTTTTAAATCACGAACAAAAATTAAAGTTAAAACATTTACTCTTAAGACGGTTGGACAAGTATTTGTCCTGGTCCGGCAGGAATATGATTGATAAAAAATACAAAAAACTAATTAAAATTTACTATGAGGAATCCAATTCCACGTTGTCTAAAACCACCGGGATTAATCTGGAAAAATACGGTTATGTTGTAAATAAAAGCGGGAACTTTGAAAAACTGAAAAAAATTAATTATCAAAAGTATATAGATAATTTAGCGGAAAAATATAAAAATAAAAAAATAGTGGTTTATGGAGCGGGAAGCTTTTTTGAGTATGTGATCAAAAACTATGATTTAAACGGGCTAAATATTACAGCGATAAGCGACAAGAAATTTCAGGGGACAAATGAGGAAATGTATATGAATTACAGGGCAATCAGCCCTTATGAGATTGCGGAATATAATCCTGATGTTGTGTTTTCAGGGATTTATGACCCATATATAACAAATCAGGTAAGATATTTTATAGAAGAACTTAATAATAAAAAATTCACCTGGGAAGAATTAAGTGAAGTTGGTATTTTAGATAAATTAAAACCCCACTGGATTTTGAGTTAGGACAAATGCTGAAAAATAGTAAAAAAGTACTGATTATAACCTGCCATTTTCCGCCGGATGCTGCTATTGGCGCAAGAAGGCTATACGGCCTGGCTAAATATATCAAAAATTTTGGGTGGGAACCGTATGTTTTAACCATAAAGATGCCAAGAGATAATCATGATGAATTTAATATCATAGAAGTTGACTACCCGGGAAATATCTATGACCTTGCCCAGTTTGCATTTAATACCCACTTCCCGGAGGATAATTTCTTCTGGAGATTGATTGAATACCCTGACAGGCATAAAAATATCGAAAAACGGATGTACAGAGCAGCTGATGAATTTTTGAAAAATAATAAAATTGATGCTGTAATAACAAGTTCCAGACCAGAGACACTTCAACTTGTCGGTAAAAGAATTAAAGACAAGTATAAGCTCCCCTGGCTGGCAGATATGAGGGATTTATGGACAAAGTGTACCCTTGTTAAGCCGCATTTTATAAGGGATATTTATGAGGAAATTCATGAAAAAAATACACTGAAAAAAGCAGATACGATTACCACGGTATCAAAGCCCCTGGCGGATTTGCAAAGAGAATTTCTTGAGGGTAGGGATGTAGAGGTTATACATAACGGATTTGACCCGGAAGAGGTTTTTACAGAGGAAATAGAAACCCATGATAAATTTACACTTCTTTATACAGGTCATTTATACCCCCGAAAATACTGGAATTTAGAATATCTTTTTAATGCTTTATCAGAATTGATAAATGAAAACAGTATAGACAGGGATAAAATTTCTGTTAAATACTATGGTTTTGTAAAACAAAATATATCAGAAATAGCGGAAAAATATGATATTCAGGATGTGGTGGGATTTTATGGAAAAATTCCGAGGGAACAGGCTTTAATAGAGCAGAAGAAATCACATATCCTGCTGCATTATCAGTGCGAAGACAAAGCCTATTCAGGAAACTACGGGGGGAAGATATTTGAGTACCTTTCAATGAAACGTCCTGTACTGGTTACCGGCGGGCATAAAGACGTTTTGTGGGAGCTTCTTGACCAGACAAAAGCGGGCATGCACGCTTTAACAAAGCAGGAAATAAAGAGTTTTATATTAAAGCATTATAATGAATGGGTGAAAACCGGAAAAGTGTCATATAATGCAATACCCGAAGAAGTGGATAAGTATAGTTACCGTGCAATGGCAAGCAAATTTGCCGGTATACTGGACAGGATTACAGGCTAAAACAGGTTAATTATCAATGAATACGGAATATAAAGAAATAAAAAACTTGCTGCAAAGAAGAAATTTTCAGGATAGCATTGCGGAGTTTAAGAAAAAGTTTAAAGGGAAAAAGGTTCTTCTTTATGGTGCAGGGCTTTTTACCCGGGTAGTGCTGGATAATTACAGCCTGGATGGATTAAATATTATTGGGGTATCTGATATGAAGTTTAAAGGCGGAGAGAAGTTTTACGGATACAGTGGAATTTCGCTATCCGATATAGCTGATTTCAAGCCGGATGTTATTTTAATCAGCGCATACAGGGATACTCAGATAAAATATTTTCTTAAGGAGAATCATCCTGAATTGAGAAAAATCCCAAAAGAACCGATCCTGAAAAGGACATTGAAAGACAAAATACATGTTGTCAGAGAAATTCTGGGTAGTTATTAAAAAAATATTTTTTTAATAACTTTTTTGATTTCTTTAATTTTGTTTTTAACCCTGATTCCGGTGTTATAGAGGTTAAATCTCAGCCTGAAAAGCAAAGGTGTCTTGAAAGTTATAAACATACTTGCGGTTCTGTCGTTGCATACCAGCCTTTGTATAAAGCCGAAACGGCTTTCCAGTTTTTTTTGCCACCACTTAGGCGGTTTTACTGTACAATGTGCGTTTTCTCCGTTAGGGAGAACTTTATTCGCAAGCCTGTTTGAGATATTGAAGAATACGTTTTCTGAAATGGATTTGATGCCGGATAATAATTCGTCTAAATGCTCTTCGGGAATATGCTCTAAAACATCAGTATTAATTACAAAATCAACTTTTTCAACCGGTAATACTGAATATTCCTTAACTGCCGGGTCATATCTGTACCTTTTTATATCAGAGTTTATTTTTAACTCCTCAACAAGCCTGCTTCTGCCACAGCCGTAATCCAGAACAGATTTCGGTTTTAGCTCTTTTATTATAAGCTCAACAAGGTATAAAAACTCAATGGAGCTTGTTCCAAACGTGTCTGTTTCGCTGTGTATTATTTTATACTGGTCTAAATAGTCTGATTTCATTGGCAATTATCTAAAAAAGTGAAGCTACTAACTCTACAACAGAAAACTTTATGAAGTTTGTGTACTTAAATTTTCCGTAAACAGGGATAATTTCTTTCTTAAAGTAATCCCCGGCTATTTCATAATCATACATTGTAATAAGCACAATATCAGGTTTATGTGCAGGGATGCTGGTTGGAGCAATGGTTTTATATCCTCTGTACTCATCCCCGTCTTTAAACTTAATGTCAGAAACACCAATTATATTTAACTTGTTGGTCTCAAAGTTATCAAAAATAACATCAAAAGCAACGCCTGCTCCGTAAATTATAATTTTTTTATCTTTGTATTTTGCTGCAAGCCGGTCTATTCTTTGCTGGAAATTTTTTTTTCTCAGTTCTTCCAAAACATTATCATAACTTTTATACATAGATGTCATTAAACCTTAACTGTAGCTTCCGGCAACGTGTAAATACAATTAAATTCTATGCTTTATTTTACAGGTTGTCAAAACTGCTTAAAGGAAATTACAATTAAAATTATCTATGTTCATGGCAATGATATATACAATCTTGAGGATATTATATATTGGGGATTTCCCGAAACTACCGTCCTTTTACTTTTATAAGGGAAATATTACTTCTGCTTAATCGTACGGATTATATAAGATTATTTTTATTTTTTTCGGGAACCAGCTGAAATTGATATAAATTTTTATTTGAAAAAAATTTTTTTGAGGAACAAAATTAATTTTTTTCCATCTTTATATTTTAACAACTCCTTAACACTCAAACTCCCCTTACTCCATTTTCAAAAATGGAGTTTTTTATTTTTATAAATATTATAATTTTTTCCAAAATACTTTAATAACAAGATTAATGCATAACCACATTTTTGAAAAAACGATCGCTGCTTACGCATTGTGCCATTAAATATTTTTTCATTTCCTGATTTTTTTAAGGCACAATAGTTTCAAAAGTTCCTGGAATACTTTATAACACGTTTTTACTTTAAATTATCATAAGGTAAAATATTTTATATATAAAAAATAGGAAGTTAAAAATGACAATTACTTTTCAGGAAATAATTCATAAACTCAATAAATACTGGTCAGACTACGGATGTATAATCCAGCAGCCATATGACATAGAAAAAGGCGCAAGCACAATGAACCCGGCAACTTTCCTGCGGGCAATCGGACCGGAACCCTTTAAAGTGGCAATGGTAGAGCCCTGTAGAAGACCAACTGACGGAAGATATGGAGAAAATCCCAACAGGCTACAGCATTATTTTCAGTATCAGGTGATTTTAAAGCCTTCGCCCGATGATGCTCAGGATATTTACCTTAAAAGTCTTGAGGCTCTGGGAATAAAACTTGAAAACCATGATATAAGATTTGTGGAAGATAACTGGGAATCACCTACGCTGGGGGCATGGGGGGTAGGCTGGGAATTCTGGCTTGATGGTATGGAAGTCACCCAGTTTACATATTTTCAGCAGGCAGGCGGGCTCGACGTTAAACCTGTTGCGTTGGAATTAACTTATGGACTGGAAAGAATCGCCATGTACCTTCAGGATGTGGATAGTATATTTGATATTAAATGGAATGAAAATATTAAATACGGTGAAATTTACCTGCAAAACGAAATAGAACAATCAAAATATAATTTTGAGGTTTCCACCCCGGAAATTCTATTTAAACTTTTTGACCTGTATTATCAGGAGGCAAATAATGCACTGGAAGCGGAACTGGTGTATCCTGCGTATGATTATGTGCTTAAATGCTCACATTCTTTCAATCTGCTGGATGCAAGAGGAGTTATAAGTAAGGATGAAAGAACAAATTATATTAACAGGATAAGAAGAATGGCGGAAAAAACAGCAAAATTGTATTATGCTCAGAGAGAAGCAGAAGGCTTTCCTCTGTTGAGGAAAGCCTAAATGGACTAATATACAAATTAATATGCATACTGGCTTTAAACAACAGGTAGTCCGAGTAACATACCCGGACTATTCATGTTTTATTGATATACAGATTGACCTTTGACCGGAGTTAGTGTTCTTAAAATCGAGCATGAATGAGACTATACTCCCGCTTAGGCCGGGCATGAATGAGACTATACTCCCCTTTAAGCCAGGCCGGATTTTCCTAAAAAACTCATTTAAGTATTGTTATGCAGTGGTCTTGATTTCTTTTTAAGGGCACAATAATTAATTATGTTATCTGCCGAGGTTTACAATCTGGCGCATTATCTGGTCCTGAACGCTAAATGTCCTACTGCTGGCCTCGACACCCCTCTGGGCA
>Ga0081527_100086_pt1 | contig 81123 bp, 68 predicted proteins | sample HotLakmasection5_FD_70992 | JGI IMG/M metagenome (GOLD analysis project Ga0081527, IMG submission 70992) | Hypersaline microbial mat communities from Hot Lake, Washington, USA - Section #5 (SPADES assembly) (version 2) | ecosystem: Environmental > Aquatic > Non-marine Saline and Alkaline >...
GAGCCTGCAGAGCCTTCCTCCGGGTCAAAGCGGGATGAATGTGGAGGGGGAGATCCGGGGCATCCGGGTAGTGAGCGGGGATAAGCCGGAACAAAAACGCCTAATCATCGCCCGCTATGATGACAATCATATCATTTATAAACTCAACTAAAAAATGATTTGTAACTTAAAACACTTTTTTAGTATCGATATGAAAATAATGATGTATCTAAAAATGGAATTGACTAAAACGTTTAGATTTATTGTAGTTGGAACTTTAATATCAAGTACTATTTTTTTGTTTGGTTGCGAAACCGAATTGGACTATCAATCTCTTGTGAATGAACAGCTTAATAGTAGCTTTCAAAACGATTCCCTTTTTCTTGGTTACTATTTTGGCATGGAACGTCAGGAATTTAGAGATGAAAGTTGGAAAATGAATCAAGAAGGGATTATGACCGGTTTCGTGGAGATATACTATGAATTTGATGATTTGAAAAGTACAGCTACAATGGAATTTTATCCAACATTTACCAATGATGAAATTTCAAGAATTCCAGTTAGAGTGAGCTATAACTCATGGTCTCCATGGAATGAAGAGTATTGGACTGAAGAATTACAGAAAGACTTAATTGAATACTATTCTGAAATTTATGATATCCGGTTTGTGGAGATATATGTTCCTGAAATAGAAAAAAAAGCTTTTGTAAATATTGAAGGGAATCGTGAAATCAGAATTTATCCTGTATCTGAAAGTCAGGTGATGGTTGATTTTATCGATTTGAACGTACACAACGTGAATCAGGGCCAATCAAATAAATAATAGAATTATTTACATGTTAAATCGTAATTGCATTCTTATTCTTTTATTAGCATTACTTGTATTCTCGTGTTCTTCAGAGGAAAAAGAGTCTTTGTTTGAAAGATTAAAACCTGCTGAAACAGGTATTAATTTTGAAAATAATCTAGTGAACGATGAGAAATTAAACATATTTTCATTTAGAAATTACTATCACGGGGGCGGGGTAGCGATTGGTGATTTAAACAGCGACGGGCTTCCTGATATTTATTTTACAAGTAATGAACAAGAAAATCAGCTTTATATTAACGAAGGTGGGTTTAAATTTAAAAATGTAACAGATGAGGCTGGGGTAGCAGGAACAAAAAAGTGGACGGCAGGTGCAGCAATTGCCGATGTAAATGGAGATGGTCATCTGGATATTTATGTTGCAAATTCCGGCTTAAGCGGAGACAGGCGTAATGAGCTTTTTATAAATAATGGCGATGGAACTTTCACTGAATCAGCAAAGCAATATGGCCTCGATGATCCGGGATACGCCATTCAAGCCAACTTCCTTGATTATAACAACGATGGCAAACTTGATCTGTACCTGATTAATAATTCAGATGATGATATAGGGAGTTTTGACCTTCAAAAAAACATGAGAAACATCTCTGAACCATTGGGTGGGGACAAATTATTTCGCAATGATGGTACTCATTTTACTGATGTGACAGAAAAAGCTGGTTTATATTCGAGTGTTATAGGTTTTTCATTAAGTGTTGCTATTTCCGACGTTAATAACAATGGTTTTCCTGATATTTTTGTAGCTAATGATTTTTTTGAGAGAGATTATCTCTATATCAACAACGGAGATGGAACATTTGATGAAGTTTTAGATGATGGTGTTATTCGTAGTATGACGGCAGCATCAATGGGTTCGGATGCCACAGACATCAATAATGATGGATGGACAGATTTTTTTGTACTTGATATGCTTCCAGAAAAGGAGGACCGACTTAAAAAAATCACCATATTCGAAAACAGAGAGAGATATAAGGACAAAGTTGAATGGGGTTATGGCCATCAATTTACAAGAAATGTAATGCATGTATATGATGGACAGGGCAGGTATCTTGAAACAAGCAGGTTTTCGGGGATAGAATCAACGGATTGGAGCTGGGCGGTACTTGCAGCTGATTTTGATTTTAATGGGTATAACGATCTGTTTATAACAAATGGATTACTCCAGGATATTACTGACCTCGATTATCTTGTTGAGATTTCAGGAGAGGAATCCATGCGTTCGGCCATTCTCGAAGGTGGAGTTGATTTTGATATGCTGGTGGACATTATACCATCGAATCCCATCCCAAACCACATCTATTCCAATGAGGGAGGGCTCCGGTTTACCGATCGCAGTGAGGAGTGGGGCCTGGACGAGCCGGGGTTTTCCAGCGGTGCGGCCTGGGCCGACCTGGACGGGGACGGTGCGCTGGACCTGGTGGTCAGCGATGTGAACGGCCCGGCCCGGATCTACCGCAACCGGGCGGCGGAGCTGTATCCTGATCGCGGCCGCCTTCGGGTGGACCTGAGGGGAGAAGGCCCCAATACCTTTGGCATTGGTGCGAAGCTGATGGTGTGGGCCGGCGGGGAGCTGATGGTCCGCGAGCACTACCTGCAGCGGGGCTTCCAGTCGAGTGTGGAGCCGGGGCTGTTTGTGGGAACCGGCGAGGCTGCCCGCGTGGATTCACTGGTGCTGCGCTGGCCCGACGGACGCACGTCGCGAATGAGTACTATTGAGCTGCCGGCACGCATCACCCTGGACCAGCGCCAGGCCACTAACCAGCCGCCGCCGCCGCTGCCGCCCCCGCGACTGCCGGGAGATAGTGAGAGACCTGACAGCGACCGCAGCGAAGCGGGGGGGCTGTCAGCCTCCGAAGGCAGCAGGAGCCAGCAAAACCCGGGCACTCTGCCGGATCCCCCGGCTCCGCTGCTGCGCCTGACCACGGCTGGCGATCTGTCTGACTGGAGCCATGAGGGCTATGAGTACAACGACTTTACCCGCGAACGGCTGCTGATGAAGATGCGCTCCACGGAGGGCCCGGCCCTGTGCAGCGGCGATATCAACGCAGACGGGGTGGCTGATGTGTATATCGGAGGCGCCCGCGGGCAGGCCGGGGTGCTTTGGACAGGGAGGCCCGACGGCACATTTGCGCCCCATCAGCCAGAGCTGTTTGCCGCCGACAGCGCAGGGGAGGATGCCGCGTGTACCTTTTTTGATGCCACCGGTAACGGGGCCGACGATCTGTATGTGGGAAGCGGAAGCAGCAGTTTTTCGACCGGCTCGTCGGGGATGCTGGACCGTCTCTACCTGAACGACGGGGCCGGAGAGCTTCGCAAATCTCCGCAGACCCTGCCCACCCGCCGCGGGTTTGAATCGACCGGGGCGGTGGCGGCGCACGACTTTACCGGGGACGGACATGAAGACCTGTTCGTGGGGCTGCGCCTGCGCCCGTTTGGGGTAGGCCTGCCGGTGAGCGGCTACCTGCTGGAAGGAGACGGGCAGGGTGGTTTTACCGAGGTAACCGGCCAGTGGGCCCCGGCCCTGGAGCAGATTGGGATGATCACCGACGGGCTGTGGGCCGACCTGACGGGCGATGGAACCAAAGAACTGGTGATTGTGGGCGAATGGATGGGCGTGCGGGTATTTGCCAACCGGGGAGATCGCTTTGAAGAGATCAGCGATGAGCTGGGCCTGGAGGGCACCACCGGGTGGTGGAACGCGATAGCGGCAGCGGATATCGACGGGGACGGACGTATGGATTTAATTGGAGCCAATCACGGGGCCAACACGATCTTTAAAGCCAGTGAACAAAACCCGGTGAAGCTGTGGGCGGGGGATCTGTCCGGCAACGGGATGACCGAGCAGATCCTGTCGATCTCCAAAGGGGGAACCGACTATCCGGTAGCCCTTCGCCACGATTTGATTGCCGAGATACCCTCACTGGCCGAGAAGTATCCCGACTACGCCAGCTACGCCGGGCAGAGCGTGCAGGAGATCTTCAGCGAGGAGCAGCTCTCGCGGGCGGTACACCACCGGGCGACGATGCTGGAGAGCATGATCTTTTGGAACCGCGAGGGTGGATTTGAGGGGCAGCCGCTGCCGGTGCGTGCGCAGCTGGCGCCGATGTACGCGGTGGAGACGGCGGACCTGGACGCAGACGGCCGTCCGGAAATCATCATGGGCGGGAATCTGTATGAGGTGAAGCCGCAGGCGGGCCCGTATGATGCCTCGCGGGGAGTGGTGCTGAGCTGGGATGAGAAGAGCGGGAGCCTGCAGAGCCTTCCTCCGGGTCAAAGCGGGATGAATGTGGAGGGGGAGATCCGGGGCATCCGGGTAGTGAGCGGGGATAAGCCGGAACAAAAACGCCTAATCATCGCCCGCTATGATGAGCCGCCGCTTGTCTTTGAGGTGAACTGATGATTGTTTTAGAGCCGGAAGGTGGTATTGGTAACAGGCTAAGAGCTATTCACTCTGCAGTCCGGCTTTCAGAGGTTACCGGCCACCCATTAGTGATTCGATGGGTTGAAAAAAAGGGGATGATGTGTTTGTACAAAGATCTTTTTGCACAATCAGATCACTTTACAGTGAAAGACATATAAAGAAATTTTTTCAGTAGGGGAGCCTCAATCATAGTACCAGGGGGAGTCAGCGATATTATCAGAGATATGCGGTACGATCTTGTATTTCACAATCGCGAGATTCAAAATATTTTCAAAAGTAAGACTGAAATTCAGAAATTGGTTGATGGTAAGGAAAAAATTTTCATCAAAACTCACCACTTTTTTCTTGAAGGTGAGAATGGATTTTATGCTCCGTCACCTTCAGATAAAATCTTATCAAGAGTGGATGAGATTGTTAAACAGTTTTATGAAAATACAGTTGGAATTCACATTCGCGGTTCTGATAACGTGAAATCAAAAGAGATGAGTCCGATTTCATTATTTGTGGATCGTATGCAACACGTGTTGGCTCAATCGCCCGAAACACTTTTTTATCTATCGACTGATTCGGAAAAGGCGAGAAAAACTCTTTTATCACATTTTGGAGAAAGCAGAATACTCTTTCAGCCAGATATTGAATTAAGCAGAGACAGCAGGGAAGGAATTGAAGATGCTTATGTTGATATGCTTTGTCTTTCTGAAACCAGATTAATTTTAGGCAGTTATTGGAGTTCTTTTTCTGCTGTTGCGGCATCTATCGGCGGTATTAATAAAGTAACTCTGAAAATTGAAAAATGATTTGAAGAGATTTTCAGATTGCCCACATAACCACCTGTACTTCTCTGTCCAGAAATCAAGGGTAAATTAAAAACCCCGCTGTAAGCGGGGTTTTTGAATAAGTCCGTCAATTCATGGCGGGAGTTATCGTAAACTTCCTGAACTCAATGGGGCCGTGATCACCCTGTATCATTATTGGGCCGGGCTCACCCTCATTGCTGTTCAGAGAGCCGCCGGTAATTCCGGGGATGGGTCTGTTGGAAATCACCTCAATACCGTTATGAACAACGGTTATATGCCGGCCAACAAGCGTAACTTCAAAAGTTTGCCACTCATCAGCAGATCGCGGAACATCAACGGCAGGAGCTATAAACCCATAAATACCACCTATGGATATATCGCTCACAGCAGATTCAATATCTTCAATTTGCAGCTCATAACGGCCTCGCAGATAGATACCGCTGTTACTGCCTTCAGGAAGCTTAAACTCAACACTGAGCTTAAAATCATCAAAAACTTCCTTAGTAACCATATTGCCGCCAACATCTTCGTTAACAAGAATTCCGTCAACCATACGGAACTGATTGTTGTTAGGAATGATCCAGCTTGAAAGATTATCATCAAGTAAATTTTTGGGGCTGCCCCACACAGGCGGATTTTCTCTTGTTAAAGATGGAGCTCTTACACCGGTAAAGTTGAGCCGATTACCATCAAGAATGAAATAGCCTGTAAGAACTCCATCTTCGATCGTCATCTCAAAATAGAGATCTTCATCTATGTCCATCCACTGCGGCGGTATTGAGAAGGAGTAAGTTTCATCTTCGGCGTCATAATTCACCTCCGAAATTGGCCGTGCACTTCCTTCATAACCTACAAACTGACCGACCAGAGTTGAAAAGCCGGAAAGTTTTACTTCGAGCCACGCAGGAAATCCTTCATCGTCTGCATAAAGTCCGTGACGGAAAAGGCCGAGGTTCTCCATTGCTTCATCTTCGATGGTTACGGTGATGTCCCATTTACCTATAATTTCTGAACCCGGCACGTTGGTTTGTGCCATCGTTTCTGAAACCAAAGTTAAAAGCATAACCATGCTTGAAAACAGTAACAGAAAAGTCTTTAATTTTATACTCATAATGTTTGACTTATTTAGATTCGAGTTATCAGTTTATACCTCTAAAGGTATTAAATTATTCTTTTCAACATTGGAATTTCGTGCTAAAATATATCCTCTCTTTGAGAAATCCGGTCACTATTTAAAAGTTTAACCCACAACTCACATTTGAAAAGACTATTTGCAACAATCAAACCAATATCTTTTACACAATGGAATGTTAATAAATTATCGGGTTCACTGTGCTGGCGGTCCGGTTTCAAAATTAAGCCGGTACTACAGTTAAACTTTGCTCATCGGATTCTGGAAAAAATCTCATCAGCCCGATCGTTTATAGTTGAGATGATATCGGTAGTTTTCTAAACCTTAACCTCTTCTTCCACAACTTTCTCCTCTGCCTCTTGATCATTAAAAATGAAGATAAAGACGAAAAACACACCCAGGGCAAAAAGGGCGGGGACCCACCAAAGCTGATTCCAGGTCTCGAGAGCTGGAATGGTTGAGTTTTCAAAAAAGTAATTAAAGGTTATACCGGCTATCTGGGCTCCGATTAGCATACCTACACCATAGGTAATGAGTACAATAAGTCCCTGTGCCTGTCCCCGAATTTTTTTGAACGCTTTGATGTCAACATAAATCTGGCCGGTAACGAAGAAGAAGTCGTAACAGATACCGTGCAGAGCTATCCCCGCAAATATCATCCAAACAGTAGGCTCCGGTGCCCCCATAGCAAAGAGAGCATATCTCAGCACCCAGGAAAGCATACCAACGCCCAGCATCCACTTAACACCGAGCCTGAGAAAAAAGAAGGGCATTAGCAGCATAAAGAGCGTCTCGGAAACCTGGCCAATTGTCTGTGTTGCAGCTATGTTTTGAAATCCTGCATCTCCAAGAAAGAGCTGGGTCCAGTTGTAGTAGGCGGCAAGCGGAATGGAGATGAGCAAAGAGCTAATCAAAAAAATGTAAAACGATTTGCTGCCAAGCTGCTTCAAGGCATCAATACCAACAATGTTCCTGATGGATACGCTTTCTCCTTTTGCAGGTGGCGGGGTGTGTGGGAGCGTGAAACTGTAGGCTCCAAGCAGAATGCTGGCAAAACCCGTTAAATAGAGGGGAAGAGCCGTTGCTTCTGGCGCAATACCATCTGCCACAAAGTAGACCAGAATAAAACTAACGGTAAGACCTGCGGCAATCCAGCCCAGCGTACCAAAAACCCTGATGACTGGAAACTCTTTTTCCTGATCTTTAATATTACTGAATGCCAGCGTGTTGGCAAGGCTCATCGTAGGCATGTAGCATAAGTTGTATGCGAGGAGCATCAAAATAAAGAGAACCGGATTGTTCACTGCCAGCGGCGTTGCCAGCATAATAACGCCCCCCAATAAGTGCAGAATGCCGAGCACTTTTTCCGTTGCAAAATAACGGTCGGCAATAAGTCCCACAAAGAAAGGTGCGCAAATAGCCGCAACGGGATTTACCGTAAACGGCCAGTGCGTTAGATCCGACATACCGTTATTCGACATATAGACGGCAATTGCGGTATACCATGCTCCCCAGATAAAAAATTCGAGGAACATCATTCCGCTTAGCCGGGCTCTAATAAAATTTCCCATCATCCCCTATTACTCAGCTAAAAACGTTTATGATAGCTATTAAACTGCAAGAATATGATTGTTATGTGCATCATTTGCAAGTAAAAGCATGTGAATTGGTTGCGTATTTTTTAAATCTTCTTTATTTGTAATCAGGATTTAATGTAGATTTGAAGAGTACGGCATCATCAAAAACATCAATTTAAAGCAGAAAAGAATTGAATATGAGCAAGAAACTAAGATTTGGAATGGTTGGAGGAAGCCTTGATGCATTTATCGGTGAGGTACACAGAAAGTCTGCCGCGCTGGACGGACATTTTGATCTGGTTGCGGGAGCTTTTAGCAGCAGCGCCGAAAAATCTCAAAGGACTGGAGAGTCACTTGGGTTGAATCCGGATCGCGTATATGATTCGTTTAAAGAGATGATCGAAAAGGAGTCAGAACTGCCGGCCGGGAAGCGTATAGAAGCTGTATCTATTGTCACGCCAAATCATGTTCATTTTGATCCGGCGAAACTGGCACTGGAACATGGATTTCACGTGATTATTGACAAACCACTTGCATTTTCGCTGGATGAAGCCAGAGAACTGAAAAATATTGTGGATGATACAGGGCTTATTCTCGCTCTGACACACACCTACACCGGCTACCCGATGATTAAAGAGGCGCGCCATATCTTTCATACCGGTAAACTGGGTGAAGTGCGTAAAATTTATGTGGAATATCCGCAGGGGTGGCTCGCAACGGCACTTGAGCAGGAGGGCAATAAACAGGCATCCTGGCGAACTGACCCAGAACGGTCGGGTGAGGGGGGAGCTGTGGGCGATATTGGTACCCACGCCGCGAATCTGGCCGAATATGTGAGCGGTCTCAAGATTACTCATGTATGTGCAGATGTTAATATTGTGGTTGAGAACCGTTTACTGGATGATGACTCTGCCGCACTTCTCAAGTTTGATAACGGTTCATCGGGTGTGCTGATGGCTACCCAGATAGCAACAGGTGAAGAGAACGACCTGAAAATCCGTATTTATGGAGAAAAAGGCGGGCTCGAGTGGACCCACACCCATCCAAATACACTGCTCTATAAACCGCTGGATGAACCGGTTCAGATTTTACGGGCAGGAACGGGATATCTCTCCGAAGCGGCTCAGAAAAATACAAGGCTGCCCGCCGGCCATCCCGAAGGGTACATCGAAGCTTTTGCTAATATTTACAATGCTTTTTACCATGCAGTAACGGACCATCAGTCCGGCTCGCTGAAACCGCTGAAGGAGTATGATTTCCCCGATGTGGAAGATGGCGTTAGGGGAATGGCATTCGTTTCAGCGATGATCGCATCAGGAAAATCTCAACAAAAATGGACAACCATAGAACTATGAAAACTATTAAAGGACCGGCAATTTTTTTAGCACAGTTTGTGGGAGATCAGGCACCTTTCAACGATATAACATCTATCTGCGGGTGGGCTGCATCGCTGGGTTATAAAGGAGTTCAGATTCCCACATGGGAAAGCTCCCTTATTGACCTCAAAAAAGTAGCAGAAAGTAAAACGTATGCTGATGAATATCGCGGAATGATAGAGGAGACAGGTGTCACAATCACAGAACTATCCACACATTTACAGGGGCAGCTGATCGCCGTAAATCCCGCTTACGATGTGATGTTTGATGGATTTGCCCCCAAAGAAGTTCACGGAAAGCCAAAAGAACGGCAAAAATGGGCTGAAAATCAGATGGTAATGGCTGCGCGTGCCAGCAGGAACCTTGGGCTTGATGCCCATGCCTCATTTTCGGGGTCCCTGCTTTGGCATACCGTTTATCCGTGGCCGCAGCGACCGGCGGGCCTTGTGGAAGACGGTTTTAAAGAGCTGGCTAAACTGTGGAAACCTGTTCTTAACGAATTTGATGAGTGTGGCGTAGATGTGTGTTATGAGCTGCACCCGGGCGAAGACCTGCACGACGGCGTAACCTATGAGCGTTTTCTCGAGGCGACGGGAAATCATCCAAGGGCACGTATTTTGTATGATCCCAGCCACTTTGTGCTTCAGCAGCTCGACTACCTGAGCTTTATCGACATCTATAAAGATCACATAGAAGCGTTTCACGTAAAAGATGCCGAGTTCAACCCAACGGGACGGAGCGGTGTTTACGGCGGATACCAGGGATGGGTAGACCGACCCGGAAGATTTCGTTCCCTGGGCGACGGTCAGACCGATTTCGTGAGTATTTTCTCCAAGCTGTCTCAGTATGATATCGACTGCTGGGCGGTTCTTGAATGGGAGTGCTGCATCAAGCACCCGGAACAGGGGGCTAAGGAGGGGGCCGAAATTATCAGCGATCTCATTATAGAGGTTACCGATAAAGCTTTTGATGACTTTGCAGGCGGTGAAGCCGATAAAGAGCTGAATCGAAGGATACTCGGTATCGATTAGCAGTTATTTAATAAAGAAGCAGTGATCCTGAACATTATAATGCCTGCGTAATCTTCATATATAACGTAAGAGGGATTATCAGGACCTGCTTCACAATTGTTTTTTAAAAAGGCAGATTTACTTAAAAACAGATCATTGAGGATAAAATGGAAAGAAAGAGTAAAAATAAGGGAATAACACGGCGCAGATTTTTCAAAACCAGCGCAGCCTATGCAGCTTCTGCAATGCTGACCGGTATAGGGGCATCTGCACTGTTTGGTGTACCAAACAACGGTACAGTTAACAGTGCTATCAGTGATGTAACTCTCAATAACGGTGTGAAGATGCCAATTCTTGGCTTTGGAACCTTATACCTTACAGGTTCTGTTGGCGAAAGATGTGTTGCAGATGCCATTTCACACGGTTATCGACTTATCGATACGGCAACAATCTACAATAACGAAGATGCGGTAGGAGCCGGGATAAAGCTTAGCGGAATTGACAGGAAGGAGCTTTTCGTAACCTCAAAAGTCTGGGTTGATGATTCGGGGTACGAAAAAACAAAGAAGGCCTTTGAAACATCGCTGGAAAAACTAGGGCTCGACTATTTAGACCTTTACCTGATTCACAGGCCCCGGGGCGATGTGAAAGGTACCTGGAAAGCGATGGAAGAGCTGTACCGGGAGAACAGGATCAGGGCTATCGGTGTAAGTAATTTTGAACCGAATCATCTGAAAGAGATCATTGCAGACAGTAAGGTGAGGCCGGCTGTAAATCAAATAGAATCCCATGCATTTTTCCAGCAGCCCGGAGCTCTTGAATATTTAAAAGAGAATAATATACAGATGGAAGCGTGGTCACCTTTTGCTCAGGGCCGTAACGGACTTTTCACAAACGAAACACTTGCAGAAATTGGAGATAAATACGGTAAAACCAATGCACAGGTAAGTTTAAGGTGGCACTATCAAAGGGGAATTGTTGCTATACCGAGAACATCCCAAGAAACACACATGACCGAAAACCTGAATATTTTTGATTTTGAGCTCGCTGAATCCGATATGAATACTATTTCGGGCCTGGATTTAAATACCACCCAGTTCCCCGAGTGGGAGTAGAAAAGGGTATGTCATAGGATGTTTTCAGCCCGGAATAATTTAAATGCCCTTCGCTTTCAATCTCATTAAATATTGGCCCGAACAATCTGCGGGCCAATATTTTAAAACGGATTTAAATTTGATTAACCGTTTAATGCATATTTAGCGTGACTTTCCGAAGCGATTCCTAACGGGGCGACATATGAATTTGGAAATTGAGGCTCATCTCCTTCCTGCCCCGGTAACCCGGGTGCAAGGAGGGACTTTTTATATTCAGTTTCAGAGTTTTTACCTCATACTTAGGTTGTTTAATCAATTAACAATTCTGATCGAACTGATATCTATCGAATATGTCTGTTAATCAGATTTTCGAACAACTCCTGTTTGCCGCTTATCATTGCAGGTTCACCGTGTTCTTCAGCGAGTTCTTTCAAATCTTCGAGTGAGAAATCTCCGCTTTCAAATTTCTTGCCATTTCCTGAATCAAAGGAGCTGTACTTGCTGTCCCGTAACTCTTTGTAATCGGAATTTGACAGGATATCCTCGGCTATCAACAGACCGTGTGCAAATGCGTCCATGCCGCCGATATGAGCTATAAAGAGATCATCCAGATCCGTTGAATTTCTTCGGAGTTTCGCGTCAAAGTTAAATCCTCCGGGCGCTATTCCTCCCTGTTCCAATAGAATCATCATGACATGAATGGTGTCATAGAGATTGGTTGGAAAGTAATCGGTGTCCCAGCCGTTTTGGTAATCGCCGCGGTTAGCATCGATACTCCCCAGCATGTTGTTTTGTGCCGCAAGCATCACATCGTGTTCAAAAGAGTGGCCGGCCAGCGTTATATGGTTTGCTTCAAGATTTAGTTTAAAGTCGTCGGCTAAACCCTGCTCTCTCAAGAATCCAATCACCGTTGCCGCGTCGTAGTCGTATTGATGTTTTGTAGGCTCCATCGGTTTGGGCTCAATCAGGAAAGTACCTTCAAAACCGATCTTTCTGCCGTAATCTCTTGCGGTGCGCATAAACTCGCCGATATGGTCAATCTCTCTTTTCATATCGGTATTCAGGAGATGCATATATCCCTCGCGTCCGCCCCAGAAAACGTAATTCTCACCACCCAGTTCCACGGTAGCGTCAAGGGCAGCTTTTACCTGGGCTGCTGCATGGCAAACCACCTCAAAATCGGGATTTGAAGCCGCACCGTTCATGTAGCGGGGGTGGGTAAACAGGTTCGCGGTACCCCATAAAAGCTTTACCCCGGTTTCATTTTGATACTCTTTTGCCCTTGAAACCATCTCCATTAAATTTGCTTCCGATTCGGAAATGGAGCTTCCCTCGGGGGCCAGATCACGGTCGTGAAAACAGTAAAATGGCGTACCAAGCTTCGTAAAAAATTCGAAAGCGGCATCCAGTCTGTATTTTGCATTGTCCATGGCATTTTCCGACTTTTCCCATGGGAAGTTTCGGGTTCCAACGCCAAACGGATCGCTGTTTTCGTTGCAAAATGAGTGCCAGTAAGCAATTGCAAACCGGAAATGATCCTTCATGCTTTTCCCCGCCACCTCCCGGTTTTCGTCGTAATATGTGAACGCAAGAGGATTATCGGATTCAGGGCCTTCGTACTCTATTGTTTTGATTTTGGGAAAGTATTCTGAATGTGTCATGGCATATTATGAGTTTAATTCGGATTGTAATTTCTCTTTCCAGGATTGATAGATTGCACCGTATTTTTCCTGTTTTTCCAGGTCGGGATCAATTGTCTGAACCCGCTTTAGCGTACTGAAAGCTTCAGCATAATCGTTATATATTCCTGCCCCAATTCCGGCTCCCCGTGCGGCTCCCTGTGAGCCATCCGTTTCGTAGAGTTCGAGGGAGGAGCCGGTTGTATTAACAAAAATCTCTTTGAAAACCGGACTCAAAAACATATTGGCACTTCCGGCTTTTACGGTTTTCGGGCTGATACCCATCATGTTCAGCACTTCAAGGCCGTACATCATGGAAAATACAATGCCTTCCTGAGCCGCTCTCATTAGATGAGACAAGGTGTGCCGGTTGAAATGGAGATCGCGGATCATGGCTCCGGGCTGGCGATTTTCGAGAAGACGTTCGGCGCCATTGCCAAACGGAAAAATAGTGAGCCCGTCTGAACCGGCAGGAACTTCGGATGCTAACCGATTCATCTCCTTATAGGAAGCAGGCTTACTTCCTGTAATATTTTCTCTTAGCCACCGATTTAAAATACCCGTTCCATTCACACAGAGAAGCACGCCATACCTTTCTGCCAACGGTTTGTGATTTACGTGAATAAAGGTATTAACACGGGATTTTATATCTGATACAGGTTTGTCTGAAATCCCGTAAATAACGCCTGATGTACCTGCAGTGGTTGCTACTTCACCGGGATTCATCACGTTAAGTGAAAGTGCGTTGTTGGGCTGATCACCGGCTTTATAGGTAACAGGTGTCCCTCTTTTTAAACCAAGCTCTTCGGCTGCACCTTCAGTTAAAGTTCCGTGTACGCTAAACGACTCCTGGTAGTCGGGAAGCAGATCGGCAGAAATTTGAAAATAGTTGAGCAGTTCTTCTGCAAGGCCATTCTTTCTGAAATTCCAGAAAATGCCTTCGGAAAGGCCGGTATACGTAGTACCGATGCTGTCGGTGAGTTTCATGGAGAGATAATCACCGGGGAGCATAATTTTAAAAATCCGGCTGTAAATTTCAGGTTCATTCTCCTGCACCCAGCGAAGTTTCGAAGCTGTAAAGTTTGATGGTGAGTTCAAAAGTTCATTAGTGCAGGTTTCCTGGCCCAGTGACTCAAAAGCCTTTTTTCCAATTGCAGCTGCGCGGCTGTCGCACCATATAATTGACGGTCGCAGAACCTTTTTCTCTTTGTTAACAACTACAAGCCCGTGCATTTGATAAGAGATACCGATGGCGGTAACAGAACCCGGTTTTATTTTGGACTTCTTCAAAAGTTTATGAACAGCTTTAACCGTATGTTTCCACCACTTTTCAGGGTGCTGCTCAGCCCACTCTTTTTTTGGAGAGTCGATTTTCATCTCTGTTTCTGCAGGCGAAACGGCAGATACGGCCTCTCCGGTTTCCGAATCGAGAAGAGTAGCTTTTATGGATGAGCTTCCTGCATCAATTCCCAGTAAATATTTTGATTTTCCCATGATATCTTTTAATCTCACATTCAATTTCAGCAGTATCTTTTCACCACCTGTACGGGGTAAAATAATGCATCATCCCTTTTGGATGATAGTTTAAAAATGAAAGAAATACGAATTCCCTTCTCATCAAAAAATATGCTAAAAAAATTGCTGCGCAAATATATTATCGACGCGCTTTCATATATGGCTCTGGGTCTGTTTTCATCCCTGATCATTGGCTTGATATTGCGTACTGCCGGCGAACAGTTCGGAATGGAGGTGCTGATATCCGTGGGGCAGCTTGCCATCGATTTGATGGGACCTGCGATAGGTGTTGCTATTGCATACGGTATGAAAGCGCCTCCTCTTGCCATTTTTGCATCCGCTATAGCAGGTGCAGCAGGAGCCGCAGGCGGAGGTCCGGCAGGAGCCTACATTGCATCGGTTCTTGCGGCAGAGTCGGGCAGATTCATATCAGGAAAAACAAGAGTTGATATCATTCTGGTACCCCTGGTAACCATCACCGTTGGTTACTTTTCTGCTGAATTTATGGGCGAATTTATAAACGAGGGGCTGCTGGCCTTTGGTGAATTGATTAACTGGTCGGTTGGTCAGCATCCATTTGTAATGGGAATATTGGTTGCCTCACTCATGGGACTGGCGCTTACGGCACCCATTTCAAGTGCGGCGATAGCAATCATGATTGGACTGGACGGGCTCGCAGCAGGGGCAGCTACGGTCGGCTGTTCAGCTCAAATGGTTGGTTTTGCGGTCGGCAGCTTCAGGGAGAACGGATGGAGCGGTGTGCTTTCGCAGGGGATAGGTACGTCCATGCTGCAAATTGCCAATGCCATTAAGAATCCTCTCATCTTGCTTCCACCGGTCGCGGCATCCATTCTTCTGGCACCGTTAGCAACCATGGTTTTTTTGATGGAGAACACTCCTGAGGGAGCCGGAATGGGAACGAGTGGATTCGTTGGTCAGATATTTACCTTCTCAGAGATGGGTTTTGAAACTCAAACTGCCATTTCTGTACTGATCCTGCACTTCGCAGGGCCGGCTTTAATCTGCTGGTTTGTATCAGAATTGCTAAGGAGAATGGGTTGGATCAAATCAGGCGATATGAAAATAAAGACATAACTGATAGATACGTTCAATTACATGAAGCACACTCTTCGTTTTTTATAGTGTCTTCGGGGCTTCGCGGCCTATACGGAATCACTACGAAGCCGGCAAGGAGTTTAAGATGCACGAAGAATCATTGTATCATTCATAATAATTAAAACAGAGTGGCTTAAACTTAAAAAGCTCCCGAAAGATACGCTCAGGAGCTTTTTATAATGTTCTATGTTGTCTTTTTGATTTCGATACCAAGCAGGTCTTCCAGTTCTTTCGGGCTTCTGACCTTTTCAAGCGCGTCGGGTTTTATCTTGGCAGCAAAATTTGCGGGTATGTGAACAGCCCGAATCAGAAGCTCGTCATACCCGTCAGAATTTCCGAGAGGGTAGTTTGCATCCATAAAAATCCGCACATCAACAAAAGTGAAGTCAAAGTTAATGAGAACGGTTCCGCGTGAGTTAAATTCCGTTACGGGAAGCTGCCGCCACACCTCCAGATCATCTTCAGGAATGTAATCCTCAAGAACAAAAGCGAGTATTACATCCGAATCGAGAACTTCGATAGAAACAGGTATTTCATTAAAGAATTCAAAATTGTTTGAGGGCAGCAGAGACGCGTTGAATTCAAAAGAAGCAGGCAGTATTTCAGGACCGGAAGGGCCTTGAGGTCCTTGAGGTCCAACCGGACCAACAGGTCCGCGCTCGCCACAGGACGAGAGTATTAAGAGTGACAGTGAAAGAAAGGTCAGCAGGGTATTTTTCGATTTCATAAGTCTTTTAATTTATGAATGGTTACTACTTTATAGCGGGTCAGGTACTATCAGGTTGCGTAATTTTATTATTTTTATATACCTGTTAATACATTGATAAACATATAGTTAAAGAACACATCACAGTATCGCATAAACATGCTAAACCGGCCCTTATGGTCTCAATTCTGAGAGTGAACTACCGGAACGGCGGAGAGGCAGAATTACGTATTATTTAGAGTGAATTATTTTAGCGGCGAAAAAAATTGACGTATATTTTATCCGTAATAAATCAAACAGAAATTGAATATCGAATACTATGGCTACTGTAATTAAGAAACTGGATGATTTTGTTGATCTGGTTGATCCGTCTCACAATCAAATTTTTAATATGAGCCTGAAAGAGGCAGAAAGGCGCGTTGCATCAGGTGACCCCGACCAGGTTCGCGAAATTGATGGCAACTTCGCAATTGTAACCAAAGTGGGTAAACAGGTGTTTCTTGCAAGATCTATCGGAAGGCCCCTGCGCTACTTTATGGCAAAGCAGGAATCGGGTCCGCTTTTAATAGTAGCCGACCGTATTGACGATATTTACAATTACCTGAAAAGTATCGGGCTTCACTATCAGTTTCGGCCCGATTACACGAGGATGGTTCCCGCACACTACGTAACACGGCTCGATGTTGTGGGATGCCCCGATCCAAATCCTGTTCATAATCGATTTTTCGTACCCGAACGCAACAAACTGAATGCCAATCTTGACGAAATTGGTGCTGCATATGTGGGGGCCATGGAAAATGAGTGTGCAAAATGGCTTGATTCCATCCCCAAAGAGGAGCCCATCGGCGTTCTCTTTTCCGGAGGAATTGACAGCGGTTCCGTATTTCTGGTTATGTATAATCTATTGCTGAAAAGAGGAGAATCTCCTTCCAGGCTCAAGGCGTTTACGCTTTCTGTGAATAGGGGACCCGACGCAGATCAGGCTTTTGAATTTCTTGACTCACTGAACCTGGGTATGTTTTTAGAGGTTCTTGAAGGCGATCTCTCTGACCTGGACTACAAAGAGACGATCCGGGTGATTGAAGATTACAAACAGCGCGATGTAGAAGCGGCTACCATGGCGCTTACGCTCTGTAAAAAAATCCGTGAGCGCTATCCGAACTGGCTATATCTCGCTGATGGCGATGGAGGGGATGAAAACATGAAATCATATCCGATTGAGGACAATCCGGAGCTCACCATCAGAAGCGTTCTAAACAATCCGCTGCTTTATCATGAAGGGTGGGGCGTTGATAAAATCAAACATTCGCTTACCTATAGCGGCGGACAAAGCCGCGGACACGTTCGGGTATACGCAACATCTGATAAATACGGTTTTAAAGGATTCAGTCCGTACACGCTGCCAAACGTGATTGAGGTTTCAGAAGGCATCCCGTTTATTCAGCTTACAGACTGGAAGCATGAGGAGCTTTATGCGCTGAAGGGGGATGTTGTTCAGCGCGGAGTTAAAGCCGTAACCGGGATGGATATGCCGGTGTTTCCTAAAAGGCGTATGCAGCACGGAACGGTAAAAATGGACGATTTTAATAAAGTATTTCCTGAGGATGAATCGGTATACAGAAACTACTTTCGTTCTCTCTATGCCTGAAATTCTAACCGGTTACAGATCGGCAGCCATTAGTTTGGCTGCCATCTCAGGCCGATGAGTGTACCGACCTGGCTGCCGGCTACCGCTCCGTTGTCAAACGCAAGTTCGAATATTAACGTGGTTAGTCCGTATGAAAAGAGGGGGACGGGCAGTTCTGCACCCGCAAAAAACGACCACTGCTCAAGCATTCTTCCTCCTACGGTTTCTACCGTATTTCTGCACTCAATTCCAAAAAGTTCACCCTCGCCAAGGTCTGGATTACGGTTATCACAACGGATACCGTAGTTTCGGCTGTAGGTTGCCTTAGCGGATAACTTCGCATTTCTTGCCTGTGAAATAAAACCAACATGGTGCCCCACAATCCGGTTGTTTAAAAATCCAAGGTTTTCGTCATTCACGGTAAACAGCGGATTACCTATAGACCGTGAATGATAGGCCCAGCCTGTTCGGTAGAGGCCATGGTTATAATAATTCTCATTCCCCCGGAAATCGTCGCGGCACACGCCGGGATTTTCTGCACAGTTAAAACCGTCGTTCAAAATATTGGGCCTGCGTGGGCCGTCCTGATATTTCGTGTACAGATATTCGTAAACAAACTGCGAAAAAGGCAGTGGTGAGTCCTCAGAAAACTGAAAGGAGATTCCAGTGAGTGCATCCTGCGGACTCTTCAGCTTTAAATTATCCTTTGTTTCTATGGGAAACTGTCTGTAAAAGGTGACTTCTGTATTCTCTAAATCAACAAAAAATCCCATGTCAATTGCACCCTTATGATCACCAAGAATATAAGCCTGATCCTGGCCCGGTGTAAATTCATCGCCCCCATTTGCCAGAAAAACATTTTTGAAATCAGAAAATCGAGTGGGGATATCTCCCTCAGTGGGATGGTTATTACCGCCCCAGAGCACATAGTGTGCCAAGCCTCCATAAATATTGAGTGGTAATGAACCGCCGATTCGCAGGTGCGCCGATTTATCGTGGAGAAGAACGTCATCAGTGTAGCGGTTGCTGCCAAGCCATCCGTGGCTTATATACCCTTTTACTTCGAGGAATTCGCTCGTAAACGGCACGGGCTGCCAGTCCATCAAACCAAAACGGACCTGGGGTATTGGTGAAGCATTTCTACTGACTCCCAGAGAACCCATTCCCACTTCTTCATTATGAGTGGGCGAGGTGCTGTAGAAGCGTCCGGCTGCCAGTTCGAACCCAAATGCGTGAATTTTTGCATAGCCGCGATTAAAAAAGAGGGTCGGGTCATTTCCGGCTCTCGCAATAAGGTCACCTCCAATTTCTATATCAAAAAATGATATCTCTCTGTACAATTGATGATACTGAAAACGTGAGTAGGCCTGAGAGCCATCAGAAGAGAACATTCCGAACTTATTGGACTGCAGCCAAAACGGTGTTTCCGAGCTGCTGCTGAGAACTGTCCCGACTTCAGCTGAATAGCTTTGCTGGGCAAAACCCGCTTGATAACTGAGAAGCAGAATATAAATTGCGACAGAAGTAAAGGCTTTGAAAAAGCGTGAAATTATGTGATTCAAAACAAAAATAATTGGTTCAAAGAATAAGTTCGTTAATTTATAAAACCTTTTTCATTGTTCCTTAATATCTGGAATGTTTCTTAAACAGAGTTTTTAATAAATAATTTTTTTTTGATAAAAGATATTTCAAGTAAAACTATTCGCGAGTACAGGCCGGAAAAAAAGTCGGTTTCTGATCAAGTGCCCTACATGTTCCTGCATGAGAAAGAGGTACAGAAAAATGGCAAGGTCGAATCCGTAAACACCATTTTTTTAACAAATAAGGAGTGCCCCTTTACCTGCCTGATGTGCGATTTATGGAAACACACCCTGGATGAACCAACGCCTGCAGGTGCCATTCCTGCCCAAATTGACTATGCGCTGGAAAGACTACCGGAGGCCAATGTAGTAAAGCTGTACAATAGCGGTAATTTTTTTGATGGCAGAGCGATTCCGGTTAATGATTACCCATTGATTGCAGAACTGCTATCGGATTATGATCACGTTGTAGTTGAAAATCATCCCAAATTAATAGGGCCGACTGTAGATGCATTTCAATCATTGATTAATGGTACACTTGAAATTGCAATGGGACTGGAAACCATACACCCTCAGGTACTTCCGGCACTGAATAAAAATTTTTCTATTGGTGATTTTAAAAATGCGGCATCATTTTTCAGAGACAGGTCGGTAGATATGAGGGTTTTTTTACTTTTGAATCCTCCTTTTCTGGTGGATGACAAAGAGAACCACGAGTGGTGTATAAAATCTGTTGAATTTGCTTTTGAGGAGGGTGTGAAAGCCTGTACAATTATTCCAACAAGGGAGGGGAATGGCATCATGCAAAATCTTAAAATGTCTGGCGATTATGTGCCCCCCAAATTGAACGCGCTGGAAAACGTGTTTACAGACGCACTTTCAATGAAAGGGGGGCGTGTATTTTGTGATACTTGGGACCTGGGCCTGTTTTCTGACTGCCCCGACTGTTTTGAAGCGAGAAAAAAGAGGCTCGAGATGATGAATTTAACACAGAAAGTTCTGCCGGAAATTGTGTGTGAATGTAATTCTGAAGAAATATGATGAATAAAAAAGGAGTACTGAAATACGACTTTGTGATCGTGGGATCTGGCTTTGCCGGATCAGTATTGGGTATGTGTTTATCCAAAACAGGGTACAGTGTGTGTATTCTTGAAAAAGAAAAACATCCGCGCTTTGCCATCGGTGAATCTTCAACACCCATTGCAGACATGGTTCTGCGCAAGCTGTCTGATGAGTTTAATCTCCCGTTTCTATCAAAAATTTCTCGCTATGGAGAGTGGCAGCGAAACTATCCGGAAATTGGATGCGGGCTTAAGCGCGGATTCAGCTACTACTTTCAGAAGCCAGGGGAAGAGTTTGCCGGTAACCGTGAACACTCCAAAGAGCTGCTGGTGGCGGCCAGTGTTAATGATGAAAATTCCGACACCAACTGGCTGCGCAGTGACGTGGACCACTTTCTTACTCAGAAAGCATCCGAAGAGGGCATTACGGTATTTGAGAAAACCGAAATTATCGATATGAGACGAAATAACGAGTCGGCTACCTGGGAAATTAGTGCCGGCACCGTTGAATCACGAAAGAACATTCAGTGCAGCTGGCTTATAGACGCTACCGGTTCCAACAGCTTCTCGCAAAAGTTTCTGGGTACAAAATCCTCTTCAGAATCGTTTGAAACGAATTCAAGAGCTCTCTACTCACACTTTGAAGGTGTTCCGTACTGGCTCAGCTATTTGGAATCTTCAAAAACGCACGTTGATGATTATCCCTACAATCCCGACCACTCAGCTCTTCATCAGCTTCTGGAAGAGGGGTGGATGTGGATGCTTCGTTTTAACTCAGGTAAGTTAAGCACAGGAATTCTGCTTCACAGTGCTGAAGCAAGGAATACAGACAGTGCCGAATCTCAGTTTTTTTCTGTTATTCGAAGATATCCGTCACTGAAACGTCTTTTTAAGTCTGCTCAACTTTCTAAATTGCCCGGTACTATAGTAAAAACAGGGCGGCTTCAGAGAAAGCTTAACAGGGTTTTTGGAGACGGATGGATTGCCATGAATCACACCGGTGGCTTTGTGGATCCGCTGCACAGTACAGGGATTGCCCATACACTTTGTACGGTTGAAAAAATAGTGAATATCTTTAAAAACAAGCCATCTTCTGATGATATCCGGGCAGCGCTTGCAAAATATGCGGACACTATGTTCAGGGAAATAGAGCTGATTGATCTGCTGGTGTCTGCGGGCTATATGACCCGCAGAAATTTCAGGCTGTTTACGGCTGCAGTTATGCTCTATTTTGTTGCGTCGGTACGCTACGAACAAAGCCGGCTGAAGGGCATCATTCCGGCCGGCTATCTTTGTGCGGATGAGCCGGAAATTGAGCAGTGTATCAGAGAAAGTTTTTATGAGATAAAAAAGGCAAAATCTGAGAATAGGCTGGCAAGTGATACAGATAAGCTGATTCAAAATATAAAGCAGAGAATTACACCGCTGAACAAAGTGGGCCTGATGGACGAATCAAAAATGAATATGTACACCCACACGGCGGTGGAGATGTAGGTTGTATATTTTAAATTACTTCCCCGAACCTTGATATAATTCTTTATTTTGATAAAAAATTAACTTAACAGTTGCCCCCGGCTATGAAAAAATTTCTATTAATTTTTGTTACTATCGTTGTGGTTCTTTTTTTGGGAATTACATTTACGCTCGATCGCATTGTTAAATCAGGTATTGAATCTTACGGTTCAGAAATTGCCGGCACCGAGGTTCGGGCAGAATCGGTATCGATTTCCCCAATTTCGGGTGAGGGGACTATAAGTGGTTTTACGGTGGCAAATCCTGACGGTTTTGAGGGAGATTATATGCTGAGCATCAATGATTTTTCCATTAGCCTGGATGTACTATCACTGCTGTCAGATGAAATTCTGATACATGAAATTATTCTCAACGAAGCCAGTTTTTTTGTTGAGCAGACCGCTTCGGGAAATAATGTAATGCAGATTCTGAATAATATTGACGCCATGGCCGAGACAGAATCTTCTGAAACAAGTATGATTATCGACCGTTTTTACATGGAAAATGGCGGTATTTATCTTGGATCCAGTATTGGGGAAGAGGTAGAGGCGAACTACACCATCGAATCGCTCGAAGTGCGGGATATAGGCAGGGATAATCAAACCGGTGATACAATTGAGACGATCGCCAATCTCGCAGACAGAGTAGCGGAAGAAGTTCTCTCTGAAGCGGTAAACAGCGGACTCGATCGTATCCGGGATGCTGTTCGTGATCTATTTGACAACTAAAATCAGCGGTTAACAAATTCGATGATAGAGCCGGGTATTTCCGGCATTCCGCCCTGTTTTGATGCCACCAATGCCGCATATCGATTGGCTGCAGGGAGTAATTTTTCCAAAGCTGTTTTTTGTAATCTTAAGTGTGTGAAGCAGGCCAGAAATGCATCTCCAACTCCTACAAAATCACCATCCCCTGAGATTGGACAGGCATCTTCGCTAAATGTGCCCGAGGAGGTAATCATTTCGCTGCCGTTAGCGCCCAAAGTTCTCAAAATAATTTTTTCAGGATGCAGGTTAAGTAAATAAGCTGCCGGGTTGTGAGTACTGAACCACTCTTTTGCCTGTTCAAATTCCTCTTCATTAAATTTTACAACATCGGCAATTTCTATCTGGCTTGTAATAAGTTCACGGTCGATGAAAGGAGGCCGCAGGTTCAGGTCAAATACCTTTAAACACCTTTCGGGCAGATCATTAAGCAGATGCTGAACTGTGCCTGCAGTTACACTGTTTCGCTGGGATAACGAAGCAAAGCAGATTGCATCCAGCCGGGATGCCGCAGCTTTCAGCGCATCGGAATATTCAATAAAATCCCAGGCAGCAGGTTCATGAATTACATAAGAGGGTTCACCATCAGTAAATGTTACCGAAACTGTGCCTGTATTGTGGGTTTCATCAGACTGTATCTGATCAGTTGGAAGTCCCTTCTCTTTTAAAAAATGGAGCAGTTCTTCGCCATTTTTGTCTTTTCCTATGCGGCTGGCCAGAATGGTGCTGTTACCAAGTGAGTGCAGATGATATGCCAGATTAGCGGGTGAACCACCCGGCTTTTTATATGTCGGGAAGACATCCCATAAAACTTCTCCAATACTCAGTACCTTTTTCATAGTTTATCGCGGTTATGTTCTGAGGATTTGCCCCTGAAAATTTCATTTTCAGAGAAAATGTATCTACCTACATCCAGAAAGAATGTAAGATAAATAGTATCTAATGTTGAAACAGATGTTTTATTTATAACTTTTTGCAGTAGCTCAAAATAAATGAAAAAAGTTATTATTTGTCTTTTAGAGTTCAGCGAATCTTGTATTTTTCTATGAACAGATAATCCTAAACTACCTACCATCATGGATCGCAAATCATTCTTAAAAGCAACAGCCCTCACAGCAATTGGCGGATTCACAGCACTAAAAGGCAGTGCATCTGCTTTCTCATCATCAAAAAATGATCTCTTTTTTGATATATCTCTTGCGCAATGGTCACTAAACCGAACTTATTTTGGGGCATCCCGTGAACTGGGTTGGGAGGAGTTTGGAAATCTATTACAAAATAATCCTTCCGGGCTGATACAGGGCGAACTGGATCCGCTCTACTTTGCACGCCATTCTCGGGAAATGTTTGGAATAAACGCCATTGAGTATGTTAATACGTTCTATTTTGATAAAGCAAATGATCAGTCTTATCTGAACGAATTAAAAAATGTGGCGGATAATGAAGGCGTACGCAGCGTACTGATTATGTGTGATGCAGAGGGTGCTTTGGGTGATCCGGACGAAGCTGCACGTCAGCAGGCCGTTGAAAACCACTACAAATGGATCGAAATGGCAAAATTTCTTGGGTGCCACTCCATACGTGTAAATGCCCAGAGTGAGGGCAGCTACGAAGAACAGAGCGACAGGGCGGCCGACGGCCTCAGACGCCTCTCAGAATATGCCTCATCAGAAAACATTAATATCATTGTGGAAAACCATGGCGGACTCTCAAGTAATGCCGACTGGCTCACTGCAACCATCGAAAAAGTGAATTTACCGAACTGCGGTACACTGCCCGATTTTGGTAACTTTAACATTTCTCCCGATGAAACCTACAACAGATATAAAGGCACCGAGCAGCTTATGAAGCATGCTATTGGTGTAAGTGCCAAAACCAACGATTTTAAAGAGAATGGTGACGAGGCGAACATGGATTATCTGCGGTTAATGCGAATTGTGAAGGAAGCCGGCTATACTGGATATGTAGGCATTGAATATGAAGGCGAAAACTTCTCTGAAGAGGAAGGCATTAAAAAAACGAAAGCACTTCTCGAAAAAGTGGGCAATGAACTGAGCTAACAGATTTTTTGATAACATCATCAGAATTGTGAGCTGATCTTTACTCTATTTAAGTAGTTTAATATTAAATTAAATTCTGCGGGCATTAAAGTGCTCATGAAAATTGAATGGCAGAGAAATATGGATGGTTAGTAAGAATGTTGTAATAATTACGTTGCTCTGATGTATTTATACCAGCTGTAATTATTCGCACTAAACATTTGCCAATAATCCTGTCATATCCACATATTTATGAGACTGAACATCAAATCGAATAAGGATAATACCTACGACGCCATTGTTGTGGGTACCGGAATCAGTGGCGGCTGGGCTGCCAAAGAACTCACAGAAAAAGGATTAAAAACCCTGGTTTTGGAAAGGGGGCGAGACGTAAAACACATCGAAGATTATCCGACGATGTATGATCAGCCCTGGGAAATCCCCAATAATGATGAGCTGCCGGCCGGGGAGGCGAAGCACTATGAAAAACAGATGCGTACCGGCTATACCGTTAAGGAAACCACAAAACACTGGTGGGTAAAAGATACAGAACATCCATATGAGGAGGAAAAACGGTTCGACTGGATGCGTGGGTATCATGTGGGTGGCCGGTCTATTATGTGGGGGAGGCAGAGCTACCGTCTGGCTCCCATGGATTTTGAAGCCAATGCACGTGACGGAATAGCCGTCGACTGGCCTATTCGCTACAGCGACATTGAGAAATGGTACGATTATGTGGAGCAGTTCGCCGGAATAAGTGGTCAAAACGAAGGACTGGAGCAGCTGCCCGACGGAATATTTCTACCGCCAATGGATCTTAACTGCGTTGAAATGGACATGCGGGAGAGGCTTCAGGAGGCGTTTGGCAGAGTACTCACCATTGGAAGAACGGCAAACCTTACCCAGCCGCATAACGGCCGTGGCAAATGTATGATGCGTAACTTATGCATTCGCGGATGTCCCTATGGCGGCTACTTTAGCAGTAACGCTGCAACGCTTCCTGCAGCACAGGCAACAGGAAACATGACCCTTCGACCCGATTCGGTTGTCAGCTCCGTAATTTATGATGATGACCTCGGCAAGGCCGCCGGAGTTCAGGTTACAGATGCACAAAGCGGCGAAATTATCGAATATTTTGCAGATATCATTTTTCTGAATGCCTCTACAGTTAACTCCACTCTTATTTTAATGAACTCCCGGTCAGGCCGTTTTCCGGACGGCCTGGGTAATGATTCCGGTGAGCTTGGCCATAATTTGATGGACCATCACCTGGGAGTAGGGGCCAGCGGCGAAATTGACGGCTACGAAGATCAATATTACTACGGCAGGCGACCGAACGGTTTCTATATTCCCCGTTACAGAAACCTTGGCTCTGAAAAACGTAACTATATCCGCGGGTTTGGATACCAGGGAGCGGCAAGCAGAGAAGACTGGAAACGGGGGGTGAGGGAACTGGCAATTGGCAAGCCACTGAAGGACCTTCTAAGAACCCCGGGTAGCTGGAGGGCCGGAATGGGAGGTTTTGGCGAAATGCTGCCTTATCATGAAAACAGAATGTTTCTCAACTATGATAAAAAAGACAAACTTGGCCTGCCCACAGTCGTTTTCGACTGCGAGTTTAAAGAAAATGAGCTGAAAATGCGTGAAGACATGAAGAATGATGCGGCTGAAATGCTTGAAGCATCCGGATTCAAAAAAATTCATACATTTGATAATCCCGGCGGACCAGGCCTGGGTATACATGAAATGGGAACAGCCAGAATGGGGCGCGATCCGAAAACTTCAGTACTCAACGAATGGAATCAGATTCATGCCTGTAAAAATGTTTTTGTTACGGACGGTGCCTGCATGACTTCGGCAGCCTGCCAGAATCCCTCGTTAACCTACATGGCACTGACTGCAAGAGCGGCAGACTACGCTGTGGATGAACTTAAAAAAGGCAATCTCTAAACATCTAAATCAAAAAAGATCTTATGGAACGCAGAGAAGCGATAAAAAGAACAGCCGCACTGATGGGCGGTCTCATATTTGCCCCAACCATGCTTGGCGTATTAAAGGGGTGTACTCCGTCGGCAGGAGAATGGACCCCCGCCATATTTAACCAGAAACAGGCAAAACTTGTATCTGCACTTTCCGAAACCATATTGCCCGCAGGTGAACTGCCGGGAGCCGTTGATGTCGGCGTTCCGGGATTTATTGATAAGATGGTGAATGAGGTTTACGACGATGAACAGGAAAGAATGTTTATTGAGGGTTTAGACCAGTTTGAAACTGCATGTGTTGAGCAAACAGGTAAATCCTTTACAGATTTAACACCTGAAAAGCAGTTCGAATATGCTTCGCTTATAAACAGAGAGTCGATTGATGCTGAAATGATGGAAGGCCCTCAATTTTTTCTCATCTTTAAGGAGTTAACGATGGTTGGTTTTTTCACATCGGAAGCCGGTGCAACCGAGGTGCTTCGATATGAGCAGATTCCGGGTTATTACGATGGCTGTGTTCCACTTGAGGAGATTGGAAGAACATGGGCCACTGCCTGATCCCGGCGGCTTTTATTGAAACTTTAATTCGTTCGTGTTTATTTCGGGTGTACAGAATGCCACATAATATATAGTGAAAAAATCCACTATCCTTAAAAATTTGGGTGGCTTTTTCGTTTGTAAGATGTTAAGATGTTCTATAGTAAATTCTCACTGAAATAATGATTTATGAGCATCTCTCCCAAACCGCGCCCAAAACTTAGTTTTTGGCAAATCTGGAACATGAGTTTTGGCTTTCTCGGCATCCAATTCGGTTTTGCACTGCAAAATGCAAACGTTAGCAGAATTTTTGAAACTCTGGGCGCTAATATTGACGATATCCCCATTCTCTGGATTGCTGCACCCGTTACCGGTCTTCTGATTCAGCCGATTGTCGGGTACTATAGTGATCGCACCTGGACAAAACTTGGAAGGCGGCGGCCTTTCTTTTTAGTGGGTGCAATTTTAGCTACCGCGGCACTTTTTATCATGCCGAACTCGCCAACTCTGTGGATTGCGGCCGGTATGCTCTGGATTTTAGATGCGTCAATAAATATCTCGATGGAGCCCTTTCGCGCGTTTGTCGGGGATATGCTGCCATCGGAGCAGCGCACGAAAGGCTTTGCAATGCAGAGCTTTTTTATTGGAACGGGCGCCGTGGTGGCATCAGCACTTCCGTGGATGATGACCAACTGGTTTAACCTGGCAAATACTGCTACCGACGGTATGATTCCACCCTCTGTAAAATGGTCATTCTATCTTGGAGGTGCTGTTTTTTTCCTCGCTGTTTTATGGACTGTATACCGTGCTCATGAATACCCGCCCGAGGACCTGGAAGCATTTGAGGAGTATGATAATCAGCAGCTGGATGATGCTGAAGAGGTTAAAAGAGAAGTTCCAATAGAGCAGGGCGAAGGACAAAAAAAAGTGTCATTTGGTACTGTTTTTTCTCTTCTGGGACTCGCAGCAACGGTAATGGTATACACCCTAAACTACGATGCAGAGCTCTATGTGGTAACCATTGGTATTGTGGCGATGGGCATCACATCATTTATCGCCGGGCTTATTCAGCGAAGCGGCAATACAGAGCAGGGACTGGTTGTGGCTGTTCACGATTTTATCCATATGCCAAAAACGATGCTTCAGCTAGCTGTTGCACAATTCTTTACCTGGTTTGCTCTGTTTGCTATGTGGATCTACACAACTGCTGCGGTAACTTCACATATTTACGGAACCAGTGATACCACATCCATACTCTATAATGAGGGGGCAGACTGGGTGGGAATTTTATTTGCTGTCTACAACGGCTTTGCTGCCGTGGTAGCTTTTGGCCTGGCTCCGCTTGCTAAACGAACAAGCCGAAAGTTTGTGCACTCATTTTCTCTCACTTTGGGAGGTCTGAGCCTGATCGGAATTTATTTTATGTCATCGCCATATATGCTAATTCTCTCCATGCTTGGAATCGGAATTGCCTGGGCAAGTATTTTAGCTATGCCATACGCCATACTTGCGGGGTCACTGCCATCGAAAAAGATGGGCCTATATATGGGTATATTCAATTTCTTTATTGTTATTCCACAGATTATAGCCGCCAGTATGCTCGGTTTTGCTACAAGAAGCTGGTTTGGAGGAGAGGCGATTTATTCTCTTATGCTTGGCGGTGCTGCGATGATCGTTGCGGCCCTTTCCATGTATTTTGTGGATGATGTGGACGACTGATTTAATCGCAAAACAAAACAGGTCTGAGAAGTTTACTAGCTCTCTTTTTTTCGGGTTCTGGTGATGGATTTACTCAAAATGAAAACAGGAATCAGCCCTACCAGGATTATCGCAAATGCCGCTCCGGATGATTCGGCCAGGCGCTCGTCTGATGCAAGACGATAAACCTGCACAGCAAGCGTATCAAAATTGAAAGGGCGAACGATCAGTGTGGCGGGCAGCTCCTTTATCACATCAACAATTACCAGCATCACAGCGGTAAAAATACTGCCCGACATCATGGGGATGTGTATCTTTTTCAGAGTTTTAGCAAAACTGTAACCCATCCCTTCGGACGCCTCATCCATGTTCGGGGTGATTTTTGCAAGGCTCGCCTCAACCGTGTTGAATGCCACTGCGAGAAACCGGACGACGTATGCGAATATTAGCGCAAAAATAGTGCCGCTAAACAGCAAACCGGATGAAATACCAAATGTTGATCTTAGCCAGCTGTCGAGCATGTTATCTGTCCAGCCAAAGGGAATGAGAATTCCCACAGCGATTACAGAACCGGGAATTGCGTATCCAAGAGACCCTATCCGGGTCGCCGTTTTTGTTGTCCAGGAGGGGTTTAATCGAACTCCGTAAGACATTAGAATGGCCAGTGCCAGCGCAGTAACGCCTGCTATTACAGCTACAATCACAGTGTTCAAGCTAAAAGTGAGAAACCGTGAATCAAGGGCTGTGTCGAGGTTCGACAGCATCATGTCGAATAGAATAGCAGTTGGGAGCAGAAAACCGATAAATACCGGCAGAAAGCAGAAGAATGTACTTCCCCAGGCTTTCCACCCGGAAAGCTGAAAAATCTTCAGCCTCTTATAACGTCCTGTACTTCGTGTATCCACACGCATTTTACTGCGGCTCCATCGCTCAAGAAGAATTAAGAACAGAATAAATATGAGCAGAAAACCGGCGAGCTGAGCTGCTGCTGCACGTTCACCAAGCCCGAACCAGGTTCGGTAAATACCGGTTGTAAACGTTTGTACTCCAAAATAATCAACCGTACCAAAATCGTTAAGGGTCTCCATCAGGGAAAGGGCCATTCCGGCGGCAATGGATGGCCTCGCCAGTGGCAGTGCAATTTTGAAAAAAGACTGCAGGGGACTGGCACCCAGGCTTCGTCCGGCTTCGAGCAGGGAAGAGGACTGCTCCAAAAAAGCAGCTCTCGTTAACATGTAAACGTAAGGGTAAAAAACGAACGACATCATGATAATTGCTCCCTGAAGTGAGCGGATATCTGGAAACCAGTAGTCGCCGAGCCCCCAGCCCGTAACGTCGCGTAAGAATACCTGGGCCGGACCTGTGTAGGTAAAAAAATCGGTATAGGAGTAGGCCATCAGGTATGCTGGAACAGCCATTGGCAAAATAAGCATCCACTCAAAGATTTTGCTGCCCGGGAACTTGCACATGGTTACAAGCCAGGCCGTTCCAACTCCGATTATAAACACTCCGGACCCAACACCAATCATCAGCCAGAAAGAGTTCATGATGTAGTCGTCAAGAACGGTGGAGGCAAGATGCTGCCACACGTCACCACTGGGTACAAAAATATTCGCAGCAACTGTTAAAACCGGAATACCTACTAATACAGCAATCGTAAGTGTAGCGAACGTCCACCAGGGTGAACGGCTGCGGTTGGTACCTGCTTTTGCCCAGAAGGCCGCTTTATTTTTAAAATTAAAAATAGAATTCATCATAAATCAAACTGCAAAAACATAAAATCAGCCGCTTTTCGTGGGAGGCAGGGACGCTTTAATATCAAACTCATTTTTCAAAACACTGTTTGCCGCGTGGTAACCACACATACCGTGTACACCCCCTCCGGGAGGTGTGGATGAAGAGCAGAAATAGATGCCGTCCGCAGGAGTAGAATATGGATCAAACAGATGTACAGGGCGTGAAAAAAGCTGGGAAATATCCTGTCGGCCGCCGGTAATATCTCCTCCGATATAGTTGCTGTTATAGATTTCAAAATCCCTGGTATTCATTACCGATTTATACTCAATAATGTCTTTAAAACCGGGTGCAAATCGTTCAATCTGGTTTTCAATCTCGTCTGTCATATCCTTTTCTGACCCGTTTGGCACATGACAGTAAGCCCAGAGAACATGTTTATCGTCGGGAGTTCGCGTATCGTCAAAAAGGCTCTGCTGAGCTACCAGTACAAATGGCTTTTCGGCGTGCCTGTTTTGATCCATCAATGATTCAGAGTCTGCAATTTCTTCAAAAGTGCCACCCACATGAACAGTTCCGGCTTTTTTACACTCTTCATCTTTCCAGGGAACCGGATCAGATAATATGTAGTCGACCTTAAAGACACCTGCACCCTGTTTAAAACGGCTGAGTTTTCTTTGATACGACCGGGGAAACTCATCAGCAGCAATCTTTAATGCCTGAGCGGGAGTGGTATCAAATAAAACGGCTCTGGATGATGGCAGCTGTTTTAAACTCTGCACAGTAAACCCGGTCTCTGTTTCACCACCCAGTGATTGAAAATAGGCCTGCATCGCTTTAGTAACAGAGTGTGAACCCCCTTTTGCAACTGGCCATCCATTGGTATGGGCAGCTCCAAAAAAAACAAGTGAAATTGCGGTGGTTGTCAGTGAATTAAGCGGCAGCACACTGTGCGCAGCCATACCGGCAATCAGGGCTTTAGCCTGAGGAGTTTTAAACGATTTTTGAAAAACTGAGGATGGCAAAAGTGCACGGAGGCCAAAGCGGGCGAGCTTCATTGGGTGGTTTGGAAAAGAAAGTGGCCCGAGAAAGTCATTCGTTAGATGACTCCAGTTTTTTATGATTGGTTCTACTATAGAAAGATATTTTTTTTCGTCCTCTTTAAGATAAAAAGCGGTCTCGGCTTCATCATGACTTAAAATGGCGGGCGGCTGACCGTCAAGAGGATGAGCTGCACAAATTTCCGGATGTATCCAGTTCAGCCCAAACTGTTTGAGTGGTAATGTTTGCAGAAAAGGGGATGATACCGCCATCGGGTGAATTGCCGAGCAAATATCGTGTTTATACCCTGGAAGGATCTGCTCATCCGTTCGGGTTCCACCGCCAATTTGTTGATGCGCTTCAAAAATTTTCACACGTAATCCAAACTGAGCCAATCGAATGCCCGCAGACAGCCCGTTCGGACCCGATCCGATGATTATAGCATCATATGACGTACTGTTTTTTGTCAAGCTATTTTGAAAATGGTTTTTGAGGGTGTTTCAAGGTAAGCAAACATTGTTCAAACCTGAAGCGTGCCTGCTGCCTTAACTTAAAATGATTATTGTGACTGGCAAAGTTTTAGGTACAGACCCTAACTTTAATGACGGTATTGATTTATGACAAAAGACTGTTTCAATTGTTGCTGTCCCGTATTATGTTCATTGTAAATGATTATCTAACACACATGAAAAAATTTCTGAATAAGCGTAATGCCGGCGAACTCCACACAATAATCGTGCGCATTTTATTGTTTCTGATGGTGATTGAGTGGTTCATCTTATTGATAGAGATGAGACTACAGCAGCTGTTTCTTGTAACTGTAATTATAGCTGTACTGTTTGCACCGGAACTGTTCAGAAACAGAATGCAGATTGTGATTCCGGCTGAGTTCCATCTCATAGCAGTTCTGTTTACCCTTGCTTCACTTTATTTGGGAGAAATCCAGCAATTCTATCAAAGAATATGGTGGTGGGATATGGCTTTGCACGGCACGGCCGGCCTTCTTATGGGTATTTTCGGATTTTTACTTGTTTACATTCTCAATGAAAATCCAATAGTGGAGCTTCAGATGAAAACAGGGTTTATAGCCCTTTTTGCATTCTTTTTTTCAATTACTATCGGTACTGTCTGGGAGATATTTGAGTTTGCAATGGATCAGCTCTTTGGTTTCAATATGCAGAAAGAGATGTTTGGAGATCATTCAGGCCTTACGGATACAATGTGGGATATGATCATCAATGCGATGGGTGCATTCATCATATCGATGATGGGTTGGTGGTATCTTGTAAGCGAAAAGGATTTTTTCATACGGTCACTCATCAATAAGTTTATCAAAAAGAATCCATCACTCTTTACCCCGGATACCGATTAACTTCACTGACAGGTCGAAATCATTTTTCTGTAAAGTACACCCGCTTTTGTTGCTTTTAATTTAGGGATGGTTTAGTTTCCTGCATGCAAAAAAGACAAATACAAAATAGCTGGTGGTGGCACGCTTTCTCCGGAAACGCAGTGGAATCACTCTGAGTGTATTTGTAAAAGAATTTTCTCAACCCGCTGCAGTTTTCTGGAGTGGGTTTTTTTATGCTTACTACTTATGGATTTACAACAATTTAAAGAGCTTGCAAAGTCGTACACTGCCGTCCCTGTGTCTCGCAGAATCCTGGCTGATACGTTAACGCCGGTGTCCCTGTTTTTATCAATCCGGTCGGGTACATCCTACCCGTTTCTTTTTGAATCGGTAGAGGGTGGAGAACATCTAGCCAGATACTCCTTTTTAGGCTGTAATCCCTACCAGGTCTTAACGTTTGATGGAAGCCAAACCAGGCTAACATCCCAATCAGGAGAGTCAGAAACTTTTAATGAACCCTATTTTGAGGTTCTGGAAAAGCTAACAACCGAGCACAGTGAACCTGTTCTCCAGGACCTCCCCAGGCTTACGGGCGGAGCCGTAGGATTCTCTTCTTACGATACAGTTCGGCAGGTTGAGCACTTGCCGGATATGCCCCGGGAGGATATTTCCATTCCTGAAGCTATCTGGTCTTTTTATGATGAAATTTATGCTTTTGATCACGTAAAGCAGCAGATTGTGCTTATTAAAACCGTATTTGTTGATCAGGAATCAGACCCGAAAGATCTCTATAAAGAAGCCCAGCTATCACTCAACAAAATGGAATTTTCTGCTGTAAGGGATGTGGATGCATCCAATGATTTTGAACTGAATGCAGAACTTCTGAAAAGCAACATGGAGCCTCAATATTTCCATCAGATCGTGAAAAAGGCTAAAGAATATATTTACGAGGGCGACATCTTTCAGGTTGTTCTTTCACAGCGTTTTGAAGCGCCATTCTCCGGAGACTCATTCACTCTCTACAGAGCGTTGCGTATGGTAAATCCGTCTCCTTATCTGTTTTATCTCGATTTTGATGGCTTTGCCCTTGTAGGTTCGTCGCCGGAAGTTCTGGTGAGAGTGACTGAAGATGAAGCACGCCTGCTGCCTATTGCAGGAACCCGCCCAAGGGGAAACACCCATGAAGAGGATCTAGCCTTTGAAGAGGATCTAAAAAACGATCCAAAAGAGATTGCCGAACACATTATGCTTGTAGATCTCGGGCGAAATGACTTATCACGTGTTTGTGACTCAGGAACAGTAAAGCTTGAGCGGAATCAGTCGATAGAACGATTTTCACACGTCATGCATATCGTCTCAGATGTTGTAGGAAGGCTTTCCCCAGATAAAACATCTGTGGATGCACTGATGCAGTGCTTTCCCGCAGGAACGGTGAGTGGTGCACCGAAAATACGTGCCATGGAAATTATTGACGAGCTTGAACCTACAAAACGGGGGCCATATGCTGGTGCCGTTGGCTATTTCGATTTTTCGGGAAATATGGATACCTGTATTGCCATTCGAACTATGCTGGTAGCCGATCAAAAGGTATTTATCCAGGCAGGAGCCGGAATTGTTGCAGACAGTGACCCTCAGAAAGAGTTTGAAGAGACAAAAAACAAAGCCGGTGCACTGGTCGAGGCGCTTAGCCTGGCACTGGATTTTACATGATTCACAGATAATTAAAAGCAGGAAACTCAGTAACCAATAATTTTATATGGAGAAGCAAAAAACAATATTATCCGGAATTCAGCCATCTGGAAAACTGCATATTGGGAACTATTTTGGCGCAATGAGGCAACACATTCGGATGCAGGAAGAGGGAGACGCGTTCTACTTTCTTGCCAACTATCATTCACTAACCTCCATTAGTGATGGGAAACAGCTTGAAGAGTTTACGCTTGATGTTGTACTTGACTATCTTGCGCTTGGCCTCGATCCTGAAAAGTGCACTTTTTTTGCACAGTCTGACGTACCCCAAACCACAGAACTTGCCTGGATTCTGGGTACCGTTACGCCCGTTTCTCTCATGGAGAAAGGTGTGTCGTACAAAGATAAAGTTGCTCAGGGACTTAGCCCAAATATCGGGTTATTCACATATCCCATATTGCAGGCTGCCGACATCCTCATTTACCACTCAGATTTAGTGCCGGTAGGGGAAGATCAAAAACAGAATATTGAAATTTGCAGGGATCTGGCGGCTAAACTGAATCACGCTTATGATGAGGATCTACTGGTTATACCCGAGGAGTATATCGTAAAAAGCGTTGCCATTGTTCCGGGAGTGGACGGACGTAAAATGAGTAAATCGTATGGCAATACCATTGGTATTTTTGATGAAGGGAAGGCCTTAAAAAAGAAAGTGATGTCGATACAAACGGACTCCACTCCGCTGGAAGATCCTAAAGATCCCGGTACCTGTAATGTTTTTGCTCTTATCAAGCTGTTTGCGGATAAAGAGAAACAGAATGAAATAGCGGAAAAGTATAAAAATGGCGGATATGGGTATGGCCATGCCAAAAAGGAACTGCTTGGGCTTATAAACGATTACTTTGCTGAGGCGAGGGAACAACGGAAAGAACTTGCCAAAAAACCGGACTATGTTCGTGACGTTCTCCGTGAAGGCGGTAAAAAGGCCCGTGAACGCGCAGAAACCGTTATGGAGCCGGTTCGTTCTGCAACGGGATTATTTCGAAGCTTTTAATTTGGATGCGATGATTGAGCATGCAAAACTGTTTTATAAATTATGATACTGATTATTGATAACTACGACTCATTTACGTTTAATCTTGTGCACATTGTTGGTTCTGTGACCGATGCCTACAAAGTAGTACGAAATGATGCGTTCACTGTAAAGGAGATTGGAAATCTGGCTCCTGATAAAATTTTAATATCGCCGGGTCCCGGCCGCCCTGAAAATGCAGGCATTACGGAAGATGTAATTCGTGAACTTGGTAAAGAGATTCCCATCTTAGGTGTTTGTCTTGGCCACCAGGCAATTGGTCAGGTTTTTGGAGCAGAAGTTGTGCATGCGCCCACGCTGATGCACGGAAAAACGTCAGTGATTGAACACGATGGTAAAACCGTTTTCAGTGATGTGGAAGAATCGTTTACGGCTACCCGTTATCATTCGCTTGCGTTAGCTCCCGAATCCATTCCGGATGAACTTGTAGTGACTGCTAAAACACCTGATGGCGTTATTATGGGAGTTCGTCATAAAATACATCCAATTGAAGGCATTCAGTTTCACCCGGAAAGTATTTTAACAGTTGAGGGCCCGAAAATTGTAAAAAACTGGCTTAAACTGGAGTATCAAACTGCCTGATTAAATTTACTTATTATACTGAACTGCAAATGTTTACAGAACATCTACAAAAAATTTCTAGATCCGAAAACCTGACTTCTGATGAAGCCGAAAATGCCATGCAGAATATTCTTGATGGAAATGTTTCTGCTGAGGAAATCTCTGCTTTTTTGATGGGAATGCGAATGAAAGGCGAATCAATTGATGAATTGACCTCTTTCGTAAAAGTAATGAGATCTGCTTCTGTTGCAGTAGACGTGGATATAGAAAATGCCGTTGACTTGTGCGGTACCGGCGGAGACCGGTCAGGCACGTTTAATATCTCTACTGCGGCAATGTTTGTTGTTGCAGGAGCAGGAGTTCCGGTTTTAAAGCATGGTAACCGGAGTGTTTCGAGCAAAAGCGGAAGTTTTGATGTACTGGAACTTCTTGGAGCGGTGCCAAATCTTGATAAAAAGCAGGTAGAATCACTTTATAATGAAACGGGAATGGCATTTATGTTTGCTCCCAATTTCCATCCCGCACTGAAATATGTAATGCCGGCCCGCAGGGCACTTAAAATCAGAACGTTTTTTAATATGCTGGGTCCACTATTAAATCCTGCGAACGTTAAATACCAGGTGGTTGGAGCATACAGCAGGGAAGCAGCAGGAAATATGATTCAGATTTTAAGTAATCTGGATACAGAAAACGCCTATACGGTAAATGCACACGACGGCCTGGATGAAATCACAACGACTTCGCATAGTGAAATATTTGAACTCAAGAGCGGTCTTTTGGGCACCTCTGTGACGTTTGACCCAAGATCTCTCGACTATGAATGGGCTGAACCAGATTCAATCCTTGGTGGTGATGCTAAAATGAACGCTGGTATTCTCAGAGACATTGTTTCCAATCAATCTACACAAGAACAGCGCGATATTGTTGAGCTGAACGCCGCCTTTGCGATACATGCTGCAAAAGGTGCAGATTCACTTGAAGGTGCAAAAGAGATGGCGGCCAGAAGCATCGATTCAGGTGAAGCGAGAAGAAAGCTTGAGCTATTTGTCAGGGAATCGAAAAAGGTGGCGGAAGTAGTATAATGGCAGATATCCTATCAGAAATAGAGGAAAAAACACGATCAGACCTTAAAAAAAGGATCCGTGAGGTTTCAATCGCTGAACTTGAAAGTTTCCCGCAATTTGAAAAGCAACGCCTAAGTTTTAAAGAGGCCCTGAAAAATGATAACGCCATCTCTGTCATTGCCGAAATCAAAAAGGCGTCCCCTTCAAAAGGGGAGATCCGGGCTGATTTTAACCCGGCAGATATTGCGAAAAGCTATATTGACCACCGGGTATCCGCAATTTCGGTACTGACGGATGAACCGTTTTTTAAAGGCCATTTAAAATATCTCGAGCAAATCGCTGAATTCAGCCCGATTCCACTTCTCAGGAAAGATTTTATTGTGGAGCCATATCAGGTAAAAGAAGCCCGGGCATTTGGTGCGGATGCCGTGCTGTTGATAGCGACAATGTACTCGGGCAGTCAGTTATCTGAACTGCTGGCAACGGCAAAAGAGTTTGGCCTGCAGGCTCTTGTTGAGTGCTACCTTAAAGAGGAGATTGAAGCGCTAAACTGGAGTGAAATTGACATTTTGGGAGTCAATAACCGCAACCTCAAAACGTTTGAAGTTGACCTTCACCGCGGTGTGGATCTTCTCGGAATGGCACCTGAACATGTGGCTACGGTTTCGGAGAGCGGAATTCACAGCCCCGATGATCTTGTTGTTTTACATAAACATGGTATTGATGCCGTGCTGATTGGTGAGTATTTTATGAAACAGAAAAACCCGGGAGCCGCCGTTAAAGAATTACTAGAAACGTTTGAAGAATCTATCGCCTAACGAAAGAAATTATGTTTGCTGAACCGGAAAACCGAACTCAGGTAAAAATTTGTGGAATAACCACACTCGAAGATGCACGTTTTGCATCGGGTGCACTTGCCGATTATCTGGGATTTATTTTTTACAGTGAAAGCCCCAGGTTTGTAGAACCTGCTAAAGCCGGAGCCATCATTAACTGGATAGAAGGGCCCAAGAAAGTAGGGGTTTTTGTGAATCAGCCTCTGGATGATGTTAACGGCATTGCTACTCAAACAGGAATCGATATGGTTCAGCTGCACGGTAACGAATCACCTGAATACTGCGGGCTTGTAGATTTGCCGGTTATCAAAGTTTTTCACATTTCAGACAGCACCACAGCTCAAGATTTGAGAAACCGCATTGAACCTTATCTAAACTGCACCGAGTATTTTCTGTTTGATACAAAAACAGAGAGTGAATGGGGCGGAACAGGCAAGACCTTTAACTGGAGCTTAATCCGTGATATTTCGGGAGAACAACCATTTTTTCTTGCAGGCGGGCTGAATACGGAAAACATAGAACAGGCAATTTTGAAAGTGAATCCATCTGTTGTAGATCTTTCAAGCGGACTGGAAGAGGCACCCGGCCTCAAGGATTTTCGAAAAATTGAAGAGTTTTTTGAAGTGATGCGGGATATCTGGGAAGCCCAGGAAACAGGAAATTTTAACGACCAGAAGTAACATTACGGATTATTTACTAACGAGCTTACAACGAATAAACACAAATAGAATGAAATATACAGAGCCAACAAAACAAGGTTATTTTGGTAAATATGGCGGAAAGTTTGTTCCGGAAATACTTATTCCTGCTCTTGAAGAGCTTGAGGAGGCGTACCTCTCCATTAAGGATGACCCCGTTTTTCTAAAAGAGTACTACGATCTGCTCCACGATTATGTGGGCAGGCCCACCAAGCTGACCTTTGCAAACCGGCTAACAGAATATTATGGGAAAGGGAAAATATATTTTAAACGCGAAGATCTCTGTCATACAGGAGCTCATAAGATCAATAATGCGATCGGGCAGCTGCTGCTTGCCCGAAAAATGGGAAAAAAGCGGATTATTGCTGAAACGGGGGCTGGCCAGCACGGCGTGGCTACGGCTACAGCATGTGCAAAATTCGGCTTCGATTGTGTGATTTATATGGGGGCAGAAGATATTGAGCGTCAGAAGCTAAACGTGGAGCGGATGAAGCTTCTCGGTGCAGAAGTCAGGCCGGTTACAAGCGGTTCTCAAACGCTGAAAGATGCCACGAACGAAGCTATACGGGACTGGGTGACTAACGTGGAGGATACGTTTTATATCATTGGCTCGGTTGTGGGGCCGCATCCCTATCCCATGATGACGAGAAATTTTCACCGTGTGATTGGTGAAGAGACAAAAGAGCAGATAAAGCACATGGAAGGCCGGCTGCCGGATTATCTGATAGCCTGTGTGGGCGGCGGAAGCAACGCTATCGGTTTTTTCTATCCGTTTATAGATGATGAAGAAGTAAAAATGATTGGTATTGAAGCTGCCGGCCTGGGAGCAGACACAAATCAAACGGCTGCAACGCTTACAAAAGGTTCTCCGGGTGTTCTTCACGGCTCCCTTAGCTACCTTCTGCAGAGTAATGAGGGGCAGATTCAGCTTGCGCACAGCATTAGTGCCGGACTTGATTATCCCGGAATCGGCCCCGAACACTCTCATCTTTTTGATACGAAGCGCGTAAGGTATTTTGGGGTGACCGATCAGCAGGCGATGGATGCTGTACAGCTTATTTCTGAAAAGGAAGGGATAATTCCTGCTATAGAAACGGCTCACGCCTTCGCCTATCTGGAAACGCTGATGCCGCTAACCGGCAAGGATGACATCATTATTGTGAACTGTTCCGGCAGAGGTGATAAAGACATGCGCACGATTTCTGACTGGTTTTCAGGAGAATAGTTGAATACACACGATCTTAACAAGTTTTACATTTTCTTTATAATTAATTGCAGCACATATAAATGAATGATTCAAAAATTATAGATAAATCCCGTGTAGAGCGATTATTTGAAGCAAGGGAAACCGATAAAAAAATCATGTCGCTCTTTATTACGGCAGGGTATCCTGATCTGGAATCAACAGTGGAGTTGATTCTTGGCTTTGAGGAAAACGGAGCCGACCTCATTGAGCTGGGCATGCCGTTCAGTGATCCGCTTGCGGACGGCCCCACCATTCAGTATGCCAACAATGTGTCGATAGAAAACGGAATCACCATGGATAAAATTTTTACAATGGTGGAACAAATACGGTTGAAATCCGATATACCCGTAATTCTGATGGGGTACATCAATCCCGTTTTGCGATATGGAGTGGCTCGGTTTTGTAAACGTGCTTCGGAGGCGGGGGTCGATGGGTTGATTATTCCTGACGCACCCGTGGAGGAATCGACCGTTATTGCGGAAGCAGCAAAAAATGAACATCTTAACCTGATCTATCTTGTGGCGCCCAATTCATCCGATAACCGAATGAAGCTTGTAGATGAACACAGCAGTGGTTTTGTGTATTGTGTATCAGTTACAGGGGTTACAGGAGCCAGAAGCGGAAACGAGGTAGCAGATTCCGTAAAAAAATTTATACACAGAGTGAATGAAAATGTAACATCGAATCCAAAACTTGTAGGTTTTGGGATTAAAAATTATGATGATGCACAGCTCATATCAAAAGAAGTAGATGGCTATATTGTTGGAAGTGCTTTAATCGACACCATCCGAAATCATTATCCCGGAAAAGGATGGAAAGAAGCTGTTTTCGGATTTGTTCACAAACTGAAACACGGAAATTAAAAACTGAACAGACGCACTTATTTATTATGAAAAATATTCTTCAGCTCACCGGTATTTTAATTTTAACAGTCCTATGGACAGCCTGCGAAAGTGATTACCGGCCTATGTCAGTAGGTCAGGTTGATGAAGTTTTTGTTGTAATGGATTCAACCGAGTGGGACAGTGATACGGCCCTGGCCATTGAAGAGACATTCGGCAAAGGGATTGAAACACTGCCGTCTTACGAACCAACGTACCGCCTCACCTTTAAAGATTTCGCCTCGAATGAAGATCTGGACGAACTTCGCCAGTACAAAAACCTGATCTTTGCATCGCCCATTGGAGACGATGATAATGTGGCGAACCTCATTAAAGCGATTTTAAGTGATGATGTTGAAGAGCGTGTACGTGCCGGAGAGAGTTTTGCATTTCCGCTGGAAGACCGGTGGGTAAGAGATCAATGGGTGCTCATACTCACATCAAACAGTGATGATGAACTTGCTGAAAAAATCAGGAATTCTGAAGAATCTCTGGTCGGAAACCTGATGCAAGAGGAGTTTGAGCGCAGAGAATATGAAATTTACAGACGTGGTGAACAGACTGAAATCAGCGATTCACTTTGGCAAAACTATGGCTGGCAGGTAAGAATGCAGCACGACTATATCTGGACGGTAAAGGAAGAGGACGCGGCTGTTTTTCGTCGATACCTTCCGGAAAATGACCGCTGGATTATGACGTGGTGGAAAGAGGATGTTCCAAGTGCAGATTTTATTGATGATGAATGGATTAACGCTACAAGAGATTCTCTTTTGGAAAAATATATGCGGGGTGAGCGTGAAGACTCGTACTTAACAACGGAGTACAGTTCGCAAAGAAATGTGATTACCAAAGAAATGGAGACGGATAACCGCCTTACCGGATTTGAAACATTGGGAACATGGAAGATGACGAATGATTTTATGGGGGGACCGTTTGTCAATTTCGTCTATCACGATCCTGCAACAGACCGGTTGTTTATGATTGAATATGGCCAGTTTGCCCCAGGTGTTAGTAAACGTCGGTTTGTCCGTCAGTTCAGAACCATGGGAAGAACCTTTGAATCAGACTCAACCTGGAATACGGAAGCAGATCCTGTTGCGGTAAGTCAGCCATAGGCAAATTCCTTGCAGCGGTCAATTAGTGATAATTTCTCAACTAAACTCAAATCTAATCAGGGAAACTGTTTTATGCCTGCAGCAACATTTGCACTGATTCAATACTCTTGTTCGGAAAACCCCAAGGTAAATCAGGAAAAAGCTGTTGCGTTAATAAAAGAAGCTGCAGAAAATGGAGCTGGTGCCGTTCTGCTGCCCGAGCTTTTCAGCACAACCTATTTTTGCAGAGAAATTGATCAGCGTTTTTTTGATTGGGCAGAGCCTGTTCCCGGTCCGGCTGCGAATCTTTTTGCAGATCTTGCCAAAAAACTCGGTATTGTTATTGTACTTCCGCTATTCGAAAAAGAGGCACCCGGTATCTACTTTAACACCACTTTAGTTATTGAAAAAGATGGGAGCCTGCTCGGAAAATACCGTAAAATGCATATCCCTGATGATCCCGGGTTTTACGAGAAGTACTATTTTACCCCTGGAGATCTTGGCTACCGCGTTTTTAAAACCTCTGCCGGGAATATTGGCACGCTTATCTGCTGGGACCAGTGGTTTCCCGAAGCTGCCCGGCTCACCGCTATGAAGGGAGCCGATATTTTAGTCTATCCCACGGCAATCGGCACGCTGAAGGAGGAAGGCGAATCAGATAAAAAGAAGTTTAAAGACGCGTGGCTTACCGTACAGAGAGGCCATGCCATTGCAAACGGCTGTTTTGTAGCCGGAATTAACCGCGTGGGGATTGAGGGCGGCACTACATTTTGGGGCAATTCTTTCCTATGCGGTCCCTTTGGTGAAAGGATTGCTGAGGCGGGAGAGTCGGAAGAGATTCTGTACGTAAAGCCCGATTTTCAGTCAATAGACAAACAGAGACAAACCTGGCCTTTTTTCAGAGATCGAAGGATCGACTCTTATGATAAACTAAAGAACCGGTTTGATCGGTAAATCTTCTTCCTCTTTCTTTTCCAGATTACAATTGTATATAAGCCAATAAGGCTGCGAACTTTCCCAACCACGAAAATGATATCTGTTTTAAATTTACGTATCTTTTTTAGCTATTCGATTAATCAACTTTAGAAGAAAAGCAGATACATGAGCTCTTACGATCCGGCGTCGATTGAAACCAAGTGGCAAAAATACTGGCTTGAAAACAGAACATTCAAAACGGGAGAGGATCACTCAAAGCCGAAGTACTATATTTTAGACATGTTTCCCTATCCAAGTGGATCAGGGCTTCATGTTGGCCATCCGGAAGGGTACACCGCTACGGATATCCTTGCGCGCTACAAACGAATGAAAGGGTTCAACGTACTTCATCCGATAGGCTGGGATGCGTTCGGACTGCCTGCCGAACAGTATGCGGTGAAAACCGGTACTCATCCAAGAGATACAACCGAAAAGAATATCAACCGGTTCAGAGAGCAGCTTCAGAGCCTTGGATTTTCGTATGACTGGGACCGGGAAGTGAATACCACAGATCCCGACTATTACAAATGGACACAATGGATCTTTCTGAGACTTTTTGAACGCGGCCTGGCCTACGAAGATGAACAGCCGGTAAACTGGTGCCCCGAACTGGGAACGGTTCTTGCGAACGAAGAGGTGATTGACGGAAAAAGTGAGGTAGGAGGGTATCCCGTAGTTCGAAAACCGATGCGCCAGTGGGTGTTAAAAATTACGGAATATGCCGAACGGCTTCTTCAGGACCTGGACGACCTCGACTGGCCCGAATCCACAAAAGAGATGCAGCGAAACTGGATTGGCAAATCCATTGGTGCCGAGATCGATTTTCAGGTACATGAGCATGACGACTCAATAAGAGTTTTTACGACCCGGCCCGATACGATTTTTGGTGCCACATATATGGTGCTGGCTCCTGAGCATCACCTGGTAGACAAAATTACCACCGATGCGCAGAAAGCTGAAGTTGACGCATACAAAGAGAAAGCTGCACAAAAATCCGACCTTGAAAGGCAGGAGCTTTCCAAGGAAAAAACAGGAGTGGATACGGGCGCATTTGCCATTAATCCCGTCAACGGAAAAGAGATCCCGATTTGGGTCGCTGATTATGTACTTGCCCACTACGGAACAGGTGCTATTATGGCCGTTCCCGGACAAGATGAACGTGACTGGGAGTTTGCCGAAAAGTTTGACCTCCCGATTCTAAGAACCGTTGAACCACCGGAAGAATTTAGCGGAAAAGCGTACACCGGCGACGGCCCCGCCATTAACAGTGATTTTCTGAACGGTCTTGAAATACCCGAAGCCAAATTGAAAATTATCAATTGGCTTGAAAAAAACGGCGTTGGAAAAAAGAGTGTGAACTATAAACTTCGGGACTGGCTTTTCTCCCGGCAGCGATACTGGGGTGAGCCGTTTCCCATTCTTCATGTAGACGGAGAACCAAAAGCTGTGCCTGAAAGTGAGCTGCCGGTAACACTGCCCGAGGTGGATGATTTTCAGCCAACGAAATCTGGTGAGCCTCCGCTTGCAAGAGCTGAAAACTGGGTGGAAACTACCGACCCCGAAACAGGCAAGAAAGCGATTCGTGAAACCAACACCATGCCGCAGTGGGCAGGTTCGTGCTGGTACTATCTGCGGTATATCAGCCCAAACTATGACGGAGGGCCCGTAGATCAGAGTGAGGAGGATTACTGGATGCCGGTTGATCTCTATGTGGGTGGAGCCGAGCACTCTGTACTTCACCTGCTCTATGCCCGGTTCTGGCACAAGGTTCTGTATGATTGTGGTATCGTAAGTACCAGGGAGCCTTTTCAACGCCTGGTACACCAGGGGATGATTCTGGGTGAAATGGAGTATATCTCCTACCAAAAATATGGCAAAACCATTAGCGCAGATGAAGTTACAGAAGGTAGTTACGTTACGAAAGTGCCTGTTTCTGAACACGATGTTGAGAAGAAAGGAGACCGGTTTGTATTGAAAGGAACCGAAATTACGGTACATGCCAAAGCTCACAAAATGTCGAAATCGCGCGGCAACGTAATTAATCCCGATGATGTGGTGAAAAGTTATGGTGCCGACTCTCTGCGCCTCTATGAAATGTTTATGGGTCCGCTGGAGCAGGTTAAACCGTGGAGCACCAAAGGGGTGGAGGGCGTCAATCGTTTCCTGAACCGGGTTTGGAGGCTCTTTTTCGGGGATGGTGAGGAGGATGGTCTTAATGTATCCGATACTGAGCCTAATAAAGAGCAGCTGAAGGTACTGCACGAAGCCATTAAGAAAGTAACGGAAGATATTGAGGGAATGAGGTTTAACACCGCCATTTCTGCCCTTATGATTTTTGTGAATGAAGCCAACGACTGGAAAACGGTCCCAAGATCTGTTGCCGAGCCATATGTAAAACTCTTGTCTCCATTTGCACCTCATATTGCAGAGGAAATCTGGAGCAGAGTGGGTCATGACGAAAGCCTTGCGCTTGAGGAGTGGCCGGTATTAAACGAAGAGTATCTGAAGAGCGACACAATAGAGATGGCTGTTCAGGTGAATGGCAAAGTGCGCGCCAATATTGAGTTTCCGGCTGATAAAAAAACGGATAAAGAGTTCGTAATCGGGCTTGCCAAACAGCAGAAGAATATTGAAAGGTATATTGACGGTACCACAATTGTTAAAGAGATATTTGTTCCTGGCCGAATTGTGAATCTGGTTGTTAAATAGCCTCCATTCGACACAAGAAATATGATGCAGCAGCCAATCGATCCACCCTTAAAATGGGGGATTTTCGAAGCTAAATTAGTTTGAACTCGTGCGAAACAGATTGTTTGATCCTTTTTTAAAATAACCCTGATGGCCGGTTTTAGTATCGGCTGACCTATGATCATTTATATCGCCTTACTGCTGCTTGGTATATTGCTTCTTTACGGCGGAGGAGAGCTACTAATTAAGGGCGCAGTAGCCGTGGCTAAGAAGGCAGGGGTATCGGAGCTCTTTACAGGGCTTGTAATCGTTGGTTTTGGCACCTCATTTCCTGAGTTGATGGTATCAGTGGAGGCTGCCATACAGGGCGCATCCGACATAGCAGCTGGGAATGTGGTCGGGAGTAATATTGGAAATACATTTCTTATTCTTGGTATATGCGCCACTGTTGTTCCTTTAGTTGTTACTGAACTTTCTCTTCGAAGGGATGCAACCGCTGTACTTCTGGCAACAATTCTGCTGATGATATTATCAGTAGACGGGTTTTTGGGTATAATTGACGCGATCGTACTGCTGGTACTATTAGCAGTCTATTTAACTATAGCTTACAAAAGTGAGTTGAGAGAATTCAGCAATTCAGACCCTGGTTATACCGCTATCAAACCGAAGATTGAGTTCTCCTCTTTTGTTAAACCGTTTTTATTTACGGTTTCCGGACTGGTTCTGCTTATAATGGGCGCTAAATCTTTATTAAACGGAGCTCTTGGCATTTCCGAAGCACTACAAATATCTGAGGCTGTGGTGGGACTAACCGTTGTGGCGGTGGGTACATCTTTGCCTGAACTTACCATTTCGCTCCTGGCCGTAATCCGGGGAAATACCGATGTGGCCGTGGGAAATATTCTTGGAAGCAATCTCTTTAATTTACTTGGTATTTTAGGTATCGCAGTTCTTTTTGAGCCCATTTCTGTGAATCAGCGGATTCTGGAGTTTGATCAGTGGATTCTTTTAGGGACCGCCATTATCCTTTTCATTTTTATGATGACTGGAAGAAAACTTACCCGCGGTGAAGGAGTTTTTCTATTGACTGGCTATGTACTCTATGTCGTTGTGAGCTATACATTAATTGGATAAATAGTTATTGTCTTATTTTAATTCATCAGTAAGCATACAGAAACCGGTGGTAAAAAATGTTAAAGCATATATCTACCTCAGTTCGATTCTAAAAATCGATAAAAAGGGCTGAGGGTGTCCAAAAAGGTCGTCTGCCTTGCTCAACGCTTAAATAATTTAGGTTCTGTGTTCCGACATACCCTTGGCGAAGCCATCCCCATGGGAATATCCCTCTCTATATAAACAGAGAAGGATATAAGGTCTAAATTATTTAAGCTTGTTTTCATCGGTTTTCACTTTTTTGACAGCCTCATTTCACCAAAGGTATGCCTTCGGCAAGGGGTGGTTGAAAAAAATCAGGAGTCGATTTTTTAATTCCAAGCCCTGATCAAAGTACCATAACCACCCCCAGCCCCTCCTTACCAAGGAGGGGAGTGAAATTTGCCCTCGTTTTTAATCGAACTCAGGTTATCTCTTTCGTAATAATAATCTATACATTGCTTTTTAAACTACACGGAGGCCAATATTGCGAAAACTGAATTTCTTTGGCTATCTACTCGTTATAATAATGAGGTCAGTTAGTCATGGCTCCATATTTTTTCAAATATGTAATTGAAATGAAAACAAAAATGGTACTTCTATGAATTCTGACGATAAAAAAGACAAGAAATCAAAGAAAGAGAAAGATAAGTTAGACAAGGAGCTTGGTCATACATTTCCTGCAAGTGATCCGCCATCTCATACAAGGCCAGGCCATAACCGGCCCGAAAAAGACAAAAAGCCGGATAAAAATTAGTTCTGGCACTAGTTTTTATTTAAAGCATACCGCTTTACAACCTCATAAATCTGGTAATCCCTGAATGGTTTTGATATATAATCATCCATTCCGGCACTAATGCACCGCTCTTTTGCATCACTTGTTACACTTGCAGTGATAGCTACAATGGGAGTGGAGCGGATACGATCAGATTTCTCAATCTCCCTTATCTCTTTTACTGCCTCAAAACCGCTCAACACGGGCATTTGAATATCCATAAAAATAATATCCGGTTTTTCATTGAGATAATGAATAACTGCATCCCGGCCGTTTACTGCCTCCGTCACTTTTGCTTTGGGGTAAAATTTCTTCAGAACGGCTCTCACAAGTAAGCGGTTTAGTTCCGTATCTTCGGCTATCAATATTTTTGGTTCCGACAGGGCATCGGGTTCAATTTCGGTATTATTGTCCGAACCGTATCTGATTTTTTTGTTAACTTCGGTGGACGTTTTAAAAGGTTTTTTAAGCGTAAAATAGAACAGGCTTCCTTCGTTTGGTTTGCTTTCCAGCTTAATTTCACTTCCCATTTTCCGGGCCAGGTTATTAGATATAATCAATCCAAGTCCGGTGCCGCCATACTTTCTTTTTACCGATGTATCTACCTGAGAGAAAGCTTTAAACAGCTCTCCTTTTTTGTCATCAGAAATTCCTATGCCTGTGTCCTCTATTTCGAAGGTGAATTTTCCGGTTTTTCTTTTAATTGCAGATTTTTGCTTCTCAAAAGACAACCGAAATGTAATTCCTCCGGTCTCAGTAAATTTTACAGCATTTCCGACAAGGTTGATAAGTATCTGCTTTAAACGCAGAGGATCGACCACAACAAATTGAGGAACTTTTTCATCTATAAAGACATCCATAAATAACCCTTTTTTAAGGGCACTATGTTTTAATAGGTTTACAGATTCATTTACCAGTTCATACAGGTCGGTCTCAACCTCTTCAAGTTTGAGTTTTTCCGCTTCGATTTTTGACAGGTCCAGAATATCATTGATGATATTCATCAAATTGACTGCAGATTTTGTGGCATTTTCAATATATCCAAGCTGTTCTTCGGTGGGTTCTGTATGTTTAAGCATATCCAGAAAACCAATAACGCCATTTAAAGGTGTCCGAATTTCGTGGCTCATATTTGCCAGGAAAATTGACTTGGCTTTATTGGCTCGATCTGCTTCATTTCTGCTTTCAACCAAATGTTTCTGCATGGATTTCCTCTGCTCGATGTTGACTAACATCTGAGCAAATACATTTAAGATCTGTACTTCCTTGTCCGTATAAAGGTGTTTTTTTCGAACTGAGTCAAAACCTACAAAACCCATATATTTGTTGTTCATTATCATCGGGAAGGCCACTACGCTTTGAATTCCCTGGATCTGCAATACAGCCTTTTGTGCTGTATTATTTGGAAGTTCATTAACATCTTCAATAATAATGGCATTTTCCTTAAGATGTTCTTTATACCAGTCTATGATGATATCTACTGATACATTTTGAAGATCATCTTTATGGGATGAGATACCCTCATAACACCACTCAAAAGTGTTTCTTACCTGACGCAATGTCTTATTGAACTCAAAAATATAGGCGCGGTCCGCATCCACAAAACAGCCAATATCGGCCAGGGACTGCTGGATGGCCGTGTCAATTTCCTGTAAATCGAGATTGATGAATTTTGCAGCCAAATTCATCATGATATCCTGCATCTCTAAGTGATGGTTTGCATCACTGTTCGAGTCGTCATGTTTATGCCGGTTAGTCATATAAATCAATTTTGGGGCTCAGAATAAAAACGCACGTTTCAGCCTTTATTAAACAAGTCTGTTCAAATACATTTAAAATAAAATTATGAAACTTACTTATTAATTACTTGTGTTTAATGTACGTGGAGACTGTGCTTAAATACTAAATTAATTTAGGGATACTTTTCAGTTATAAACCATCAAAGATAAGAATCTGAATATTTAATCAATTCATTTTTAAAGTAAACCATATTTCCTATAACTTGAATAACAGAGTTTTATATCTATTTTTCGTAAATATTTGTAAATCTCTGACATGCAATAGATTGTATCCATTTGATTTATTAAAAATATGACAGTATCTGACCATCGTTTCTATCTGCTCAAATTGGCATTTCTGATCTTATTTGTCAGTTTATTTGAAACAGTTCTCAGTCAAAAAATTAACAGCTCCTACAGGTATCATATCCAGGAAACTTCCTATCCCATTGTTCTTGACGGCAGAATGGATGAACCCGCCTGGCAAAACGCAGAGAAAGCCACCGACTTTTTTATGATTACTCCAATGGATACCACTTACGCCAACCTGAAAACGGAAGTTCGTTTGACGTATGATGAGGAGAATATCTATATTTTCGTAATCAACCATCTTTCGGAAGATCACCAGGGGGAATATGTGGTTGAGTCACTGCGACGGGATTTCAATTTTGGGCGAAATGATAATTTTTTATTAGCCCTCGATACCTACGATGATCAAACCAACGGTTTCTCTTTTGGAGCCAATGCCGCCGGGGCAGAGTGGGACGGCATGATGTACGACGGCGGAAGAATGAATTTAAACTGGGATAACAAATGGCAATCCACCGTTGTTCAACATGAAGACAGATGGGTTATAGAGGCTGCGATTCCCTTTAAATCTATTCGTTACAGCAGAGAAAACCTTCAGTGGGGCATCAATTTCAGCCGGTATGATTTAACCACATTTGAAAAATCAGGCTGGGCACCGGTTCCAAGACAGTTTCCATCCGTATCGCTCGCGTTTACGGGATACCTGATATGGGATGAGCCACCGCCGGCCGCAGGTTCAAACATTTCAATTATTCCGCATGTGTTGGGGGGTGTGGATCACGATTTTCAGGCCAGCGACTCCCGATCATATACGAGTGATGCCGGGGTGAACGCCAAAATAGGCCTTGGCTCATCTATGAATCTTGATCTTACCGTAAATCCGGATTTTTCACAGGTAGAAGTTGATGAACAGATTATTGATCTGGATCGCTTCGAGATCTTTTTTCCTGAACGCCGCCAGTTCTTCCTGGAAAACGAGGATCTGTTTGCCAGTTTTGGTAACCGGAATGTGAGGCCGTTTTTCTCTCGAAGAATTGGGCTCGATGCACCTATTCATGCCGGAGGACGACTTAGCGGACAGGTAAATAAAAACTGGCGTTTGGGAGTGATGAATATGCAAACAGGCTCGGTAGAGGATACTACAACTCCTGCGCAAAATTATTCGGTATTGGCTCTGAAAAGACGATTTTCCTCACGATCGAATATCGGTTTTCTGTTGGTTAACAGGGAAAATACCGGGGATATCGAAAATGCACTGGAAGCGTCATACGACAGAAATCTCGGTATAGAGGCCAATCTTGCAACCGCAGATGATCTTTGGCAAAGTAAAATTACGCTTCTAAAATCCTTTTCGCCGGGGAGTAATGACCGCTCGCTGAGTCATGTAGGCAGTATAAATTACAATGATGGAAATTTTGAGTTTGAATGGGAGCAGGAGTACGTTGGCGAGGATTATACCGCTGATGTAGGGTTTGTACCGCGCCGCGGCTATATTCGTACCAATCCCGACATGCGGTATCTGTTCTTTCCTGACCGAAGCGGATCCATTTTAAGCCACGGTCCGGGGTTTCAAAATATCGTCTATTTCGATGAATCCTTTGATGTAATGGATTACGAAAACCGTTTGTCTTATCGCCTCAATTTTCGGGATGGAAGCAATCTGGAAGGGTGGTTATCCAATATGTTTGTGGAGCTTTTTATGCCTTTTGATCCGATCAACATCAGCGGTGAATTTCTCGAAGCTGGAAGTGAACACAGCTGGTACAGCACGGGAGTGGAGTATAATTCACGTGCACAGGATCAATTTACGTACAGTTTGTCCACTCAATATGGCGGGTTTTATGCCAACGGTGAGCGCTGGCTGGTGATGTCTCAGGTGGGATATCGGTTTCAGCCATATGTTAATCTCTCCCTCTCTGTGAACTACAATCATCTGGACCTTCCCGAACCATGGGGAGTAAATGATTTTTGGCTGATTGGTACACGGTTCGACGTTACTTTTACCAAGAACCTGTATCTCACAAGCTTTACGCAGTATAATGAACAGCGGGATAATATCAATATTAACACACGGCTGCAGTGGCGTTTCCAGCCGGCATCAGACCTGTTTATTGTCTATACCGATAACTATCTGCCGAACAACTTAAACGTAAAAAACCGGGCCATACTGCTTAAGCTTACTTATTGGTGGAATATTTAAACTGTTAAATGGTTGCTATTTCTTCAGTAAAAACGACCATATAATGGAGAAAGAGCTAGCTTAAGCAGAATTTGAAAAAAATCTAGAAATAGAAAAGCACACCCGGTTACAAGATTCTAAAGATTTTGATTAATTTTCTTATAATTGGTTTAATAATTAATATTTATTTCGTTAAGTATCTGTAGAAAGTAGTTGTGCTGTCTAAAACTGATGAAAAACTTATGTCAAGAAAATTAGTTATCGAACAAACCGCTAAAAATCTGAAGAAACTACCGGATCATAAACTAAGGGAAGTTTCAGATTACGTTGATTTTTTATTAGAAAGGGTTGAAGAAGATGAACTCAGAAATCATATGACACAAGCCGTATCTGAATCCAGGGCTTTTAGCTTTCTTGAGGAAGAAGAGGAGATATACAATGACAGTGATCTCAAAATTATCTATAAAATAAATGAAGAAAGGTGATCTTGTTGTCGTTCCTTTTCCATTTACTGATTTGTCGAGCAACAAAAGAAGACCGGCCTGTGTACTGTTAATTCACGAGCGTGATGTAGTGCTGGCTTTTATCACCACGAAACTTTTGTATGATCCGGAATTTTCAGTACAGTTATCTCCTTCCAAAAAGAATGGCTTAAAGAGAGATTCAATCATTCGAATTGATAAAATAGCAACTCTTAACGTTGACTTAATTGTTGGGTTGCTGGGTGAAATCTCTACTGATAAGGTAAAAGAGTTAAACAAAAAAATGATTGAAATTTATAGATTGAAAAACTCATCAGGGGAGAAATGATATTCTGTCTATAAAGCCTTAAGACAAATATTTACCCAACCATTTTGAGATTAAAAACAAGGATTATTTTTACTCATTTGTGGCAATAATCTGAACTGAAAAGTCGGTGCAAAAACTAAATTTGTAAGTCATCGAATAAACATACCATGCTGGAGAAACGGATGGTAGCTATAGTAGATGAAAGTGTAGTGGAGTATTTTCTTTACCAAAGCTACTAATCATTTGTTTCTACTCCGGCAACGCAAATGCCACGTATGTATCACCCGATTTCGTGCCCATTTTACCGCCGCCGGCCGCAATCACTATATACTGTTTGCCATCCACTATGTAGGTAGCCGGAGTGGCGTATCCCCCGGCGGGAAGATCCGTTTCCCAGAGAATCTCTCCGCTTCGTTTATCAAAGGCACGGAATTTTTCGTCCTGAGTGGCCGCAATGAACAGCAGGTTCCCGGCGGTGACTACAGGACCGCCATAGTTTTCTGTGCCGGTAGGAGGGATGCCCCGTTCGGTCAGCTCTTCAAATTCGCCAAGTGTGGTTTTCCAAACATATTCGCCGGTATTCAGATCAATGGCGTTTAGCGTTCCCCAAGGGGGTTTTATAGCAGGATATCCATCCGGATCAAAAAAGCGGTTATAGCCGGTAAAGGTGTACGGTATTTGGTTTTCTTGCTCAATAACCGATTCTACGTTCTCATTTGAAACATTCTCAGGAACTTTCAGGTATCCAATCACCTGTTCAACCTCCTCATCCGAAAGATGGCTGAATGCCGGCATAACTCCCTTTCCTTCCCTGATAGTTGATGAAAGCTCATTATCAGTAAGGCGGTTCTCAATATCAATAAGCGATGGCATATTACTGTGCCCCTGGCCTGCGCGGTCTGCTCCGTGACAGGCAGAACAGTTGAGCAAGTACACTCTTAATCCAGCTGAAATGGGTTCGGCATCTTTTGGTTCGAGCTCTACCATTTCCAGGATCCACGGCATTTCATTGGAGTTTACGTACAGGATACCGGTTTCGGGATCAAAAGCTGATCCTCCCCACTCCGCACCGCCGTCAAATCCTGGAAAAATCAGCGTTCCCTGTGTGCTTGGCGGATCAAACATGTTTTCGGTGCGCAACTCCCGGTACCGTTTCAATACCGAATCATGAGATGCTTGCGAAAGAGTAGTGATGTCATCTTCGGTGAATGAGGTTCGGGCATACGGTTCAGGCTTTACAGGAAGCCGCTGAACAGGCCATGTTTCCTCTCCTTTCAGATCGGATTGTGGTACGGAGAATTCGTCGATAGGGAAGAGTGGTTCTCCGGTTTCTCTGTCAAAGACATAGACATATCCAAATTTTGTAACCTGTGCAACGGCATCCACAAGTTGGCCTTCATGCTGAACGGTAACAAGGTTGGGAGCGGCCGACGGATCATAATCCCAGATATCGTGCCGGATGAACTGGTAGTGCCATATCCGTTCTCCGGTTTCGGCATTTAATGCGAGCAGGGAGCTGCCAAACAGGTTCTTTCCATGACGATCCCCGCCGTAGAAGTCGTGTCCCGGGGAGGCAACAGGGACAAACACCATGTTACGTTCTTCATCAAGGCTCAACCCTGCCCAGCTATTGGCATTGCCCATTTGCGTCCAGGCACCATCGGGCCAGGTATCATAACCAAATTGCCCGGGCAGCGGTATTGTGTGAAAGAGCCAGTCGATGTCACCTGTTCGAATGTTAAACGCCCTGATATAGCCCGGCGCTCGATTGTACACACGGGAGCCGATGATAAGCTTGTTATGAAACACAACGCCGGGAGACGTTGCCGTTGCCCGAACTCCCTGTTGGGCGTCCCGGCTGAGACCGGTGCCAAAATCCACGGAACCATTTTCTCCAAAATCCGGGTCGGGATTACCGGTTTTTGCATCTATACTGTAAAGCCGTGCTCCGGCTACATACAAGATTCTTTCTTCTTCATCGCCCGCCCAATAGGCAACTCCGCGATTTACGCCACGTGCCGCCGGTTCCTGTCCTTCAAACGGATCAAATATCCAGATTAATTCACCTGTACCTGCTTTTAGAGCAAAAAGTTTTTTAAGCGGTGATGTGGAGTACAAAATATCATCGATTATAATAGGGTTTGCCTGAATCTCAGTCCGCACACCCTCAATTAAATCACCAGTTGAAAACGTCCAGGCTGCTTCTAACTGGTCAACATTTTCAGTATTTAATTGTTGAAGTGATGAATACTGTGTGGATGCTTTGTCACCCAAAAAGGTATCCCAGTCCTCATACTGTTCTGAATTCAATGGAATTGAAGGGGTATTGTTTTTAGCGCAGGAGATCATACCGGCTAAAATTATTATGAAAAGAAACTTCAAGCTATATGCCATTCCAATTTTGTGATTAATTAATTATAGTAAGCAGGTCAGTCAGGGATTTTAAGAATACATCATCATATCTTTTTATCAAAGCTTTGGTGTATCGTACCCTGGGATGACATCGATTATTGTGATAAATAAAAAGTACCCCGAAGTCTTATTTTATGAGAATTAAACACTAAGCTATGCCTGAATATCCAATAAAAGAGCCTAAAACCAATAGAATCATGCCTCGGAAAAATCCGGAATTAGGACGAAATAATTATAGACAAAAAGGTATAATTATCATAAATTGTAGGAAATGAACTAATTACCTCTCTTTATGTTAGCAGACTTTGGTTACGTTTTACTCTTCATAGCTACCGGGGCAATATTTGTCGGGATTGCCCTTTTTGTATCCAGCCTGATCCGTCCTGACCGACCCAACGCCGCTAAGCTAATGACATATGAATGCGGTGAAGTGCCCTTTGGAAATGCCAGAATCCAGTTTAATAACCGCTTTTATATCATCGGTTTGATGTTTCTGATTTTTGAGGTGGAAATACTTTTACTTTTTCCCTGGGCAGTCGTATTTAAAGAAGTGGGCGTTTTTGCACTTGTGGCCATGTTTGTATTTGTATTCCTGATCTTTATCGGGTTTGTGTACGAGCTTGGCAAAGGCCACTTGAAATGGGATATACCGGTTCCAAAAGTTCCGGAGTATAAAGAGGGTATTGGAGTAGTGACTGAAGATATTGGTGAGCGAGAAACCCCGCTTGCCGTACAGGCAGAAAAATAGAATTTCGGAGATGGGATAGAGACTTATGGGAATGCTCGATAAAAAGTATCACGACAGCAATATTATTATTGTTGGCCTCGAAAGTGCACTAAACTGGGCACGTAAAAACTCTCTTTGGTACGAACAGTTTGGCCTCGCATGCTGCGCAATTGAGATGATGGCAACCGCCGCTTCTCGTTACGATTTTGACCGGTTTGGAATTATACCCCGGTCATCACCCCGCCAGGCAGATGTTATGATTGTTGCCGGAACCGTAACCATGAAAATGGCATCACGCATTAAACGGCTTTACGAACAGATGTCTGAGCCCCGATATGTTATTAGCATGGGATCGTGCTCGAACTGCGGCGGCCCTTACTGGGAACACGGCTATCACGTACTGAAAGGGGTGGATAAAGTAATTCCGGTTGATGTTTATGTACCGGGTTGTCCTCCAAGGCCGGAAGCACTTCTTGAAGGCTTTTTAAAACTCCAGGAGAAAGTAACCGGAGAAACCATCATTAAAAAAAAGGAACCGGAAACGAAGCCTGACGGGGAGAAAAAATCATGAAAACAGCTGAAGAGATCAGAGATAAAATCAGCTCCGCTTTTCCAGGGTCGGAACCTGAACTGAAGCAGGGGGATATCGGTGATCCCTGGCTTGAGCTGCCTGCCCCACAGCTCAAAGAGATTGCAAAATTTTTACGGGATGATGAAGAGCTCAGGTTTGATGTGCTGATGTGCCTGAGCGGAATACATTATAAAAAGGAGGAAGAGCTCGGCGTTGCCTATCATCTTCACTCGACGGATAAATCCCACAAAATTTCACTGAAAGTGCGGGTTCCCGAAAGCGAACCGGTTGTTCCTTCCATTGAAAGCGTATGGAAAACCGCCGACTGGCACGAACGTGAAGCTTTTGATATGGTGGGAATTCAATTTTCCGACCATCCAAATCACACAAGAATTTTATGCCCCGAGGACTGGGAGGGACATCCGCTGAGAAAAGATTATGTGCAGCAGGAGTTTTACCAGGGGATGCCAACGGGATATGAGGAGTAGAGAATGAAAGCGACTTTGCAAGATACCGGACTGGACGACAAACGGGAAATGGTGATAAACATGGGGCCTCAGCATCCGTCAACACACGGAGTGCTTCGCCTCGAGCTCACCCTGGATGGGGAGGTTATCAAACATGTAAAACCCAATATTGGCTACCTGCACCGCTGTTTCGAAAAATATGCCGAGGAAGTTGGCGATTATGCAAAAGTGATACCCTATACCGATCGCATGGACTATGTTTCTGCCATGAACCAGGAGCATGGTTATGTAATGGCGATCGAGAAAATGCTTGAAGTCGAGGTTCCGGAATATGTTGAGTACGTACGCGTGATCTCTGCCGAGCTGCAAAGAATTGCGAGCCATCTGCTTGGCATCGGTGCATTTGGCCTTGACCTGGGTGCATTCACACCGTTTCTCTACCTGTTTACGGAGAGGGAAAAGATTCTGGATATTTTCGAAAAAATGAGCGGCGCCCGGCTACTCTATAACTATATGGCTGTGGGCGGGTTGATGAGAAATGTACCCGACGATTTTGAAACAGATGTGGCAGAATTCGTTAAAACCTTCAGGCCAAAAATTAAGGAACTGAACGACCTGCTTTCATATAATAAAATTTTTATTCGCCGTACTGCTAACATCGGTGTACTACCTCCAAAAGTTGCGCTTAATTACTCCGCATCAGGACCCGTACTTCGGGGGTCGGGAGTTAAATGGGATCTGCGCAAAGATGATCCCTATTCCATCTACGATAAATTTGATTTCGAGATACCAGTAGGCTCGGGAGAGATGGGAATTATTGGCGATTGCTGGGACCGCTATATCGTACGCGTAAGGGAAATGGAGCAGAGCCTTCGAATAATTGAGCAGGCACTGGAAGGGTTGCCCGAGAAGGAGGATGTAACCAAAAGTATTCAAAAACGTGTTCGGCCGAAAGAGGGGGAGCTCTATTTTCGTTCCGAAACGCCTCGGGGCGAGTTGGGATATTACATCATTAGCGATAAGTCGGGCAGTCCATACCGTGTAAAAGCAAGGGCGCCCAGTTTTGTACACCTCAGCATGCTGCCGTCTATTTCAAAAGGATCGCTCATTGCCGATCTCGTTGCCATTGTTGGAAGTATCGACATTGTTTTAGGGGAGGTAGACAGATGAAAACTACTAAACAGATCAAACAAAAGAGTGCCGGAAACAGGAGGAGAAAATGACGCTTTTAAACGCAGGAAGTACATCTGCAGTCGCCATTTTAATACACGCTGCTATTCCTCTTACCATTATCCTTGTATATGCCCTAGTGGCAATTTGGGGAGAGCGAAAAATCGCGGGCTTTATTCAGGACAGGCTCGGGCCTATGCGCGTGGGCGGTTTTCACGGCTGGGCACAATCTATTGCCGACCTTCTGAAACTCCTTCAGAAAGAAGATATTATTCCTACAGATGCCAGCCGTTTTCTGTTCAAATTTGCACCATTTATGATGTTTGCAGCATCCTATGCAGCATTTGCCGTTATCCCTTTCAGCAGCTCATATATCGGGAGTTCGGTGGATATCGGTGTGTTTTACCTGGTTGCCGTTACATCCATATTAACGCTGAGTATAATTATGGCAGGTTGGGCATCGAATAATAAATGGTCGCTCTTGGGAGGGATGAGAAGCGCTGCGCAGATGGTAAGTTACGAAGTACCGACTATTGCCACGATTTTAACGGTTATTGTGGTTTCCGGTTCGCTGAACCTGATGACTGTAACCGAAATGCAGAGCGGCAATGATATACTCGGTTTTATTCCAAACTGGTTCATCTTTCAGAATCCTTTTCTGCTGATCGCGTTTGGCATCTTTTTCATATCCATTCTGGCTGAATCGCACAGGGTTCCTTTTGACCTGCCCGAGTCTGAGTCTGAGCTTGTAGCGGGTTATCAAACCGAATATTCCGGAATACGATGGGCTATGTTCATGCTGGCTGAATATGCCGATATGCTTCTGCTCTCACTGGTAGGGGCAACGCTCTTTTTTGGCGGCTGGAACAGTCCGTTCGGAGATTTTCTCTCGGGACCCGGCTGGGGGTACTTCTGGTTCCTGTTTAAAGGGCTGCTGCTTGTATTCGTAATGATGTGGATTCGATGGACGCTTCCGCGATACAGGGTAGATCAGCTGATGCAGATATGCTGGAGCGTGTTGATACCGCTCTCTTTTGTGAACCTGGTGCTGGTTGCCATATGGGAAGTGATTTTTAATTAACAGGAGTTTAAACCAATGCTACATACTGTAAAAGAAGGCTGGCTGACATTTAAATCCATATTTACCGGAATGGGTATCACCATGAAACATCTGTTTCAGCCATCAGTAACGCTGCAATACCCTGATGAACGTGACGAGCTGCCTGCCAATGCACGTGCAAAGCTCTACGTAGATATCGACGACTGTATTGGCTGTAATTTATGCGCAAGGGCCTGCCCGGTAAACTGTATTGATATTGAAACCGTAATGGCCACCGAAGATGTGGACCTGGGCAAGACATCAACCGGAAATCCAAAGCGTTTCTGGCTCACCCGTTTTAATATCGACATGGCCAAGTGTATGTATTGCGATCTCTGCGTACATCCCTGCCCAACTGAATGTATAAAAATGGTTCAGGAGTATGAATACTCCGAATTCGATCGCACCAATCTTATCTATCATTTCAGCAATTTATCCCCCGAAATGGTTGCAGAAGTAAAAGATAAAGCTGAAAAAGAAGCCGAGGAGAAAAAACGTCAGCGCGAGGAAGCAAAGCGTAAAAAAGAGGAAGAAGCCAAAAAGAAAAAAGAGGCTGAAGCGAAAAAGAAAGAGCAGGAAAAAGATGAGAACCCCGCAGGAGAAGACAGCAAGGGTAAAGACCCATCAAAAAAGAACAGTAGCGACAACAAATAAGCCTGATTTATGGAATTTACAACACTCCTTTTTTATCTGTTTTCTGTAGTTACCCTGGGAGCGGCCGCGGTGATGGTATTTTCAAAAAATATTGTTCACTCCGCTTTTGCACTCATGTTTTCTCTGATTGGCGTTGCCGCTCTTTACGTACTTCTCTATGCAGATTTTATGGCGGCTACACAGCTGCTTGTTTATGTGGGCGGAATCCTGATATTATTTCTGTTTGGTGTGATGCTTACATCCCAGGGAAACACGCTTGACTTCAAGAATGTAACCGTAAATATTGTACCGGCAACCCTGCTTTCACTTTCAGCCGCTGTGCTGCTTATCCTGGTATTCCTGCAAACAGACTGGGTAATTAGTGAACAGCCCCAGCCATCAGAAACGGTGCATGATTTAGGTATGCTATTGATGGGCGACTATATTTTACCATTCATTTCGGTCGGCGTGCTGCTTCTGATTGCAATAATCGGGGCCATATTGATGTCCACAAGATTAACAGAAAAACAAGCAGGAGGAAACTGATATGGATTTTGCAGTAGCACAGTGGCTGGCGGAACCCGGATTGAACCATTTTTTAATTGTGAGCGCCCTTCTCTTTTCGCTTGGGCTTATGGCTGTGCTCTCAAAAAAGAATGTGATTATGGTCCTGATGGGAGTAGAGCTCATTCTTAACTCAGCTAATATCAATTTTATCGCCTTCAGCCGGTTTACAGAACTTTCGCTTGAGGGACACATGATCGGGTTATTTGTTGTGATTATTGCGGCAGCGGAAGCCGCTGTGGCTCTTGCGATTGTACTAAATATGTATAACCGTTTCAGGACTATACATCTAGAAGATATTTTTACACTTAAAGGCTGATAATTGGAGCAGGCAACTACTGTAAATACAAAACATATTTAATAACAGAGCATCTGATATGTATACACAAATTCCCTTAACAATTCTTCTGCTCCCGCTCATTGGGTTTTTTGTTCTGATATTTTTTGGGAAACGTTTACCGCGGCAGGGAGACTGGTTTGCAACTGCTGCCATAACGGCTTCGCTGTTACTCTCTCTTTACGTACTTATCACAAAACTGACAATCATTCCGCAAGAGTCGGTTTCTAACTCATTAACATGGGTTACGATAGGTTCACTTGAAATAGAAATCGGAATTATGATCGACAACCTTGCAGCTGTAATGCTCGTGGTTGTTACTCTCATAAGTGCCCTCGTTCATTTCTTTTCTATGGGCTATATGAAAGGGGATGTTCGATATTCACGTTATTTTGCCACACTCGGCCTCTTTTCCTTTTCCATGCTTGGCATAGTGCTCACCAACAGCCTGCTGCTGATGTATGTGTTCTGGGAGCTTGTGGGGATCAGCTCCTACCTGCTGATTGGACACTGGTACGAGAAGAAATCGGCCTCCAATGCAGCCAATAAAGCATTTATTGTGAACAGAATCGGTGATTTCGGAATGTTTCTCGGTATCATGATTCTTTTTATCAGCTTCGCAACCTTCTCTTTTGAGGGTATTTTTGGTGCGATAGAAGGCGGATCACTTCCATTTGGAAGCGAGGGATGGCTTACAGCAGCCGGCCTGCTGATTTTCTGCGGTGCCGTTGGTAAATCGGCCCAGTTCCCGCTGCACGTATGGTTACCCGATGCGATGGAGGGCCCAACACCGGTGAGTGCACTTATCCACGCGGCAACCATGGTTGCCGCAGGCGTATATCTTGTAGCCCGGGTTTTTCCCATGCTCACTGCAGATGCTCTTCTGATCATAGCATATATCGGCGCCATTACCGCACTCATTGCAGCAACCATAGCCGTAACTCAATTCGACATCAAAAAAGTGCTGGCCTATTCAACAATTAGTCAGCTGGGATATATGATTATGGCGCTTGGCGTAGGGGCCTACACTGCAGGTTTTATGCATCTTGTTACTCATGCAGCGTTTAAAGCGGGGCTTTTCCTGGGTGCAGGAAGTGTGATTTTTGCAATGCACAAATCTCTCCATGATCTCGATGATCATAAAACAGATGCCCAGGATATTCGCAACATGGGCGGGCTTAAATCAAAAATGCCGCTCACCTACGCCACTTTTTTAGTCTTTACTCTGGCGATTTCGGGTATTCCCTTCACATCCGGGTTTTTAAGTAAAGATGAGATTTTAGCCGGTTCGCTTGCATTCAGCTCTATAAACGGGCACTGGCTGCTTCCGGTTATTGGTTTTGCAGTTGCAGGTCTCACGGCATTCTATATGTTTCGTTTGCTGCTGCTGACGTTTCACGGCAAGCCATCCGATCAAAAACGTATTGAGGGCATAACGGAATCTCCGTTTGTCATGACTATACCGCTCATAGTTTTGGCAACGATCTCACTCTTCGTGTTTTACAGTTTCAACCCGTTTGGAGCTGCTGATGGGTGGTTTTTCGCCGCAATTGAGCGACCACTGAGCATTGTGCCCGAATTAATGCAGCCGGCAGGTAATGCTCTTTTTCTTGACGTTCTGCACGATGTACACGGTACCGCAATGCTTCTCTCCATTCTGATAGCTGCCGCGGGAATTATACTGGCATTTGCAGTCTATCAGTGGAAAAAAATCAGTTCCGAAACACTGGCTCAAAAAGCCGGAGTGTTTTACAAAGGAGCATCAAATTTGTGGTATTTCGATGAAATCTACGACAGGGTTTTCGTAAATGGCCTGTTTATGCTCACGAAAATCTCAAAATGGTTTGATGAAAACATTATAGATGCGATTGTGAACGGCACGGCTGTAGTTGCAAAAGGAATTTCCGCCATCAGCGGGTGGATTGACACGAATATTGTAGACGGACTTGTAAACGCAACCGCAACAACGGCCGACCGGGCCGGCGGACTTCTGAGTCATGTACAAACGGGGAAGTTGCAGACTTACCTCGTGTACATCGTATTCAGTTTCCTGGTCCTTTTTATCCTGTTTATATAACCGATACGAAAATGAAAATAATAGAGGAAAGCTAAATTATGGAATTTCAAATTTTTGGCCTCGGCATACTAACCTGGCTTGTGTTTATACCCATTGTCGGGATGGCAATTATTCTGCTCCTTCCTGATAAGAACAGAAACGCCATACGGTGGACAGCCGTAACCGTAACGGGTATACAGGTTATTCTTGCAGGTATCATATTTTTTATTTTTGATCGAGAAAAGCTGGGTATTAATGACGCGGATAGTTTTCAGTTTATAGAACAATTCAGCTGGATTACAGTAGAGGCCGTTCCGTGGGTTGGAAGAATTGAAATAAGCTATTTTCTCGGGCTCGATGGCCTCAGTGTGTTGATGGTGATCCTGACTTCGCTGATTGGTTTCATCGGCGTCATTTCTTCGTGGAATATCGACAAAATGGTAAAGGGGTATTTTGCGCTCTACCTGCTTCTGGTTACCGGAATGATGGGTGTGTTTGTGGCACTCGATTTCTTCCTCTTTTTCATCTTCTGGGAAGCCATGCTGCTGCCCATGTATTTTCTGATTGGACTCTGGGGCGGGCCCAGACGTGAGTACGCCGCTATCAAGTTTTTTCTCTATACGTTTGTAGGCGGTATTTTGATGCTGCTCACCATGCTGGCCCTCTATTTTAGTGTTGCTTACACTGACCCCGCAACGGGTCAGTCGGTTCATACATTTAATATTCTTCACATGATGAACCCGTCGAACTATGTGGAGGGAGGCCTGCTCTCAGGCGTGGATACCACCTGGCGATATGTGGCATGGATGGCACTGTTTATCAATTTTGCGATTAAAATACCGCTTTTCCCATTCCATACCTGGCTGCCCGATGCCCACGTTGAGGCCCCTACCCCCATTAGTGTGATACTGGCAGGGGTGCTGCTTAAGCTTGGTACCTACGGACTGCTGCGAATTAACTTCCCGATTTTTCCGGATGCAACCATGTACTTCATGTATTTTATGGCAACGCTTGGGGCCATCAGTATTATCTATGGTGCATTCTGCGCAATGGCACAAACTGATTTCAAAAAACTTATCGCCTACTCGTCTGTAAGCCACATGGGGATCGTGGTGCTGGGTATCGCGGCTTTAAATACCCAGGGAATGGTTGGCGGCGTGCTGCAGATGTTTAATCACGGTATCATCACTGCCGTACTATTCCTTGCAGTAGGTGTGCTTTACGACCGTGCACATACCCGCGGACTCAACGATTTTGGCGGTGTTGCGAACCAGATGCCGAAATATACGGGAATAGCCATGATTGGTATGTTTGCTGCACTGGGCCTTCCGGGGTTAAACGGTTTTGTAAGTGAACTGTTTTCATTCCTCGGGGCGTTCGAATCCTACAGATGGATCACAATGATTGCCGTTACGGGAATCATCATAACGGCTGCATACATTTTATGGACCATCCAGCGTGTATTTCTGGGTGAGAAATCAGAAAGAGTCAAAAACCTGACAGATCTCACACCGAGAGAGTACCTGGCATTTCTGCCGCTAATCATACTCATTATTCTGCTTGGGATTTATCCTGCACCGGCGATTGAGCTTATGAACAGCTCGTTGAGCCACCTCGTGGAAGTAGTTCTTAACGGAGGGCAGTAACGTGGTTTCGGGATATAAAAAATGCTTCTATCGTTTTAACCGGAGTACTATATGATTGAACATACACTACACAGCATCGGTTTTTTTATACCTGAGATTATTCTCGTGCTCACGCTCTGTGTTCTAATTATTGCAGACATGGCCGCCAAAACAGAGAGTCAGGTAGGAGGGTGGATTCTTTTAGCGGGGCTGCTACTCGCCGGTGTGTTTACAGTTTTGCAGACAGGAGTTAGCGAGTTGGTTTTTTATGATATGATTGCTGCAGATCCTTTTTCACGCTTTTTTAAAGTGCTCTTAATTTTATCCGGTATTTTCGTGGTTCTTTTTTCCATGCAAAACAGAGAGTTTGATGAATACAGGGAGAGAATGGGGGAGTACTACATGCTGATTACCGGCATGATGATTGGCATGTTCTTTATGGTCAGTTCAACAAATTTGCTGTTGATCTATCTCGCTTTTGAGGTGACAAGCATCAGTTCCTATGTGCTTGCTGGATTTACCAAGCGACAGAGAAAGTCGGCCGAAGCCTCCATGAAATACATAATATATGGAGCGGTCTCGTCAGGGATTATGCTCTATGGGCTGTCACTGCTGGTAGGGGTTACAGCATCAACCGATATCTACACGATAAATGCAGCACTTGCAGAAGGTATTGGTCAGGATTTGATCCTAAATGTGTCTGTAGTGATGATAATTGTCGGAATGGGATTCAAAATTGCGGTTGTGCCGTTCCATTTCTGGGCGCCCGATATTTACGAGGGGGCCCCGATTACCGTTACGGCTATTCTGGCAGTCGGCTCTAAAATTGCGGCATTTGGTCTGCTCATTCGCTTTTTCACCATAACGTTTGTTGATTCCTCCGGTATTTCAGAAAGCGGACTCTGGTCGGTGGTGGATGGTGTTCACTGGGAGATTCTGCTTGCCGGAATGGCAGCACTTGCCATGATCGTGGGGAATTTAACGGCTCTGCGTCAGGATAATATAAAACGAATGCTGGCCTACTCCAGCATTGCGCACGCCGGCTACCTGCTTATGGGTCTTGTAATTTTGGCCGAACAGGGTATTTCGTCGATATTGATTTATCTGTTTATCTACCTGTTTATGAACCTGGGGGCATTTTATGTGGCGATGCTGTTTTCGAACCGATTCAATACAGAATCGATCGAAAAGTATAAAGGCCTTGGATTTCGCGCGCCCCTGCAAAGCGTTGGTTTAACCATATTTCTAATTTCTCTTACCGGCCTGCCGCCCACAGGAGGATTTATCGCGAAGCTTTACATATTTGGAGCTGCAATAAGCGGGGGGTGGATATGGCTGGTCGCCGTTGCAGGTATTACAACCATCATTTCTCTTTTTTACTACATTCGTGTAGTGAGAAATATGTTTTTCTTTAAACCGGAAGGGGAGAGCGAAAAGGTGCAATTTCATTATTCGTCAACGGTTGTGCTCATGCTTCTGCTCATACCCACACTCATATTGGGTATCTATTTTGAGCCGGTACTTGAGTTTGCAAAACACTCCATCCAAATGTTCGGGGTTTAACATGACGGATTCACTCTAAACTTTACTGTTATGACTAAAAAACCATCAGAACTCTACCTTAAAGCCGAAGATGAACTAAAACGTGCTCAGGGCGAACTCTATCGTCCCGCCGAAGACGTGGTAAGCTACTCTGCCTGTCTTTTTTCCCGTAAAGCTCTTACTGACTACCTGCAGGCACTTTCGATGCTCTACGCAGATAAAAACAATGCAGACCTGGGAGAGCCAATAACAATTGAAGACTGGATACGGTTCAGCCAGAAATATAATGATGAATTGAAAGATGTCGATTTTTCCTCGCTGAACTGCAAATGTAATGATATTCTTGAGGACGAAAGTGAACGGATTGTTTTTTGCACCAGTGTGGATAAGGTGCACCACTGCACTGAGCTGGCAGAAAAAGTGCGTGAAATACTTATAAAAGAATTTCCGGCGGTAGCCTGAGAATTACTCTTTTTTGAAAATACAGTATTGTCCTAAACTTCTGTTTGGATTGAACTATGATGCGAATGAATTATTTCATAGTTTTTTACCTTAAAATATTTAATTGAATTCTGAAATTAGATTAACCATACCTGATACTAACCTAATATACCAGTATGTTCTCAACTTCTTGTCAATATGGCTTACAGGCAATGCTTTACATTGCCATGCACTCATCCAAAGATGAAAACGTTGGCCTGATAGAAATAGCTGAAAACCAGGAAATACCGCGTCATTTCTTAAGTAAGATTTTACAGCAGCTTGTTAAGGCCGGCCTTTTAGTATCTATGAAGGGGCCAAATGGCGGCTTTAAACTAAGTAAGAAGCCGGAAAAAATAACACTTCTCCATATCATTAAAGCGATTGACGGGCTGGATGTATTTACTCAGTGCGGTATCGGATTTAAAAAATGCAGCGATGATCATCCGTGTCCTATCCACCACGATTTTAAAATTGTAAGGGATAAGGTGTATAATCTTTTTAAAGAGAAGACACTGAAAGAACTCGTTTATGAGGCCGAGCACGGAGAGGGGATTATCAGCCTCAACAGAAAACTTTAAATACGGTTAATGCTCAGACAGCCCGTTATTTAGACTCCTGATAAATAATGCAAGGGTATTGTCAGATCACAAATTATTTCACTACATTAAAATTAGAGTATTTTATCTAATTATCTGTTATGAAGTTTTAAAAATGCTCCGAACTGGTAAATAACTGGGATACGTCTATGTTTTCAGCATCGTGCCATTACGGTTTACAGGCTATGTTCTACATCGCTGCCCACTGCAGAGAGGGCTGCAATATAGAGCTTAAGGAGATCGCTGAAGAGCGGGACATCCCAAAGCATTTTTTAAGTAAAATTTTACAACAACTTGTACGGCAGAAACTTTTATGCTCTATGAAAGGCCCCCACGGGGGATTTCGACTCAGCCGCGATCCGGCAACCATCACTTTAATTGATATAGTGGAAGCTATTGACGGGGTTGAGATATTTAATGAATGTGGAATCGGGCTAAGGCAGTGTAATGAAAAAGACCCTTGCCCCATACACGACGATTTTAAAACACTTAGGGAGCAGGTTAAAGAGCTGTTTCAAACCAAAACACTGGAGGCACTTGCCACTGATATTGCTAATGGAGAAAAAGAAACCCCGTTTCGCAAAGTGGAAAAGTGACTGATATGATTTTAACAATATCCGGAGGATACTAAGCATGTCGAAGAAAAAGGTAACGATTGATGCCAACCAAGCCGCAGCATACATTGCGCATAAAGTAAGCGAAGTAATTGCCATATACCCAATTACGCCGGCATCGCCTATGGGCGAATGGTCTGACGAATGGTCTATGGCGGGGAAAAAGAATATTTGGGGAACTGTACCCGAAGTTGTGGAATTGCAGAGCGAGGGAGGAGCCGCAGGTTCTTTTCACGGTGCATTACAAACCGGGGCAATGGCTTCAACGTTTACAGCCTCGCAGGGCCTGCTGCTAATGATGCCAAACCTGTTCAAAATAGCCGGTGAATTAACACCTGCAGTTGTACACGTTGCAGCCCGTTCTGTTGCAACACATGCGCTTTCGATTTTTGGCGACCATAGTGATGCCATGGCTGTACGAATGACAGGTATGGGTATGCTGAGCTCCAACAGCGTTCAGGAAGCGATGGATATGGCGCTTATTGCACACGCATCAACCCTTGAATCCAGACTACCGTTTTTACACTTTTTTGACGGGTTCCGAACATCGCACGAAGTCCAGAAAATTGAGGAGATCTCCCAGGAAGTGATTCGTAAGCTGATAGATGACGAATGGGTAATTGAACACAGAAAAAGAGCCCTCACTCCCGATAAGCCCGTTATCAGGGGCACTGCACAAAATCCCGATGTCTTTTTCCAGGCCAGGGAAGCCGCCAATAAATATTATAATGCCTGTCCTGCAATTGTACAGAAAACCATGGACAAATTCGGTGAACTGACCGGCAGAAACTACGATCTTTTTCAGTATTTAGGGCCTGAAGACGCGGAAAGGGTGATTATCCTAATGGGATCAGGAGCCGAAACTGCCCACGAAACCGTTGAGAAACTTAACGCAGAAGGTGAAAAAGTTGGCCTGGTAAAAGTTCGGCTGTTCCGTCCTTTCAGCATGGAGCACTTAATTGGTTCGCTTCCTGCTACCGTTAGCGGAATTGCTGTTCTTGACCGCACAAAAGAACCCGGAAGTGCCGGCGAGCCGCTTTATAACGACGTGCTGGCTGCCGTTCATGAAAACAGGGAAGAAAACTGGAAGACCTTCAACAGTGAAATCAAGCTTATAAACGGCCGGTATGGTCTCTCTTCCAAAGAGTTTACCCCGCCTATGGTTAAGAGGATCTTTGATGAGCTGAAATCTGAGAAGCCCAAGAATCATTTTACCATAGGAATAAATGATGATATCACACACACCCATCTTGATATGAAAGATGAAGTGTGGGAATCTTCCAATGATGTATTTGAAGGGCTATTTTACGGACTTGGTGCAGATGGCACCGTGAGTGCGAATAAAAATTCCATTAAGATAATTGGCGATAACACCGATAATTACGCACAGGGATATTTTGTATACGATTCGAAAAAGTCGGGTGCCACCACGGTTTCGCACCTTCGTTTCGGGCCCAATCCTATTCGTTCTGCATACTTAATCGATAAAGCAGAGTTTATAGCATGCCACCAGTTTCAGTTTCTGAGCAGGCTCGACATGCTCAAGAATGCTAAAGAGGGGGCTACGTTTTTACTGAATGCTCCCTATTCTGCCGATAAGGTGTGGGACTATATACCGAAAAAGGTTCAGCAGCAGATTATCGATAAAAAGCTGAAGTTCTACAGCATTGATGCTTATCAAGTAGCAAAAGAGAACGGAATGGGCACACGTATCAATACGGTGATGCAGACCTGTTTCTTTGCAATATCCGATATTCTCCCCAAAGAGAAGGCGATACTGCTCATTAAAGACGCCATCAAAAAAGCGTATGGAAATAAAGGCGAGAAGATACTCCAGAGCAACTATGCCGCTGTAGATAACTCCATTGAAAACCTGTTTGAGGTTAACGTGCCTTCTGATGCGAATTCTGACCTTGAAATGAGGCCGGCTGTTCCAAAAGAGGCCCCCGATTATGTACAAAACGTAATTGCTGAGATTATCGCCGGTAACGGAGACAACCTGCCCTCAAGTGCTTTTGATGCCGACGGAACCTTCCCGACCGGAACCACCCAGTGGGAGAAAAGAAATATTGCACAGGAAATTCCTGTTCTCGAGCCTGATGTCTGTATTCAGTGTGGTAAATGCGCCATGGTTTGTCCGCACGCCGTAATCCGTATGAAGGCTTTTGATGGCGAATTGCTCGAAGCTGCGCCTGAAACATACAAATATATGGATGCGAGAGGCAGGGAATGGCCCGATAACACCAAAATAAGTATCCAGGTTTCACCGGAAGACTGTACCGGCTGTGAGCTCTGCGTGGAAGTTTGTCCCGCTAAAGATCGTAAGCAGGTTGGCCGAAAAGCACTCAATATGGCGCCAATCGATCCGCTGCTCGACCAGGAAGCTGAAAACTGGAACTTCTTCCTTGGGCTCCCCGAGTACACACGTGAAGACCTGAAAACTGAAACTGTAAAAGGTTCTCAGTTCCTGCAGCCCCTATTTGAATTCTCTGGAGCATGTGCCGGCTGTGGAGAAACACCTTATATTAAACTGGTAACGCAGCTATATGGCGACAGAATGGTCATTGCAAATGCTACCGGATGTTCTTCTATTTACGGTGGTAACCTGCCATCTACCCCATATACAACAAACGAACACGGCTTGGGGCCCGCATGGTCAAACTCTCTGTTTGAAGACAATGCGGAGTTTGGGCTTGGTTTCAGGCTCACTATCGACAAACAGAAAGAGCAGGCAATGGAGATTCTTAAGTCCATGAACGGCAATCTCGAAGAGGGGTTAGCTGAAGAAATTTTAAATGCCGACCAGCAGTCAGAACCCGGTGTGTTTGAACAGCGCGAAAGGGTGGCAAAACTGAAAAAATCACTGGAAGGCTCAACAGATGGAAATGCCAGAATGCTCCACAGTATCGCAGACTATCTGGTGAGGAAGAGCGTCTGGATCTTTGGAGGAGATGGCTGGGCTTACGACATTGGTTATGGCGGGCTCGACCACGTTCTCTCGAGCGGAAGGGATGTGAATATTCTGGTGATGGATACCGAGGTTTACTCCAATACGGGCGGACAGTGCTCGAAAGCCACACCTCTGGGTGCAGTAGCTAAATTTGCAGCCGCCGGTAAACAGGTTGGCAAGAAGGACCTGGGCCTGATGTCGGTAAATGGCGGGAAAGCCTACGTGGCCCGAATTGCGATGGGAGCCAACGACATGCAGACAATGAAAGCTATTGTTGAGGCAGAACGTTATCCGGGGCCATCACTGATCATAGCCTACAGCCACTGTATTGCACATGGCTACAACATGAAAAATGGACTTACTCAGCAAAAACTTGCTGTAGATTCCGGTTACTGGCCGCTGTTCCGCTACGATCCGTCGAAAGCGGATGAGGGTAAAAATCCGTTCCAGCTCGACTCCAAAGCACCAAAAATTGCGCTCAAAGATTACGCTTACAACGAAATGCGCTATCTGATGCTTGCCAAGTCGAAACCGAAAATTGCCAAAGAGCTGATGGAACGCGCTCAGAAAGAAGTATACGATCAGTGGCACATCTATGAGCAGATGGAAGCTGTATATGAGCCCGAAAAAAAAGAAGCTGAATAGTTATTGGAGCTACTTAATGAGAGTTCCGGTGGGTATGTGTGCCACCGGACTCTTATCAATAAATAAACGAACTTATAAACCGACCGGATCACCATGAATTTAGAGACAACCTACCTTGGACTAAAACTTAAAAACCCACTTGTGCCTTCAGCATCGCCGCTCTCAAGCGATACCGCCAAAGTAAAACAGCTGGAAGATGCGGGTGCCAGCGCCATTGTAATGTATTCTCTTTTTGAAGAACAAATTACAACTGAGAATGAGGCACTGGATCACTACTTATCTACATCGGGCGAGAGCTATGCAGAAGCGCTGAGCTACTTTCCTGAACCGGATGAGTACCACAACCTGCATGCCGAAGACTATCTCGAACAAATAGCCAGCTTAAAAAACGCAGTTGATATTCCCATTATCTCGAGCATTAACGGAACCACAAAAGGCGGCTGGATGTCCTACGCAAAGCGTATGGAAGAGGCCGGAGCTGATGCAATAGAGCTGAACATATACTATATCGCCGGGGATCCTAAGATCACATCTGAAGAAGTGGAGCAGATGTACATTGATGATCTGAAAGCGGTAAAAGAAAATGTATCAATTCCGGTTTCTGTGAAAGTAGGCCCTCATTTCAGCTCGTTTGGAAATATGGCCCTTCGCCTCCAGAAAGCAGGTGCAGACGGACTGGTGTTATTTAACAGATTTTATCAGCCCGATTTCGATCTTGAAAACCTTGAAGTAGAATCGAGCCTTGAACTAAGCAGCACGTTTGAAAAAAGGTTGCCGCTTCGCTGGATTGCAATGCTGAGGCCGCATCTTACATGCAGTATTGCTGCAACAACAGGTATTCATACGGCACACGATGTAATAAAGATGGTGCTTGCGGGTGCCGATATAGCACAGATGGCCTCGGTACTACTTTATGAAGGTCCCGGTGCCTTAAGAAGAATTGAGAAGGAGATGTCTGAATGGATGGAAGAGAAGGAGTACACTTCTCTCGAGGAGATGAAAGGAGCGATGAGCTCAGCATCTGTTGCCGATCCTACCGCTTTTGAACGTGCGAACTACATTAAAGTTCTCCAGGGCTTTGATATCGACACATATAAGGATCTGTAATCTATATCGATTCTAAATTTTGCGCTTCATCTGTCAGACGTTGGAAGATGCAGCGCAATGTATTACTTTTAATAAAGAGTTTATTGTCTATTTATCTATTTAGACGGATGACGATTACTCAGTAATAACGAATCATTCAAAAAAATCAACAAATTATGGCTGTTTTAATAACCGACACCTGTATTAATTGCGGAGCTTGTGAACCGGAATGTCCAAATCAGGCAATTTACGAACCCGGAGCAAACTGGTCGATGGCTGAAGGAACGAGCCTTTCCGGTGATGTGACGCTGCTGAACGGATCCACTGTGGATGCTGATGATATGCAGGATCCCATTTCTGACGACTTCTACTTTATCGTAACCGACAAATGCACCGAGTGTGTAGGTTTTCACGATGAAGAGCAGTGTATCTCTTTCTGCCCGGTTCCCGACTGCATTATTCCAGACCCGGACCACGAAGAGGACGAAGATGTTCTTTTGGAGCGTAAAGAGCTTCTTCATGGCTGATATACTTATTAACTTTTTGATTGAATCCTTCATCTTAAAATGATCATATGAGTGAGCCTTCGGCAGTTTCGGAAAGAAAAAAGATGGTGATACGATTTTCCGGAGATTCCGGAGACGGCATGCAGTTAACCGGCGATCTGTTCTCTCAGGCATCCGGGCTCGCAGGTAACGATTTAACGACCATACCGGACTATCCGGCAGAAATTCGGGCACCGCAGGGTACGATTGGCGGTGTTTCGAGTTTCCAGGTTCAGATTGGAGGTACCGAAATATACACCCCGGGCGATAAGGTTGATGTTCTGATTGCGATGAATCCGGCCGCACTAGCAGCAAATCTCTCCTTTCTGAAGGAGGGAGGCACCATCATTGCAGACGCAGATAATTTTACCTCCAGAAATCTGAAGAAAGCTGATTTCGAAGACAACCCCCTCCAGGACGGCTCACTTGATGAATTTCAGGTAATACGAGCTCCTGCTGCATCACTCACTACTGAAGCTTTAAAGGATCTGGGTCTCGATCGGCAGACAGTTGCCCGCAGCAAAAATATGTTTGCACTGGGTATTGTTCTCTATCTGTTCAGCAGGTCTACCGATGATACAGTACGATTTCTGGAAAAGAAATTCGGCAAAACGCCGATCTTGTTAGAAGCAAACAAGCTGGCACTCGAAGCCGGTTTCAGTTTCGCAGAAAGCGTGCAGCTGCAGGATATTCCCGTAATTATTCCGCCGGCCAGGCTCAAAAAAGGAACATACCGGAATATTGATGGAAATAAAGCAATTGCGTGGGGTTTCCTGGCCGCATCAGAAAAAAGCGGACGAACTCTCTCGATCTGTTCCTATCCCATCACGCCTGCATCAGAGATTCTGCACGAACTCGCTGCCCGTAAAGATATGGGTACCGTGGTTTTTCAGGCCGAGGACGAAATTGCTGCCGTATGCGCGGCAATCGGAGCCTCTTTCGCGGGAAACCTGTCGGTGACCACAACGTCTGGTCCGGGAGCATCTCTCAAATCGGAGGCCATGGGGCTTGCCGTAATTTCCGAGCTGCCCATGGTTTTGGTGAATGTTCAGAGGGCGGGGCCATCAACCGGTCTGCCTACGAAAACCGAACAGAGTGATTTGAATCAGGCGCTTTATGGCCGTCATGGCGACGCGCCTGCAGTAGTAATAGCGGCAAGCTCTCCGAACGACTGTTTTTATTACGCCTACAAAGCGGCTCAGCTCGCAATGGAGCATGTTACGCCCGTTATCTTACTGTCGGATTCTAACCTTGCCAGCGGTACCAGTCCGTGGCGTATTCCTGAAATGGACGAACTGGAAGAGATTAATATTCCGCGTTTTGAAGGTCCCGCGGAGGAGTGGGAGCCATACCAGAGAACGGAAGAGTATATGAACCGCTACTGGATGAGCCCCGGAGACAAGGGTTTTGAGCATCGAATTGGCGGACTTGAGAAGAAGGAGAATACCGGAAACCTTACCTACGAGCCTGAAAATCACGAAAAAATGACAAAAATTCGTGAGGAGAAGATCGAACGAATTGCAGGCCGGGTACCGCATCAGAAAATTATAGGTGCTCAATCCGGGAAACTGCTGGTTGTGGGATGGGGAAGTACATTTGGCGCCATTAATACCGCCGTAACCGAACTGCTTGATGAAGGCGAACAGGACGTTGGCTTTACACATTTCAACTATATTAATCCTTTGCCGCAAAATACCGCTGATGTATTCGGTAAATTTGATGAAATTCTGGTTTGCGAACTTAATAACGGACAGTTTTTGAACTATCTGCAGACGAAGCATCCCGGCTTTAATTACAAATTGTATAAGAAGGTTCAGGGCCAGCCGTTTTTCACATCTGAGGTAAAAGCATCCATTATTAACACATTATCCCGAAACTCATGAGTATCGAAACCGTCGGTAAAGAAGGAGAAACGAAACTCAGCAGAAAGGATTTTGCAAGCGACCAGAATGTGCGCTGGTGTCCCGGATGCGGAGACTACGTAATTCTTGCAAATATGCAGAAGGCATTTGCCCAAATGGGGGGCAAAAAAGAGAATTTTGTAAGTATTTCGGGTATTGGCTGTTCATCGAGAATTACCTACTACCTGGATACATACGGTATCCATTCTATTCACGGTCGCGCAATTGCCGTTTCCACCGGCGTGAAACTTGCAAATCCCGAACTGAACGTGTGGACGTTTACCGGCGACGGAGACTGTATGGCGATTGGGGGTAATCACTTCATACACGCCTGCCGCCGAAATATTGATCTTAATATTGTGATTTTTAACAATAAGATTTACGGAATGACCAAAGGTCAGTCATCGCCCACAACACCACTGGGCACAAAAACCAAAACCTCACCCGAAGGCAGCTACGAAAATACATTTAACATTGGCGAAGTGGCCATCAGTTCCGGTGCCAACTTTTTTGCCCGCGTGCCCGACAACAACCACGCACTCCTCGAGGAAGTGATGATGGAAGCCTATCGGCACAAGGGCGTTTCGGTAATTGAAGTGCTTCAAAACTGCGTTATTTTCACCGATGGTATTCATGAAATGATCACCGGTAAAGATACCAAAGACGATAATCAGGTTGTACTGGAACACGGTAAACCGATCCTTTTTGGCAGTGAAAAAACGTTCGGCCTTCAGGTAGACGGCATGAAACTGAAGAAATCAGAAATCAGTGATCCTGAAAATATCAACGGAAATACGCTTGTTCATGATGCCGGTGAGCAGGATACGGCAATGCACGTTGCACTGGCGCGGATGCAAATACCGGAATTTCCCGTAGCGTCCGGTATCATCAGAAATGTGGAGTCGAAGAGCTTCGACAGCAGCGTTCACGAAACCATTGCCAGCGTAAGGAAAAACAGTAAGTTTCAGTCTGTTTCAGATCTCTTTAAGAGCGGTAACACCTGGGATATCGAATAGCGTATTTAATTTATAGCAAAGAATAATATCTCCGATTTTTAAACGTCTGACCCGGCAGCATTGAACCTGTTGCCGGGTTTTTTATTTGCGCAGGATAGCTGCCAAAACAAAAAAAAATAGTGATGGTTCTAACTGGAAGCAAGTAGCGACCTTCTCACATCCGATTTTAAAAGATTCTAAAGCTGACCTTAGTGATTTGAGTTATTGCGTCGTTCACTATTTTCTTTCAAAATAGAAGATTATATATTTTATCGTTAAGTGAAAAGAAAATAGACAGATGAATATGAAATATATTTTTCTTTTGGTTTTGGTACTTTATGGAGCCGGCTGCCAAAGCGTAAGTGAGCCTGAACTGGCTGTGAATGAGCTTGAAACCCGGCCCGGATTCAGTGAAACAGAAACGGAACTCATCTTTGATGTGCTTTCCTACTATCCGAATAATGTACAGTTCTCCATTGCTTTGATCGACAGTGCCGGTGAACAGTACTACGGTGCACTGAGATCGTCTGACACCCTGCGAACCATCGAAAATCGTGGCCAGCTGTTTGAAATCGGATCCATCACCAAGGTTTTTACTTCTTCGTTACTGGCTTATGAAGTGGTTGAAAATGGTTTAAATCCCGATGAATCAGTGCGCGGGGCGCTTAACTTTGACCTGAAGGATAGCGTTGATGTTACGTATAAACAGCTGTCGAACCATACATCCGGGCTGCCGCGTGTTCCGGGCGGGTTTCTTTGGAACATTATATTTCATTCAGACAACCCCTATCAAAACATTACCTACGAAAAACTGCGTGAGTATCTTTCTGAGGATCTCGAAATGGATGCGGAACCGGGAACAGAGCACTCATATTCCAATCTGGGTGCAGGTTTACTGGGGGTTGCACTTGAGCAGAAGACCGGAAAAACGTACGAAGAGTTTCTGGATGAACGAATATTTTCACCGCTGGATATGTCCCGCACGTTCCTGAATCGCAGCCAATTTGGAGATTACCTTGTAACGGGAATCCATCACAGGGGCGGAGAAGCGGAAAACTGGGATTTAGCTTCACTTGTGGCAGCAGGCGGTATCTACTCGACGGCAGAAGATATGGTAAAATTTGCAAAAGCGCAGCTCGATACCACTCATGTGGTCTATTCCTATCAGAAACAGTCTATATACACGGTTGACGATACTCTTGAGATGGCTCTTGGCTGGCATATCATTCAAAGAAACACAGGTGAAAAAATCTATTGGCACAACGGCGGAACCGGAGGGTATCGATCTTCCATAGCGATGAATCCGGAAAATGGCACGGCCGTAATTGTGTTATCTAACATTTCTGCCGGTCACTCCAGAGCTCCTAACATCGATCGACTGAGTTTTGACCTTCTCAGGCTTGAAGACAAATTGAAACCTGCAGATCAATAGCACTAATGATATTCAGATAGATATTTTCTCGTACAGGCTCCTCACACTTCTCAAAGTACGGTTCAACCCGCATAGCCTACATTAAAAAAGCTGTTAATGACGATTCTGTTTGAGGCTGTACGGAAGCAAAACAGAAATCAATACATCTGGTAATTGAACTCTAAAATTCTATAGATTCAGAATGTAAATTAAGTTTATAATAAAGAATAAAATTTTATCCTGATACCGTTTCGACATCAGTCAATATAAATGCTGAGGAGAGTAGTTGTATAAGGTATCGTTCAATTTCTGAATATCAGCTTTTTCTTTCACAAATTTAAAAAACATATTCATGGTAAAATTCTTGCAGATCATTGTACTGTTATTTCTTGGCCCAACTGTTATCGCTCAAAACACTGGTGAATTAGAGATAGTGGATATTTTTAATGTTACCGGCCGTGGTACTGTATTCGTGGGATCCCTGGAATCTGGCAGTTTTAGAGTGGGTGACGAAGTGGATTTGGTAAAACCCGGGCAAAGCATTACTTCAAAACTGACCATAACCGGAATTGAACAATTCAGAAGATCCTTACAAATTGCCAATAAGGTAGGTGAGCAATATGGCTTTTTGGTACAGGCAGCCGTTAATTTTGATTTGGCAGAGAAGGGTGACCGTCTGATCAGGGTGGCTGACGTTACAGAACAAAATTTCGTTTTTTCCGGCTTTGAAAGTGTTAGTCTCACAGGGAAAGGCACAGTGCTAAATGGAATTATACGTAGTGGCAGAATTGCAATCGGCGACCAGGTAGAAGTAATCGGATCTGATTATAACCGTAGAATATCCATTGTTACAGAAATTCTAATGAACAGACAAGTGGTTTCTACTGCAACAGCAGGCGAAAACGCTGCACTGGTTCTCAGGGGAATAGACAGAGGCGAGGTTGGTCGCGGAACGGTGGTGGCAACTCCGGGCACTATACAACAGACCAATGTGATTGGTGTTCTCGTAACATTAAAAGAAGAAATTAGTGTTCCTGACGAAGCGTTATATCTGTTTGGCAGCTACGTACTAAATAGTGATACCCGTGTTATGATCCTTCAGGCCGGGGGGCCTTCTGTTATACAAGCCGGAACACAAAAAAAATTCTTTATGTCGTCTGGCCGGCCAATTGTAGTAAATATTGGTGAAAGCATCTTTCTGCGAAAAGCAGGCTCTATCGTTGCAGAAGGAACGGTTACGAATATAGGACTTCCATGAAATAGTACGTTTAAAAAGTGGAAAATCAGCTATAGGTAAAGTTGCCACCCCTGATTGACCCCCAAATATTTCAAGTTGATGACATTAAATCGGACCGCAGGATGTCTGCCATAATAATAGGTAGTTCAAAAAATCTGATTAAGGAGATTAATATACAGTCAAATTAAAAAATTGATGAATGTTTTCTATATCGAAGTCAGTTTTTACGTATCCTTGACTATGAAAAATATCAGAAACAGGAACTCCATTTTTAAGTCAAAAACCGAAAGTCTGTGACCCGAATTATATCAGCAATTCTTTTTCTGGCTTTTGTTTTCGGTTCTTACATGGCCTTTACCGATATCAAACCGGGGCCAAACGCTGTTGAGTCCGATCCCGAACCCGTTCAGTGGGTAATGGATGAATCCCTGGCTAATTACATGGATCAATTTGAAGACGAGTTTACAGAGGGCTTAAACGGCGAACGAATTCCCGGCGGGGCGGTAGTGATTGTAAAAGAGGGGCGGGTTGTATATCAAAAAGGTTTTGGCGTAAAAGAGAAGGGGAAACCCGACAGAGTGGATGAGAATACGGTTTTCAGGCTGGGAAGCATATCAAAAGGATTTGCATCGGTTCTGACGGGAGTGTTGGTAGAAGAGAGTGTTCTGCACTGGGACGACCCTGTATTTCGACATTTGGAGGGATTTAGGCTGAATGATCCGGTGCAGACCAACAGAGTTCAGATAAGGCATCTGTTATCGCACACTTCCGGATTGCCGCGCCATGCGTATACGAATCTTGTGGAAGCCGGCCTCACCCTGGACCACATAATACCCCGGCTTGCAAATGTTCCCCTGATCTCTGAAGTGGGCGCACAACTTTCCTATCAAAACGCTGCCTATTCGGCGATTGAAAAAGTTCTGGAAGCCCGGACCGCAACCGACTTCAACTCGCTTTTGAATGAGAAGCTGCTGAAACCGCTGGCAATGGATCAAACATCGGTAAATTATGACGGTATTCAGAGTTCCGGAAACCGGGCTCTGCCTCATGTTTACTACTCCCGAACCCGCGGACGCGTACCCATTCCAATTTCTGAAAAATATTACAATGCGGTTTCTTCCGGCGGAATCAATGCATCCGTCTCAGATATGGGGAAATGGCTGCTGCTTTTAACCGGGCACTATCCTGAGGTGATTTCTTATGAAACGCTTAATGATATTTATGAGCCGGTAGCTACGTTACATAACCGAAGATATAGCCGTCGCTGGGAGGGAGTGAACAAATCGCACTATGGAATGGGGTGGAGGGTGCTTGATAATCACGGGCAAAAAGTTGTGTACCACGGTGGTTATGTAAACGGATACAGAAGTGAGATCGCTTTTGCCCCCGAAGAAGGTATTGGAATCTGTATTCTCATAAACACCAACTCGAGCTACCCGCTAGAAGTAATTCCGGGCTTTTTTAACCATTTTAAAACAGCTTCAACGGAAGTAGTTGCTCAGTGAGGTAGCAGAGAAGTGATTGAGCATCCTTCTTTAATACAGCTTTATGGTTCAGTTACTTAACTCAGTAATAGGCGTTAGTTCAATTTTTCTAAATTCAACCTCGGCACCCTCTGCCTGAAGAGCAATATGTCCGCTTTCGGCAGTAGCATCGTATCCAAAATTAACAAGATCACCATTTACCCATACTTTCAGAGAATCTCCCAGCGTTTCGATCGTCATCAGGTTCCATTCTCCCAGAGGATTTTCTGAATCGTCTGTTAAATTAACAATACGCCGGTTATCTCCCTCACGGATGCCCCACTCTTCTTCCGGCCCGCGCCGTTCAACCATATCAGGCACGGTGATATCTTCTACAATCACCCAGAAATCACCGGCATTTTCATGCATCATCTGCACTTCAATCGACTGTGGGAACATCTCATATAAAGCTCTTGGCGCAGACGCATGCACTAAAACGCCGCAGTTACCGGGCTCTCCAGGAAACCGGTACTCTGCTACCAGCCTGTAGTTCGAATACACTTCATCTGTAATCAGGTGGCCGCGCGGATTGCCAAGGCTTACGAGCATACCATCTCGTGCGATGAACGCCTCAGTGGTGTCCGGGTTTTCATCCATTGCGGGAACATCTGCATGCCAGCCGGTTAGATCCTCGCCATTGAAGAGCGAGATGGTTTCTGCTTTGCTTTCTATCGTATCATCTTGAGACTGTGATTCAGATTGACAGGCAAGCAGTGTGAAAAAAAGAATGGGAAATAAATAGGATGATTTCATGGCCGTTAGCTTATTCATTTAAAAAGTTACTGATTGAACAGATTAAAGTAAATTTGGTTCTATGTTGAATACTGTGGGTAATCGAATGTGAGTTTACCACAGTTGAAGTAAATCATGTTGATAAAATTGGTGGTGTTTCGGTAGCCTCGAGCTCGGCGTTTAATCAGCTGTATCTTGG